>Ga0187779_10000791_pt1 | contig 20675 bp, 21 predicted proteins | sample 1015_Q2_SP10_10__FD_132435 | JGI IMG/M metagenome (GOLD analysis project Ga0187779, IMG submission 132435) | Tropical peat soil microbial communities from peatlands in Department of Meta, Colombia - 1015_Q2_SP10_10_MG | ecosystem: Environmental > Terrestrial > Soil > Wetlands > Peat | place... | reverse complement strand
GGAATTATTTCAACCACCGGAGTTGGTGGGTTAACGCTCGGCGGAGGGATCGGACATCTTACCCGCAAATACGGCCTGACAATCGACAATCTACTCTCGGCCGATGTCGTCCTCGCCAATGGAAAATTCGTGAAAGCTAACGCCGACGAAAATTCCGATTTGTTCTGGGCTCTGCGCGGTGGTGGCGGAAATTTCGGGATTGTGACCGCTTTCACATTCAAGCTCCATCCAATCGATACGATCTATGGCGGCCCGATGCTCTACGAACTGAGCGAGGCGGCGACAATCATGAAATGGTATCGCGCGCTGATTACGACCGCTCCGGATGAGTTGAACGGCTTCTTCGCCTTTTTGACCGTGCCGCCCGGACCACCATTTCCCGAACATCTTCACCTCAAGAAAATGTGCGGCATCGTTTGGGCGTACGTTGGACCTCAAGCAAAAGCTGAAGAAACATTCAAACCTATTCGCGCTTTCAAAAAACCGGCGCTCGATTTGGTCGGAGCATTGCCGCAACCAGCCTTGCAGACAATGTTCGACACGCTTTATCCGCCGGGATTGCAGTGGTACTGGAAAGCTGATTTTGTGAACGAATTAAGCGACGATGCCATCGCCCAGCATGTTCGCTTTGGCGAAAGCCTGCCCTCGATGCATTCCACCATGCATCTGTACCCGATCAACGGGGCCGCCGCGCGCGTCGGCAAGAACGATACGGCCTGGAACTATCGAAAAGCGAATTGGGCTCAGGTCATGGTCGGGGTTGATCCCGATCCGGCAAATAACGAAAAGACCATTGCCTGGGCCAGGAGTTACTACGATGCGTTGCATCCCTATTCTGCCGGCGGCGCCTACGTCAACTTCATGATGGCAGACGAGGGCGAAGATCGCGTGAAAGCAACTTATGGCGACAACTACGAACGGCTGGTCGCGATCAAAGGTAAATACGATCCGGAAAACTTCTTTCGAGTAAATCAGAACATCAAGCCTTCGAAAGCAGCTTGATGACACGGATTCAAGCTAATGAACGCAAATGAATTGAAGGCGTTGCAAGCGCCGATCAAGAATCGTTATCGCGAGCGTCCTGAGACCGCTTCGATCACCCTTCGGGCCGAAGGCAAAATTGGTGAGGGCCTCACCTGCAATATTCAGACGGGCAGAGCGTTGATCGAAGCCGGCCTTCATCCCGCGACGGGCGGCAGCGGACTTAGCGTGTGTTCGGGCGATATGTTACTGGAAGCCCTGGTTGCGTGCGCCGGAGTCACTCTGCGCGCGGTCGCCACCGCGCTCGACATCCCTTTGCGCGACGCGACCGTTTGCGCCGAGGGCTATCTCGATTTCCGAGGGACTCTGGCCGTTTCCAAGGAAGTCCCGGTTGGTTTCCAGCAGATCCGCTTGCATTTCGAATTGGATACCGATGCGACCAAGGACGAAATCGCCACGCTTCTTCGTCTGACCGAACGCTATTGCGTCGTTTACCAGACACTGGCCCACCCCCCGCGGATCGACATCACTCATCGGGTGGCATCGCAGTAGATTTACGGTCATAACCGTATTAATCTAGAGGCCTCGTTATGCCGGCTTACATGGACATTCACGAAATTCCCGGCGGCGTTACCGCCGACGCAATCGCCAAAGCGCACGAGCAGGATGTCAAAATACAAAGCAAGTACGGCGTCTGCTATCACAAGTATTGGGTCAACGAAAAAGCGGGAAAAGTTTTTTGTCTGTGCCATGCGCCCAACGCCGAAGCCGCGGCTCAAGTCCATCGAGAGGCGCACGGTCAAGCAGCAGATAAAATTATCCAGGTTGAGCCTGAAGTTGCCGACTTGTTCCTTGGCGGCAGCGAAGTAAATGATGCCGGCGCCGTCTTGCTTCCCGGCGTTGAGGCCGATGCTCGCGATCCGGGCATTCGCACGATTTTGTTTACCGACATCGTTGGCTCAACGTCGCTCACTCAACGCATCGGAGACGAAGCAGCGATGGAAATACTCTACATTCACGATAAAATCGTGCGCGACGCACTCGGTGAGCTGGGCGGCCGCGAAATCAAGCATCTCGGCGACGGCATCATGGCATCGTTCGTTTCAGCCGCGAGCGCGGTCAAGTGTGCGACCCGCGTTCAGCGCGATGTCACCAAGCACGGAACGGAGAATGTGGAGCGCTCGATCAAGGTTCGGGTCGGCGTCGCGGCCGGTGAACCGGTCGAGCGTCACGATGATTTGTTCGGCTGCACCGTCCAACTTGCCGCGCGGCTCTGTTCCCACGCGCAACCGGAACAGATTCTCGTTTCCAACGTCGTCGCCGAATTGTGCCAAGGAAAAATACTTCCCTTTGAAGAAATCGGCGACGTCGTCCTCAAAGGATTCGAACAACCGGTCCGTGTTCACGCTGTCTCGTGGTCGAGCGAAGCTACGACAGTGTAATTTGCGTGACTTGTGCGGCTTGAAGGAATCGATCACGTTGCGTTGAGCGTTCGCGACGTCGAACGATCGGCTCAGTGGTACATCGATGTTTTGGGATTCGAGCGGCGATACGCGGACGTTTGGGGCGTGCCGACATTTATCGGCAACGGAACAACCGCGCTGGCGCTCTTTCCAGCCGAATCAGAATCAAAATCTTCAACCCCGGACAAAATTCGAATGCTCCACCTCGCTTTTCGAGCGGATCGCAAGAATTTTTTGGCCGCACAAGACGAACTAAAACGCCGCGGAATCGAATTCGAGTTTCAAGATCACGAAATCTCACACTCGATTTATTTTTATGATCTCGACCGACACGAACTCGAAATCACCACCTACGATTTGGCCTGACGTCGGCCGGTTTGGAATTCCTCGCCAAGCTGCCAGATTCGTTCGTTGTCGCTAATGTTCCGCCGGCCTCACGAATGAAGCAATTATCTCGCTTAAAAATCTCGATCGTCCCATTAGCGATCTTGTTGCTGTCGACTCAAACACATGCGCAGAACGAGACGCGCCCAGCAATGATTGGCAGCGGCCCTGATTCAGTTGTGGCAAATCTTCATTATCCGCCCAAGGCGAAAGCCGCAAAAAGAGAAGCGGCCATTCCCTTTTATTGTGAGGTCGGGCCACGCGGCAAATCGGATCATTTTCAGCTCTACGGTTCGGACGACAAGGCGGAATTCAGCCTGGCGCTGCTGGCGGCCTTAAAAAAGGGACGCTTTGAGCCCGCGATATCGAACGGTCGTCCCGTTTCGGTGATTATCGGTGGAACGGCTTTTTTTATGTTTCAAGAAAATCAACCCACGATCGCAGTCATGCTTTCTACAGCTGACAGGCAGAAGACGGCTGCGCTTGGGAATTACATTCAGCCACAAATGCTCGGGAGCAGCAGCGATTTCCGCCGGAAAATTTGGAAAGCCCATTTCGATAAGAACATTCATTTGCAAAATGGAGTACATCCCGGAGCCGCGGCGGTCGTTGACGTCGATCAGGACGGAAATCTTGTCGGCATGAAAATCCAGGCGGAATCTCCGACCGATTCGGGATGGGGAGCATTACTCTTGAAAGCACTCCAGACCGCGAGATTTATTCCGGCGCTCGAGAATGGACAACCGGTGGGTGGACAATTCGACATCATCGTTAATTACGACGACTTGCGCGATCCAGACGAAGCGCCCGTTGGGTCACATCTTTTGCGCGATGATTTCGGACGTTGAGCGAGAATAAAATCCCCAACCTTTAGGCCACGCGGCCGCAACAGTTTTTGTATTTCTTGCCGCTGCCGCACGGACAAGGTTCGTTCCGGCCGACTTTCGGCAACGAGCGCCGCGCGGGAAGGTCAACAGTTAACTCGCCTGCGCCGTCGCCGCCATTCTCGCCACCTGCTGCAATAGCGTGCGCTGGCTGAGCCTGGCGGGCACGCATCGTTGGCACATTCGATCCGGGAACCGGCGCCTGTTCCTTCAAAAGAAATTGCGGGAGGCTCGCCAGAAAATTTTCGAATGCCTGCAGATTCGACGTGCTGCGGAAAAGATTATGCAGCACTTCGTTCTTAATATTCGCCATCAACTCGACGAACATGTCGTACGCTTCCGCCTTGTACTCGATCAGCGGATCTTTTTGGGCATACGCGCGCAGATAAACGCCTTCGCGCAATGCATCCATTGCGTAAAGATGCTCCTGCCAGAGTCGATCGATCGCGTTCAAAATGATGTAACGCTCCAGGCTTTTGACCGCAGTCGGTTCTTCATGGCTGGATTTTCGCTCGTACGCCTCCTTGATCCTGCCGATCAGGAATTTGCCGTTGCCTTCGTCATCGCGTGTCTCAAACGCCGCTTTCTCTTTCGTTAGGCCGAGCGGGAAGGTCGTGTTGACCCAATTCATCAAGCCACCGTAGTTCGGTTCGTCGATGTCGAGATATTCCGCCACTTTCGCCGGGACCGCTTCGTCGATTACTTCGTAAATAAGGTTTCTGGGTTCTTCGGAATCGATGACTTCGTTGCGATAAGTGTAAATCACTTCGCGCTGATTGTTCATCACGTCGTCCATGTCGAGCGTGCGTTTGCGAATCATGTAATTGCGCTGCTCGACTCGCTTCTGCGCCGTCTCGACCGATTTATTCAGCCATGGGTGCTCGAGTTCCTGGCCCTCTTCGAGCCCAAAGCGTTCCATGATTCGCGTCATGCGATCGGCCGCGCCGAAGTTGCGCATCAGATCGTCCTCGAAGCTGACATAAAAGCGCGAGGAGCCCGGATCGCCCTGGCGCGCACAACGGCCGCGCAATTGTCGATCGATTCGGCGTGACTCGTGTCGCTCGGTCCCGATCACCATCAGCCCACCTTTCTCCGGCACGCCCGAGCCGAGTTTAATATCGGTCCCGCGGCCGGCCATGTTAGTCGAAATCGTGACCGTCCCGGGCTGACCTGCGCGCGCGACGATTTCCGCTTCCTGCATGTGAAACTTCGCGTTCAAAACGTTATGCGGAATTTTTTCGCGCTTGAGCATTCGGCTCAGCAGCTCGCTCGCCTCCACGCTGACGGTGCCAACCAGCACCGGTTGTTCGCGCGCGTGCGACTCCTTGATTTCGTTAATGACCGCGTTGTATTTCTCTCGCCGCGTTTTATAGATGCGGTCGTTTGCGTCTTTGCGCGCGATCGGTCGATTGGTTGGAACCACGTTGACGTCGAGTTTGTAAATGTCGTGAAACTCGTTCGCCTCGGTTTCGGCCGTACCGGTCATGCCGGCGAGTTTTTGATATAGCCGGAAATAATTTTGAATCGTGATCGTCGCCAGCGTTTGCGTTTCGCGGTCGATCTGCACCCCTTCCTTCGCTTCGACCGCCTGGTGCAATCCATCGCTCCAGCGACGCCCCGGCATTTTGCGGCCGGTAAATTCATCGACGATGACGACCTTGTTCTCTTCGACGACGTATTGCACGTCCTTCTCGAACACGCAGTAGGCCTTGAGTAATTGCGAGATGTTGTGAATTCGTTCCGCTTGCGCATCACAATGCTGCTGGCGCTCGGTTTTTTTCTTGTCCTTTTCTTCGTCCGATAGCGAAGTGTCGAGATCGATCTCGGTAAACTCGCTGATCAAATCCGGCAGGACAAACGCGTTCGGGTCTTCCGGGTTCAAAAAGACCCGGCCTTGCTCGGACAGATCGGCGTCATTCGACTTCTCATCGATGGTGAAAAAAAGTTCTTCCTTAAGCTGGAATAATTCTTCTTTGCGCGTGTCCTGGTAAAACGAGAGCTCAGCCTTGTCGATGGCCCGCCGTTTGTCCGGATCCTCCATCATTCGGAGCAATTGTTTGTTGCGCGGCTGACCGAGCTTCACCTTGAACATGAGCAGACCGCCAGCTTCGAAATCGTTCTGCTCGAATTTTTCCAGCGCTTCGCTCGCCAGCCGATTGCAAAGCATGTTCTGCTTGCGCACCAGCTGCTCGATCAGCGGTTTCCATTTGTCGTATTGATGCGTCGAAACCGTAGCCGGACCGCTGATGATCAACGGCGTCCGCGCTTCATCGATCAGGATCGAATCCACTTCGTCAACGATCGCAAAATGATAACCACGCTGGACCTGTTGCTCGCGGGTTGTGGCCATGCCGTTGTCGCGCAAATAATCGAAGCCGAACTCGCTGTTGGTGCCGTAAGTGATGTCGCAGGCGTACTGCTGCCGGCGCTCGTTAGGCTCCTGGTCGTGCTGGATGCAGCCGACTGTCAGGCCAAGAAACGTATAAAGCTGTCCCATCCACTCCGCATCACGTCGCGCCAGGTAATCGTTGACCGTGACAAGATGGGCCCCCCGTCCGGTTAGCGCGTTGAGATAAAGCGGCAGGGTCGCGACCAGCGTTTTCCCCTCGCCTGTCGCCATTTCGGCAATTCGGCCGCGATGCAGAACGATTCCGCCAACGAGTTGGACATCGAAATGCACCATGTCCCACGTCATCGGCTGGTCGCAGACGGTGAAGCTATGTTTCCGTTCTTTCAGGCGGCGCGCGCCGTTTTTCACCACCGCGAACGCTTCCGGCAAAATCTCGTCCAGCCGCCGCCATCGATCTTCGACCTCTGGAATCTTGGACAATTCTTCCTTCCAGGCCGCGGTTTTCGCGCGCAAAGCGTCGTCGGACAAGCCCTTGAATTGCTCGTCCAGTTCGTTAATTCGGCGCACAGTCGGCGCCAGCCGCTTGAGCTCACGGGTGTTTTTCGACCCTAAAATCTTCTTTAAAATCCATCCAACCATGTCGAGTTCAATATCGACGAGATTCCGTCGTTTGTCATTCGAGAGCGCACTCGTTAAGCTCGTCCATGCATAAAATCAATGCCGCAATTGTGGACTATGGCGTCGCCATGATTGCGCCGCGCGCATCGGTGCCTAAGCTCGGAGCATGAAGAAAATCATTTCGACCTCCGAAGCCCCGGCCGCCCTCGGGCCGTATTCTCAGGCGGTTCGTACCGGATCGACAATTTACTGTGCTGGCCAGATTCCCCTCGATCCAAAGACCGGCCAAATCGTTGCTGGCGGAGTTGACGTCCAAACACGGCGTGTAATGGAAAACATCCGTGCAGTTTTGAGAACTGAGCAGTTGAACTTCGACCATGTTGTCAAAACCACAATTTTTCTTGCGGATCTCGGCGATTTTCAGACGGTGAACGAAATCTACGGATCGTATTTCACACAGGCGCCACCGGCACGTTCAACTGTTCAAGTTGCGGCGCTGCCGAAGGGAGCGCGCGTTGAAATCGAGGTCATCGCGGTGGCGGACGCGGGCGAGCAGACCGTGGCCGACACGTCGGGATAAGTTGTAACCGTGGCGACGGTCTGCGACCATCGCTCAGGCAAAGATTTGCGACGCTCAAAGAGCGCCGCTACAAAGAATAAATGAGCGACGATCTCCTTGGTCTCTTTCGCAAAACCGGTGCGTTGCTCGACGGTCATTTTATTTTGCGTTCTGGCTTGCACAGCCGGCAATATTTCCAAGGTGCGTTGCTACTCCAGTATACAGACGTCGCGGCGCATGTTTGCAGCCTGCTGGCAGATAAATTGCGCGGTTTTGCCGGCGACTCGGTCATCTCACCTGCTCTTGGCGGAATCGTTGTCGGCCAGGAGGTTGCGCGTTCGTTAGGCAAACGCCATATTTTTGTCGAGAAGGAAAACGCGAAATTAGTTCTGCGGCGCGGGTTTAGAATCGAAAAGGGAGAAAAATTCGTGGTGGTTGAAGATGTGGTGACACGTGGCGGCCGGGTCCAGGAAACAATCGACATCGTTCAGGCAAACGGTGGAACGGTCTGCGCCGTCGGGGTGATTGTGGATCGAAGCGGTGGATCAAAACCAAACTTCGGTTGCCCGTTCGTGAACCTCGTGGAAATGAAGATGGAAACATTCGAGCCAGACAATTTACCGCCGGACCTTGCGAAGATTCCGGCGACAAAACCTGGAAGCAAGTAGTGGATCGCACCGCAGAACCAAAATCAGTTTCAAGGGCAACAACCCAACCGGCCACCCGCGGGCTTGTCTCGACGTTTTACCATTCCTCGGTTGGGAAAAAAATGATCGTAGCCGTGACTGGGATCATTTTGATCTTGTTCGTCATCGGCCATTTGTTAGGCAATCTCCAAATTTTTCTCGGGCCGGAGTGGATCAACGGTTACTCGCAACACCTTCACGATTTGGGTCCGATTCTCTGGGCAATCCGGATTTTTCTTCTCGCCACCGTGATCATTCACATTTACGTGACGATTCGGCTGGCAATCGACAATCGCCGGGCACGGCCGGAAGCGTATCAAGAGAAACGCCATATCAAGGCCACTTTTGCATCGCGGCACATGGTGATGAGCGGCCTTATCATCCTCGCGTTCGTCATTTATCACCTCGCCCATTTCACCGTTCGCGTAACCGACCGACGTTTCGCGCTACTGAAAATGGATCCATCAGGCCATTACGACGTTTATTCGATGATGGTTTACGGGTTTCAGAATCCTTACGTTACTGCGTTTTATGTCTTGGGATTGTTTCTACTTACGCTGCATTTGAGCCACGGTTCGTCCAGTTTCTTCCAGTCGCTCGGACTCAATAATCAGAAATTGGCGCCGCGCCTGGCCGCCGGTGGACGGATTTTCGCCTGGCTGCTTTTTATTGGCTACACCTCGATCCCGGTCGCAGTTCTTCTCGGACTGGTTCAACCTGCCCAGCAGCTATGATCGGGTCGCTCGAGGCAAAGATTCCGCCGGGCCCGCTGGCGCAAAAGTGGACGAGCCATAAAGATCATTCGCGACTGATTAGTCCAAATAATCGGCGCAAATTTGAGATCGTCATTGTTGGTAGTGGTCTCGCCGGCGGCTCAGCCGCAGCCACGCTCGGTGAATTGGGATATCAGGTGAGATGCTTTTGTTACCAGGATTCGCCGCGTCGTGCCCATTCAATTGCGGCACAGGGCGGAATCAACGCCGCTAAAAATTATCAAAACGACGGCGACAGCGTTTATCGATTGTTTTACGACACGATCAAAGGCGGCGATTTTCGATCGCGTGAGGCGAACGTTTACCGCCTGGCGGAGGTGAGCGCGAACATTATCGATCAGTGCGTGGCGCAGGGCGTGCCGTTTGCGCGCGAGTACAGCGGCTATCTCGCCAATCGATCGTTCGGAGGAGCGCAGGTTTCACGAACATTTTATGCGCGCGGCCAAACAGGGCAGCAATTGTTGCTCGGCTGCTACCAGGCGCTTTGCCGCCAGATTGCAGGCGGCAACGTGCAGATGTTTCCACAAACCGAAATGCTCGATCTGGTTATCGTCGATGGGCACGCAAAGGGCGTGGTTACCCGCAATCTGCGGACTGGGAAAATCGAGAAACATGCAGCTGACGCGGTTGTCCTTGCCACCGGCGGCTACGGCAATGTCTTTTATCTTTCAACCAATGCGCGCGGCTGCAACGTGACCGCGACTTATCGGGCTTACAAAAAAGGCGCGCTCTTTGCCAATCCTTGCTTTACCCAAATCCATCCAACCTGCATTCCGCACTCGGGTGAATATCAATCCAAATTGACGCTGATGTCGGAATCGTTGCGGAATGACGGTCGCGTTTGGGTGCCGAAACGGAAGGAAGATTGCATCAAGTCGCCCAACGACATTGCGCAGCAGGACCGCGATTACTATCTCGAACGCAAATATCCGAGTTACGGAAACCTTTCTCCACGCGACATTGCCTCCCGAGCGGCGAAAGAGGTTTGTGATGAAGGGCGTGGCGTCGGTCCCGGTGGGCGCGGCGTTTATCTCGATTTCGCGGATGCCATTCGGCGTCTGGGCGAGCCAACCATTGCTGAACGCTATGGCAATTTGTTCGAAGTTTATGAAAAAATCACGGGCGAGAATGCCTATCGCGTTCCAATGCGGATTTATCCCGCGATCCATTACACCATGGGCGGGCTCTGGGTGGATTATAACTTGATGAGCAATGTTCCGGGCCTTTTCGTGATCGGCGAGGCAAATTTTTCCGATCACGGCGCAAACCGTTTAGGCGCCAGTGCGTTGATGCAGGGTTTGGCGGACGGCTATTTCGTTCTACCTGAAACGCTGCCGAATTACCTGGCTGGTCAGATGGGTAAACGGCCTTCGACTGACAATCACGAATTCAAAAAGGCGGAAAGTGAAGTCTGCAACCGTCTCGAGAATTTATTAAAGATAAACGGTTCACGCTCTCTCGATTCGATTCATCGCGAACTCGGTACCCTCCTTTGGGACAAGTGCGGAATGGCGCGGAACAAAAAAGGGCTTGAGGAAGCGCTGGCGAAGATTCCTGTGTTACGCCAGCAGTTTTGGAAGGATGTCCGGGTGCCTGGCCAAAACGAAGATTTCAATCAATCGCTCGAACGGGCCGGACGCGTGGCCGACTTTCTCGAATTTGCCGAACTTCTGTGCATCGATGCTCTGACCCGGGACGAATCCTGCGGCGCCCATTTTCGCGAAGAACACCAGACGCCGGAGGGTGAGGCATTGCGCGATGACGAGAAGTTCGCCGACGTGTTCGCCTGGGAATTTCAGGGGGCCAATGGAGGTATCACGCCACCCAGATTACATCGGGAGCCGCTCCATTTTGAAACCGTGCATCTGGCCCAGCGCAGCTACAAATGAATTCGGAGACAGAACAACTATGAACTTCCGGTTGAAAATCTGGAGACAAAAAAACCGGCAGTCACAAGGACGACTGGTCGATTACGATGCACCGGACATCTCTGAAAACGCGTCACTCTTGGAAATGCTCGATATTGTAAACGAGCGTCTCGTCCTGAGAGGCGAGCAACCGATCGCGTTCGATTCGGATTGTCGCGAAGGAATTTGCGGCACCTGCTGCCTCACGATCGACGGGGAAGCGCACGGGCCAGATCATCCCGGGGCGGCCTGCGAGCTTTACATGCGCAAATTTCAGGATGGCGAGACGATCACGATCGAGCCGTTCCGGGTAAAATCCTTTCCAGTGGTAAAAGATTTGGTCGTCGATCGAAGCTCCCTCGATCGCATCGTGCAAGCTGGCGGGTTCATTTCCGCGCGTGCGGGCTCCGCGCCGGAAGCAAATTCAATCCTCGTTCCCAAGCCTGACGCCGATCTGGCAATGGAAGCAGCCGCCTGCATCGGGTGCGGCGCATGCGCCGCCGCATGCCCAAACGCCTCGGCAATGTTGTTTACCGCGGCGAAAGTTTCGCATCTTGCGCTCTTGCCCCAAGGCTCTCCCGAACGAACCCAGCGCGTTGCGAACATGGTCAACACGATGGATGCGGAGGGTTTCGGCAATTGCACCAACACCTACGAGTGTGAAGCGGTTTGTCCGGCCGAGATCAGTGCGAGTTTTATTGCGAAACTGAATCGCGAATATGCGCGCGCAAGACTTCGCCGGAGCGTTGGCGAATAACTAAATCGTTTCGCACGAGCGCGTCCAAATTCTTCGATCCAATTCACTTCGTGCGCGGTCTGCCAAAATCTTGGCTTCGGCTTCCGGTCGGATGACCGCAAAAATCGTCGAGCCGGAGCCCGACATGAGCGCGACCGCCACCTCGGGCTGTTTCAACAGCCAGGCTTTTACCTGAGCGAGAAAAACGAATTTCTCAAAGACTGGCCGCTCAAGATCGTTTATGAAAATTTGATCACAAAAATGCTGCGGGTTGCTCGAGATTCCCAAAACCAGGTTCGAATTCTTCCAATGTGAATAAGCCCAGGCTGTCGGCACGGCAAAATCCGCCTTGAACAGCACCATCGGCAAATTCCGTTTTAATTTCGTCGGGCGGACGATTTCACCCCGCCCGGTGCAAAAAGCCGCCGATTGAAAAATGAAGAATGGCACATCCGATCCAATCGTTTCGGCCATTTTTGCCAGTGCCTCTCGCGCTAAATTCGTTTGAAAAAGCTGGTTGAGCGCAAGCAAGGTCGAAGCCGCGTCGCTACTTCCGCCGCCCAGACCCGCTCCGTGCGGAATATTTTTTTCAAGATTGATCGACACGCCGCTCTTTATTTTCGCGTGTTCGAAGAACAATTTCGCCGCCCGTACGACCAGATTGTCGTCCCCGGTCGAAAGCGTCGGATCGGTACAGCCAACATCGATCCAGCGGTTTTGCTTTTCGATGTCGATCTTATCGTAAAGCGAAACTGGCACCATCAGCGTCTCGATTTCATGAAAACCATCAGAGCGCTTCCTAAGAACGCGAAGCGAAAGATTAATCTTTGCCGGAGCGAGAACTTGCATCGTTTGACATTTAGTCGGTCATTCCCGGCGAAAATGCCAGTCTCACTGAAATGACAGACGCTTCTGATAAAATCATCGTCGCGTTGGATGTGCCTTCAGAGAAAGAGGCGATGCGGCTGGTGTCGGATTTGCATGCCGATGTCGCCATGTTCAAGGTGGGGCTGCAATTGTATACCGCAGCCGGAGCAGGAATCATTGGAGGCATTTCGTCTCTCTCGCGAATTTTTCTCGACCTAAAACTACACGACATCCCAAACACCGTCGGCAAGGCAGTCGAATCGGCCGAAGCTCGCGGAGTGGAGATGCTGACAATCCATTTGGGTGGCGGATCGGAGATGATTCGCGCGGCGACCGCGGCAAAAGGCAAAATATCGATCCTTGGAGTAACGGTTTTAACAAGCGCAAACGAGCAAACGTTGCGAGAAACGGGAATTTCGGAAAGGATCGACGAACACGTACTGCGGCTGGCGACGCTGGGCGTCGAAAATGGAATCGATGGAATTGTCGCCAGTCCACATGAAGTCAACGCGCTACGGACTAAATTCGGCGATAGAATTAAAATCATTGTCCCCGGAATTCGACCGAACTGGGCGGAAGCCGGAGATCAGAAACGTTTCACGACACCACGCGAAGCGATTGAAGCCGGCGCTGATTATTTGGTGATTGGCCGCCCAATTACCGCGCATAAAAGTCCCCGCGATGCGCTAGCCAAGATTCTGGCCGAGATCAGCGGCTAGAAAGCCAATGTTCGCGGCGTTGGAAGTCTATTACGACATTGCGCCGCGCTCGGCCGCGTTGAACATGGCGATTGACGAGGCGTTGCTCGAAACCGCGCCTAGTCCATTGATTCGTTTCTATCGCTGGAACCGTCCGGCCCTCTCATTCGGATACTTTGGCAAGTTTTCCGACGTCGAAGTTTTTGCGCCGGAGCGCGATCTTGTTCGCCGGTGGACTGGCGGCGGCATTGTCTTCCACGGCGACGATCTCACTTACTCAATCGTCATCCCGACAAGCGATTCGGCTTTCCGAGAGTCGTCGATGTCCATTTATGAAAATGTTCACCGCGCGGTGAGCGCGGTGCTAATTGAAGCAGGACAGGGCGCAGAACTCGCATCGGTAGCGGCACCCGGCGTCCAACGGCAACAAATATATTCGGCGATCGCAGATCGCCGCTCCGGCAAGGAAGTTTGCTTCGCCAATCCGGTCCGGGCGGACGTAATGTTGAATGGTCGCAAAATTGCCGGGGCCGCGCAACGGCGCACCCGAGCTGGATTGCTGCAGCAAGGCAGTATTCAAAATGTCGATCTGGCGAATGATTTTGGGCAGAAGTTCGCGCAGGAGTTGTCGGTGAAGATCCGCGAAGGCCAGATCGATAACAGGATCGTGCGGAGGGCTGAACAAATTGTCGCCGAGAGGTATGGGACGGAGTCCTGGCTTCGGCGGCGCTAAACAAAATAATTGCAGAGCGGTTGTTCAGTCGTTGTCGCTTAGCCGCGTTTCACACCCCTGCAATAATTTCCGCCGACCGAGCGTGTTCCTTTGACTTTTCGTCACCCGCCGATCATTCTGCGCTAGTGGAAATCTTTGCACGCTCGCTAGCCGCCGCGGCCGATCATATTTCTCACCCGCTCACGCGCGTTACCGAACTCGTGCAATCGCATCTTAGTCGGGTCGACCAGCGGATCATCCAGCAGGCGGCTGCGTTCGATCCGGCGATTGAAGGTTACGTCACGTACGCGGTCAGCGGACGCGGGAAACGTTTGCGGCCGTTGACTGCTCTCCTGGCGGCCGGTGCGACCGGAGAGATTAATTCCGACCACGTTGATCTCGCAGTAATCGTAGAGCTGATTCACCTCGCGACGCTCGTCCACGACGACGTGATGGACGAAGCAGAGCGACGGAGGGCGCAGCCGACGGTGAACGCGCGCTGGGGAAATTCGCTCAGCGTGTTATTAGGCGATTGTCTTTTCGCGCACGCATTGAATCTCTCCACCAGTTTTGAAAATTCGGGGATCAGTCGCGCGATTGCCCGCGCGGCGAGCGAGATTTGCTCGGGTGAAATGATTCAGACTCAGCGCCGGTTCGACTTGCAGCTCGGCGTCGAGGACTATTTGAAAATCGTAAGGATGAAGACGGGCTCGCTGTTTGCGGCGGCAGCGGAATTGGCGGCTATCATCAGCGGCGCAGAACCCGGTGTAACCGAAGCACTGAAGAATTTCGGCCTGCGGGTGGGAACTGCGTATCAAATTTACGACGACTGCCTTGATATTGCTGGAACGGAAAGCGCCGCCGGGAAAACGCTGGGAACCGATCTGCGCAAAGGCAAGTTCACTCTGCCAATCCTGATCTTTTTGCGATCGGCATCGGAGTTTGAGCGCGAACGCTGTTCCAGTCTTATCCTCGATGGAAAATGCGAAGAAATGAGCAAAATCTTGAAGAACCGTTCGGCCAATGGAGCTTTGGACGAGTCGATCACGGCCGGATGCAATCTCATTCACGAGGCGCAAAACGGAATCGAATCGTTGCCGGCGAATGCGTATCTCGAAGGACTCTTTGGGCTGGCTCAGGCGCTAGGCGAAATGCTTGAGCAGTTGCGCGCGTAGCGATGGCGCAGCTGAAGATTCGCGAGATGCCGCGGGAGGAGCGGCCGCGCGAAAAACTCCTCGCTCACGGGGCTTCCGCCCTGACCGACCCGGAGCTGGTTGCGATCCTTTTGCGAACCGGAAAAGTCGGTCGGAACGTCGTTGGAGTCGCGCGCGATCTTCTGCAAAAGTACGGGTCGATCGAAGGAGCGAGTCGCTGTGATGTCAGAGAGCTAAGGAAAATCTCGGGAATCGGCCCGGCCAAAGCATTGGAACTTGTGGCCGCGTTCGAACTGGGGAAGCGACTGGCGCGTCAAAAATTATCGAAGCAGAAGCTCGACTCCCCCGAAATGATTTATGAGCTACTTGCCGGTGAAATGCGGATGCTGCGAACGGAAGCACTGCGCGTCGTGCTTCTCGACACCCGTTATCGTCTCATCAGAGTCGAAGATGTTTCGAAGGGAAGTATGAACGAAAGCATTGCTCATCCTCGCGAGATCTTTCGACCCGCTCTTACCTATTCAGCTTATGCGGTGATCGTAGTTCATAACCATCCTTCTGGAGATGCGTCGCCAAGCCAGGCCGATCATAGCCTGACGAGGCGACTGGCGGAAGCGGCGGAACTTTTGCAAATCAAGTTGCTCGATCACATCATTATTGGTGCGCCGGACGAGGCCGGTTCAGGTTATTTCAGCTTCAAAGAGGCCGGCGTGTTGTGAAAACCAGAATTCATCCGAGCGCAATTGTCGACCCAAAGGCAGAGATTGGAACCGATGTCGACATCGGACCGTACGCGGTTATCGCCGGAAATGTCACGATCGGCGCAGGATCGCGAATTGAATCGCACGCGGTGATCGACGGCGAAGTCATAATCGGCGCGGGCAACGTTGTTGGGCATGCTGCGATCATTGGCGCTCCGCCGCAGGACCTTTCCTACTCGGCCGAGCGCAGGACAAAAGTCGAAATCGGCGCAGAAAACGTCATCCGCGAACATTGCACGGTTCATCGCGGTAGCGCAGATGGCAGCACCACGAAAATGGGGAATAAGAATTTTCTGATGGCGGGAGCGCATGTTGGGCACAATTGCAAAATTGGCAACAACGTGATTATTGCCAATAATTGTCTGCTGGGCGGGCACGTCCGGGTGGATGACGGTGCCTTTCTTGGAGGCGGTTGCGTCTTTCATCAGCACATGCACGTCGGCCGGCTCGCAATCGCGCAAGGTGCCTCTGCTTTCAGCAAGGACATCCCACCGTTCGTGATCGCGGCAGAACGCAACTTGGTCTTTGGCCTGAACATCGTCGGACTCCGCCGTGCCTGTTTGAGCAGCCAGGATCGGAATGAAATCAAAAACGCGTTTAAGCTGATCTATTCAAGCGGTCTGAATATTTCGCAGGCGCTAAAGAAATCGGAGACGATGAAGTTTGGAACGGCGGCCCGTGAATTTCTTGATTTTATCGCGAATGCAAAAAAGCGAGGGATTTGTCCTTATCATGAGCGCAACGCGCAGGACGCACCCGAAGGGGTATTACAAAGCGACCGGGAAACGTCTTAGTTAGATTGCAGTTCGCGCGTTTTGAATACCGCGGCAATCAATCCCAAACCGGTAAGCAGGAGGCCTGAAGCCACCGCAATCGCGAACACCCATTGCACCGGCAGGTTCGCAACTCGTTCAATATCGATCGTAATAAACCTCGCATTGCCCGAAAGAACGAACGAGAGCCCGCTTGCCAGAATCGCGGTGACGAGCAGAATCGTGGCGCGCACAGCCTGACGGTGCTTTCGACGCCGTGGCAATTGTTTCATCACCTGCGCGGTGAATCCCGCGTCGTCGATATACGGGACCGCGTCTCGCAATTGCCGATCAAGCAAATCTTGCTGGTTCGCCTCGTCCATTTTAATCAGGTGCCCACGCCGCAAGTATTTTTTTCAATTTCTCGCGGCCGCGCAACACATTTGTTTTCACCGTTCCGAGCGGAATTTGCAAGACCCGTGCCGCTTCGTCGTGCGACAAGCCGTTTTGGCAGCAAAGAATAATCGCGGATCGCTCGTGCAGCGGAAGTAAACTTAGAGCATGCATCAGATCATGTCTCAGACCTAAATCGACCGTTTGCGGATCCATTTCGGCCTGCCATTGGTCCTCATTGATGCCAACCAGCTCCTTGCGTCGACGGGCATCCTCGCGAAAGCAGTTGTAGGCAATTCGATAGAGCCAGGTGGAAAAGCGAGCTTCACCACGAAAGCTTCGAATATTCTTGTAGGCCCGCACGAATGCTTCTTGTGCCAAATCGTCGGCCAGCGCGACATCGGTCCGCGTAAGCTGCCGCAACAACCCGCGCACGCTTGATTGGTGCCGGCGGACCAGCTCGCCAAAGGCGTGCTGGTCATCTTCGACAAGGACGCGCGCGATGAGATCCGCATCGGTAAGCTCCACGAACGGAGTTTATGCCACCGGGGGCGGCGGTGGAACGCCGTTCTTTCCCTCCAATTTCCAAACCAGCAGGTAGCCCAACCCAATCAGAAACGGAATTACGCCTATTGCCCAGGCTCCGCCTTCCCAGTCATTCACAGCCGCGAAGAAAAGCATCAGGCCAACTCCGATCATGACCAGCACAACCCCGCGGCGCATATCCGACCGCTGCCGTTGCGCTGGCGGAGGAGGCGCAAGCAGTTCTGCCGGCACCGGCTGCCCTTTTTCGACCATCATTCTAATGGTGCGATGCTGCATTCGACTCTTGGAAAATCCAAAATACAAAATCACGGCCACGATTAGCACCGGCGCACCGAAGATGGTTAGAAAGACTACCCCAACCAGTGGCACCACCATTGCCGGAATGTCGTCATCGTCACCGTGGTGACGACGATCGGCTTCAGTCCCATTCGTGTCTTCTTTCCCGATCACGAAATGAAAGCGGTTCTTGTGCTTATTTCTGATCGACTGTTCGAGCGAGCTTTCCGGAGAGGCAGTGGGCGAAATGACCGGGCTGGCAACCGCCGCGGGCGGAGCTGGCGCGGCAGGCGTCGCGGGAGTAGTTTGCGCCCAAAGTCCGGCACTCAGGCTGAGCGCGCAGAGCGATGTAACAAGAAGTGTTTTCATAATCATCCTTTGCCAGTGAGATGCGATGGTGGCCGGGTTTGGATTCAAGATTCTTGCCAAACTCCTTCGCAGGACGCAATTAAAGGTTGCGCCTCCGAGACGCCAGGCCATTATTTCTTCCCCTTCGAAATGCGGGTGTAGCTCAGTGGTAGAGCACCTCCTTGCCAAGGAGGACGTCGCGAGTTCAAGTCTCGTCACCCGCTCATGACCTACGCCGGCCCCATACCTTCCCGCGACGAATTCCGGGAATTAGCCAAACGGGGAAATGTGATCCCGTTGATAGTCGATCTCGTGGCCGATGTCGAAACGCCGGTCTCAGCCTTCGCCAAGATCGACAACGGGGAGCCCTGCTTTTTTTTTGAATCGGCTGAGAAAAACGAAGAATTGGGACGATTCTCTTTCGTCGGTTTCGACCCGCTATTCGTTTTCAAGCGCGATGCGGACAGCTGCGATCCTGTCAGCGAGCTGCAAGCCGAGATGGCGCGCTTCAAGTTCGTCGCGCCGGCAAAACCGACGCCGTTCGCAGGCGGGGCGGTCGGGTACATCGGCTATGACGTGGTGCGCTTTTTTGAACCGGCGGTACCAGTCCATCCTCGCGATGATCTTAAATTGCCGGAGATGATGTTTATGATTCCCGGCTCATTGCTGATCTTCGATCATCGTTTTCGCAAATTGCGCATCATTGTGAACTCGCACATCGGCGACGGCGTTCCAATCGATCGGGCTTACGAACAGGCCAAAGCCAGGTTAGCGCAGGCGCTCGCGCGGCTCGAACAGCCGATCCACTTGATTGCGATCGACTCGGAAGAAATTACCGACTTGCCCGCAGCCGAGAGCAACACCACCCGCCCCGAATTCGAGGCGATGGTTCGTCAGGCAAAGGAACTCATCGCCGCTGGAGATATTTTTCAGGTTGTTCTGTCCCAGCGTTTTCAAGCCAAATTCGAGGGCGATCCTCTTCATCTTTATCGCGCTCTGCGCTTCGGTAATCCATCGCCATACATGTTCTGCTTGAAGTTCGACGGCGGCTTTGCCGTAATTGGAAGCTCGCCCGAAATGCACCTGCGGGTGCGCGATCATATGGTCGAAGTTCGACCAATCGCAGGAACGCGCCGACGCGGCAAGGATTTGTCCGAGGACGAAAAGTTGGCTGGTGAGCTCATTCGCGATCCCAAGGAGCGCGCCGAACATGTGATGTTGATCGATCTCGGCCGCAATGACGTTGGCCGCGTCGCGGAGTTTGGCAGCGTCAAAGTAACAGAGCAAATGGTGATCGAACGTTACAGCCACGTCATGCATATCGTTTCGCATGTGGTTGGGCGCTTGTGCGAAGACAAAGATACATTTGACGCCGTTCGCGCGACTTTCCCGGCCGGGACCGTTTCCGGGGCACCGAAGGTCCGTGCGATGCAAATTATTGCCGAGCTTGAGAAAGCACGGCGCGGGTTTTATTCCGGAATCGTCGGCTACTTCGGTTTTGATGGATCGCACGAAAGTTGCATCGCCATTCGATCAATCGTTCTCAAAGATGGAAACGCTTATTTCCAAACTGGTGCTGGTATTGTGGCCGACTCTGACCCCAGCCGCGAATATTTGGAATGTATTAACAAATCGAAGGCAATGGTCGAAGCGATTGCGCGTGCGAGAAAATTGTAGCGGCAGGTGCGTCGCCTGCGAAATTCGAAGCGTTGCAGCCGACATGGCTGCGACCACAGAAAAATGCTCCTTATCATCGATAACTACGACTCGTTTACCTATAACCTGGTCCAAATTTTCGGCGAACTGGGTGCCGAACCGGTCGTTCGGCGGAATGACGAAATTTCGATCGACGAAGTCCACCAGCTGAAGCCGGCCCGGATTTGTATTTCGCCGGGACCGGGGAGGCCGCGCGACAGCGGTGTGAGCTTGGAAATCATCCGGCAACTGGGGTCAACCACTCCAATTCTTGGAGTTTGCCTTGGACATCAATGCGTTGCCGAGGTTTTCGGCGGCCAAATCGTGCGCGCGGAAAACCTGATGCATGGGAAAACGTCAGAAATTCGGCACCAAGGGCGCGGGGTTTTCAAGAATCTGGCAGAGCCGCTCGAGGCTACCCGTTACCACTCGTTGATCGTTAAGCGCGAATCGCTCCCCGATTGTTTCGAAATTACGGCCGAGACGGGTCGGGGCGAGATCATGGGATTGCAACATCGCCAATTTCCAATTCATGGGGTTCAATTCCACCCCGAATCGATTCTGACCGGCGAAGGAAAGAAGCTGCTGCAGAATTTCTTGAAACTGTCGTGCGCGGCGGCGAATTCTGTTAACGCGGATTCGCCACCACCTTAAGTAACGGTTTGGCGGAGACCACGCCGTTTGCGATCACGTCATGAATCGCACAGACCTCTTTCACCATTTGTGAATACTCATCGAGGGTGAGCGCCTGGGCACCGTCGGATAGCGCTTCATCCGGGCGGGCATGCACTTCCACCATCAAACCATCTGCCCCCACAGCAACACCCGCACGTGCCAATGGCGTCACCATGTAGCTCCGTCCGGTCCCGTGCGCGGCATCGACGATTACCGGCAAATGCGAAATGCGTCGCACCGCCGGAACCGCCGCCAGATCGAGGGTGTTGCGCGTATGCTGCGCGAATGTGCGCACTCCTCGCTCGCACAGCACAACTTTATAATTTCCTTCCGCCATAACGTATTCCGCCGCCAGCAGCCACTCTTCCAGCGTGGCGGCCATGCCGCGTTTCAATAACACCGGCAGTTTCGAGCGACCGACTCTCCGCAAAAGGGTGAAGTTTTGCATGTTGCGGGC
>Ga0187779_10000789_pt1 | contig 20696 bp, 16 predicted proteins | sample 1015_Q2_SP10_10__FD_132435 | JGI IMG/M metagenome (GOLD analysis project Ga0187779, IMG submission 132435) | Tropical peat soil microbial communities from peatlands in Department of Meta, Colombia - 1015_Q2_SP10_10_MG | ecosystem: Environmental > Terrestrial > Soil > Wetlands > Peat | place... | reverse complement strand
GACCCGAGGATTCGGCTTGGGTGACGAAAATGGCAAGCTTCAACCGTAACGAATTCCTCCTGAACCTGAAAATACTCGCGAGGGATCCACTGGCCGTTCTGGGGGCGGCAATTGCTCTCATTTTCGTAGGGACCGCACTTGCTGTCCTAATTCTGGGACCTAGAATTGCACCGTACAATTACACAACCATCAACCTGAACCTCGCGTTCCTTCCACCCTCGATGCAGCACCTGATGGGAACCGATAATCTGGGCCGAGACATCCTAAGTAGAGTAATCGTGGCAGCGCCAATCGACGCTGAGATCGCTGTCTTCATAGTGGGAGGATCCATACTTATCGGAACGATAATGGGATCGGTTGCCGGATATCTGGGTGGGCGCACAGACGAGGTCCTGATGAGAATTACAGATCTCTTTATGGCGTTTCCATCATTAGTTCTAGCGGTGGCGGTCGCGGTTGCACTTGGCCCCGGCATCGATCATGTCATCGAGGCAAATTTGACCGCATGGTGGCCAGTTTATACGCGGCTAGCAAGAGCAGGAGCCGCAACACTCAAAGAAAGCCAATTTGTTGAATCCGCCCGGGTGTCCGGTCTTTCCCAACTGTCAATAATCAGACGACATATAATTCCCAACAATATTTCACCAATCCTGGTCTACGCGACTCTCGACGTGGGAAACGCGATATTGTATTCATCTGTACTCAGCTACCTTGGTTTAGGTGCTCAGCCGCCCCAAGCAGAATGGGGCAGAATGGTCTTCGACGGCCAGGTCTACCTATCACAATTTTGGTGGATTTCGATAATGCCAGGATTAGTCATTTTCTTTGTCGCGCTCGGATTCAACCTATTGGGCGATGCGATGAGGGATACTCTTGACCCAAGATACAGAAAATGAGACACCTGTGCTGCGAGTAGAGAACCTACGGCTAGTTTTCGAAACCATACAAGGAACATATCACGCGTTGAACGGCGTGGACCTCCAGATAGGAAAAAAAGAAGTTGTGGGTTTAGTTGGTGAATCAGGCTGCGGCAAATCCACGCTAGCGCTGAGCGCTATAGGACTCCTTCCTGTACCGCCCGCACGAATTCTCGACGGAGGAAAAATCTTCTTCAAAGGACAAAACCTCGTCACGTTGAATGAGAGCCAAATGGAGACGATCAGAGGAACAGGAATCAGCATGATCTTTCAAGAACCTCTAACCTCCCTAAACCCACTCTTCACAGTCGGCAATCAGCTGGAAGAATCCATCAAGATGAGTATTCAACGAAGACGTGGCACTTCACCCAGTCCGAGCGAGAGTATTCAGGAAGAAGCAGCCGACTGGTTGAAGAGAGTAGGCCTACCCGATCCGAAGAGCGCGCTTGAGAAGTATCCGCACGAACTGAGCGGTGGAATGAGACAGAGAGTCATGATCGCCATGGCACTTGTTGCCAGACCGTCATTAATGCTGGCTGATGAGCCAACCAGCGCGTTGGATGTCACCACGCAAGCGCAGATCCTACGACTCATCCGGTCCCTCGTTAACGAGGTCGGGACCTCTGTGCTCTTCATCTCCCACGATCTTGCCGTGGTAGCTCAGATAGCGGACAGAGTTGCGGTAATGTACGCGGGTATGATCATGGAAGAAGGATCAGTATTCGAAATCTTCGAGAAGCCAGCGCACCCCTATACCAAAGCTCTCCTCGCCTCATTCCCAAACGACGAAGCAAAAGGCAAGGATCTCGACATAATTGCTGGCTCTGTTCCTGACCTAATGATAAGCCCTGGAGGGTGCCCATTTCACCCGAGATGCAAGAACGCGAAGGAGGAGTGTCGAATCAAAAGACCCGACCTCATAGAAATCTCGCCCGGACACAGAGTGGCATGCGAAGACCTCGGATCAATCAACTCACGGTGAAAACAATTAATGATCCAAGAACTCCTCAAAGTTGAAAATTTAGTAAAGTACTTCCCGGCCAAAGGCGGAATGTTCTACAGCGAGACAGGCTTACTCGAGAAAGGTTCAAGAGTACATGCAGTCGACGGAGTAACATTCACCCTGAACCACAACAGTACTCTCGGAATAGTGGGCGAAAGCGGATGCGGAAAGACCACCCTCGCCCGAACCATCCTTCTCCTATCGCGACCAACCAACGGCAAAATAATCTTCGAAGGAACCGACATCACGGACATGTCGTACGGGGACCTCGCTAAAGTCAGACCGAACATGCAGATGGTCTTCCAAGATCCTTTCTCATCGCTAGACCCGAGAATGCGCGCTCAACAGATCGTCTCGGAACCACTCAAGATTGTAACCAAGAACAACGACGAAATTAGACAAAGGGTAAAGACAGTATTCGACCAAGTCGGGTTGAACGTTGAGCAACTCAACCGTTTCCCAAACGAATTCAGCGGCGGACAACGACAGAGAATCGCAGTAGCCCGAGCAATATCATCAAAACCAAAGCTTGTGATTCTGGACGAACCCACAAGCGCGCTAGATGCTTCAACTCAGGCCCAAATACTTAACCTCCTCAGGCAGATACAGAAAGAGTACGAGGTTAGCTACCTATTCATTTCACATAACGTGACCGTTGTCCGTCACATGAGTGACATGATTGCGGTAATGTATGTGGGGAAGATTGTGGAGATGGGTCAGGCCGTCGACATTACGAAGAGCCCGAGACATCCCTACACTTCGGCACTACTTGCGTCTGTTCCGAAACCCGACCCTAGACTTAGAAACGAGGAGTTTGAGATTCACGGAGAGACACCGAGCCCGGTGAACCCGCCGACCGGATGCAGATACCATCCTAGATGTCCTTATGCTAAGGAAGACTGTCAGCGGATAGAACCTCCCTTACTGAAGATGGATAATGGCAGATATGTTGCATGCCACTATCCGCTGAATTAGCTGAACCAAGTCGCAGACGGTGGGAGATTACGGGCCGGAAGTTGTTACGACATAGAGTGTGCTGAAGTCAGTCTCCCAGTAGCCTGCGTTCAAAGTGTATCCTTGAATGCTGTTACTAACAACTGGTATCCCGCTCGGGTAGGCGTTCTGAAGCTGCCCTACCCAGATGTACGGTGCGTCGTCGTATACAATATGCGCTACCTGCTCGTAAATCGCAGCGCGCTGCGTCGGCTCCAGCGTTCGGTCAGCTTGATGCAATAATTGAACGACTTGTGTGTTGTTGTACCATGCAAAATTGCCTGCTCCATAAGCGAGATCGCCTACCCACCAGTTAGCATAAGGCCACGGGTCCGGGAACCAGTTATACCCGTCGTATGTCATGTCCGGATAAGCCGGGTTCGTGGCGGCGTTCGTTTCAGCCTGAAGTGCTGTTGCCGAATCTATGGTTTTGATCTGCACATGGATCCCAATGTCAGCTAGCTCACTTTGAATTAGCGAAACTACGTCAGTGGATGGAGGAATATCAGAAATCGCGAAGGCGGTCACCGGTGGTATCCCATTCCCATCAGGATAGCCTGCCTGTGCGAGCAGCTGCTTAGATAGCGTCACATTGTACGAGTATGGTGACAAATCTGATGCATATCCAAGGACTCCTCGAGGTTCAGGACCCACTAGTTCAGTAGCGTAGCCGTGGAAGAGCTGGATAAGCGCCGTGTAGTTGATGGCATGCACTACGGCCTGCCTGATTTGGACGTTACTGAAGGGAAACCTCGCATTATTCAGCCCGATGAAATGGACGCTGGGCAGAGGACCTAGAGATGGGACATAGATGCCGGTCTTGTTAGCAATCTGCGGGCCTAGAGACAGATCCATGAGCACTAATTGTGAGGAATTACGCTCCAAGTCTTCGAGCCGAGTAAGCGCATCAGGAACCGATTTCACGATGATCTTATCCAAACTCGGTGTAGGTTGGGCACCGTTAGCTCCTCCCCAATATGTCGGATTACGCTCCAGCACCATGATCGTGGAAGGCTGGTACTGAGTAACGATGAATGGACCAGTGGACATCGCGTTCAGCGCCATCCAACTACTCGTACTTCCCGCAACGACTCCACCATGCTCAGAAACCAACCGCGGATCCACTGCGAAGTCCTGAGGCTGAGTTAGAGTTCCCAGAAAAGCAGCAAACGGAGCCATCAAATGGAACTCCAACGCGTAAGGTCCAGTCACGGTGATCGCGTTCATAGAGTCACTCATAATCTTCAGAAGGCTTGGAGGCGGAATGTTATCGGTCGTGTTGAACTCGTTTAACATCTCGGCGGTAACGCTTGTTGTGTTGAGTGCAACAGTTATCAGGTATGATGCTGGCTGTGCCATTACTGCAGCCCTGTAGAATGAATACCACATCACATACGCGTTGAGCGGATCGCCGTTACTGAAGGAAACGTTCTGTCGAAGCTGGAAGCTGTACGTTAGGCCGTCAGCGGTAACATTGTAGCTCTCGGCAAGCAACGGCACGATCGTGTTGGTTGTGCCGGGCTTGTATGAAAGTAATCCTTGATAGATATTTTGAACTGCCTCTCCGCCTTGATTGGTGAACGCCACGGCTGGATCAAGGCTATCAATACAGCATGGCTCCTCAACTTCTATTGTTCCGCCTTTAACTTGAGAGGTCACTAGCGCAGTGGTCTCACTAACCGTTGTTACTGATTTCTGTTGCTGCGTTGTGAAATATACCGCCGAAGCGGCGACTATCACGATTACGACTAAAATGAGAGCCATAGCCGGCTTTCTGCTCTTGTTAACGACACTCACTCTCTTCCAGCCCCAAAATGCGCACAGCTCGGTAGATGAATCTGACAGTGTAAATAGCTGTGGTCGTTAGTGTAAATACCTCCGATACTGTCCGCTCGAGACTTTTCGCAGGCGTTAGTACAATCCAGTCATGACTCTCTGTTCATGTTTTGCTAAAGCGTAATTAACTTCGAAGACTACGAAAGGATTCATGAGCGTAGTCACCGTTAGGGGAGAGGTCTCCCCGGATACGTTAGGCGTTACTCTACCTCACGAACATCTTCTTTTTGATCTCAGAGCGTGGGCGCCAGAGGTTACTGAAGCCTCTCGCATAGCCTTGGCCGAGAGCCCCGTCACTATCGAGATACTGGGGGAATTATATCGAGATCCGGAGATAAACAGGGACAATCTTCGACAACTTGATGTTAATCTCGCCATCGAAGAAGCCATGCAGTTCAAGTTCGCTGGTGGCTCCACAATCGTCGATTGCACTTCGATAGGGTTAGCCAGAGACGTTAATGCGTTGAGAGTTGTATCTGAGGCGACGGGTCTCAATATTGTTGCCGGATCAGGATTCTACTTGGCCCAGGTGCACCCAAAATATGTGGCTGAGAAATCCGTTGAAGAATTAGCGAATCAGATGATAATGGAGATCCAGACAGGTGTCGGCGACACCGGGATTCGCTGTGGAATAATTGGAGAGATCGGAACGAGCTGGCCACTTCACCCGCAGGAAGAGAAAGTTCTGAGAGCCGCGGCATACGCGCAACAGAAGACTGGGGCAGTAGTGTCTGTCCATCCATTTCCGTGGGGAAAAAACGCTCACAAACTCTTGGACATCTTGGAACAAGAAGGGGCTAACCTAACGAGGGTGGTTATGGATCACATCGACAGTTGCGGATTCGATGCCGAATACCCAGCATCGCTCGCAAAACGCGGCTGCTTCGTAGAATTCGACACCTTTGGGTCTGAATTCTATCATGATAGCTACGGCACCTCGGAACCAACCGATCGAGAAAGAGTGGCGGACGTAATGGAACTCGCAAAGAAAGGATACATGTCACAGATACTTTTGTCTCATGATCTATCGTTCAAGATAATGCTGAAAAAATATGGCGGTCAAGGATATGCTCACATCCTGAAGCATATCGTCCCATCTCTAAGGCGCGCAGGCTTAACGGACAAGAACTTGAAGGAAATACTTATCGACAATCCTAGGAATATGCTGACCATCAAGTAGTCACCCTATCAAAAATGGTCTTGGATGTTACTTGAACCAGAAACGCTAAATTTGCAATTGCAGAATCTTACAGGGAAGGTTCTTGAAAGTCAAATTAGATCATATTGGGATTCTGGTCGAGAAGCTCGACGACGATGTAATCAAATTCTTCCAGGAAACTTTCGGGCTGGAACGCGCAAAGCACTTTCACATAAAGAACAATGAAGAAGAAATCAAGTACGTCTACCTGCCATTTCCGAAGGCGGACAATTACATTGAGCTACTCGCGCCACTAAGTGGTCCAAGCAAAGAAGCGTTAGAGAAGAAGGGCCAAGGAACCATGTTCGAACTCTGCGTCGAAGTTGACAGTATGAAGGAATTCTACAAAGAAATGAAAGCCAAGGGCATCATACTATGCGACTCGATGGGACGGCCGCTACCAGAAGACAAACCATACTGCTCAATCCCGGGTGACGACAACAAGTACGCCTACATGCCGACTGACAAGACTTACGGAACAACATTCGAAATCCTAGAACGTAATACGTGGACGCGAAAGACCTACTGGCCAGAATCGCAACCCGCGTGAATATCTCGTAGCTTAAAACGCGGACTGGCCTCTGGAGTCTCTTAAGGGAAGCACCAGACCTTTACAAGACTACTGAACTGTCGGTCGGCCTATGGGTTAGGCCAACTCGCTTAAATAGACTCCAACTAGTTTTGACTTGAAAACGTCCAATAGGAATCAAATGGTTTGTCAGCTAAACAGAGCCCGACCGATGAGCAGTTTGTATCAGAAGCAATAGATCTTGTAGAGCGGGCAAGAGACGCAAACATTCCATTCAGGATAATGGCTGGGTGCGCGGTTAGGATCCACTGTCCGAATTATGCGCAATTCCATCAGCTCAAGCTGAAGCGTAACATAAGGGACATTGACATCGTAACCTTGAGCAGGCATAAGAAGGAGATTGAGCCGCTATTTCTGAGACTTGGATATGATCCGCAAGTCACCAAGTTCGGCATGGACCGTGACATCTATGAGAACTCAAAGAAAGGTATCATTCTAGATCTCTTCTTCGATAGGCTGGTTATGTGTCATACGATAGATTTCGTCGGCAGGCTAGAGAATGACTTTCCAACAATCACTCTCGCCGATCTTGTTCTTCAGAAGCTTCAGATTGTTGAAATCAACGAAAGGGACGTGAAGGATTTGCTCGTGCTTTTCCTGGAGCATGAGATCGGTGAGACAGATAATGGGATTATAGACGGAAAGTACCTGGCCAGACTGCTCTCAAACGACTGGGGCTTCTACTACACCGTAACCGAGAATATCAAGAAGAGTAACAGCATCGTGCGAAAGAATTATTCAGACCTGCTGAGCGACGGAGAACGCCAACTGTTCGAGGCAAGAACGGCGAAGCTCCTAGCTATGATCGAAGCGGAACCGAAATCTTTCAAATGGAGGATGCGCCAGAAAGTCGGAACCAAATCCATCTGGTACAATGAGGTTGAGGAGAAAGAGAGAGGGACTCTCGCAGAGTATCTGATTAAGAAGAATCAAGAGAGCGGAATTAGCAATTGACGACGACGAAGATCTATTTCTGCACAGACATTCACGGTTCAACTAGATGTTGGAGAAAATTGGTCAGCGCAGGAGAGTTTTACAAAGTCAATCATGTCATACTTGGAGGTGACATGACGGGGAAAGCAGTTGTTCCTATAGTTCAACAACCTGACGGGAAGTATACTTCAAATTTCCTCGGACGAAAATGGGTGCTGAAGCAGAAGGAAGTTGATGCGCATAAGAAACTCATCGTAGATGCGGGAATGTACTTTTTTGATGGAACCCCGCAGGACTTCGAGCAACTTCGCGAAAAGAAAGAGAAAGTTGACGAAATCTTCAAGGATAAAGTCATTGAGAGACTCAGAGAGTGGTTAGCCATCGCTGAAGCGAATCTCAGATCAAAGCATCGTCAAATTATCGTTGCACCGGGCAACGACGACCAGGAATACGTTGATCCTATCCTCCGGGAGAGCGAGGTCATCGTAGACGCGGAGGGTGAAGTGCTTAGCCTTGATGGAAATCATGAGATGTTAAGCTCGGGGTGGACAAATTTCACTCCATGGCATACCGTACGCGAATGCAGTGAGGAGGAGTTGATGAAACGGATTGAAGATATGGTTTCTCAGATTAAGAATATGGAGTCGAGTATCTTCAGTCTGCACGTGCCCCCTTTTGAGTCGGGCCTGGACACAGCTCCTAAGCTAAACGAGAATATGGAGATAGATCCGCGTGAGATGATCGCGGCGGGGAGTACGGCGGTTAGGGACGTGATCAAGAAACACCAGCCCATGCTGGGCTTACACGGTCACATACATGAGGTCACTGGAAAGCGCGAAATCGGACGTACGTTATGCATTAACCCTGGAAGTAACTATACGGAAGGTATCCTAAGCGGCGTCTTGGTAACTCTTGAAGACAAGAAGGTTGAGAGCGTAGTGTTCACTAGTGGATGAGAAAGATTCGTTTCGAGCTGAATTATGGATTACTTTGAGAATATTCTTTTTGGGTTCTCAATCATCAGAGTTCTGATCTGACTATCTGACAATCCTTTATACTTCAATACTGGAACTACATTTTGCAAAATGTGAGCGTAGCCGAATCCGCCGTATTTCACAAGTTGCATTTTCATGGCTGTGTCGTGTGAAAGCATGATGTTCTTTTCGTATCCTTGCTGGCAAAGTTCCAGTAGGGCGTCGGCCCTCTGATTGTCCGATACACCCCACGCACCAGGATAGACGTCGTCATAGTACGCTGTGTCGAGTCCCCAGAGGTCATAGTCGATGTTTATTCCCCTGTCCAATAGTCGTCTGTGGTAGTTGAGGTCGATCTCTACGCCGTCGACATGACTCATGTACACTTTTTCCAGATTCGCGTCCTTCTCGATAATGTCTATGTAACTCTCCCCTTTTCTCGCACAATTGTGTTTAGCATTATCGGGGCGGTTGGGAACTACGTCGTATCCTGCGGGGTGAATTGTTAATGGTACACCCGTCTCTTTCTGTGCTTTCGCAGCAGCCAACAAGACCTTCTCCTCGTCCGCATGTAACGGCTCAGTGGTACCTAGTTCGCCTATCACGCCGGCCTTTATTCCTGAATCTTGTATCCCTTCCGTCAAATCTTTGATCATTATACTTGACAACTCTTCTACGTTCATCTTGCCAACATAAGCCGGGTGACACGGCTGTAGATACCAGCCCGTGGCGCAAACGATGTTCACTCCGGTTTGAGTGGAAATTCTTTTGAGGGCTGATGGATCTCGGCCAAGTCCATCTACCGTGACGTCTACTAAACTTCTGCCTCCCGCCTGCTTATACCTCGAAAGTTCCGGTATCGCATCTTCTTCCTCAAGGATGAGATTGTCCTTGCAGATCGATGAATTCCGCCTCAGAGAACCCAACATGTCAATTGTGATTGGCAGTTCGCCAATTGGCGATGATTGGTACCATGACTCTACGCAGTTGATCAAAAGATGTTCATGAGGCAGAGTGACGCCAAGATCTTCCGGCATAATTTCTCCGAGAACTGTGTTTACGCGCACATGACCACAAGCTTTCAGAAGAATTGATCCTTAGAGTTCACTAGAACGAATGAAAAGAATAGGGTGCCGCACAGTTCAGATAACTATGCGGGTGGGATCTGCTTGAAGGCGATTCCTAAGTCGACGCCCCGACGTTTATTGTACGCTCTGGATACGAAGTAGATGGCGAAGGCAAGAACCCAAACGAATACTCCAAAACCAATCATAGTCTGCGTTATACCGAAGGACGCCATGTAGTCTGGGTTCGTAAAGTAACTCGTACCTGTCCAAGCCATGAGCAAAGCTCCAATCAGAGAAATTATACTTAAGACAGGAATTCCTCCAACCCTAGCTTTGAGCGGCATCTGTTCAAACATATCCTTGCGGACGTAAGGAAAGACCATGCCCGCAATGCACACGATGAATATGTTGATCATGACCATAAAGTACGACGCTCCGATGTAAGTGAAGACGTTAACGTTGGCTTCAAGGGCCAGCAGTATCAAAGCTATGATCAATGCAGCAGCGAGTGCGGTTACGGGTTGTTTGCTTTTATCGCTTACGCGAGCGAAATAGGCCGGGACTAACCGGTCGAAGGACCATGCGAATACGCATCTGCTCACAACCATGACTCCGGCGTAAGCTACGACGACGAGGATTAGCAGAGCTGCGAAAGCGAACAGGTCAACTGCCCAAATAGGCATAATTGCGGGAAAGAATGTCCAAAAGAAGAAGCTTAGCGGGAGCCCCTGCACGGACCCTCCTAAGAAATAGAAGGCGCCCATGAATTTGACGTTCGCAGTGTATAGCCACGTAATTCCTCCGAGTATCCAAACCACCCAAACCAATACTGTCGCAACTTCCATCGAGATGTGTTGTCTTATTCCGCTCTCCGCTTTCTTCACCTCGCCAGCGATCCATATGATGCCAGCAGTATAGGGCAGACACTGTCCGATGCATGCGGATGCCCAAGCCAGAGTTCGCTCCATCATTGGGCCTTCGGGCGCAGGGTTGAGGTTGAATCCCGCCGCAACTGCGTCATTGATTATCTTATGGTACATGTCTGGTTGGTTCGGAACGTATGTCATGGCCCAAGCGTTGAAGAGTGCTGGGAAGTTACCCGCGGCTGCCATAATGTAGTATGCTATTACGCCAAGCGCCACGAATTGGACAATCCACGTCACGTATTGAACCCTCAGGAACCATTTCATGCCCGTCATTGCTAACAATACGCAGAAGACCCAAGCGATGCAGCCCAGGCCAAATATGCCCCACGGCGTGGTTAATGGAGCAGTAACGCTCTGAGGGTATCCCGAGAAGAGTAATGGAACAATGTTAGCGAAGAATACGCAATTTGCCGCGTTGAAGAAACAAGCCACCGTCATGAACGTGAAGTTGGGTCCGAAGCCCAACATTGGGTGCATGGTCCTACCGAGGAACACGTAGTCGCCTCCGGAACGAGGCATCGCAGAACTGAAATGCGCGTAAACTGAGTTAACGAAAATTGCAGCAACAAACGCGATCAATAAGCCCAGCCAAAGGTTACCTGTGAAGTTGTTGTAACCCGCATAATATGGAACGACAACCATCGGGGCAAAGATTTGAACCGTGTACGTTAGGCAGAATAGCATTGCACTCAGTAGGCCGACTTCTCTGACTAGACCAGTAGCCTTCCTAACGAAAACAGTTTCAGCCAAAATTACCGCCACTCGATTATTCTCGTTATGTGCGTATAATTAACCTTCGATATCTGAATAGGTAGGAAAACGTTGATTCGACAGCAAAGCTGAAGGAAGAGTATAGAGACTATAGAGATTGAAGGGTGAGTAATGTTCATCGCCCCGGCCAGCCTTGCTCTGGTAACTGTGCTAGACTTGGTTAGCTTGGCTGCCGCGTGTCTCTTCAGGAAGCGACAGGCATTCTGGAATTTCAAATCCGTCCTTTTTCCACATACTCATGAGTCTATCGTACAGCGATGGATAGAAAATGAACAATCGAATAGTTCAACCCGTGCGGTCATCACGGACAAAGCTGTTGAGTTCATAAGGGCTCATCCCAAGGAGACGCTCTCAGTTCTCATCGTACCCAGCTACCAGTTTGTTGGGGCGAATCGGAAAGGCATCTTCTCTCTCCCTCGCCCCGTCGTCGAGCTAGCAGTGGCAGATCCGACTGAGGATCTTATCGAACTTCAATCCAATATGGATATGCATGTACTCGTTGCTAGAGAAATTTACTCGGTTTTGAAAGAAGAAAAAGTTGTCTTGGTTGTTGATGTTTCAGGCTACTGGAAGTTTAGGAGGCTTGAGCTCAAGCCAGATCTCTCTTGGCTTCTTTATTCAAGGCAGCTGCGGCAGCTTCCTCCCCTGTAATCGGTCGATCAGTATAAGTTGACCTTATGTGTGGAGGGAATCACGTCCCGCTTGTAGACTACCTACTTGAAATCCATGGGTGTTGATGCGTAAGCTAATGAGGTTTTGTGAGCACGCTAGGATTCACAGGGTGCTTCGGTTGTTGACCCGACAAGACTCTTCTGATCTCCTCGGCGGCGAATTTTCTTAGGTTAATGCTCGATCTCTCAGATACTCCTCCAATATGCGGTGTGAAGATCACGTTTTGTAATGTGAGAATCTCATCATTATTACTTGGCGGTTCGCTTTCTAATACGTCCAGCGCTGCGCCAGCGATCGTCCTTCTTCTGAGGGCTTGGACGAGCGCAGTCTGATCTATGACCCTACCTCTTGACGTATTCACAATTATTGCTGTGGGTTTCATTGATCTTAGTTCCTTTTCTCCAATTAAGTGATAGGTCTCTTTTGAAAGCAGTGTATTGAGACAGACTACGTCGGATTTCTTCAGCAACGCCTTAAGATCGAGAAGTTCAACATGCTGCTTTGCGGCGATTTGTTTCGGTACGTACGGATCGCTCGCAACGATTTTCATATGGAATGAATGCAGGCGTTCTGCTACTTGTCTCCCTATTCTGCCGAACCCGACGATACCTGCGGTCATATCATCCATATGACCCAATGGTTGGAGTTCACGCCAAGCTAGCGTACCATGCTTGGACCAGTCTCCCGTTCTTACGAGCTGGTCAGCCCATGTGATTTTCCTAATCATCGCGAGAACCAGCGCGATAGTATGGTCAGCCACTTCGAAGGTCATGAAATCGGGGACGTTACAGACGAGTACTCCTTTTTGCGTTGCGGCATTTACATCAATGTTGTCGTATCCTACTCCGCAAGAAACGATTAATCGGGCCCGTGTAAGGTTCGTGATGACTTCCTCATTGATGTTGCCGTAGTCGACGAGGATTCCGTCAGCTGCCCTCGTGATCTCCTTGAGCCCTTGAGTATCATATGTTTGGAAATGCTTGACCGAAGCTCCGATCTTTTCCAGGATTTCCTGTTCCAGTTTGCCATCTGGCCATTCGCTGTCCGTGATAACAACGTTAAACCTGGGTTTTTTCGTTCGCATACTTGATACACGCATCGTCGATCGTCAAAGCAGTTTAAGGTTTTACGTGGATGCTTATTTTCGTATTATTGGATAATTGAGGGGAGCCCCGCGTTCCCCTACATCTAACACGCTTATGTGTGACCCACCTAAGTTTGCAATGAAGAGTCTTGTCCCCGTTGGTTCAAACGCGATATTTGTTGGTTGATTCAGAATTTCATTCGTAGAATCCTCAATGAGCAATTCCACATTTTGGTCAGGCGTTATGAGAAAGATTCTGTCAGGGGAGTAGCATGAAACATAGAGGTTTCCGCTCCGGGCGAATGCTAAACCATCAAGAATATTTCCTTGGAGTTGCGCGAATATTTCTGGACTGCCAGGTCTCCCGTCCTTGTTGATTGGTACTCTTATGATATCGGCAGCAGTTGACTCGATCATGTAAATCGAACCGTCTCTGGGTGACATCGCTAACCCGTTCGGAAAATGCCAATTTGTTCCTATAATTGACTCAGCGATGCCGTTTGGTCGCACTCTGATAAGGCGGCCACTGGGTTTCCAATAGTCGCCGGAATCGGAGAAGTAATAGTTGCCCTGGGAATCAAAGAGGCCGTAGTTAGGTAAAATCGTTGGTCCGTCCGTTGCTCTGTCACAGAAAACGGTGACTTGGCCGCTTTGTGCAACGCGTAACACATTATGTTGTGTCGCATTACAGAGGTAGAGATTGTGTTCGCCATCTGCTGCTACTCCTCCGATGAACCCTTCGGACGTACTCAGTTTTCTCGCTTTGAATTCTGGTGGATTCATCACGTAGGCTTGGCCGGCAAATCCTCCTGCGTAGAGACGACCGTCTGAACCAAAGTTGACGCACTCCGCGTGATCTACCCCTGCTTGAATAATCTCTACTTGGTGTATGTTATAGCGCAGACCGTGCACCTGCCTTGGGGGTATCTGTGTCCAGCTAAGCCTTGGAGGCACTACTCTGGAGGAATCTGTTGGAAGGCAAGGTCGATGTTTAATCCGTGGCTCCTGTGATATACCTTGGATACAAGGTAAACGGCGATCGCTAGCACATATACGGCGCCGACGATTCCGACTGATACTGGGTTGACAGGTCCGCTCAACGCTGGGCTTATCAAGTCTAAATAAGTTAACCACAACATGATGACGGTATTAGTTATTCCCAGTATTGAGATCAGGGGCACGCCGGCCACTTTCGTTCTAACAATAGGTGGAGCTTGTTCCCACATGGCTCTGGCCCTCTTAACGTAAGGGAATACTGCTGCAGCGACTCCGGCAAAGAGGAAAGATGAGACGACTGCGAGAGTTATGTTGAAGAAAAGCCCAAGGTAATTTGTGTATAGTGTCATCGCTGCCGCTCCTGTTGTCAACAGGGCTGTAGTAATTAGAGTCTTCATTGGAGCGTGGAATTTGTCATTGACGTCGGCGAAAAATGCGGGGATAATTCTATCGAAGCTCCAGGCAAACATTGAACGGCTAATTACCAAGTAATACGCCGGAAAGAGGATCAGGAGCCCCAACAACCATCCGATACCAATGAACATTATCAATCCAGGATTGTCCTGAACTAAAATGCTCGTGAGATATTGGAACAGTGGAGGCGCCGGAAGTGGATTCGTAGAGACACCGTTGTTCGTGATGAACGCTAGTGCTTTGACGAATTCATCGCCTGCGGTACCATAAAGGAATACGGCTCCTCCTACGAAGAGCAAACCGCAAAATACGATCGCTCCTATAGTCCCCCAGAAAAGTGATTTCTTCGGATTTCTGATCTCTCCGCCTGCGAGTACAGGAAAGACTGTGGCCAAGCTTGTTCCGGCCATATACACCAAACCTTGGGATGTATCACTAATGCTGGCGGTCGTCGCTGGTTTCCATCCAGCGTTTTCGGCTTCTTGTATGACTCCCGTATAGGTTGTATTATACTGAGCCGCGTAGCGGTTGAATGCTACCTGGTAGGCTTGGTTATTGGAACCTGCGAGAATTATCAGACTTGCAACAATCGCGGCGATTGAGATGATGAAAGTGACTAGTTGCCATTTAGCGTAAGAACGCAGACCAGGGATGTTTACTACGAAGCTCAACCAAATCGCAACAATCGAGATCGCGAAGGCAATATTCACAGTTGCAACTGCGGTGGACCATCCGAGTAGGGTAGGGCTCTTGTAGAAGCTTCCAAGCATCGCTAAGAGTGGGCCGAGGTAACCACTTCCAATTGACGCTGCAAGAAAGCCGAAAGCAACCACCTGAGCGTAAATGTACATCCAATTCGGAAGGAGACCCCAAAGCGGGTGGATTATCCTACTTCCGTATACGTAGTCGCCTCCACTTCTCGGCATTGCAATTGATAACAGGTAGTAGACGCCCGCGTAAATCAGCGCGATTGGGATCGAACCCAAACTTGTCAACGTCATGTTTACGCCGGGATACAGGTAGACAATGTACATGTAGAACAAGCACATTGTGACGCCTGGTGTAACACCGGTAACTCCGAGGGCAAATGTGTCAAATGTAGTTAATCCCTTTACAAGTCCGGTTGCGTCCCTGAGAAAAACAGGAGTCTTAGAATCGCTCATTAGATCGTCTCCAAACCCATGTACTAGCGGCTTTGACAATGTACTTAAGACTTCTCCGAATATTCTGCTGTACAGGTTCAACTAACGGTTCGTTAAATCGCGCCTTGCACTGATGTAACCTGTTTGTGCGGCAAGGTTCAAATCCGCATTTAGCAGGATCATCGAAAGACGCACGATTGTTACGGTTTGGCTATCAATTATCAACGGAACAATTTGGTCCAAGAACTCTCCTCGACTACTCTGTAGCAGTTGAGAAAGCAGGGTTCGATGACATTTGGTGCAGCGACCACTTTCACCCGTGGTTCCATACGAAGGCTTCGGGATCTCATGCTTGGACATTAATGGCGATTGCAGCGGAACGGACTCATCACGTTCGAGTCGGTTCCGCCGTCACATGCCCTCTCTTCCGTTATCCCCCTGCCATAGTCGCCCAAGCATTTGCTAGCATGGGAGTTGTTTATCCAGGCAGAATATTCCTCGGTTTAGGTACGGGGGAAGCGATGAATGAGATTCCAGTTGGGTTTGATTGGCCGAACTTTAAGGAACGAGCGAAACGGTTGGAGGAAGCGATCAGGATCATAAGACTCCTTTGGACTGAAGATTTCGTCAACTTCAAGGGAAAATATTACAGGCTGCGGAGGGCAAACCTGTACACCAAACCTTCTGCAAGCATACCCTTGTACGTTGCTGCGAACGGCCCGACCGTGACAGAGATCGCGGGCCAATATGCCGATGGGTTTCTTACGATCCCGTTTACTGAAAGTCATTATACGGATGTCTTGTTCCCCGCTCTCGAGAGAGGCGCCCGTCGGGCAGGACGAGATTACACAGAAATTGAGAAGGCCGTCGAGATGTACGTGTCATACGATGAAGATTACAGCAAGGCGCTTGATTCAATAAGATGCTGGGCCGGCACCGCTCTGCCTTTCGTGTTCAATTATCCCATATTTGATCCAAGGGAGATTGAATCTTACGGCAAGCTTGTAGGGGATGACCAGTTATCGAGGATTTGGTGTATCGGCACGTCGCCAGAGCCACACATCCGTCGAATTGAAGGGCTAATACGACTAGGATTCGAAAACATTCATATTTCCAGTTCTAGCCCCGATGAATTCAAGACGATCGAAATGTATGCTAAGCAGGTCCTTCCCTATCTTAGATCTACGTACTCTGACTGAATTCTGATAGGCTGAAAGAATCTTCATTTTTCACGCGAGAGCGGAAGCGCATTGCTTCACGTTACTTGGCGCTATACGTGAATGTCTCCCCAGGCTTAAGGACGACTGGCTTTACAAACTCCTTTCCGTCTGGTTTCATCTTGGCTATGACATCGAGAAACATCTCAACATCCTCATTGCGTTCCAGGAAATGCATCGGTATGACATAATCTGCGCCAATCCACTGCGCGGCCAGAGCACACTCATACGGGGTCATCTCCCCCGTAAATAGATGAGTGGGTTCAGCGTACGGACCGGACGTTATCTCTCCGGTACTCACATTGATCAACGCTATGTTGGGTCGGTAGAGCTCACCAAGGAGTTTGAGGTCACTAAATAGTGCCGAATCTCCCGAGTGATATATACGAACGCCTGGATCAGCATACAGAATGAACCCCATAGGCGGGCCTGAATAGAAGGTTCCATCGGGAGCTATCATACTCGACCAGTGCCGACTTTCGACAGATTTCACTTTCATACCGACTTGTTCAATGGTAACGCCCCATATAGTCCCAAGAAGTTTCTCAGCAGGTAAGCCCCGGGTTAGAAGGTAAGCTCGTACGTCTGCGCCACAAATCACGGGGACTTTGAATCTCTTGGCTATCCTCTCGGTATCCCCTAAGTGGTCAACGGCGGCATGGGTTACCAAGATTAGATCAACGTTCTCTAGTTCGTCGGATTTGACGGGAGAAACGGGGCTCGCGTCGAGGAACGGATCGATAAGCACTTTCTTACCTGAATCGTTCGTGATTTCGAAGGCTGCAACTCCGAGATATCGAATACAAGTCATAGGAAATCAGTCCCCAATCGTTTGAAAATCGAATAAAATGGTTTGGATACTTCTAGATTGCCGTCATCCTATGAACGAGTAATCAAGAGGTGTGTTTGATCGGTTATCTAGGTTTCAACCAGTCGCAATCCGGCCCATTCACAGAACAGCTTCACTCGATCACTGATATCTCCCGGAACTACTGCGTAAAGATGACCATGCAAGTTTTCTATGAAATGGTCAACTTTTCCTGTTAGTTTGATCTTGATTTCGACGTAATGTTCTCTGTCTACTCCCAGAATTCTCCCATGCACTAGGTGTAGTTTGTTAACATTCTTTCCAGATATTCTAAGTAGGGTAACTGTTTTCCACTTAATTGCTGGTCTAACAGCGACGACACGTTGTTTAATGTTGAACATGGGGGGAATGGCCATTTCACAGATAGTGACGTCAGACACTTTCGAAATAGAGGCTGGAGCAGAACACATACCACTCATCTTCAATATGGATCCGGTTAGGGAGAAGACGTCTAGCATGACTGCCGGCTTGTCAGTAAGATATTCTATCATCAACAGGAGAGCCGCACCGACCACATCTCCCTCGCAACCTATTGCGTAGGCGTCTTCGACATATCCCATGCATGGAGTAACTTGAAACAGTCTAAGGATTTCAGTCCAGCATTCCATAGCCATTGCATCAAGCTTACGCTCTTCTGTTATCTTCTTGACTGCTAAGTGGACTCGCATCGCGTCCCTAATTCGGGGTGCTGAGGCTTTCAATCTGAAATTATCCAGTCCGCTGATCGCTCTATCCAAGTCGCCCTCTCGCACCTTTCTTAATGTGTCCTGCAAGTCGGCAATCTCGACGGTGGTAACGTGTGGTCCTAGATTGCTTCTAATTACGTTCACATCATACTCAGATGCTACCATGTTGGGAAGGACTCTTCCAATGACACCGATACGACTTGTTCTGAGCCGGTTTATTGCGTATGCAACCCTAGCGTAGTCCTCTAGTTTCGCAATCACTTGAAGGCCTGGATTGCCGTAAACGTACTTCACGATAGTGCCTCTTTCAACAAGCGCTCCGTAAGCTATAGCACCGCTGGGCATGGAGAATCTGCGCGGAAGAGACCATATGACTGTGAATGTTTTGCATGTCTCAGCCGCAAGTACCTGTTGTTGTGCGGATCCTCCGTGCAATGGAACGAGCAAGAGGAGGTCTGGGTCAGTCTTTCGCGCAGCCTCGGCAGTCCGGATCACTTCAAGTTCATGAATTTCAGGACTCAAAAATATCGGTTCAAACTCCGCGGAGGCGATCTCGTGCTTTATTCTTCTAAGGTCTCGATTTACCTCTGGTGACGATACGGTCCCTATCGGCATGACTGCGACTCTTGGCCTGTTGCGCAAGATGCTCATTTCTCATCGTACGACGAAAGGGGATAAATAGCATTCGTGGAACCTGATAGCATCACTTTGCTCACCTCGAGGAGTTATGTTTGGCAAAAATGAATGGATACCAAGCAGTCGTAGACGCTTTGCTTAAGGAAAAGGTGAAGTACTTTTTTGGTCTTCCAGGGAATCCGCGGGCGATGTATGAGCAACTGTATTTTGCTCCTGAAATTAAACCGATCCTAGTTCGTCATCAAGCTTCGGGCGTTCTCATGGCGATGGCGTATGCGCGGGTTTCAGGAGAGACAGGAGTATGTTTCGCTAGCCCGGGGCCAGGTGTATCTAACTTGGTACCTGGATTTCTCGAAGCGTACTATACATGTACACCGATCGTGTCACCGAGCGCATACATCGACCTAAAGGACGAAGGAAAGGCTGCCCTTCAAGAATGCGACCAAGTGGGAATGCTCAAACCCTTGACTAAGTGGAGTGCGCGCGTACCTCTCCCTGAAAAGATTCCATGGTTCATGAGACGGGCATTTTCGCTGGCGCGCAATGGCAAACCTGGACCAATCTTCTTGGAGATCCCTTACAATGTAGGTTTTGCCGAAATCGATATGCCCGAATATTTGCCCGCACAGCGATTTCTCCTGCGTGCTGATTCAGACGGCGTGGGATCCGCAGTCGATTTGATCCTAAAGTCTGAGCGTCCTGTTATGATAGCGGGAAACGGAGTCATGCTATCAATGGCCCAAAACGAATTGATGCAGCTGGCGGAACTCATGGGCATTCCCGTTATGACGACCCCTTGCGGAAGAGGTTCAATGCCTGAAGACCATCCCTTGGCAATTGGCGGTGTAGGGATCTATAGGAGCAAGCTAGGTAAACGCATAGAGGACGAATCAGACCTTCTAATAACAATCGGCTCTAGAAATGAAGAGTTAGAAACTGCTGGCTGGAAGCTATTTCCGCAGGGCGCTAAATTCATACAGATTGACATTGATCCATTCGAAATTGGAAGAAACTGGATCCCCACAGTACCCCTCGTAGGCGACGCGAAACTTGTTCTCAGAGATTTGATCGAAGGAATACGGTCAAAGGTGAAGAGAAAGAACCTCGAAGATATGCCAAGGATTAAGTCGCTGATTCAAGCGAAGAAAGAATTTGAGATTGAGGTGGAGAATGAATGCAAGACCGATGCCGTTCCCATCATGAGCAAACGACTCGTCAAGGAAATCAGCAGAGTATTCGGCAGTAATACGATTCTTTGCAATGAAAACGGAATGCAAGACGTCTGGTCATACTACTATCCATATTACAAAGTTGTAGGTGGAAGCCGAGCCCTACCACCCGCGGATCAGACCCTCATGGGTACAGGTGTCGTCGGAGCAATAGGCGCGAAACTTGCAGCGCCTGACAAGAAAGTCGTATGCACTTCGGGAGACGGTGCTTTTCAAATGTACATGAAAGAGTTGCCCACAGCAGTGCAATACAAGACCCCTGTAACGTGGGTAATCTTCAACAACTACAGTCTGGGATGGCCTAAATACTATCAAAAGTTACTAGGCGACCGTTACATTGCAACAGACTTTGAAGTTCAACCTGATTTCGTGAAGATTGCTGAAGCAAACAAGTGTTACGGACAGCACGTCGAACGCCCGGGAGACGTTGAACCATCGTTGAAGAAAGCACTTCAACAGAATAACGATGGCGTTCCAGCAGTCATCGACGTGGTCATTGAACCGTGGGACAATTCAGAAGGGTTCAAAGACTTTTTCAGAATTCT
>Ga0187779_10000788_pt1 | contig 20696 bp, 20 predicted proteins | sample 1015_Q2_SP10_10__FD_132435 | JGI IMG/M metagenome (GOLD analysis project Ga0187779, IMG submission 132435) | Tropical peat soil microbial communities from peatlands in Department of Meta, Colombia - 1015_Q2_SP10_10_MG | ecosystem: Environmental > Terrestrial > Soil > Wetlands > Peat | place... | reverse complement strand
CGGTCACCCAGTATCAGGAGCCGATGCGTGCCCGGCTGGGGATGACGGTGGACTTCTAGGCCGTTGCGGTTCGGAGGGAAAGGCGGAGCTTCTGAAGCTACGCGGCGGGCTCACGACCTGACGCCGAGAAACAGACCCCCAACAGACCCAAAGATCCGAAGGGCAAAAAGCTCAGGCTTCGCAACCCACTGCGAGGCCTGAGCTTCCACAGTCGGGACGGCGGGATTCGAACCCGCGACCCCCTGAACCCCATTCAGGTGCGCTACCGGGCTGCGCCACGTCCCGTGACGGCGCGGAATCTAACCCCGCTCCGCCCGGCCAGCCACGTACCGCCGCCCTGGCACGGCCCACCGAACATACCGAAGGCCTCGCGGATCGCCGCAAAGGCCAGGTTACGATGTCTTCCCAACTCGTGGCAGCGCCTTCCACTCACGGGAACGCGCACGCCGTCCACGAGTTGCCCACGCCGCGCGCGAGCCGGTAGGGACCCAACGTCTGCTGAAGGGCCGGCACCAAGACCGTGAGCACCAGGCTGTCGCGGGCCACCTCGCCGGATAGCTGAGCCGCGTACTGGATCTTGCCCGGGAACGCTCCGGTCAGCTGCGTGAACGTGCCGGCCACATCGAAGGTCGGCGCCGGGACCGGACCGGTGACGTCGGCATACGAGCCGTAGCACGTTCCCGACGACAGGATGCGCAGCGTGCCACCCGTGTCGGTCACCGCCAGGCCGGCCGTGGCCGATCCCCACACGCCCACGAGCGACGCACTCGACTCGGTGGGCGTCTTCATGCACGCGCCGGCCAACCCTGCCGCGCCCAGCAGGGCCAGAACAGCCACAGACAATCTCATGCGGACCTCCTGAGACTGTCTGACCCTGCAGCCTCGGCCCGGGTCACCGGCGGCCGAATCCGCGGCGCGTCACCCGGCGCGCGCCCAGAGCGGGCTCACTGCTAGTGCCCCGCCCCCTCCATCGGCAGCAACGCGATCTCGATCCGCCGGTTCTGGCTCCGCCCGCGCACCGTGGAGTTGCTCGCGATCGGATGGTACTGCGACAGCCCGACCGCCTGCAGCCGCTCGCCGTCGATGCCGACGCTGTCCTGGAGGAACCGCACCACGTTCGAGGCCCGGGCGGTCGACAGCTCCCAGTTGGTCGGGAACGTGCCCTTGAGGTGCGTGCTGATCACCACGTTGTCGGTGTGCCCCTCGACGCGGACGATCTTGCCCTGCGTCGTCTTCAGGACGTCGCCGACCCGCCGGAGCACCCGCAGGCCGGCGGGCGTGATGTCCGCCTCGCCCGAGGGGAACAGGATCTTGTCCACCATGCTCACGCTGAGGCGATCGGCCAGCCGCGTGATCTGCACCTGGCCCTGCGCGATCTCGGTCCGCATCGCGCTCATCAGCGTGTCGTACGTGGTCCTGAGCTGCGCGATCTCCGCTTCCTTCTGGCGGGAGGCCGCGGCCGTCTGCGTGTCGAGCGTGGCCGAGAGCGCGGCGTTGCGCACGGCGAGCCCGTGCGCCGCGTCCCGCAGCGAGTCGGCCGCGCGCCCCAGGGAATCGGCCCGGAACCGCGCCGACGCGTCGTGCTCGCGGAACCACTCGGTCGAGCCGGCCAGCCCCACGGCGACGACGATCAGCAAAGCCAGGATGTACTTCATGTCGCCACTCCTTCGTGTCCGGTGGTTTCTGGCCGGCGGCAACACGGACGCACGGAATATCTGAGCCCTTCGCTTTCAAATCTGCGGCCCCGACCTCCCCGGCGCGAGACCGTCCCCCCGGGCGCGCGTGACGCCCCGATGACGCCTTCCTCCTAAGGTGTGCGGCGAGGCTTCGGCGGCCCACTTGCCGAGGAGCGCGCCTCCCCCTGCGAGGAGGACGGGCGCGAGAACCCGGGAGGAAACTTGAACCGCACCCGACTCTTCCACGTGCTGCGCTTCCTGCCCGCAGGTTGCGGGGCGCTCCTGCTGCTCGCGCGCGACCCCGGGCCCGCGGCCGCGCAGGACGTCGAGGTCTCCGAGCGCCTCGAGGTGCTGCAGGCGCGGCTCGCCCGCGACAGCAACGACCCGATCGCGTACTACAACGTCGCGCTGGGCCTGTGGAGCAAGCACCGCTACGACCAGGCCGACAGCATGCTCCGCGTCGCCATCGGCATGAACCCCGAGCTGGCCCTGCCGCACCTGGCGATCGCGCTGGTTCAGCTGCGGAACAAGGACCACTGGCGGGACCTCAAGCGGCACGGCGGCGACACCGCCGTGGTCCGGGAGGTGCGCTATCGGGAGCGCGAGTACATCCACGCGTTCATGGTCGAGCCGTTCCTCGATGTCCGGGCGCTCGGCATGTTCCGGGTGAGCTACGACGAGGCGTTCCAGGACCTGTCCCGGGCGATCAACATCTTGATGAGCTGGCGGCACCAGCCGCTCGACTCCATGCCGCCGCCGCTGGTCTGGCTGCACTCGATCGCCGCAGCGCGCTCGAACCGCCTGCCCGACGCCGTGCGTGACATCCAGGCGTTGGCCCGGGTCAGCCGGGACCGTGACCGATACGACTCGGTGAGCGCCGCCCCGCTCGAGACCGCCAATTACCTCTTCATGCTCGCGGCCCTGCTGCAGCGCCTGGGCTACAAGAACGACGCGGTCCGCCTCTACCAGGAGGTGCTGGCGAACGACATCGGCAACTACGAGGCGCACGTCCAGTTGGCGCGCATCTACGAGGGCGTGAGCGACTGGGCCCACGCCATCGAGCAGCGCCACGCAGCCGTCAGCGTCTATCCCGAGAACGCTCAACTCACGATCGACCTCGGCGTGACCCAGTTCCACGCCGGAGCCCTGCCGGACGCCGAGGCAACGCTCCTCCAGGCCGAGGAGACGAGCCCGCGCGACGCGCAGGCCTGCTACTGGCTCGGGATGGTGCAGCTGGCGCGGGGAGATGCCGACGGCGAGCGCGCCTCGTTCGACCGCTTCCTGACGCTCGCGCCCAGCCGCGACAGCGTCGAGATCACCGAAGTCCGCCACAAGATCGCTGCACTGCGGTAGGAGGCCCGATGCGCCGTCCCACCACCGCCTGGATGGCCGCCGCGCTCGCGCTCGCGGCGGCGCCGCCGCTGGCGGCCCAGTCCGAGACGTACGAGCAGCTCCAGACGTTTTCGTTCCTGCTCAGCCAGGTCCGCCTCAACTACGTCACGCCGGTCGGGACCGAGCCGCTGGTCCGCGCGGCCATCGAAGGCATGCTGCGCGCGCTCGACCCGCACAGCCGCTTCGTGCCCCGCGCCGAGAACGACCTGTGGCTCGCGTGGCAGTCGGGCCACGCGGCCGGGACCGGCATCCTCGTCGAGGACGAAGACGGCAGCCTCACCGTCGCCGCGGTCGCGCGCGGCAGCTCGGCCGCGCGGGAGGGTATCCTGCCGGGCGACCGCGTGCTGGCGGTCAACGACACGCTGGTGGCGGGCTCGCCCGCCCACACGGTGCAGATGCAGCTGCTCGGCGACGAGGGGCGGAAGATCCGGCTCCGCCTCGCCCGCGGCGCGTGGGCACAGCCCGAAACCCTCACGGTCACGGTCCGCAACCAGACGCTGCACCCGCACTCGGTCGGCCTGGGCCGACAGATCGAGCGCACAGGCTATGTGCGCCTCGACGAGTTCCAGGAGCAGGCCCCGAAGGAGTTGCGCGACGCCGTGGAGCACGCGCTCTCCGGGCTGCGGGTCCGCCGCCTCGTCCTCGACCTGCGGGGCAACCCCGGAGGCGCGGTGACGGCGGCGGTCGAGATCGCGTCGCAGTTCCTCGCCAAGGACCTGGTCGTCTGCCGCACCGTCGGCCGGCGCGCCGAAATGGACCGCAGCTTCACGAGCACGGGCGACCACCCCTTCATCGACCTGCCGATGGTGGTGCTGATCGATCGGCACACCGCGTCCGCCGCCGAAATCCTGGCGGGCGCCCTCCAGGACCACGATCGGGCCGCGATCCTCGGCCGCCGCAGCTTCGGCAAGGCGCTGATCCAGCGGCTGTTCCCGGTGCCGCCGAACGGCGACGCGGCCTGGCTCACGGTGGGCTTCGTCCATTCGCCGAGCGGGCGCCTCATCCAGCGCCGCTACGCGGGCCTGACGGCCGACCAGTACTACGCCCTCGGCGGGCGGGGCGGCGCCGAGCAGGACACGGCCGCGACGTACAAGACCGACAGCGGCCGCACGGTCAGGGGCGGCGGCGGCATCGCTCCCGACTCCGAGCTCCCAGCGCCCGTGCCGCCGCCGCTGTGGTGGAGCATCGCCGCGGACAGCGGATTCGACCTCGCGGTCGCCGACAGCGTCGCCCCGACCCTGGGCTCCGACGCCGCCAGCCGCGCCGCCTGGCCCGACGACACGACCGGCTGGCGCCTGCGCCTGCTCCGGCCGTTCCTCGATCGTGTCAGGTCGCGTCTTCACGTGACCGCCGCCACCGACAGCGGGCAGGACGTCCAGATCGCGGAGGTTCTCGCTCGGCGCGCGGCGGAGGTCCGCTGGGGCGCCGACGCCGCCGAGGAGTTTGCGCTCCACAACGATCCGGACCTCCGCGCGGCCATCGCCTGGTTGGAGCGGACCCACCCTGCGGAGGCGGCCGGCCGGCACTAGACTCCGGAGCCATGCCCCGGCGCTTCTACCTCGTCGGCCACAACCCCAACTCGGTCGCGGCCGCCGCCCGCTGCCTCGAGGCCGGCGCCAACGCGCTCGAGCCCGACGTGTGCTTCGAGCGGAACGACTTCTTCGTCCACGAGCGCATCCCGCTCGTGCCCGACTGGATCCTGCGGCTGTTCCGCGGCAGCCTCACGCTCCGGCAGTACCTCGACGGGCTCACCGCGTACCTCGAGAGCACCGGCCGCGCCGGGCAGCTGGCCCTGATCGCGTTCGACCTCAAGCCGCCCTACGACTACGACCTCGCCACGCTCCAGCAGATGGTGCGGGATGCGTTCGGCGGCACGTTCCCCGGCACCGCGATCCTCTTCACCGCCGGCGATCCGGCCGCGATGCCGTGGCTCGCGAAGCTCGCGCCCGCGCCGCGCACCGGCGTGGGCGTGGACGGCGGCGCAACGCCCGAGGAGGTCAACGACTTCTTCGGCGGCGGGACCCTCCGCTACACGTACGCCGACGGCACGAGCGTGCCGCTCCTGCCCACGACCTGCTGGCTCGGCAGGATCCGGCGGGCCATCGCGCTGCGGAGAACCGGCGCGCGGCCCGGGTTCAGCCTGGTCTACGCCTGGACGGTCAACAGCACGCGGTCGATGACCGCGTTCCTCGAGAGCGACGTGGATGGATTGATCACCGACAGGATCGAGAAGCTCCGCCACCTGTTGGCGACGAAGTTCGCCGACCGCTACACGCTCGCCGCAGCCGGCGACGACCCGTTCGCCTAGGGCGTCACGTCGAACGACGCGCTGGTGACCGGCGTCAGCCCCGGCGACGTGAACGTCAGCGTGAACGTCCCCGTCCCCGTGATCGCCAGCCCGGTGAACACCGCCCGGCCGTTGCCGTCCGTGCTCACCGTCGTCGTGCCCGTGAGCGTGCCGGTGCCGCTCGCGATCGCCACGCTCACCGCCACGCCGCTCTGCAGCAGCTGTCGCTGCAGCGCGTCCTCCACCATCACCACCGGCTGCTGCGTGAACGTCTTCGCGTCCGCCGCCCCGCTGGGCTGCGAGACCATCGCCAGCAGCGCCGGCGGATTCGCGGTCACCGTCACCACCGCCGTGTCCGCGCAGCAGGCCGGCGTCCCGCTGAGGCCGCCGAGCTGCGTCACGGTCACGGTGTCCACCGCCGCCACGGCGCCGGCGGTGAACAGTCCGCTCGGCGACATGAGGCCGCCCGTCACCCTGTAGGTCACGCTCGGCACCGTGCTCGACCCGTCGCTCAGCGTGCCGGACACCCCGAACTGCACCGTGGCCCGGTAGCCGACGACGATCGTCTTCGGGCTCAGCACCAGCTGGATGAGCGTCGTGGACCCGCCGCCGCCACCTCCGCCGCCTCCACCGCCACCACCTCCCCCACCGCCCCCGGCGCCACGCACCTCGGTGAAGAAGCCGCTGCCACAGCCGGCGAGCAGCGGCAGTAACGATCCCGCCGCCGCCAGACGCCGCAGCCGGCCGCTGCCCGCACTCCCACCGAGGATCCGACCCAGGAACGAGCCGCCCGCACGCGAACTCCGGATCGCGTTCATGATGGCCTCCGATCCAGCGAATCCAGCGCCGCCCGCACCGGCCGGAAGCCCGGCTGGAGCCGCAGCGCCTCCCGCCACGCGGCGCGCGCGCTGTCGGGCTGACCCAGCTGCGCGTACGCCTGGCCCAGGCGCCACCAGAGGCCGGGCGGCCAGAACTGCCGCCCGTCGGTCGTGACCGGCGCCGGATGCTCGAGCGCGTACCGCAGGTGCCGCACCGCCTCCGCCTGGTCCCGCCCCAGCGTCACGAGCGTGCCGCCGAGGACCGAGCGGCCCACGGCGTCGGACGAGTCGTCCGCCACGAGCTGCCGGGCGATGGGCAACGCGCGATCCGCGCGCCGCGTGTACACGAAGAAGCTCGCCAGCCGCACCAGGCCCTCGCGCCCGCCCGAGGGCTCGGCGGCGAACGCCTCGATCAGCGAGTCCGCCCGCGCGCGATCGGCCGCGCTCCCGCCGCGCAGGTCCAGCTCGACCAGCAGCGAGACACCGCGCATCCGGTCGATGCGCAGCAGGCTCGTCGCCAGGGCGCGCGCCGAGTCGCGGTCGCCGCCCACGATGCCGGGCGCGCGCGCCAGGTAGCGGCCAAGCCCCTCGAGGTAGACGGCGTTCGTCGGCTCCAGTTGCACCGCACGGCTGAACTCCCGCTTGGCGCGGCGCGCGAGGAAGAACGCCCCGATGCTCCGGTGCCGCGCCGCCCGCGTGCCCGCGACCTGCGCGAGCCAGAAGTGGGCCTCCGCGCTCCCGGGCTCGGCGTCCACCGCCCGCACGAGCAGCGTGTACGCCGAATCCATCAGGCCCGCCTCGGCCGCGGCGCGCGCCTCGAGCAGGAAGCTCTGCGCACGGGCCGGGACTGCCGCCACGGCCAGGCCCGCGGCGCACCAGGCGGCGAAACCGATGGTTCGCATCGTCGGATAGATACACGCGAAGGCGCCCGTGGCTCCCGGCTGCCCGGCCGCGAGCTCAGGGGCGAGTGCGGATTATGCCGGTGGGAGCCGGCCTAGCGGCTCAGTCCGTACACGCCGCTCGGCGTGCGTGACGCGAGGTGGCAGTCGTCGAACACCTGCGGATGCCCGGGACGGCCGACGAGGTCGTGCAGCATCTCGTGCTTCACCGTCCACTCGTCGGAGAAATAACCCTTCGGGAACGAGGTGCTCGGACCGGCGAAGTAGATCGAATGCGGCTCGGCCCACTCGCCGGCGCAGGTGTGGTCGGGGCCGTCGGCGCAGTAGAAGCCGCCGTCGTCCGGGTCCGCGGGCACCTCGTACCAGGCCACGCGCTGCTCGTCGCCCGTGAGGCCCGAGCACGCCTCCACCTCGCTCCACCAGGCCTGGTAGCTCGGCAGCGGCGCGAGCAGCCGCGCGTTCGCCGGCGGCGCCGTCGCGACCTCGCACCCCGCGCCGGCGACGCCCGCCGCCGCCACGAGCCACGCGGCAGCGGCGCCGGCAGCCAGCCGAGCCACCAGTGCGAACTCCGGACGCATTGAGCCTCCCCAAGTCCATCATGGGAAGGCCCTCCTGACGGTCAATCCGTAGTCGTCCCCTGACGCCGCCCTAACGCAAAACGATTCGCTCGGGCTTGACATGCCTCGGACGAATCGCCGTAATAGGCAGCCCCGGCCGTTTCCTGCGCTTTCCGCACGCCCGTGTGCTACCATTGAGGATGGCCGGTCCCTCCGTCACGCAGCGCACCGAGAGCACGCTCGCCGCCATCGAGCGCACGCGGGGCGCTCTCAACGCGTTCCTCACCGTCACCGGCGAGAGCGCGAGGACCGAGGCGCAGCAGGCCGAGCAGGAAATGGAGAGCGGGCACACCCGCGGCCCGCTGCACGGCGTCCCGGTCGCCATCAAGGACCTGATCGCGACGCAGGGCACGCGGACCACCGCGGGCTCGCGCATCCTCGGCGAGTGGATCCCGGCGCGCGACGCCGACGTGGTGTGGGCGCTGCGCGAGGCGGGCGCCGTGCTGGTCGGCAAGACCAACACGCACGAGTTCGCCTTCGGCACGACGAACGACAACCCGCACTACGGCGCCACGAAGAACCCCTGGAACCCGGCCCTCACGACCGGCGGCTCGAGCGGCGGCTCGGCGGCTGCGGTCGCGGCCGGCGTGGTGGACGTCGCGCTCGGCACCGACACGGCGGGCTCGATCCGCATCCCGGCGGCGCTGTGCGGCGCGGTCGGCTTCAAGCCGACGTACGGGCTGCTGCCGGTCAGGGGCGTGGTGCCGCTGGCGAAGAGTCTCGATACCGTGGGACCGCTGGCGAGGACGGTGGATGGCGCGGCGGCGGCGTTCGAGGTGCTGGCAGGACAGGGTGTAGGGGGTAGGGTGTGGGGTGTAGGGAAAGACGGCACGCACACCCTACACCCTACCCCCTACACCCATTCGCTGAAGGGCCTCAAGATCGGCGTCGCGGAGCACTACGTCTTCGACCGCGTCGATCCCGAGGTCGAATCCGCCGTCCGCGACGCGCTGCGCGCGCTCGCCGCCGCGGGCGCCGACGTGCGCACGATCACGGTGCCCGAAATCGACGGCTGCGTGGACGTGGGGATCGCGATCGTCCGGCCCGAGGCGCTGGCGTTCCACAGCCGCTGGTATCCGGAGCGCTCGGGGGAGTACGGCGAGGACGTCGCCAAGGCGCTCGCCAGCGCCGTCGAGGTCCGCGCCAGCGCCTACCTCGCCGCGCGCCGCACCCAGCGGCGCATCCGCGCGGCGCTCGGGCGCGTGCTCGATGAGGTGGACGTGCTCGCGGGGCCGACCGTGCCGATCCTCGCCTTCCCCAACGCCGACGCCTTCCGGCCCGTGCTGCCTGGCGGCGAGCTGCCGCGCCATGCGCTCACCCGGCTGACCTATCCCTTCAGCTTGAGCGGCCTGCCGGCGATCAGCATCCCCTGCGCACTATCCCGACATCATCTGCCCATCGGGCTCCAGCTCGCGGCAGGGCCGCGGCAGGAAGCCCTTCTCCTGGCCGCGGCCCGTGCCTTCGAGGACGTGCGCGGCGCGTGGAAGCCGCCGCAGGTCGCATCCTCCTGATCCCGGTCTGAACGGCGCCGGCCGTCGGCCGACGCCGCCCGTCACCAGCTACATCTGCATGCCGCTGTCGGCCCTGGCCGCCGCCACCGGAAGCATGAGGTGTGCGTACGGCGTGCCCGCCCACATGACGTACGGGCCGCCGCTCCGCCAGTCGGTGGACAAGCCGCGCAGCGCCTTCACGTCCGGGACGAAGACCATCACGTGCGGACCGGTCGTGACCCATGGCTGGCCCGAATCCGGCTTCATCTTGAACGGTTCGGTGTTGCTGGCGTCGGTCGCGCCCTGGAGCATGTAGGCGAGGGCCACCGTGGTGGTGCGCGGCGGCTTGTGCTGCATCCAGAAGCCGTACCAGGCGAACGAGGCGCTGTCGCCGCACACTGGGTCGTTGCTCGGCGTGCTCGGGTCGTCCGGCAGGCAGGTCCAGCCGTTGGTGCCGGCCCGAAGCTGCGTCATCTTGCCGTCAGGTGTCGCGGGCCAGTCCATGATCGTCGCCGCGCTCGCGATCGAGGCCGGCGCCGCGCTCATCGCGTTCTGGAGCTTCCACTCCGGCGTGCCCTTCGCCGGACCCGCCGGCGCGGCCGGCGCCTTCGCCTGCTCCTGCTTGGCGCACGCGGCGAGTGCGAGCGCCAGGACCGCCATGCTCATTCGACCGGACACTGCTGACCTCCGTTGAAAGGGGACGGGCCGGTGCGCCAGGTCGCCGGCCGTTGAGCCGGCCGAGCCGTGAACGCCGGCCAGGATGCCTCGTCGTCGCGCATCGTGCTTGGAGCGCACAGAAAACCTACGAGGCCGCCCGACAATCGCCAGAGGCGCGGTCGGAATTGGACCCTTGCGGATTCATACGTTTGTATGTCAGAATACATACGTATGAAACAACACCTGGAAGCCCGTGAGCGGCTGATCGAGGCGGCGCGCGAAGCGTTCGCCAAGGACGGGTTCGAGGGCGCGAGCGTCCGGGACATCACGACCCGGGCCCGCGCGAACCTCGGCGCCATCACCTACCACTTCGGCTCCAAGGAGGCGCTGTACCACGCCGTCATCGAGCGGTTCGCGGAGCCGCTCGCCGACCGGCTGGCGGCGATCTCCCGCGAAGGCGGCGCGCCGCTGGAGCGGCTCGCGCTCGCGGTCCGGGCCTTCATGGAGCACATGTGGAGCCATCCCGAGATGCCGTGCCTCATCGTCCAGGAGCTGGCGAGCAACCGTCCGCTCCCGCCGCCCGTGGCGAAGGTGATCCGCCGCAACGTCGAGTCGTTCACGCGGATGATCACGGAGGGCCAGGCGGACGGCTCCATCCGCCCCGGCGAGCCGCACCTGTTCGCGATGAGCATCGCCGGCCAGCCGATGTTCCTCGCGCTCGCGGGGCGAGCCATCCGTGAGGCGCTCGGCGTGGACCCGGGCGACCCCACGATGCGCCACCTCATCACCGAGCACGTGATCGCCACCCTGAAGGCCGCGTTCGCCAGCCCGGCCGCCGCCGCGGCCTCCGCCGCCGCCGCCCACCCGAACCCGTCGCAGGACCGCACGCCATGATCGTCTCCCTGCTGATCGCCCTGCAGGCCGCGGCGCTCGCACCTCCCCTCCAGGCCCCGGCGCCGGCCTCCCGGATCCCCGCGGCCCCGGCGCCGGACACGAGCCGCCTGACGCTCGCCGCTCTGGTGCGGCGGGCGCTGGACTCGCACCCGAGCGTCGCCGCCGCGCGCGCGAGCCGCGACGCGGCCGCCGCCTCGGTGGGCGCGGCGCAGGCGCCGCTGTTCCCGCGCCTCGCGGCCACGCTCACGGCCAACCAGTACAAGATCGGGAACCTGGTCTACCCGCTGTCGGGGCTGAGCGTGGCGAACCCGCCGCTGTTCAACTCCACGCTGAGCCAGGGCGCGGTCGCGCTCGGCTACACGCTGTTCGACTTCGGGGGTCGCACCTCGCAGGTGCGGCTGGCGCGGGCCCAGGAGCGCGGCGCGGAGGCGGCGCTGGACCAGACGTCGGCGCAGCTCGTGGCGGGCGTTGCCGACGCGTACCTGGGGGTGCTCACCACCCGCGGCGTCCTCGAGGCGCAGGAGCGGCAGCTGGCCGCGCTCCAGGCCGAGGCGAACCGCATCGCGCAGCTCGAGACGCAGGGCAAGGCCGCGCACGTCGAGGTGCTGCGGCTCGCGGCGCAGGTGTCGCGGGCGCGCGCCGACGAAGTGGCGACGCGCGCGCAGCTCGACGTCGCCGAGCGGTCGCTCGCGCAGCTGGTGGCGCTTCCCGTGGACTCGGTCCGCGGCCGCCTCGCGCCGGTGCACCTGGCCGACACGAGCCTCGCGGACCGCGCGACGCTGGCGGCGCGGGCGGACGCGGGGAGTCCGGACGTCGCGCGCGCTGCGCGGGCGGCGGAGGCCGCGGCGGCGGGCGTGGGCGCGGCGCGGGCCGCGTACTTCCCCACCCTGCAGCTCAACGCCGCGTACCTCGAGAACGGGCACGTGTTCACGGGCTACCGGCCGTACTGGACGGCGCAGCTCCAGCTCTCGTACCCGATCTTCGTCGGGTTCGCCGGCGTGAACGGCGTGCGGATCAACGAGGCGCAGTCGCGGGCGGCGAGCGAGCAGCTGCGCGCCGTCCGGCTGGCGACCGAGCAGAGCGTGGACGCCGCGATCGCGACGGTGACCGCGGCGCGCGCGACCGTGGACGCGCTGGTGACGGCGGTGGCGCAGTCGGAGGAGGTCGAGCGCATCCGCCTGCTGAGCGTGCAGGTGGGCTCGGGCACCGAGACGGACTACCTCGACGCCGAGGCCACGCTGCTGTCGAACCGCGCGGGGCTGGTGCAGGCGCGGAACGCGGAGATCGCGGCGCGGGTGGAGCTGGCGAGAGTGACGGGCTCTCTGGATGCAGGTTGGCTGGCGAGCGTGGTGGTGCAATAGGACAGGGTGTGAGGGTGTAGGGTGTGAGGGTGTAGGAGCTACGGAGAGACATGACATGAATCGGAAGCGCATCTTGCCCATCGTCGCGGTGATCGTGGTCGCGATCGTGCTCTACTTCATCCTGCGGCCGCACGGCGACGCCGGGGCGCTCGACGCCTCCGGGACGGTCGAGGCCACCGACGCGCAGCTCGGCTTCCAGGCCGCGGGCCGCATCGACACGATCCTCGTGGACGAGGGCGATCGGGTGAAGGAGGGCCAGTTGCTGGCGCGGCTCGACCAGACCGAGCTGGCGGCGCGGCGGCAGCAGGCCGCCGCCCAGCTTGCCGCGGCGCAGGCCGGGCTGACGGAGCTGGAGCACGGCTCCCGCACCCAGGAAGTGCAGCAGGGGCGCGACGCGCTGGCGGCGGCGGAGCAGAAGCTCGCCGACGCGCGGCGCGACCTCGACCGCACCCGGCGGCTGTTCGACGGCGGCGCCGTGAGCCGCGAGGCGCTCGACAAGGACCAGCTCGCCTCCGACGTCGCCCAGAGCAACCGCGACCAGGCCGCGCAGGCGCTGCAGCTGCTCGAGGTCGGGCCCCGGCCGGAGCGCATCGAGGCCCAGCGCGCGACGGTGGCCTCGGCGCGCGCCACGGTCGCGCAGATCGACGCGATGCTGGACAACGCCGTGATCCGCGCGCCGTTCTCCGGCGTCGTGACCGTGAAGGACCGCGAGATCGGCGAGACGGTCGGCGCCGGCGCGCCGGTCCTCACGGTCACCAACCTCGACGACCGCTGGGTGCGCATCTACATCCCCGAGACGCACGTGGGCGCGGTGCACCTCGGCGAGAGCGCGACCATCACCGCGGACACGTACAAGGGCAAGGTCTACCGCGGCGCGGTGAGCTTCATCGCGAGCGAGGCGGAGTTCACGCCCAAGAACGTGCAGACCACCGACGAGCGGGTGAAGCTGGTGTACGCGGTCAAGGTGAGGATCACGTCGGATTCGTCGTACGACCTCAAGCCGGGCATACCGGCAGACGTGCAGCTGGGAGCTCTGAGGGCCCAGTGACGTTGCCAGAGGCCGCCATCTCGCTGCGCGGGCTCACGCGGCGGTTCCGGGACCTCGTGGCCGTGGAGGGGCTCACGCTCGAGGTGCCGCGCGGCGCGCTGTTCGGCCTGGTAGGGCCGGACGGCGCGGGGAAGACGACCACGCTCCGGATGCTGGCCGGCGTGCTGCCGCCGAGCGCCGGCGACGCCCTGGTGGCGGGCGTCAGCGTGGCGGAGGACCCCGAGGGCGTGAAGCACCACATCGCCTACATGGCGCAGCGCTTCGGCCTCTACCACGACCTCACGGTGCGCGAGAACATCGAGTTCTACGCGGACCTCTACCAGGTGCCGGCGGCCGAGCGGCCGGCGCGGCTCGAGCGGCTGTACCGCTTCTCCAACCTCGGCCCGTTCGAGCACCGGCTCGCCGGGCAGCTCTCGGGCGGGATGAAGCAGAAGCTGTCGCTGTGCTGCGCGCTGGTGCACCGGCCCGAGATCCTGCTCCTCGACGAGCCGACCTTCGGCGTGGATCCGATCAGCCGGCGCGACCTCTGGCTGATCCTCCACGAGATGGTGGCCGAGGGCGTGACGGTGTTCGTCACGACCGCGTACATGGACGAGGCGGAGCGCTGCGACCAGGTCGCGCTGCTCCACCGGGGCCGCATGGTCGCGCTCGACACCCCGCAGGCGCTGCAGCGCGGCTACGCCGGCGAGATGCTGAGCGTCCACGTGAGCGACCGCCGCGCGGCGGCCCACGTGCTTGCGGGCGTGCCGGCCGTGCGCCGCGCCGCCGTGTTCGGGGACAGCATCCACGTGACCCTGGGGGCGCGGTCCACCGACTGGCCGTCGGCCGCGGCGGCGTTGCGCCGGGCGGGGATCGAGGTGCTCGAGACCTCGGACGCGGAGCCGAGCCTGGAGGACGTGTTCATCGACAGAGTCGGGGGAGCCGCACCCGCATGAGCTGTGCCGTCGAAGTCCACGATCTGACCAAGCGCTTCGGCGACTTCACCGCCGTGGACCGCGTCTCGTTCACCGTCGCCTCCGGCGAGATCTTCGGCTTCCTCGGTCCCAACGGCGCCGGGAAGACGACCACCATCCGGATGCTCACCGGGCTCCTCACGCCGACCTCGGGCGACGCGTGCGTCGCCGACCACGACGTGATCGCCGAGACCGAGGAGGTCAAGCAGCGCATCGGCTACATGTCACAGCTGTTCTCGCTGTACGGCGACCTCACGGTGGACGAGAACATCGCCTTCTTCGCCGGCCTGTATGGCGTCACGGGCGAGCGGCTCGAGGCGCGGCGCGCCTGGGTCCTGAAGATGGCCGGCCTCGAGGACCACCGCGGGCAGCTCACCGCCGAGCTGTCGCTCGGCTGGAAGCAGCGGCTGGCCCTCGGCTGCGCCGTCCTGCACGAGCCGCCGATCCTGTTCCTCGACGAGCCGACCTCCGGCGTGGACCCGGTCTCGCGCCGCAACTTCTGGGAGCTGATCTACTCGCTGGCCGACGGCGGCACGACGGTGCTGGTGAGCACGCACTACATGGAGGAGGCGGAGTACTGCCACCGCCTCGCGCTGATGAACCGCGGCAAGCTGATCGCCCTCGACACGCCGCAGAACGTGAAGCGCCTGATGCGGGAGCCGCTGCTCGAGATCACCACGCCGCAGGGACCCGCGGTGGCCGAGGCGCTGCAGGGCCAGCCCGGCGTCCTCGAGGCCGCGATGTTCGGCCGCGCGGTGCACTGCGCCGTGGAGGACGCGCGCGCCGCCGCGGAGCGGCTCCCCGCCCTGCTCGCCGACCGCGGGCTCCCCGTCGTCGCGGTGCGGCCCATCGCGCCCTCGCTCGAGGACGTGTTCGTCGCCCTGGTGCGCCGCGAGGGCGGCGCGGTGGAGGGCTAGGTGCCGGCCGGCGCGGACGGGACGGGCGACCGGGTGCCGCGGCTCAGCCTGCGGCGGCTGTGGGCCATGGCGCGCAAGGAGTGGCTCCACATCCGGCGCGACACGCGCAGCCTCGCCATGGCGTTCGTGGTGCCCGCGGTGATGGTGGTGATGTTCGGCTACATCATCAGCTTCGACGTGAACGACATCCGGATGGCGGTGCTGGACCGCGACCGCACCACCCAGAGCCGCGACCTGGTGGATGCGTTCCGCTCGTCGGGCTACTTCCTCGTCACCGCGCGGCTCGCCGACGACCGCCAGATCTCGCCGCTGCTCGAGCGCGGCACGGTGCGCCTGGTGCTGGTCATCCCGCCCGACTTCTCGCGCCACCTCGCCGCCCGCGAGCCCGCGCCGGTGCAGGCGCTGGTGGACGGCGGTGACGCCAACACCGCCTCGATCGCCATCAACTACGCCCAGGCCATCGTCACCACCTACTCGGTCAACGCGGTCCTCAAGGGCCAGCCGCTGCTGGTCCCGCTCTCGGCCCAGTCGCGGGTGTGGTACAACGAGGACCTCAAGAGCAGCAACATGATCGTGCCCGGCCTGATGGCGACGATCATGATGATCCTCTCGGCGCTGCTGACGGCGCTCACCATCGCGCGGGAGTGGGAGCGCGGCACGATGGAGCAGCTCGCGGCCACGCCGGTGCACCGCCTCGAGGTCATCCTCGGTAAGCTGGCCCCGTACGTCGCCATCGGCATCGTGGACATCGTGCTGGTGGCCGTCGCGGGCGGCGTCGTGTTCGCCGTGCCGTTCCGGGGCAACCCGGTGTTCCTGATGGCCACCGCGTTCCTGTTCCTGGTGGGGGCGCAGGGGCTCGGCATCTTCATCAGCGCGACCTCGAAGTCGCAGTTCCTCGCGACCCAGCTCGCGATGATCACGACCTTCCTGCCCGCGACCCTGCTGTCGGGCCTGATGTTCGACCTCAGCAGCATGCCCAAGGTATTGCAGGTGATCAGCCTGGTGGTGCCGGCCCGGTACTTCATCACCGCCGTGCGCGGCATCTTCCTCAAGGGCGTCGGCTTCCACGTGCTGTGGGGCCAGGCGCTCGGGATGATCGTGTTCGCCGTCGTCGGGCTGGGCCTCGCGGTGCACGCGTTCAGGAAGGAGATCGCGTGACGCTCCTCGGGCTCGACCTCGAGAGGCTCGCGCGGCTGGCCCGCAAGGAGCTGACCCAGACGCTGCGCGACCCGCGCGCGCTGCGGGTGATCTTCATGGCGCCCATCATCCAGCTGGTGATCTTCGGCTACGCGGTCACGACCGACGTCAAGAACGCCGCGCTGATCGTATTCGACCGCGACCGCACCGCCATCTCGCGCGAGCTGGTGCAGGAGCTGACGGCGTCGGGCTACTTCCGCGTCACGGAAACGGCCGACCGTGCCGGCGACCTGGCCGAGGCCCTCGACCACGGCCGCGCGATCCTCGCGCTCGAGATCCCGCGCGGCCTCCAGACCGACCTCGCCACCGGCCGGCCCGCGACGGTCCAGCTGCTGATCGACGGCACGACGTCCAACACCGCCACCGTGGCGCAGGCCTACGCGAGCCAGATCATCCTGCGGTTCGGGCAGGAGCACTCCGCGGCGCCGGCGGCGGTCCAGGCCCGCGGGACGCCCCCCGGCGTCGACCTCCGGGTGCGGGCGTGGTACAACCCGAACCTCGAGAGCCGGGTGTACAACGTGCCGGGCGTGGTCGGGAACCTGATGATGTTGATGTCGCTGCTGCTCACCACGCTGGCGGTGGTGCGCGAGCGCGAGCTGGGCACGCTGGAGCAGCTGATGGTGAGCCCGCTCACGCCGGCCGAGATGATCGTCGGCAAGACGCTGCCGGTGGTGGGCATCGCGATGGTGGACCTGGTGCTCATCACATCGGTCGCCACGCTGTGGTTCCACATCCCGCTGCGCGGCACGCTGGCGCTGCTGTTCCTGGTGAGCTTCGCCTACGTGGTGTGCGGGCTCGGGATCGGACTCCTGATCTCGACGGTCTCGAACACCACCCAGGAAGCGTTCATGACGATGTTCATGTTCTTCCTGCCGGCGATGATCCTGTCCGGGTTCTTCTTCCCCGTGGAGAACATGCCGGTCGCCTTCCAGTACCTCACGCTCATCGACCCGGTGCGGTGGTACGTGGGCGCGGTGCGGGCCATCTTCCTCAAGGGTGCCGGGCTGGACGTGCTGTGGCCCGAGGTCACGATCCTCGCGGTGATGGGCGGCGGCATCCTGTGGTTCGCGTCCACGAGGTTCCGGAAGACCAGCGCGTAGGCTGCTGGATTCGCATCCCCCGCGGATGCGCCCCGTCATCGGCATTTGACGCCCGATTGACGCTCCCCTGCTATCTGTTGGTCCCGCGCGGCCGGTGGGCGCGCGGCCACGAGCACGGGCGGGCAAAGATGACGGATGTTGTCTGGATAAAGACGTTCCCGAGTGCCGACGCCGCGCGCGCTGCGGAGCGGCGGCTCGCCGCCGGTGGCATCACGTGCGTCGTCGCCGAGCACGCGGGCTACAGCCTGACGGCGATGGCGCCGCAGGGCGCCGGCTTCCGCGTCGGCGTGCACGCGGACGACGTGAAGGCGGCGCTGGCCGTCTTGTGGGACCAGATGGGCTGAAGGACGGACCCCGCGCCGGCCCGACCACCGCGTGACGCCCGACTGACGCCCGCCCGGTAGCGTGCCAGCCTCACCAGGAGGAGCCATGCGCCGCCGTCTCGCTGTCGCCGCACTCATCGGACTGCTCGCTTCGCCCGCCGCCCTGCCGGCCCAGCACCGGCCCGCTCCGGGGCCCGGCGTGACCGTCATCTCCGGCACGCTCCTCGGCGCGGACGGTGCGCCGATGAGGCTCGCCCACGTGCACCTGCTGGACGCGGGGGGCAGCCGGACGGTGGCACGGGCCCAGGTCGAGGCCGACGGGCGCTTCGCGCTCGCCACGGTGCGCACGGGCGCCTTCCGGCTGCAGTTCACGGGCGTGGACCACTACTCGACTACCATACCCCTGTTCGTACAGGCGCGGTCAGCCACCATTGTGGACGCCCGGCTTCGGCACTACGCGTACAAGGACAGCCTCGAGGGCGTCACCGCCCTGGGCGACTGGAACCGGTTCAGCTTCTCCGGCACGACGCCGCTGGTGCGTCAGGCCGACGGCCGCTACGCCGTCACTGTGGACGCGCCCGCGGACACCGTCGCCTACGAGCTGATGGGGCTCGAGGCCTCGGGGAACAGGAGCATCAACGGGACCGCTTCGGACCGGTACGTGTACGACGAGGGCGGCGACTACCGATCGATCATCGCCGCGCACGACGGCCACGCGCGGATCGTGTTCGATCCCGCCAGGCTCGACCGGACTGACACCGCGAAGGGCGGCGTCTCGTTCGCGGACCACCGCAGCCCGGAGGCGCGCATCCAGGCCCTGTGGCAGGCATGGCAGACCCACAGCGACCGCTGGCAGGACTCCGCGATGGCCGCGGCGCGACGGCACGAGCACGGCTCCCACTATGACTGGGCACCGTTCCTCACGGACCGGAAGGCGGCGCTGGAGACGACGCGGGATCCGCTGTCGCGCCAGCTGCTCGAGGAGCAGATCCTCGATGCGGCAACGAAAGGTGGCAAGATCGACTCGCTGCTCGCCCGGCGGATCATGCGCGAGCTCCCGCCGTCGTCGCCGTGGTGGGCCTTCGGGGAGTTCGGAAGCCCCTCGCGGATGATGGTGGCGTGGGCCGCCGCTCACCCGCGTCCGCCGGCGACGGACAGCGCGCCCCGGCGCCCCGACAGCGCCGCCATGAACTACACGCTCGCCTACATCGACAGCGCGCTGGCCACGAACCCCGATTCAAGCGTGCAGGCCGCGGCCCTCGCCCAGGCGGTGATGATCGCGCAGGCGTCGCACGACGCCCCGCGCGCCAACGGCTACTACGACCGCCTCGCGACCGGCTACCCCGACGCACCGGAACTCTCGTTCCTGAGGGCGATGTTCTCCCCCAACCGCCTGTGGCGCGCGGGCGCCGACGTGCCGGCCTTCCACGTCCGGGACCTCGACGACACCACCGTCGCGTACACTCCGTCCGCGTTCGCGGGGAAGGTCGTGCTCATCGACTTCTGGGCGACCTGGTGCGGGCCGTGCGTCGGCGAGATGAGGTACCTCCAGGCGGCGCACGACAGCCTCGCCGCTCGCGGCCTCGTGATGCTGAGCATCTCGCTCGACCGGTCCGCCGACGACGTGCGGAAGTTCCGCTCGGGCGAGTGGAAGATGCCGTGGCTCCATGCCTTCGCCGGTGCGGAGCTCGGCTCGGGCCAGATGCGCCAGCTGGAGATCAGCTTCATCCCGCGGGCGGCCCTGGTGGGACGGGACGGGAAGCTCCTCGCCGTGGACGATGAGCTTCGCGGCGAACGTCTGCTGCCGACGCTCCGGCGCGCGCTGGAGGCACCATCGCCGTGAGGTTCGCGCGGAGCCTCGGGCCTCACACCGGACGGCAGGCTCGAGCGGCCCCCGGCGCCGTCGCCTTGAGCCTGCCGTTCGCCCTCGCCGCCGTGCTCTCCGCCACGGCCCGGGCGCAGGCGCCCGAGGTCGAGGTGCGGGCGGTGAGCGAGTACGCCGCCGTCCGCACGGGCGGCGCGTTCCGCGTCGCCGTGCGCCTCGCGGTTCCCGCCGGATGGCACATCGGCTGGATCAACCCCGGAGCGGGCGGGCTCCCGACGACGATCGCGTGGCACCTGCCCGCCGGCGTCACCGGCGGAACGACCGATTGGCCGTTCCCCGAGACCGACGACGCGGGCGGCGACGTGTCGCACGTCTATCGCGGCACGGTCACGCTGTTCTCCTCGTTCCGCGCCGACTCCGGCGCGTCCGGCACCCTGCGCCTCGCGGCCGACCTCAGCTGGGGGCTCTGCCAGGCCGTGTGCATCCCGCAGCGCCGGTCGGTGAGCGTCGCGATCCCGGTGACGCGCGGCGCGACGCCCCGCACGCCGGAGTGGACGGAAGCGGAGGCCGCGACGCGCCTCCTGCCGATGCTCGAGCGCGGCGCCGCCGTGACGGCGACGCGGGAGGACCAAGGCCTGCGGCTCGCCTTCACGGGGCTCAAGGCGGGCCCGGTGACCGGCTCGTGGGTGACGTTCTTCCCTGCCGAGCCTCGCCGGCCGTCGGTGGTCGCTCCGGTGCGCCGGATCGCGAACGGCGTCGAGATCACGCTGCCGCTCGCCGTGCTCGGCGACACGTCCGTGCGGGTGCTCGGCGTCCTGGTGGGCGCGCACCGGCCCGGAGCACCTCCGCCCTTCCGCGCCATCGCCGTGGACGCCGCGGTCGCACGCTAGCCGGAGGTGGACGATGCAGAAGATCACGACGTTCCTCACGTTCAACGACCAGGCCGAAGAAGCCGTGAAGCTCTACACCTCGGTGTTCAGGAACTCCCGGATCACCAGCACGCAGCGCTACGGCGACGCGGGTCCCGGGCCGAAGGGCTCGGTGATGACGATGGGCTTCGAGCTGGAGGGCCAGCCCTTCGTGGCCCTCAACGGCGGGCCGACGTTCAAGTTCGCCGAGGGCATCTCGCTGTACGTCAACTGCGAGACGCAGGCCGAGGTGGACGAGCTGTGGGAGAAGCTCTCGGCGGGCGGCGGCAAGGGACGCTGCGGCTGGCTCACCGACCGGTTCGGCGTGTCGTGG
>Ga0187779_10000787_pt1 | contig 20701 bp, 16 predicted proteins | sample 1015_Q2_SP10_10__FD_132435 | JGI IMG/M metagenome (GOLD analysis project Ga0187779, IMG submission 132435) | Tropical peat soil microbial communities from peatlands in Department of Meta, Colombia - 1015_Q2_SP10_10_MG | ecosystem: Environmental > Terrestrial > Soil > Wetlands > Peat | place... | reverse complement strand
TCTTCGTGTCGCCCTTGTTGAAGCCGTCGATGAACTGGTTCACCGTCGCCATGACGTCGGTCTTGTCCTTGTCGGCGGCGGCCGCGGTTCCTGCGCCCAGAAGCACGGCGAGCCCGACGAGCGCTCCTTGCATGTGATCCCCCTCGGTTGGACGCAGCACCATGGCCGAGGGACTCATCGCTGTCACGGATGATTTCCGTGACTGTCGAGCACCTGGGGTCCCCGCGCCAGCAGCGCGAGCGGCGGCCAGGCGATTCACGCGCCCCGGGGGCCGCACCGGCGGGTCAGCCGAGAAGGCCGTCCTGGTGGCGGAGCACGGCCAGCGCGGCCAGAGCCGCGGTCTCCGTCCGGAGCACGAGCGACCCGAGCGAAACGCTCACCGCGCCCGCCGCACGCAGGGCTTCCAGCTCGGCGCGTGACAGGCCGCCCTCCGGTCCGATGACCAGCGCCAGGGGCGCGTCGGTCCCGGCCGCGGCCGCCAGCCGGACCTCCCGCTCCTCCTCGTCGAGCACCAGCACCCGCGTGCCCACCGGCAGCCCCCGGACGACCTCCGGGAGCAGGCGGACGGGATGGACGACCGGGACGTCGCTGCGGCCGCACTGGCGGGCCGCCTCGGCCGCGATGCGCTGCCACCGGCGCTGGCGCTCGGCTGCGCGCGCGGGCGAGGGCCGCGAGACGGACCGCTCGGAGATGGCCGGATGGAAGGCGTGCGCCCCGAGCTCCGTCCCCTTCCGGAGGACGACCTCCAGCTTGTCGCCCTTGGGCAGCGCCTGGACGATGTCGACGGGGCGTCCGGGCGCCACCGCCCGTGCCGCGCCGAGGCGCAAGGTCGCGTGGTCCCTGGCCACGGCGACCACCCGTGCCTCGAACGCGCGGCCCCTCCCGTCGAAGACCTCCACCTCCTCGCCGGTCGCTACCCGCAGGACGCGGAGGTGATGGAACGCCGCCCCATCGACGCGGACCTCGGCCGGCACAGGGCCGTCGAGGGGGACGAGCAGCCGGGTCATGCCCCGGGCCTCCCGAGCTCGAGCCGCACCCAGTCGCCCTCCCGCTCCGTCCCGGTGAGCTCGAGCCCCTGCGCCTGGAAGGCGGCGGCGACCTCCCGTGACTGATGCTCGAGCACTCCCGCCAGGACCAGGCGGTCCGCGGTCCGCGCGGCGAGCTCCGGCGCGAGCTCGACCAGCGTGTTGGCCAGGATGTTGGCCAGCACCAGGTCGAAGCGGCCCGGCACGTCGGCCAGCGGGACGGCTGACAGCTCCACGCCCTCGACGCGGTTCAGCGCCGCGTTCTCCCGCGCCAGCTCGACCGAGCGCGCGTCGGTGTCGATGCCCACCACCCGTCCGGCGCCCAGCTTCCGCGCCGCCAGGGCGAGGACGCCCGAGCCGGTGCCCACGTCGAGCACGCTCGCTCCCGGATGCGAGGCGAGGTGGGCGTCGAGCGCGGCGAGGCAGAGCGCCGTGGTCGGATGGTCTCCCGTTCCGAAGGCCATCTTCGGCTCGATGTGGAGCCAGACCGCATCCGCGGGCGGCGGCTCCCAGGGCGGCCCCACCCACAGCCGTCCCACCCGGGTCGACCGGATGCGGGCCCGCCAGGCCACCGCCCAGTCCTCGTCCGCGTAGGGACGGACGTCGGTGCGCGCGGCGGGGAACCGCTCGGCGACCAGGGCGCGGGCGGTCTCCGCCTGATGCGGGGACGCGAAGCAGGCCACCAGGATGGCCTCGCCCGGCGAGGGCCCGCGGACCCCGGGCATGGGAGGCGCCTCGGCGTCGCGGACCTCGAGGCCGGTGGCTCCCTCCTCCCAGAGGAGGGCCGCGGCGAGCTCCGCGTCCCGCTCGGGCAGGTCGACGGTGAGGGCGAGCGCGGCCATCTCGTCCCGGGTGCGGGCGTCAATCCGGGAGCGGCACGTACAGCTCGGGGGTCCGGCTCTCGATGATGCGGAACAGCCCCCGCTGCACCAGCTCGTCGAAGTGCGGGCTGGCCCGGTGAGCATCGACCGCCGCCTGGTCCACGTACTGCTCGTAGAGGAAGAAGCGGCGCCGATCGGCCAGGCTGCGGTGGGCCTGGTACATCCGGCAGCCGGGCTCGGCGCGGGAGAGAGGCGTCAGCTTCCGGAACAGCTCCACCGCCTCGGCCTCGCGGTTCGGGAGCACCAGGTACGTGACCGCCAGGCAGACCATCATCGCCTCCTGAACATGAGCCGCGAGAAGAATTGCCGGTTGCGTGCCACCAGCCAGTAGCCCAGCTCCACCGCCCACACCAGGGGCGGGAGCGACAGGATGCGGGCGAGCCCGGGGTGGCCGATGCGGCCGAGGACGTAGAGCGAGGCCCGGCCGGCGCGGAGCACCTCCCCCTCCGGCGTCACCACGTGCACGGCGCGCGCGCAGGCCCGGGCCAGCTCGGGGGTCATCGGCGGCGCCGGCGCCTGCTGGTAGGGCACCACCTCGAGCTCGCGCCGGGTGTCGCGCCGCCGGACCCACTCCACCGAGCGGCGGCAGAAAGCGCAGTCGCCGTCCCAGAGCAGGAGCGCGGCGCCCCTGGTCACGGTCCGACCACGGCCAGCGCCGACCGGTCGAGACGGAGCAACGCCCGGGCCACGCGCTGGACGTCGGCCGCGGTCACCGCCCGCACCCGCTCGGGGAGGTGGAGGAAGTTCTCCAGCCCGAGGCCGTAGCACTGGTCGAGGGCGAGGAGCGCGGCCCGGGCGGAGTTGCGCTGGAGAGAGATCTCGTGCGACCCGATGATGTGCGCGCGGGCCCGGTCCAGCTCGTCGTCGCCCACCGGTTCCTCGGCGATGCGCCGGAGCTCGGCCTCGATGCCGGCCAGCGCCGCCTGGCTCTTGTCCGGGCTGGTGCCGATGTAGACCGCCACGTGCCCCGGGTCGACGCCCTCCATGGCGACGCAGCTCACCGAGTAGGCCATGCTCCGCCGGTCGCGCAGCTCGACGAAGAGGCGTCCGCCCTGGCCGGAGAGCACGGTGGTGAGGACGGCCAGCGCATGGCGGTCCGGGTCGGTGACGCGGAGCCCCTGGAAGCCGAGGACCAGGTTCACCTGTGCGCGGGGAAGCACCCGGTGCGCCGAGCGGCGCTCGGCCGGCGGCGGCTCGGGCGCCGGCTCCGGGAGCGCCCTGCGCCCCCCGGCCGAGGCGAAGGCCGCTTCGGCCCGGCGCACCACCTGGTCGGCATCCACGTCTCCGATGACCGCCAGGGTCAGCGCTCCCGGGCCGAGGAAGCGTCCGTGGTAGGCGCGGACCGCCCCGGCGTGCAGGGCCTCCACGCTGGCGCGCTCGCCGGAGACCGGGAAGCGGTACGGGTGGCGCTGGAAGAGCGTTCGCGCGAAGAGGTCGAAGGCCAGGTTCGCCGGCCGGTCGTCGCGGGCGCGGATCTCCTGGAGCTGGAGATGGCGCTCCCGGGCCACCTCCTCCTCGGCGAAGGCGGGAGCACGGAGGCAATCGGCGAAGAGCGCGAAGGCGCGGTCGAAGTGGCGGCTGAGGAACTCACCCCGCAGCGACAGCGAGTTGCGCCCGGCCGCGCCACCCAGCGCCCCGGAGAGCGAATCGACCTCCTGGACCATCTGCTCCGCGCTCCGCCCGCCGGCCCCCTTGGTGAGAAGCCGGGCCACCAGCGCTCCGATGCCGTTCTCCGCCTCGGACTCCACCCGCAGCCCGCCGGGAAAGACCGCCCGCAGCGCGACCAGCGGGACGGCGTGCTCCTCGCGGACGACCAGCGTCGTGCCCCCCGGGAGCGGCAGCACCCGCACGCTGGACACCTCGCCCTGGCGCGAGGGCCTGGTCGAGGGCGAGGCCCGGGGGACCGGAGGGCGCGGGGTGGGCTCCGTCCGGGGCGACCGGAGGCCGGCGTCCAGCGCCTCGGCCGCGTCCGCCTCGGCCAGCGGCGTGCTGGGAGGCAGGAGCGCGGTGACCACCACCCGGTCCAGGTCGAGCGTGCGGCGGGCGGCGTCCTGGACCGCCTCCGGGGTGAGCGCCGCCACCTTGGCCAGGTAGCGAGCCTCGGCCTCGAAGCCGCCGAGGGAGGTCTCGTAGAACCCGAGCTTGCGCGCCTGGCCCTGGACCGTCTCGCGCTGGTAGACGGCCTCGCTTTCGATGAGCGCCTTGAGCGTGTCCAGCTCGGCGGCGGTGCACGGCTCGGCGGCCAGGCCGGCCAGCACCTCGGCCGTCGCCCGGAGCGCGTCGCGGGTGGTCTCCCCGCGCGAGGTGAAGCCCACGCCGAAGAGCCCCGGGTCGAGCGGGGTGTAGGCATAGGCGGAGATCTCGTTCACCAGCTGACGCTCGCGCTTCACGGCGCGAAGCAGCCGGCTCGCCTCCCCCGACCCGGCGAGCATCGCCAGCACGTCCAGGGCGGGCACGTCCTCGTGGTCGACGGCCGGCGCGGCGAAGGAGAGGTGAAGGTGGGTCTCCACCACCTCGTCGGGGCGGAGCATCATCCGCCGGCCGGTGCGAGCCGGTTCCGCCGGCCGGCGGCGCGGCGCCGGGCGACCTCGCCCCCAGTCGCCGCCGAGGAGCTCCTCGGCCCAGGCGAGCAGCGACCGCTGCTCGACGTCGCCCACCGCCACCAGGACCATCGATTCGGGGAGGTAGTGGCGCCGGTAGAAGCCGGTGATGCGCTCGCGGGTGACGCTGCGCACGCTCTCCTGCGTCCCGAGCACGGGGAGGCGGTAGGGGTGCCGGGAGTAGCTCTGGGCGAAGAGGTCGCGCGACGCCCGGCGGGCGGGGGTGTCGTCGGCGCGCTTGATCTCCTCCACCACCACCTCCACCTCGCGGGCCAGCTCCCCGGCGTCGAAGGTCGGGTCGCGCACGGCATCGGCGAGCACGTCCAGGCCCACCCGGGCGAAATCCGACGCCATCACCGCGTGGTAGACGGTGTGGTCGAAGGACGTCCATGCGTTGACCTCACCCCCGTGGCGCTCGATGTCGCGGGCGACCTGTCCCGGCCCCCGCCGGGTGGTTCCCTTGAAGAGCATGTGCTCGTGGAGGTGAGCGAGGCCGGCCTCGTCGGGTGCTTCATCCGCGCTCCCTACCTGCACCCAGATCTGGAACGCCACCACCCGCGCGGCGTGGATGGGCTCGTGGACCACGGTCAGGCCGTTGGGGAGTCGATGGCGGGCGGGCATGGGCGGGGGTAGTCTCTAACAACCAGCAATGGCTAGCTCGCCGGAAGACGCGGGGGCCAGGGTGGACCTGCGCCATTCTCTCGGCCTGGAAGAGGACGAGCCCCTCGTTCCACGGCCGTCGCCCCGGGCGCCCGCGCCTCACCCTCCCACGCCGACCAGCTCCGGGCTCCCGGCGGCCCCGCCTCCGCTTCCGCCCCGGCGCTCGCCGACCCGGGCCACGCCCTCGAGCACCGGGCTGCCGCCGGCCGCCCCGCAGGCGCAGCTCGCTCCGGCCGCCCAGGTGCCCCCCGCGCTTCCCCGCCCGGCGGGTGACCCCTTCGCCGAGCCGCCCGAGCCGCGGCCCCCGCGCGGCGTGGCCATGGACGAGAAGCTGGAGTTCTTCCGCACCGTCCTCAAGCAGAAGGAGGAGACGCTGGCCCGGGCCCGCTCGCTCTACGAGCAGCGCGACCTCGAGGCATCCCGGCTCCGCGAGGTGGCGGTGGCGCTCCGGGCCCAGGTGGACGACGTCCTGCCCGTCCTGGCTCGGCTGCGCGACCTGCCGGCGCACGCCGAGCAGCTCTCCTTCGCCGTCGACCAGGAGCGCGCCCGCGCCGAGGCGGCGGAGGCCCGCGCCGACCAGGCGGAGGCCACCCTGCGCGCCACCGACGCCGATCGCCGGGACCTGGCCCGCGCCCTGGCCGAGGTGGAGGCGGAGCTGCCCGGCCTTCGCGCCGCCCTCGACGAGGAGCGGCAGTCCCGGGCGGCGCTGGCCGAGGACCACGTCACCAGCCGCGAGTCGCTGGCCGACGCGGAGGCTCGCCTGGCCGAGGCGCAGAGCGAGAAGCAGGAGATCCAGGCGGATCTCGAATCGGTCAACGCCCGGGTGCACGAGCTGACCCTGTCCCTGGAGAGAATGGAGGCCGACCGCAACCAGCTGCTCGAGGAGGTCACCACCCTGACCGCCGAGCGCGACGCGGCGGCCACCGAGCGGGACGTGGTCAAGGGCGAGTCGGAGGCCTACGCCTCCGAGGTCCGGCACCTCACCGAGCAGCTCGACACCCTGGAAGCGGCCGCGGAGAAGTCCCGGGCCGAGGCCGACGACCGGGCCGAGTCGGCGGCGCACGAGGCGGAGTCGCTCCGCAACCAGGTGGCCCAGCTCCAGGCCGTCCAGGAGCGTCAGGAGACCCACGGGCAGGCCGAGCTCCAGGCGGTGCTGGAGCGGGAGGCGGAGACGAAGCGAGAGCTGGAGGCCAAGCTCGCCGAGCGGCTCCGCGAGATCCAGACGGCGCGTGCGTCGGCCGAGGCCATGGCGGACAAGGTGCGCGGGCTCCAGCAGCAGGTGCAGTCGGAGGCCGAGCGCCGCGCCCAGTCCGATGCCCGGCTGGCCGAGGCGCGCCGCGAGCTGGAGGCGCTCCAGGGGTCGGGCGACGAGCAGCAGGGGCTGATGGACGCCCTCCGCGGGCAGGCGGAGAAGCTGGAGCGCGCCCTGGCCGCCGAGCGGGAGAAGCGACTCACCAGCGACCAGAAGGCGGTCGCCCTGTCGCGCGATCTCCAGGCGGCGAAGACCGCCGAGGCCGATGCGCGCGCGGCGCTCGAGGCGCACGGCGAGCATGCCGGGAACCTGGACGGGGCCCTCCAGCAAGAAAGGGCGCGGAGGCTGACCGCCGAGGGTGAGCTCCGGAGCCGGACGACCCAGGCCGAGCTCGCCCAGCGGGCGGAGAAGGAGGTCCGCCTCCAGGTGGAGAAGCTGGAGCGGGCCCTGGCCGCCGAGCAGGAGCGAACCCGGGCCCTGCGGGCCCAGGCGGCGCAATCCGCCGGGGCGAGCGGGTCGGCGGAGGCCCAGCTGCAGAGGCTGGAGGAGGAGATGGAGCGGCTCCGGGCCGAGGCGGCGAGCGTGAAGAAGGTGCGCGAGGAGCTGATGACCGCCAACCGCAAGGCCATCGAGGCCCAGGCCGCCTTCCAGAAGGAGAAGCGTGAGCGTGAGGTGCTCGCCGACAAGGTGGCCGATCTGGAGAGGGACCTCCAGCGCGGCTCGGGCAAGGCCCACCCCAGCGACGAGGTGAAGAAGCTGCGCGAGGACGTGGCCAAGCTGAAGGCCAAGCTGGTGGCCGCCGAGAACGCCATGGAGGCGGCGGCCATGCTCCGCTCCAAGGTCGCCCGGCTCGAGGCCCAGCTCAAGGGCAAGCACTGAAGGCCGGGCCTGCGGGCCCTGCACGCGCGCGAGCGACGGTAGGATTCCGCGGGTGCCGACCGCCGAGCACCGAAGAGGCCCGGCCCAGCCGTCCGGGCCACCCGACCTGCCCGCCGACCCCCTCACCGGAATGGTCGCCGCGCGGACCGGCCTCTACGTGCATTTCCCCTTCTGCCTGGCGAGATGCCCGTACTGTGACTTCGCGGTCACCGTGGCCCGCGAGGTTCCGGGCGCACGCTACCGGGCCGCGCTCGTCCGGGAGCTCGGGCTGCGGCTCGAGGCGCACCCCAGCTGGGCCGGCCGGACGCTGGACTCGGTGTACCTCGGCGGCGGAACGCCATCGCTCTGGGAGCCAGGGGAGGTGGCCGGGCTGCTCGAGGCGGTGAGCGGGGTGCTCCCCCTCCGGCCCGGAGCCGAGGTGACGCTGGAGGCCAACCCGGAGGTGGCCGATGTCCGGAGGCTGTCCGGATACCGCGCCGCGGGAGTGAACCGGCTCTCGCTCGGGCTCCAGTCCTTCGACGCCCGGACGCTGTCGGCTCTCGGCCGGGCCCACCGTCCGGAGCAGGGGCGGGAGGCGTTCGCCGCGGCGCGCTCCGCCGGCTTCGACAACGTCTCGGTCGACCTCATCCTCGGCGTGGAGGGTCAGGGCGTGGAGGAGGCGCTGGCCGATGCGCGGTCCGCCGCGGCGCTGGGGCCCGACCACGTCTCCACCTACGTGCTCACCGTCGAGCGCGAGGCGCTCGCCGAGGAGACGGTCTTCGCCCGACGCCTCCGGACCGGGGCGCTGCGGCTCCCCACCGACGAGGTGGTGGCCGAGATGCTCGACGGCGTCACGGACGTGCTGGGCAGCTCCGGCCTGGTCCGCTACGAGATCTCCAACCACGCCCGGCCGGGGAAGCACGCGCGGCACAACGCCCTCTACTGGACGGGCGGGGACTACCTCGGCCTCGGCGCCGGTGCCACCGGGTCCTGGCGCGAGGGCACGGGCGGCCTCCGGACCACCGCGCACCGGAGCGCCGAGCGCTGGTTCTCGGACGTCGAGGCCGGACGGCTGCCCGAGGCGTCGCGCGAGACGCTCGGGCCGGACGAGCTCTTCGCCGAGCGGCTCATGCTCGGGCTTCGCCTGACGTCCGGGCTCGACGTGGAGCGGCTCACCCGCGAGCACGGGAAAACAGACCGCCTGGACCGGCTCCGGCGCCTCGAGTCGGAGGGCCTCGGCGCCCGAGGGCCGGAGGGCCGCTTCCGGCTCACCCGCCGCGGACTCCTGCTCCACTCGGAGGTCTGTGCGCGGTTGCTCTGAGCCGCCAACCCCGGGGAGCTACCTTGCCGCTCCGGCCGGGCCGTCGGCGCCCGAGGTTGCCGCGCTGCCGGCGTCGATTCCCGTGCTGGCGCCGCTCCCGGGACAGCGGAAGGCGACGGCCGTCTCGGTCGCCGTGCTGGTCGTGCCGTCGGCCACCCCGAGCTGGGGTGGGGAAATCTGCAGGTAATTGGCGCCGCGGGCGGCGGCCTGGTTCATCGCATCGTTCATCGCGTAGGTCGTGAGCTGGTCATTGCTGATCCACCCGCCGAAGAAGCTTCCACCGCCCTTGCCGACGACCGTGCCCAGGTTCTCGCAGCCCGGCCCGGGCGGCGTGTGCACCGTCACGACGCCCTTCCCGGTCGTCGTCAGCTCGGGCGTCGCGCAGGCGATGCCCAGAACGGCGGCAACGATGGCCCATCCAACGGAGCGCTCTCGCATCAGGCGAACCTCCTGCCGAATCATCACCAAGAGCCTCACCCTCGAGCGTCGGCCAAGGGTAAGGGGGTCGAGCGTTGGCGACGCCGCTACCCGGGTGGCGAGCCGCCCGGGGTGCCGCCCGGCCGCTCGGACGACTTCGCCGGTTCCGGGCGCGGCGGGTCCGGGATGGGGCAGTCCGCCTGGATGCGCCACACGGTGTCCGCTCCGCGCCGCCACACGGTCAGGTACCGCCCGGTCACCGTGACCGGCGCCGCGCCGCCGCTCTGGGTCCGCAGCCGGTTGGTTCCGATCTCGTAGGCCATGTCTCCGGAGACGTCGAGGCTGGTGGTGACCAGCTCCACCTCGAGGAAACGCGTGCTGGCGAACCGCGCGCGGAAGTACTCGATGAGGGCCTGCCGGCCCTGGACGAATCCGGGCTGGCGGAGGGGGAGGTAGGTGGCGTCGTCGGTGAAGACGGTGGCCACCCGCTCGGCGTTGCCGATCAGCATCGCCGCCGAGATGATGCGGCCACCCTCGGCGATTCCCTTGCGCGCGCTCTCCAGCGCGCTCGGCGGCGCCGCGGTGGTGGCACAGCCGAGAAGGCCGAGTGCGATGAGGCCGGCGGCGCGCATTCCCCTGAAACGGGCTTGTAGCACGCTCCCCGGCGCCGGGGTGCCGGGGGCGTGGCCGCGTCCCGGGGCTAGAATGAGAGTGCTTCCTGATGGCCGCCGCGTCTTCCCTCCCACCGCCCAGCGAGCCGTTCCGGCGGCTGCTCGCGCGGGCGGTGCTCGTCCCCTTCCTCCTCCTCGCCGTGCTGGCGGCGGCGCTGGCCGTGGGCGTGACCACGCTGGTCCGCAGCGCACGCCTCACCGCGGGCAGCGACCAGGTGCTCGCCCAGGCGGCCCGGCTCCGCGAGCTGCTCGTCGACCGGGAGACGGCCCTCCGCGGGTACCTGCTCTCCGGGAACGAGGGCTTCCAGGAGCAGCTCCTCGCCGCCGACGCCCAGCTCCCGGCGAGCTACGAGCGGATGCGCGCCCTGCTCGGCCCCGAGGCGGAGCAGCTGCACCGGCTCGCGCGGGTGGAGCACCTGGCCGCCGAGTGGCACGACTTCGCCGCGCTCGAGCGCCAGAACTTCCTCGAGGGCCGGGACTACATCACCGCCGTGGCCCGCGGCTCGGGCGACGTCCTCATGGAGGGGATGCGCGCCGAGCTGGACGCGCTGGCCGAGGTGGAGCAGGCGCGCCGCGGCGCCCGGGCCCGCCAGGCCGTCCTGCTCGGCCGGGCGCTGTTCGCCGGCGGCCTCGTCTGGGTCCTGGTGCTGGGCTCAATCCTCGCCTACCGGGGCCGCCGCCAGCTCATCGAGCTGTCGCGCAACCACGACGCGGCGCTGGCCGGGCTGGAGCAGCAGAACCAGGCGCTCCGGACGGCGGAGCGGGAGATCCGCGAGCTCAACGCCTCCCTGGAGCGCCGCGTGGAGGAGCGGACCGCCGAGCTGGCGGCGGCCATCTCCGACCTGGAGGCGTTCACCTACTCGGTGAGCCATGACCTCCGGGCCCCGCTGCGCCAGGTGGCCGGGTTCGCCGAGATCCTCGACGCCGCCGCCGCGCCCAAGCTCGACGCCAGCGAGCGGCGCACCCTGGCCACGCTGCGCGACTCGGCCCGGCGGTCCGGCCAGCTCATGGACGACCTGCTCCGCTTCTCGAAGATGTCCCGCCAGGAGCTGCGCACCCTGTCCGTGGACCTGGGCGCGCTCGTCCAGTCGGCTCGCGAGTCGCTCGGCGCCGAGGCCGAGGGCCGGGAGGTGCGCTGGACCGTCTCGCCCCTCCCGGTGGTGCGGGGCGACCCGAGCATGCTCCTCCTGGTGTGGCGCAACCTGCTCGGCAACGCGCTCAAGTACACCAAGGGGGCCGCGCCGGCGCAGATCGAGGTGGGGAGCGTGCCCGGGGCGGCCGGGGAGGACGTGCTCTACGTGCGCGACAACGGGGTGGGCTTCGACATGGCCCATGCCGGTCGCCTCTTCGGCGTGTTCCAGCGGCTGCACGGCGCGGAGTTCGAGGGCACCGGCATCGGGCTGGCCAGCGTGCGCCGCATCGTCGAGCGGCACGGCGGGCGGGTGTGGGCGGAGAGCACGCCCGGCCGGGGCTCCACCTTCTACTGGGCGATTCCCCGGGCGCCGGCGGCCGACGCCGTGGTGGGCTGAGCACCGGCCCGGCCGAGGACCAGGTCGCGCGACTGGAGCAGGTCCACCTCGCCGGCGAACTGCGCGAATGCCTCGTAGCGGGCGACCGGGATGCGGGCCATGTCCAGCCGGTAGCTCTCCGTCACCTCCATCCGCGCGCCCACCTGTCGCTCGGAGCGGACGAAGGCGCCGAACGGACCTTCCACCTTGGCCTCCGGAAGCGGCTGCTCGAGCACCCAGCCCGGGGGAAGGGTGAGCGACACCCGGGTCCGCGTCTGCTCGGTGGCCTCGATGAAGAGAGGCATCCGGCGCTGGCCGACCTGCACGTAGCGCCGGCCGAGGAAGGTGGCGTAGGTCAGCGGCCCGAGCACCATCTTCCGGCCCTCGACGCGGGCGAAGCGCGGGGCGCGAAAGGCGTAGCGGACGGTGACCGTGGCCCCCACCGTCCGCGGCGAGTCCACCCGGATGTCCGCCAGCTCGGCTCCCCCGAAGTTTCCTCCCAGGGCGCTCTGCAGCGCCTGGAGGCGCTCCTCGCTGGAGAGGGCGTCCAGCGCCTCGGCCAGCTGGGCGGCCTCGAAGCCCCGGTAGACGTCGGTGGCCTTCCCGGTGAGCTTCCCCTCGGAGTCGAGCGCCATCTCCAGGGTGACCTCCTTGCCCGGTGAAGGCGCGGCCGGCGGAGTGGTGACGCGAGTCAGGGGACGGCCCGGCTCGGGCAAGAGATACCCCTCGCGGGCGCCGGCCGCCTGCTCGGGGAGCTCGCCGAAGGGCGCGAAGCGCACCACCGTGTCCAGCCACACCGGCGCCGAGCCGGGCACCTCCACCCGGAGGCAGAGGTAGGGGAACAGCCCCTCGCTGGGGAAGGCGTAGGGCGCCGGGTCCACCGAGAAGGTGCGCACCGCCGCCAAGCGCACCGGGATGCCGAGGGCCTCGAGCGACGCGCGGAGCAGCGTCAGCCGGCTTCCCCGCTCCTGGGCCAGGGTGGCCGTGGCGCTCTGGCTGGGCCCGGCGTCGCGGCCGCCGATGCGCGCGTGGACCTGGGCGTAGACCTTGCGCACCGCCTCCAGCCCGGTGCTGCCGCCGGCCGCGGCGCGGGCGAAGGCCTCGATCTCCGCCGAGGGACGGAACCGGTCCAGCAGGCCGTCGGCCACCGCGGTGAGCAGGTCCTCCTGCCCGTGCGCTCCCGCCCCCACCAGCACCAGGGGCAAGAGCTCGTTGGCCGCGGGCGGAGCCTCCGGCTCGGGGACGAAGGCCGGCGAGCGGCGAACCTCCTGGTGGTAGACCTCGGAGTCACCGCGCACCTGTACCGCCGGGGCGGTCATGTTGTGCGCGTCCACGGCCATTCCCCCGCCGCGCGGCGCGAGCACGGTGTAGGTGGCGAAGTGGTCCGGGACCTGCGCCACCTGGAAGTAGAAGGCGGCGGCGGTCCAGCCGGGGACGGCCGGCCCGCGGGAGGCGTGCGCCAGGAGGAACTCCTGCTCCACCGAGTCGCCCACCCCCACTCCGGGCATGCTGATCGTCTCCTTGCCCTCGATGGCCTCCGGCTCGAGCACCTTGCCGTCCGCCTTGAGCGTGCGCAGGGCGAGCAGCTGCGCCCCGGGCGGCAGCGCCACCTCGGCCACGTCCTGGATGCCGCTCTGGTCGAGGACCTTCTGGATGGTGTGGATGCGGTCCACGGTGGAGCCGTCCGCGTAGGCGCGGGTGGCGGCGGCATCGAGGACGAGGACGCTCGGGGCGTCGTCGTCTCGCGGCCCGGACTCGTAGGCGCGGACGGCGGCCGGCCCGCTCACCGCCTCCTCGGCGAGGAGCTCCTGGCCGGTGCGGGTCCGCTCCACCAGGCGGCGGAGAGAGAGGTCGCCGCCGTCGATGAGGAGCGCCGCCTCGCGCGAGGCCAGCGCGCCGGCCGCGTCGCCGGACAGGGCCTGGACCTCGGCCAGGTGCTTGAGCAGACCGGCGTCGCGGGGCCACATGGTGCGCAGGGGGCCGAGCAGCGCCGTCGCCTCCGCCGGGCGCCGGTCCCCGAGGAGCAGCGCGGCTGCGCCCTGGGCCAGGGCCACGCTCGACGGCTCGGCGGCGAGGCGCGCCCGGGCCAGCTCGGCTGCCTCGGCGAGCCGGCCGCGCGTCTTGGCGTGCTCCACCGCCCGGCCCTCCTCGCCCGGGCAGGTGCGGAGCTGCCCGAGCAGCCGGTCGGCGTCCGCCACCGCGTCCCGGCGCATGGCCAGGTCGTAGCGGAGCCCGAGCGCCGCGCAGACCCCGTCCACCGACTGCAGTGCCTGGAGCGCGAAGAGGTCGCCCTGCGCGTCGAGCCCCAGCACCAGCGCCAGCCGGGCGGCGAGGAGGTCCACCGGGTAGCCGACCGGGGTGTGGGCTGCGCGCGCCGCCCGCACCGCCTCGCCGGCCTGGGACGTCCGCTGGTCGTCGAGGGACAGGACGGCGCGCTGGAGCTGGCTGTCGACGTCTCCCGGGTCCTTCACCAGGGTCGCCTCGAGGAGCTGGGTGGCGCGGCCGTGCGCCACCTTGCCCGGGATGCTCGTGTCCCCCATCACCAGGCGGGCCTGGAGCGAGGTCCACGCCGGAGCGGACGGGACGGCCAGCGCCTGGAGGAGCCGCCGCGCCCCGTCGCGGTCCCGGCCCTCTCCGTCCCGGACCGCGAAGTAGGTGGCCAGGAGGTCGCCCGCCTCGGGGAGCAGCGCCCGGTGAACCGAGGCGGCGGTGGGGAGGAGGGCCGGCGCATCCACCGTCCGCACCCCGCTCCAGGTCGGCGCCGGCCCGGAGGCCGGGGTGAACCGGACACGGGAGGGCCGCCCGTCCGCCCGGAACACGGCCAGGGCGATGGGCCCGGCGCGGTCGCCGCGGAGGAGCACGACCATCAGCCGGTGGCGGCCCGGGCCGAGAACGGCGGCCCGCTCCCCGACCAGCGACGAGGGCAGGGCGAACGGCCGCCGGGCGAAGAGCACCGTGCCGTCGAGCACGGTGCGGTACGCGCCGTGGCCGGCGGTGCGGACCACGTAGGTGCTCTCCTCGGAGACGTCCACGTCGACCGCGGCCAGGTAGACGTCTCCCGGCGGGGCCTCCGAGGCGAGGGACAGCTCGCCGTCGGGGGTGGGAATGGTGCGCACCGGCATCGCGCCGAAGGGACCGGCCACCGTCGACGGGAGGTCGCCGGTGCGCTCCGGGGCGGTCGGTGTGTCGAAGGCCAGTCCGCGCAGCGCGGCGAGCGGGCCGACCAGCGACAGGGTGGAGACGATGCCGGCATCCGCCCGAATTGCCGCGGCGGCGGCGGCGTCCCTCCGGGCCTGGAGCGAGCCGAGGGCGGTGCGGAGATGGAAGGCGGTGTCCCCGAGGGCGGGCCGGGCGAGCGCCTCGGGTGCCCGGGCGAGGATGAGGGCGTCCATCCCGATGGCCCGGCCGGAGAGGGCGGCCACGGTGCGCGCGGCGATGGGCGCGAGCGGATGGTCCGGCGCCTGGACGCAGATCTCCAGGGCCGCGGCGAGGACGGCCTCCGGGTGGGCGACCCGGTCCGCCAGCAGCGCCTGCCCGGCGAGCGCGTACGGCTCCCCGGGGTCGAGCGCCAGCGCCGCGGAGAACTTCTGCCCGGCCTGCTCCGCGCGCCCGTCCACGAGCAGCGCCCGGAACCCGGCCAGCGCCTGGGCGTGCGCCGGCGCGCCGGGCGAGGCGGCGCGGGCGGCGGCCTCGTCGAGCACCTGGCTCGGGCTCGACGGGGCGTGGGCGCAGGCGGCGGCGAGGAGGACGAGGAGGAGGGGAGCGCGGACCTGGGGCATGGGCCCGGCGCATCCTGCCCGGGCGCGGGCGTGGTGCGCTACCGCTTCGCCTGCTTGGGCGGCTTCGGAGCGGGCTTGGACTTCTTGACCGGGCTCTTCGCCGCGGTGCGGGTGACCCGGGAGGAGGCCGAGTCCAGCACCAGGGGCTCGGGCACATCGGGCGGCTCGCGGCCGATCTCGTAGCCCACCTGGCGGAAGGTGCACACCGCGTCGATGCAGCCCAGCTGCGGCGCCGGCGCGGCGCCGAAGTGCCGCTTCCAGTCGGTGCCCAGGTAGAGCGGGGCGCCGATGGGATGCTGGTCGCCGTCGGCTCCGTAGAAGGCGGTGAGCTGCCCGGCCCGGTCCACCACCAGCCGCACCAGGGCCCGGCCGTCCTGCGGGCTGGGCGGGCCGAGCATCGTGCCGCGCCGCTCGCCCAGCGCCCACTCGAAGGCCACCGGCGAGCCGTCGCCGGAGAGGATGGCGGCCACGTAGCGCCCGGGCGTCCCGAGGAGGACGAGCGCGCCCTCGGGAACGCGGTTCCGTCCCAGCACCAGGTCCCGGAGCACGGCCCAGGTCCCGAGCGGGCGCGGCGCCACGGTCAGCTCGGCGGTGAACAGCGCGGCGATGCCGTCCTTGTCCACGATGTCCAGCTGGGCGCGCCCCACCTCGGCCTCCTCGTCGCGGGGAACGTCGAAGCGGAGGGTGCGGCCGTCCTGGGCCAGCGGCCGGCCATAGGCGATGATCGGGATGGCGTCCAGGCCCTCGCCCACCACCACCCGGCGGGCGTTGGAGGTGTCGGCGATGCGCCCGGGGGAGGTGAAGGTCGCCTGGACGCGAAGGTCGGGCTGGGTGAGGGCGACGCCGGCGTCGGTCGGCGGCGGTGGCTTCCAGTGCGAGCGGGCCCAGACCAGGCCGAGGACGGCCACCGCGGCCACCAGCGCCACCGCCTCGCTCACCCGCAGCGTGCGGCGGACGGTGCGGCGGATCTGCAGCTTGACCTGCTCCACCCGGCTCACCCGCCGGGGGAGCTGGCTGAAGGTGACCGGGGCGAACGGCTCCAGGTCCGCCATCAGCTCGGAGACGCGCTGGTAGCGGTCGTCGGGGTTGGTCTTCAGGCAGCGCGCCACGATGGCGTCGATGCGGCGGTCGACGCCGGGGCGCTTGTGCGACGGGGGGTCGAAGTTCCCCACCGGGACCTCGCCCACCAAGAGCTCGTAGAGCAGGACTCCGAGGGAATAGATGTCCGCGCGGTGGTCGGCGTTCTTGGCGTCGACCCGCTGCTCGGGCGCCATGTAGCTCAGCGTCCCCATGGAGACGTGGGTCTGGGTGACGTCGAAGCGCTTGGTGTGCGGGGTGCTCTCGAAGAAGGTGGCCAGCCCGAAGTCGGTGACCTTGGGAATTCCCCCGGCCTGCTCGTCGAAGAGGATGTTCTCCGGCTTGAGGTCGCGGTGGATGACCCCGCGGTTGTGGGCGTAGTCGATGGCCCGGGAGATCTCCATGATGATGCGCAGCGCGCCGGAGATGTCGAGGAGCGGGGACTTGCTCACCTCGCGCAGCGAGGGCCCGTCCACGAACTCCATGACCAGGTAGTAGGTGTTGTCCGCCTTGCCCTTGTCGACGATGGCCACCACGTTGGGGTGGTTGAGGGCGGCCAGGGCGGCGGCCTCCTTGTCGAAGCGGGCGACGAAGGTCGGGTCGTCGGCCAGCTCCCTGGCCAGGAGCTTCAGGGCCACCACCCGGCCGAGCGAGAGCTGCACCGCCTGGTGCACCTCTCCCATCCCGCCCTTGCCCACCAGACGCTCCAGCCGGTAGCCGGGGATGGCGTCGGGAGGCCGCGAGGTCAGCTTGAGGATTCCGCTGTTCGTGCCGTTGTCGGACAAACGAATCTCGCCAGAGGCTATCCCCCCCCTCGAGGGCCCGCCAATCCGGGGTCCTCGACGACCGCCACACCGGCTTCACACCCGGGGCATACTCCGCCCGGGCGCCGTGGCTCCTCCATCCACCGACATTCGCCGGGAGCTGGCGGCGATGCAGCGCCGGCTGCAGGCATGTCGCGCCTGCCCGCGCATGGCCGGAACGCCGGTGCACGGGCCGCCGGTGAGGAGCCCCATCCTGCTCGTGGGGCAGGCGCCCGGGCCGCGCGAGGCGGCGCTGGGCCGGCCCTTCGCCTGGACGGCGGGGAGGACGCTCTTCGGCTGGCTGGCCCTGGCGCTCGGGGCGGACGAGGCCGCCGTGCGCGAGCGGGTCTACCTCTCCGCGGTGGCGCGCTGCTTTCCGGGCAAGGCCCCGGCCGGCGGTGACCGGCGCCCGGACCCGGCCGAGGTGGAGCGATGTCACCGCTGGCTCTCGGCCGAGGTGGAGCTGCTCGCGCCGCGCCTCATCGTGCCGGTGGGGACCCTGGCCATCGCCCGCGTGCTGGGAGAGGAGGTGAAGCTGGCCGAGGTGGTGGGGCGGAGGATGAAGGTCACCTTCGCCGGTCACACCGCCGACGCCATCCCGCTCCCGCACCCGAGCGGCGCCTCGACCTGGCACCGGATGGAACCGGGGAAGACGCTGCTCGCCCGGGGGCTCCGGCTCCTCTCCCGCCATCCGGCGGTGCGGGACGCCTTCGCATGATCCAGGCCCGCGGGCTGACCAAGCGGTACGGGGAGGTGGAGGCGGCGCGCTCCGTCTCCTTCCGGGTCGCCCCGGGCGAGGTGGTGGGCCTGCTCGGGCCGAACGGGGCGGGCAAGACGACCATCCTGCGCATGCTGGCCGGCATCCTCACCCCCACCGAGGGGGAGGCGGAGGTGGCCGGCCACTCGGCGAGCGACGACCCCCTCGCCCTGAAGCGCTCGCTCGGCTTCCTCTCCGGCGACACCGCCCTCTACCAGCGGCTCACCCCGAGGGAGGTGCTGCGCTACTTCGGGCGGCTGAACGGCATGGACCGGGCGGCCCTCGACCGGCGGGTGGAGGAGCTGGTCCGCTCGTTCCGCATGGAGGACTTCGCCGACCGGCAGTGCGGCAAGCTCTCCGCCGGCCAGAAGCAGCGGGCCAACGTGGCGCGCGCCTTCCTCCACGACCCGCCGGCGCTCATCCTCGACGAGCCGACCACCGCCCTGGACGTGGTCACCGGGAAGTTCCTGCTCGACGCCATCCGCCGGGAGCGCGGCCGCGGCAAGGCGGTGCTCTTCTCCACCCACGTCCTCGGAGACGCCGAGGCGCTCTGCGACCGGGTGGTGCTCCTCCACCGGGGCCAGGTGCTGGACGAGGGGCCGGTGCCGGAGGTCATCGCCCGCTCCGGCGCGCACACCCTCACCGACGCCTTCCTGGCGCGCATCGGGGCCACGGCATGAGGCCGCTGATCGTCTGGCACATCTTCCGGAAGGACCTGCTCGAGACGCTGCGCGACCGCCGGGCGCTGCTCACCTCCATCGTCCTCCCGCTGGTCATCTATCCGCTCCTCTTCACCCTCATGGCGGCGATGACCAAGAGCCGGCGCGAGGAGATCGCCGCCAAGCCGGCGCGGGTGGCGGTGTGGGGGCCGCTCCCGGAGCGGGCCCTCTCGGCGGTGCGGGCGGAGAACAGCACGCTGGTGGAGGCGCTCCCGGCCGTGCCCGCCGGCGCGCTGGAGCGGGCGCGCAAGGCGGTGGAGGACCGGGTGGTGCACGTGGTGCTGGTCGCGCCCGGGGGGACGGCCGGCCCGAGCGTCGCGGTGACCGTGTACGCCGACTCCACCCAGCTCGAGTCGGAGGCGATGCAGGAGCGGCTGGTCAAGGCGCTCCGGAAGGTCGGCGTCGAGCTGCTCGAGGAGCGGATGGTGTCGCTCGGGCAGCCGGCCTCGAGCGCCCGGCCGCTGGTGGTGGAGGACGTCGACCTGGCCGACAGCGCGCGGCGCTCGGCGAGCATCGTCGGGACGCTCCTGCCCTACATGGTCCTCATCCTGCTCGCCACCGCCGCCTTCTACTCGGCCATCGACCTCACCGCCGGCGAGAAGGAGCGCGGGACGCTCCAGACGCTGCTCACCGCTCCGGTGCATCCGCTGGAGGTGGTGAGCGGCAAGTACCTGACGGTGGTGACGATGACCCTGGTGGCGGCGCTGGCCAACATCGGCTCGGTCGGGCTGGCCATCGGGCGCCTCCTGCGCGGGGCCGGCGCGGAGCTCAGCTTCCAGATCGGCCCGAAGGTGGTCATCGCCCTGTTCCTCACCCTCCTCCCGGCGGCGCTCCTCCTCGCCGCGCTGTTCGTCGCCGTGGGGGTGATGGCCCGGACCTACCGGGAGGGGCAGACCTACCTCATGCCGCTGCTCTTCCTGGTCATCCTCGCCGCCTTCGGGAGCGCCCTGCCCGGCGCGGAGGTGACGCCGGCGCTGGCCCTGGTGCCGCTCACCAACGTCACGCTCCTCATGCGCGACCTGCTCGCTGGCCGGGCGACGCTCGCGCTCGGAGCGATGGTGCTCCTCTCCAGCTTCGTCTACGCGGCCCTGGGGATGCTGCTCGCGGCCCGGGTGTTCCAGACGGAGCAGGTGCTCCTCTCCGGGGAGAAGCCGTGGAGGGAGATCTTCGCCCGCACGTCCCGGCGGCGCACCGTCAGATGACGCTCGGCGGCTCGTGCATCCCGGACGAGGTCGGCGACCAGCGCATGGTCACCGCCGTGCTCGGGCAGACCTCGAACTCGCTCGAGGCGAGCAGGTCCGCCGGGACCTCCTTGCGGCGGATGCGCACGAACCCGAAGCGAGGGAAGAACTCCACCGCGGTGGTGGTGAGCAGGTAGACCTCGCGCAAACCCTGCGCCACCGCCTCCTCCAGCACCTGCCAGGTGAGCCGGCTGCCGGTGCCCGACCCCCCGGCGTTCGGAAGGACGGCGAGCGAGCGAAGCAGCCCGTAGCGCCCGTGCACCTCGAGCCCGGCCGTGCCCACCACCGAGCCGCCCTCCTCGGCGACCCAGAAGCGATCCATCTGCTCGCCGACTCCCACCAGCGGAAGCTTGCGCTCGCGGAGCACGGCCTCCACCGCCGGTGCGTCGTTCGCGCTCGCGCGTCGCAGCTTGACCTCCAACCGTCCTCCAGGTGGGCCGCGCTCGGGCGGCGTGGGAGTGGCCAGTCTAACGAAGCATTCCGGACATTCGCCTCGGGGGCGAGGTGCGGGGCTCTCCTGAGCTGTCGCACATCCCCCGGTCCGGGGAGGGCTCAGCGCCCGGCGGCGTGCTCCCGGGCGAGCCCGGCGTCGAGGGAAGCCTTGGCCTCGACGATGCGCGTGCGGACCTGGTCGCGGAAGGCGGCGACGTCCCCGGCGAAGGCCCCCGGGTCGACCGGCTCGAGCACCCGCACCCGGCAGTCGGCCCGCCCGCGGAGGACCAGCCCGTGCTTGGGGAGGACGTCGGCCGTGCCGGCCAGGACGATGGGGATGAGCGGACAGCCCTTGGCCAGCGAGAGCCGGAAGGCGCCGTCCTTGAAGGCCTTCACTTCGCCGTCCGGGCTCCGCGTTCCCTCCGGGAAGAGCAGCACCGGGACGCCGCGGTCCAGCCACCGCTCGCAGGCGACCATCATCCGGCCGATGGAGTCGGGGTCTCCGCGGACGAGCGACACGTAGCGGTTGAGGCGCATGTTCCAGCCGATGAAGGGGAGCCGGAAGTTGCTCGCCTTGGAGACCCACTTGAAGGGCCGGTAGAGCCCGAAGAGGACGAGGATGTCCCCGAGGCTGGCGTGGTTGGCGACCAGCACCGCCGCCCCCCGCCAGGGGAGCCTCTCCCGCCCCTCGACGCGCAGG
>Ga0187779_10000786_pt1 | contig 20705 bp, 17 predicted proteins | sample 1015_Q2_SP10_10__FD_132435 | JGI IMG/M metagenome (GOLD analysis project Ga0187779, IMG submission 132435) | Tropical peat soil microbial communities from peatlands in Department of Meta, Colombia - 1015_Q2_SP10_10_MG | ecosystem: Environmental > Terrestrial > Soil > Wetlands > Peat | place... | reverse complement strand
GCGAGAGCGCCATCATCGAACTGGCACGACAAATTCTTGAAATCTCGAAAATGGTCGATCTGAAGCGGGGAATCACGCTGAACGTCGGCACAATCCAGGGGGGCACACGATCTAACGTCATTGCTGCGGAAGCGAGTGCCGTGATCGACGCGCGCGTCATGCGAATAAAAGATGCAGCTATGCTGGACCGCAAGCTGTATGCGCTGAAACCGTTCAATCGGAAATGCAAACTGGAGATCAGTGGGGGCGTAAACCGTCCTCCATTGGAGCGAACTCCTAAAGTCGCAGCGCTGTACAAGAAAGCCTCCGAGATTGCCAAGGAACTGGGCTGGAAACTGGAGGAAGCCGCCGTGGGTGGCGGATCGGATGGTAACTTTACCGCAGCTCTTGGAATTCCAACTTTGGATGGGTTAGGTGGGGTTGGGGAGGGCGCGCATGCTACTCACGAGTCAGTCACAATTTCGGAATTGCCCAGGCGGGCTGCACTCATAGCACAACTGATTGAGACAGTGTGAGAGATTATCGGCACCGTTGCCGCTCTAATGCCAAACGCCGACAGTACTCTCCTGGACATGCAGCGTGTCATTTTTGACTCCGGCAGCCGGGAAGCCTAGAATTTTATTGGGGAATTCCGGATTTTAAAGGTTCGGGCCGACAACCCGGCAAGCTCCAAAGGAGGACTCGTATGGGCGGTAAGTTGGGTTTGCCCGAAATTCTGGTCATTCTGGCCATTGCCCTTCTGATATTCGGTCCCAGCAAGCTCGCCGACCTCGGGAAGGGCTTGGGAGAAGGCATCAAGAATTTCAAGTCGGCCATGAAAGATGGTGAGGAGGGCAAAGAAAAGAAGTCTTAGGTTCACCGATTCGCTGCTACCCCGTGTTGACGCAACATCTTGAACACCAGAGAAACTGGCAGCCCCACCACATTGAAGTAATCACCTTCGATACGCGTAATCCAACGTGAGGCGCGGCCTTGAATCGCATACGCGCCAGCTTTGTCCATGGGCTCGCCGCTGGCAACGTAAGTTGCAATATCTCGATCTGTAAGAGCGTTCATTGTTACGAGAGTCGTCTCGGAGCGAATGTCAGAGTAACCGGTTCTCAGTTCTCGATCTCCAGCTCGCATCAGACATACTCCCGTGATCACCGTATGTGTGCGGTCCGAAAGCAGACGGAGCATGCGCGCCGCATCGGATTCGTTCACTGGCTTACCCAGAATTTCCCCATCAACCGTCACGACGGTATCTGCGCCTAAAATGACATCGGCGGGCCGCTGCCTAAGAACTGCTTCTGCTTTTTCTTTCGCCATGCGTTCGGCAAATGCTCGAGGCGTCTCGACCGGATTAGGGATTTCTGCAATTTCGGTCGGATGCACGATGAATGGAATGTCTGCGTTGCGCAATAACTCCTGACGGCGCGGCGAGGCGGAAGCCAGAACCAGCATGGTCAGGGGAGGGATCGAAGCTTGTCCAAGAATGGCTGCCCAAGAGCTCGCAGCTTGCGCTCCAGTTTCTCAGTGCAATCGCAGTTGTCGCAGGCCCAGGCTTCAGTTCCGTTCTGATCGCGGCAACGTCGGCGATCATGCGCATCCTGAACTTTGTTCAACTCGAAATACTCCTCCCAATAAGGCCGCTCTTCCTGCAACGGAGTTGGGCAATAGCAAATCTCTACCCAACGGGCGGTACCGTCTTCACAAAGACGAGCATCCTGCATATTGCGCAGATATTCGCCTTCCGCGACAGACCCTTGTCCGAGCTTATTAGTTTCAATTGCTCTTAGCAGAGCTCGTCCGCGGCCTGACTTTACGTGTGCTCGCACGAGATATTTCATAAAAACATTCGGCTGTCGCTCGGGTCACTTCACGTCGATGCGCAAGATGATGTTGGCCTGCTTGCGGTCATCAAATTGGCTCAGCGTCTTGGTATCGCTCTTCTGCCCTTTGTAGAGAGCATAGATCTCAAATTCCACATTAGCGGGGAGCTCGGGGAACCGATAGTTTCCGTCCGGCCCGACGATATAGGTGGTAACGGCATGCGTACGAGTGTTGGAAAGGTAGACGACCGAGTCGACCAAAGGGTTATCGTGCTTATCCAGCACCCTTCCGGTCAGCAAACGGCCGGGTGCGGGTTTTTCTTTGTCCTTGCCCACACACAGTGGTGCTATCGACATCAGTCCTGCAATTAAGAAAATCGCAATTGCAAACCGAGAGCTGTTCATATGGGAAATCGCACAATGTAACTAGGCAAGTGAAAGAAGCACGGGTCTGAGCGAGTGGGTCACGAGAAATCTCCGTCTTCGGACTCTTCCTCTGACTCTTCGTCCTCGTCGTATTCTTCTTCCACGGGCTTAAGTTCGATGGGGCTAACGGTAATGACTTCGAAGTCTGTCCCACACTCGGGACAGGAGACGATTTCGCCCTCATCAATGTCGTCTTCTTCGATGTCCAGGTCGCTTTCGCACTCAGGACAGGAAACCATAATTGCCTCCGCCAATGAGTCCTGCTGATAATATTTAGTGACTCTAGGGGCTGAGGTCAAGTACCCCTCCTCGCGAGCCACGTGGATTATTCCGCCCCATTCTCGAATGCCGAATGAATGCCTTCTATGATGATGTGCTTGTGGCGAAACTGGTTGCGTACTGGCGCATGGTTGCGGAGTGCCTGTTTGTTCTAGCCGTCGCATCTAGCACGATGGCTCAGCAACCGGTGGATGCAGGTCCGCGGGATCAACATATCGAATCTGCTTTGAAAGGAGTGTCCTCCTCGCGAGTTCGGGCCACCATCGAAAAGCTGGTTAGCTTCCAGACACGATCTACGCTGTCCGCTCAGGACCAGGCATCGATTTCTGCCGGGCGCGGTATCGGAGCCGCGCGAGAGTGGATCAAGTCAGAATTTGAGAGTTACTCGAAAGCTTGCGGCGGTTGTCTTGAGATCAAAACTGAGACATTCACCGAAGGCCCAGCGGAGCGAATTCCTACGCCAACCGAGCTAACCAATGTCTATGCCATTCTGAAGGGGATCGATCCCGAGAGTGCCAAGCGAATTGTATTGGTGACAGGACATTATGACTCGCGGAACGGCGATACGCTCGACACGACCGGAGTTGCTCCCGGCGCCAACGATGATGGTAGCGGCACCGCCGTCAGTCTCGAATGTGCCCGGGTGCTCAGCAAATTGAGGTTTCCGGGGACTGTCATCTTCCTTACGGTTGCAGGAGAAGAGCAGGGCTTGAATGGCAGCCGACATTTCGCCCAGACGGCCAGGGCTGCGGGATGGAATATTGAGGCCGTGCTGAACAATGACATTGTGGGCGGGGACCGCAATCCCCAGCAAGATGCCCGCCTGGTGCGGGTCTTCTCCGAGGGAGTAACGGTTGCGGCAAGCGACGCCGATCTGCGGCTCATGCGCAGTCTAGGAGGCGAGAGCGATTCAGCATCGCGGGAACTCGCCCGCTATGTCGCCGAAGTCGCGCGCACTTACGATGGAGACGTTCAGCCCCTGCTGGTCTTTCGCCTCGACCGTTATCTTCGCGGCGGAGATCACATTTCGTTCAATCGCGAGGGCTATGCGGCTGTGCGTTTTACCGAATTTCGCGAAGACTATAACCATCAGCACCAGAATGTGCGCATGGAAAATGGCGTGGAATATGGTGATCTCCCCAAGTTCGTGAATTTTGATTATCTCGCAGCGGTGGCGCGATTGAATGCGGCGACCTTGGCGTCCCTGGCTTCGGCGCCGGCTCCGCCTGCTAACGTCCATTTGCTGACAAAGCAGTTGCAGAACGACTCGACCCTCACCTGGGACGCCTCTCAGGAAGCTGCGGGGTATGACCTGCTGTGGCGAGCTACTACAAGTCCGGAGTGGGATCATAGCCAGCTCGTTGGCAATGTAACTCGCATCACACTGCCGATGTCGAAAGACAATGTAATCTTCGCCGTCTCGGCGGTCGATAGAGAGGGGCATCGAAGCTTGCCGATCGTGCCTGTGCCCGAGCGATAACCTGCTAAGATTAAGTGGTTTCTAGATAACAGTCATAATGCACCGCGGACGCACGCTTTCGTTAAGTTTTCCTCCCTTTACCTACTGGATCAAGCGCATCGTCATCGCTTGTGTGGCCGTTTACTTTCTGCAAGTAGTGCTTGGGGCATTCGTGCCTTCCAGCGAATCTTATCTGAGGTTGTTCGGCGCACTGATTCCCGATCGCGTTCTTCATGGCTGGATTTGGCAGCTGGTGACATATTCCTTTCTGCATGCCGGGGTCATGCACGTGCTCATCAATATGCTGATGCTCTGGATGTTTGGAGCGCAGGAGGAAATGGACTGGGGATCGAAAAAATTTCTTGAATTTTACCTGTTCTGCATTGTCGGTGCGGCTCTGACCACTATGGCTGTGGCCTATTCACCAATTCCCGGGGTTAGCCCCTTCACGGCGACGATTGGGGCATCGGGTGGGGTTTATGGAGTGCTGATGGCCTTCGGCATGCTTTACGGTGAGCAGGAAATTTTCATGTTCCCTCTGCCCTTCATGATGAAAGCAAAATACATGGTCGCCATCATGATTTTGCTGGTGATTCTTGCGACTTTCCAGCCGTCCCAAGGCGGCATCGCTAACTTCGCTCACTTGGGAGGTCTCTTCTTTGGTTTCATTTACGTCAAGTTCATGCCGCGTCGGGGCTTGAGCTACGGCGCCAGCGAGAGATACTTCAATCTTCGGAATTCGTATTACCGCTGGAAACGCCGCCGGGCTGCGCGCAAATTCGAAGTGTACATGCGCCAACACAACCGCACCGTCACTTTCGACGAGCACGGAAACTACATTCCTCCCGATGAAGGCGATAAGAAAAATGGTGGATCAAAATCCGGCTGGGTGAATTAGCTAAGGCCGTCAGCAAAATGCGATTTTCCGCCAAAATTGGTATACCGCGTGCGGCGTTATTTGCGCTCACGTGCATGTTGCTGTCCATCGGTGCGCCTGCGCAGAATGCAACAGGGTCCCTTCGCGGCATGGTGCAAGATTCCAACGGCGCAAGAATTCCACGTGCCGAACTCACCGTAAAGGCCCAAAAATCCGCTTACACTCGAAATGCCACAACGAATGATCGCGGAGAATTCCGACTAGACGACTTACAGCCCGGGGATTATCGCCTCACGGTAACAGCGCCTGGGTTCGGTGAAGCAAGCACTGAAGTAGAGCTCATCGTCAGTTCCGTGCGCGATTATGTCATCACCGTCAAACCGGCAAGCATAAAGGAAACGGTGCAGGTGCAGTCGCAGCCGGCATCGGTGACAACCCAGCCTGTCGATTTGGCCAGCGCCGTCCATCAGACGGCAATCGTGTCGAAGGATCTCGACAGCCTGCCGCTGGTCGCACGCAGCTTCGCTAATATCGCTTATCTAGCTGCTGGAACTGAACCCGTCGAACCTTCCGATCCCACGAAAGCACGGATCACCGCAATTTCGACGGGAGGAAGCTCAGGCCTCAATAACGTACTCACAGTGGATGGGGCCGATAATTCGGATGACTGGATTGGCGGTTTTTTGCAGAACTTTTCGCCGGAGGTCATTCAAGAATTCTCGATGCAAACTGCGCAGCAGGATGCGAATACGGGCGGCACGACCGCCGGATCAGTTGTAATCACGACGAAAAGGGGAAGCGATGATTGGCATGGTGATTTCGCAGTATTCGATCGCCAGGCGGCATTGAATGCGCGGTTTCCCATCGAAAACCCGGCGCCGAATCCCAAGCAACCGTTTTCAAGACAAAATTACGGGGGGACGATCGGCGGGCCGATCAAAAAAGATAAGCTGTGGTTTTTTGCCGGATATGAGTACGTACATGAGAATGCAAGCATCGCCTATAGCCCGGCGAGCACCACCCAGTTCGATGCGCTGGCGAAGCTTGCTTCTGAAGGACTGATCCCCGGCGTAAGTTCCATTGCGGTTCCGAGCTTCGTACCGATTCCGTTCCGCGACAGCGATGGATCACTGCGATTTGACTGGACACCATCGGCAAAGTCCAACTGGTTCTTGCGAGTTTCCGGAGACAGCTACCTCACGCACAACGCGCTGGTACAGCAGGCAACGTTACCTTCAACCGGGTTAACTACACACAATAATTATTGGAACGCAGTGATAAGCAATACTTACAGCGTTAGCCCGGGGTGGGTGGGCACCCTGACGCTGGCCACGAGCGAACTGCGCCTGACACAAGGACGGAATTCCGATTTAGGGTTTGCACTGGCTTTTCCCTTCAGTTCAACTTCCTTGACAGTCTCCGGCTTCGAAACTTTCGGGGACAATCAATTTGCAACTCCGATTACTTTTTTCCCTGACTTGCGCAATCAGGAAAAATATCAGTTGCGTTACGATCTAAGCCATGCCACTGGCCGACATGCCCCGGAGTTCGGGATTAACGTTATTCACGAGCCGGTGCTCAGCGGTGCTTTCCCTGCAAATACTGAGACGTTGTATCAGTTTCCGCAGAACCCGACCTACTATGTAACTCACCCGGGATCCCTATTTACCTCAGACATGCAGGCTGGTGCATCCACTAGCAACCTAGGTGGCGCATTCTCACAGAACGTTCAAAGGCTTGCGCTTTATGGCGAAGACTCCTGGCGCGTCACGCCTCGCCTGACCTTCAATTACGGACTACGGTTTCAGACGAGCTTCGGGTTGTTCCAGGGCTCCGGTCGAAGTCAGCAGGAGAATCCTGCATATCTCACCTTGCAGGCACTGGGAATTCCGTTGCAGCATGGTGCACCGAACGATTATCGAAACCAGATCGGGCCGCGGCTCGGCATTGTTTATGCCATGGGAGGTAGTGGCAAAACTGTGATTCGCGCTGGGTTTGGAATGTTTTATAACGATCTCGCCCAGAATGGATGGGCAACCGCATTCCAGGCAGTCAATGCGCCGGTCGGATCGTGCACGTTCAATAATGTTCCGGGACGTTATGCCCTTGTCGGATCCGGCTGCGTGGTCGGCGGTGCGGGTGCTGGTGGGAACCTGATCGCTTCAGATTACAAAACGCCCTATAGCATTCACGCGACGGCTGGCATTCAGCATGCATTTAACCAAAGCTGGATTCTGAGCGCGGATTATACACACGAAGAAGGCAATCACGGATATCGGGCTGACAGCTATACGAGCGGCGTTAATCTTTTCACGCCCCTGATTCCCACATCGGATCCCAATTATGCTGCCGATCAGGCAAGTGTCGTACCCAATCTCAACCTGTTTAAATCTGACAATCGTTCGAGCTACAACGCCCTGATGTTGCATCTTCAGGGCAACATGTCGCGGCGGTTCAGCTTGGTCGCGAATTATACGTTGTCTCGAGCTGAAACTTGGGGTTGCGTGCTCGGCGAACTATTTGACTACGTGAACGGCGTCTGCAACCCTCTCAATCCATTTGGACCGGGTGACTACGGCCCATCCGGGGAAAATGTTACACATCGCTTCGTGCTCGCGGGGACCGTGCGCCTTCCGATGGGATTTCAGCTGAGCACTTTAACGCAGGCCGAAAGTGCCCGCCCGTTCACCATCACGACGGCTGATAACAGTCAGCGGATCTCGGTAAACGGTGTGCCAACCAGCTTGGACGAATTTCGCGGAACTCCTTACATCCAAACCGATCTTCGGGTGAGCCGGCCTTTCAACTTCCGTGAGCGCTGGTCAGCGGTTCCGTTCATTGAATTTTTCAATCTCTTCAACCGCAATAATCCGGGTGCCAATTATGTTGGCAATATAGCGACTCTTCCGGTTCCTGTTTCAGACTAACAGTCCGGGAACGTAACTGCGATTTGCACGGACGCGTTGTGCAGGACGACCAAGCCGGTCACTAGCTTGCAACAGTTAGCCATCCCAGCAGGCGGACTTGGGGATTTCTTTGGCCCCGGTACAACGGTCGGTGTTCCCTTTGCGGCCCAAATCGGCGCGAGGATAACGTTCTAGAACCCGATGTGCCCTTTTGATGGGACTGTTGACCCGCTTGACTACTCTGCTTTGACACTGGTTCCACCCAATGTTTAATCTTGGCACTGAATGATCGCACGACTAACAGAGATGGTTGTTCTGATAGTTGCAACCTTCCCATTCATCTATTACTTCATATCCTTGTACAGCTCCTGGGCTTTTTTCCGGCGGGTCCCGGCCGCGCCCAGCGCTCCCAGATTTACGCCTCCGGTGAGTAATCTGAAGCCCATTCGTGGCATCGATCCGGATGCCTACGAAAATTTCGCCAGCTTTTGCCGGCAGGACTATCCCGAGTACGAATTGCTGTTCTGTGTAGGCGATAAGGACGATCCTGCAGTACCGGTGCTGGAAAAATTGGCGCGGGATTTTCCTCAACGGCGCATTCGGGTCCTTTTCGGCAGCGGCAGTAATGCCCCGAACGACAAAGTTGCTAAGCTGGCTCGCCTGGTGAGCGAGGCACAACACGAAGTCGTGGTCATTAGCGACAGCGATGTACGAGCTCGCCCGGATTACTTGCGAACCATCGTCGCACCGCTGGCTGATCCCAACGTGGGCGCGGTGACGTGTTTGTATGTACCTATCGAGGAAAAGTCGCTGACACAGAGTCTTCAAACCATCGGTATGGTTTCAGATTTCTACCCCGGCATTTTCGTGGCACGGCAGCTCGACGGCGTCAAGTTCGCCCTCGGTACAACCATCGCCACCACTCGCACGCGGCTTGCTGGTTTCGGCGGCTATCGCGCCATCGAGAACCGCCCGGGCGACGATCTTCTGGTGGGACGACTAATCGCGGAACAAGGCTACGAAGTCGAGCTATTGCCCTATGCGATCCAGACCGTGGCCGATTATGAATCGATGCCCGACTTGCTTCACAAGCGGATGCGCTGGGTGGTCGTGATGCGACACATGCGGCCTTGGGGTCATTTTGGGCTGCTGCTCACGCAGGGACTACCGTGGTCACTGGCAGCTATCGCCGTTCGTCCTTCATTGGGCACAGCGCTCGCGTATCTTGGAACCTATTTGGGGCTGCGGGTAGCCATGAGTTGGGCCATTGGAATTCACGGTCTGAAACAAAGCATACTCTGGAAAAAACTTTGGCTTATCCCGGTGTGGGATGCAATGGCCTTCTGTATCTGGTTGATCAGTTTCGGACGGAACACCGTTCGCTGGCGGGGAGGGCAGTATTACATTCGCGATGGCGTGCTGGTACCCGCTGCCGCAAATACAGCCAAAGAATAGTTCTTCTCGCCGTGGACTTAGGTTTTGGTGTATTCGACTTCCGGCTTTGCCGCGCCACTGCGACGCCGTCCATTGCCTTTTGCCAATGACACGGCTTCCAGATCTGCTTCAATCGTCTGTAGCTCTACCGGCTTGTCCTGGCGGTCGTTTCTTGCCTGGCGCCAGTTCACCTTGGGCATCATCATGCTGGTGTCTACACGCTCGCGATATCGCATGGCAATGTTCATCAGTGAATCGAGCAGCGAATCTGAAAGCAAATGTGGTACCAGTCCGAGTTCGATCAACTTCGAGTGCTTGGCGTTGTAATAATGTTCTTCCGCCTCCACGCGCGGGTCGGGAATATGGTTGATCTCAACATGCAACCCTAATTTCTTTCCGGCCGCTTGAACCATATGCGCTAGATCGAGAACTGAAAATTGTTCGGTGAACTGGTTAAAAACGCGGAATTCGCCTCTATTGGCTGGGTTAAGGCATGCAATCTCGATACAGCGAACGGTGTCACGAATGTCGAGGAAGCCTCGCGTTTGCCCCCCTTTGCCGTAGACCGTCAGTGGCATTCCAATCGCTGCCTGCACGCAGAAGCGATTTAGCACGGTACCGAATACTTCGTCGTAGTCGAAGCGATTGATCAAGGCCTCGTCCATGGCAACTTCGTCGGTCATTGTGCCATAGACAACCCCCTGATTGAGATCAGTAGCACGCAGGCCCCAGATCCTACAGGTGAACATGATATTGTGACTGTCGTGAACTTTTGAGAGGTGATAGAAAGACCCGGGCTGCTTCGGATAAGGCAGCACATCTTTGCGACCATTGTGCTCGATGGTGATGTAGCCCTCCTCGATATCAATGTTGGGAGTACCGTATTCCCCCATCGTGCCCAGTTTGATCAAGTGGCAATCAGGCGCAAATTCTCGTAGAGCAAAAAGAAGGTTCAATGTGCCGACAACATTGTTGACCTGGGTGAAGACCGCATGCTTGCGGTCGATCATGGAATAGGGAGCGGCCCGCTGTTCAGCGAAGTGCACCACAGCATCAGGCTCAAATTCTTTGATCGTCGTGGACAGGAAATCGTAGTCCATCACATCGCCGACGAAGGTCTGGATCTGGTTTCCGGTGAGCTTATGCCAAACTCTAAGGCGTTCGGAAAGCGGGCGGATCGGCGTTAAGGTCTCAGCCCCCACCTCGTGGTCCCACTGCCGGCGAATGAAATTGTCCACGATGGCAACGGAATGCCCTTTCTTGGAAAGGTAGAGAGCGGTCGCCCAGCCGCAGTACCCGTCACCACCCAGAACAGCAATTCTCATTGCCCCTCCTTGCCTGCAAGTACGATGATCCCGGAAAAGCCTACGTTGCTAATTCAGTGCTGCTTCAAAACGTAGATAAGTGAGATAGTGATGTTTGGATCAAAACTCAATCGATTATTCTATCGCAAGCGCTCTGATTTCAGCAGCAACGCCTCAGGAATGCGATGCTGATGATTCAGGTGCATGCGCGACCAGTGCGTGGTTGGTGAAAAGAGTTTTTCCACCACTGCTGGCGATCATGAAGAGTTCCTCCCGTCCGACCACAGCAGACAGCCTCGCAATATCGGTATTTTTGGCCAAAACATAAGCGCGCCCCTGATCCTGCCAAATGTCTCTGAATCTTGCATTATCGATAAACACATCCGGCACGTTGGGGGCGTACGAGCCATATTCCAAATTCATGAATCGGCCATTCAGCAAGAACGCGGACCGGTTTGCATAGAAAAAGATCGATGAAAAATCATAGTAGTGGTGATTTACGACCAGGGTTCCGGGAGGAGACTCCAGTAAGGCTTCCGCCAACGGCCGCGAAGAAAGATAGGCGTCAAACGTCACCATAGCTAATCGTGCCGCGTGCAGAAACAGCACCATCATGACCGTTGCCGCAAGAGCTGCTCGCTTGATACTCCCCCTTAGGCTTCCGAATGCACCGATCGCAAAAGCCAGCGCGGCCAGAATGAGCGGAAGTCGCAAGTGCGCAAACGAGGCAATCGTCAGATCCTCCATGTGACCAAGCGAAAGTTTGTAAGCGTTCGGATGTCGTGTGAGTACCGAATATATATCACCAGTAGCAGCAAATCTGTGGCTGAGGACGAGTATTACGCATACAGCGATCCCAGCGGCTGCGGCCACAACCGAGAAGGCCCTCGACCCTCGGCTCACCCATTTGGAATCCCCCACAACTGCTGAGCCGAGCAGCAGCGCCAGCGCAGGATAGGCGGGCATCGAATAGTATTCCTGCGTAGTGGAAAAGGTGAAAAACACGAGAATGAAGCCCGCCCAGCAAAGCGCCAGCAGCCGAGTGTGTCCGGCTCGGTCCATGGGCTTAAACGACAGCTTAAAGATCGCCGGCAGATAGACGCTCCACGGAAAGAGCCAAAGCAGGTGAAACAGCCAGAAGTACAGACGGGGCACGGTGTCGTAATCACGCGGATATCGCAGGTTCAAGAACCGCAGAAGTTGTTCATTGATAAAGAAAAACCAAAGAAAGCCGTGGTACTGGCCGGGACCGCTGTGCAGGGTAAAGACGAAATACGGGGGATTTCGTAATGTTGCGAGGACATGCCAGGGAGTGGCAACTGCGAGGACAATGATTATGCCGCTGAAAGGATGCAGCCGCTTCCAAGCAGACGCCGAAAATAACCGCCGCGTCGCATAGAGATAAATCAGGCAGGCAGCAATCGGGAAAACGATGGCGATTAAGCTCTTGAGTAATAAACCCATGCCTAGACATACAGGAAAGACCGCTGCCCAGAGCCCTGGGTGGGTTTCTTCTTCGTCCAGAGCACGAAGAAAGGCCCACATCGCAAGCGCGATCGTGAGGGTGAGCATGACATCCGGAATCAAAATGCGAGTGAACAGAAACAGGCCGACGCATGTGGCCATGCAAAGCCCGGCATAGAGCCCGGCACGGCGCCCAAAAGCCCAGATGCCAATCGCAGCAGTCACCCAGCAAAGCGCAATTGCAGATAGGGCAATGGGAATTCGCGCTGCCCAGTCATGAACTCCAAAAATCAGGTAGGAACTAGCAATCAGCCAATAAACAAGGGGAGCTTTCTCAAGGTACACGACCCCGTCAAGACGAGCAGTGACCCAATCGCCGGAAACCAGCATGTTGCGCGCAATCTGCGCTTGCACGGCATCAACATCGTCCATTAATGAAGGGGGAGAGATAATGCAGCCGAGATATACCGAGGCCGCAACCAGCAGGACTGCTAAATATACGTGCCAGTTTTTGCCCGGACCAGTTCCTTCGAACGGGCGGATGCGATCTGAATCCGCCATTTTTTCATCCAGAGAAACAGGACCATTAATCCCCATAGGTGATATCCAACATTTATGCGCCTTTCCAGGTGATGCTTTAGATAAGTATTGATTGCGGCGGGCCGGAACAGATCAGAGTAGTCAGAAGTACCTGCTGTGATTGTTTCCACGAGAAATGAGCGAAGCGGACCACGCAGCCATTCATGGGCCGGAATATCAAATCCGATTTTCCTACGATTCAGAATGGAATCCGGCAGCTTGCCTTTCATCAGCTCTTTCAACACAACTTTTTGTCGCGAGCCGCGGACTTTCAAAGCTGCCGGCAAGGATGCGCTGAACTCAACGATGCGATGATCGAGGAACGGCGGCCGGACCTCAAGCGAGTGCGCCATGCTCATGCGATCAGTTTTGGTCAGGATGTCATCGGGAAGAAAATACTTCTGATCAAACCAGAGGTACGGGCTGAGATCATCTTTGCTTTTAAGCAGATCACGGAGCTCGCGTAATGTGCGATGCAGCACGCCCGGAACGCGATGTTCCAACAAGCGGTGCTTCTCGGCGTCAGAAAACGTTCCGTTCCAATGCACGTGGGCACGGTCCGGGCTCATCAAGGACCCTTCCAGGAAACGTGTTGCCTTATATTCGAGACCGATTTTCTCATCGGATACGGGCCAGTATCGCACTGCATTCAAACCGAACCGGAGTAGTGGCCGCGGCAACCACCGCAGCGGGCCGGCAAGCTGATTGGCGCGGTGAGTCAAATAGCCGGCAAAAATTTCGTCGGCGCCCTCACCACTCAGGCTAACCGTGGTTCGTGTCTTGCTCAACTTGGAGAGAAACCAGACTGGAAGCGCGCCGGCGTCGGCGCTAGGCTCGTCGGAATAATATGCGAATTCTTCGATCGCACCTTCGAGATCAGCTTCAGGGTTGAGGTCCAACTGTTCGTGCTCGGTGTCATAGTGCTTCGCAACTTGCTGAATGTAATCGGTCTCATCGAAGCTGCGACCGCGAAAAGATATCGAGAAGGTTTTCAGTCGCGAACTGGATTCAGTAGCGGCGTAGTGCAAAATCGTGGAGGAATCGATCCCGCCGCTGAGCCACATTCCTAGCGGAACGTCCGAAATCAGGTGCTCGCGAATTGACTGCCGGAGCAGATGATCCAGTTCCTCTTTGGCCGTCTCTAGCGTACACGTGCCAGGCTGGGGAAGCGGAAGGCTCCAATAAGCGTTAGTGGATACGCGGCCATCCCGCCATTCGAGCCACTCTCCAGGAGGAAGCTTCTCAACTCCTTCGACCAGGGTCCATGGACACGGCACGTAATTCAATGACAGGTAACAATCCAGGCCCTCGAGACCCAGCTTGCGATCGATTTCCGGGTGGACGAAGATACTCTTCAGCTCTGAACCGAAGAAGAGGTCTTCTCCACTACGAGCCAGGAATAGGGGCTTGATTCCCATGCGGTCGCGGGCAAGCACGAGGCGACGTTCTGGTTCCGTCCATAATGCGATCGCAAACATTCCCCGCAGACGAGCGAAGCAATCAGTGTCCCATTCAAGAAAAGCATGCAGAACGGTTTCTGTATCGCAATGAGAAGTGAATACGTGACCCAGTTTCTCCAGTTCCGCGCGCAGTTGAACATGGTTGTAGACTTCGCCGTTGAAGACGATCGTTGTACCAGCGGCGGTAATCGGTTGATCGCCGGAGCCGAGATCAATAATTTTCAGCCGGGTCGCCCCCAGGGACACTGTCTTCGATTCGAAGACACCCTGTTGGTCCGGCCCACGGTGGATCAATGTGGCCGTTGCGCTGTGAATGCGCTCAGGATTGGGAATCCAGTTCTTATGTGTAAAGCCGACTATGCCACACAATGTGGTGCACGTCTCCGCAAGCGAGGCTCCGAGCAGCAGGGATTTCTCGCTGGATTACCTAGGTTCGAATGCTACAGATTCATTCTATTATCTACTATTTAGGAATCAGATGCTCAGTTTTTCGGAAATGTCGCAAGGATTGCAGATCAATCCGCGTGTGCAGTACGTGGAGACCGCACGCTAGGCTCGGTTCCGGACAATGTTGCCCAGCCGCGGCGCGAAAGATCCCAGAAGATCAGGTAGCCGGCCAGCGCGGCTACAAACAACAGCAAAACTCCCCAGACCCACTGCTGAAAGACCAGTTTGCCGATGCCAAACAGACAGCCATAAACCATAACGACGCCAAGGACCCAATCAAAGGCGTTGCTGCTGAAATCGCGGACTTCGGAGAGTTCCGGTACGAGTCTTGCAACGTGCTTCCATCCATACACGCTGGGGTGCACGCGACGGTAGAACGCTAGTAAGGTCTGCTCCGATTCGGGGTGCGTGAGGAAAGTTGTGGCTACCCACACTAGAGTCGTGACGCCGCCAGTAATCAGAGCACTTTTGGCGTATACGACGGCGCTATTACCTGTGAACTGCACATTGTGGAGTCCATAGGTCATTCCCGCGGCGGCGATCATGGCCGAGATTTCGCTCCAAGCGTTGATTCGCCACCAATACCAGCGCAGGATGTAGACGGCGCCCGTCCCAAAGCCGATGTTTAAAACCAGATCCCATCCCTGCTTGATGGACGTCAGTTGCATGGCCGTGTAGCCGCTGGCAAGAACGAGCAGAATGGTGAATATCTTGCTGATCAGCACGTAGTGCTTCTCGGTTGAATTGCGGACGATAAAGCGCTTGTAGAGATCGTTTACGAGATACGAACTTCCCCAGTTCAATTGAGTTCCAACCGTAGACATGAACGCGGCCAGGAATGCAGCAACCATCAGCCCGCGAAGCGCAGGCGGAAGATAATCGCGAAGAACCATGACATAGCCTTGCTCGGGGTTCTGCGCGAAGGCGGCATTGGGATGAATACCTCCGTTCGGGGAGTAGACCGCAATTGCCACGAGCCCAGTCACAATCCAGGGCCATGGTCGCAAAGCGTAGTGGGCGATATTGAACCATAGGGTTGCGCCGAGGGAATTTTTTTCGTCTTTGGCGCTAAACATCCGCTGCGCCACATAGCCGCCACCGCCAGGCTCGGCCCCCGGATACCAGGCAAGCCACCACTGCATGCAGAGGTAAACGAAGAAGGTCAGCACAGGCAAGGTCCACAAAGCGCTGCTCATGAAGCCGAGGTGGAAGTCAGGCAGGAAGGCCAGCGGATTGCTGGTTTGTACGCCCGTTTGCCGCACGCTGTTTTCAACCGTCTGCAGATGCGCTTGCAACGCGTCCATTCCGCCGATCTTCGCGACAGCCACCCACGCCAATGCGATGATCATGGTCATCTTCAAGACAAATTGAAAAAGATCGGTGACGAGAACGCCCCATAACCCACCGATAAACGTGTAAAGACCTGTAAATGGAATGATGACGAAGATGCAGATCAGAAGCGATGTTGTGTGTGGATTTCCAAGAGTGTAGCGAAAGCCGCCGAGTTGAACGACGCGGCCTTCAGCAATTGCTGGCCCAAGCAAGACAGTGATGATGTTGATCATCGCCTGAGTCACCCAGCCGAGGATAAAACAGTTCATGAACAACCCGAGATAAACCGCTTTGAATCCACGAAGGAAAGCGGCTGGCTTTCCCCCATAACGCATTTCGACGAACTGGACGTCGGTTAAAATCTCAGCGCGACGCCAGTAACGGGCGAAAAAGAACACGGTGAGCATGCCACCAACACAAAGACCCCACCAGATCCAGTTGCCGGCAATTCCTGATTTGGCGACCAGCCCCGAGACCAGCAAAGGAGTATCGGCGGCGAACGTGGTCGCAACCATCGACGTCCCGGCCAACCACCAAGAAACATCTCGGCCCGAGATGAAAAATTCTTCCGTGTTTCCGCTGGCGCGGCGGCGGTAGTAAAGGCTAATCAAAAGATTGATCAGCAGATAGCCGACGATCACAATCCAATCAGTCGAGGTGAGGGTCATGCTGGTTACAAATTCTGACACGGATGGTAACAGACTGGGATTGCTGAAGGGAGCACTAGCGGTGGTTTGGCTGTGGCGACCTTAGACGATCCCGCGACCGTATTGCGAACAGATGAATTCAGTGTCGACGTTCAGTTTCACGTAGAACGGTCGCGAAGTTGCGGCCCCCCATAGTAAAGCCTTGTTGAATGTAGCCGCTGACCGCGACCCTGGCGCCGGCGCCGGGAACTCCGTAATGTCCGGCAAGGACCCACATAGTGCCCGTTCCATCATCGAGCAAAAAGGCTCCACGTCCCATGGCGCCATAGGAGTCGACGACCCTTCCGGCGATCGTTATCTCCTTGCCCATATAGCGGCCGGGATCGCGGTTAATCTTGGCGATACTCTCGCGCGGTGGACATCCGGCCAGCAAGAGGATCGCAAAGGAAAGTAAAGATATAAAAGCGATTTTATAGCGCGTCTTCACAGGCCCATCTCCGGAATAGTAAACCGCAATACAATAAAAATTAACCCGACGCGATTTGCTTAGTTGCGACGTTGCGAACAATGAATTTTGATGCGGCTCTCCTAGTACATAGTGGTTTGTGAGCTGCGGAGAGCTTTGCGCTTAGGAACCTCAATGAACCTTGAATATATTCACCGCCTTTTTTTATACGAGGGTTGGGCAAATACGGAAATAACCAAGGCATTAAGCCACCTGCAAAACCCGCCAGCACGCTCAATCCGGCTTCTGGCACATATTCTCTCGGCCGAGCGCTTGTGGTTGGAGCGTCTGAGGGAAGAAAAGCAAACGCATCCCGTTTGGCCAGAGTTCAGCTTAAAGGAGTGCGAGAACGAAATCGGGGCTTTGGGCAAGCTCTGGAAGGACTACTTAGGATCAGTCAGCGACGACGATCTTTCCCGCTCCGTGGCCTACAAGAACAGCAAGGGCGAGGACTGGAGTAGCCGAACCCAAGACATAGTCATGCACGTCATCCTGCATTCTGCGTATCACCGTGGGCAAATTGCCAGCGATATGCGTGCTGCCGGGCTTGCTCCCGCGTACACTGATTTCATTCACGCGGTGCGGCAAGGGATTGTGGAATAGGTTTTGTAGTTTGCTGCGAGATCCTTGCAGCAGCAACTGCGAGAAGCACAACCGGCGGCAAAGCCATCAAAGTGAGCAGTGGAATGCTTGCTAAAGTGCGTAACTGTTCGGGTACCACCAACAAAGAACAGACCGCCAGAATTGCAGCAGTGATCCATTGCCAACCCACACAAGCAAAACTTGCCTTGGCTAGAGCGCGCGGCAGAAGATTAGAGGCGTTGTCAATCTGCAGCCAGAGGACGAGCAAGGCCGGTATTAGAAGAACCTGGTTATAGACAGTTACTGGCAATATGGCGAGAGTCACGGTGGCGGCGCGGGCCGCCAACCAACCGAACTCGGCTGAGCCCGCCCAACACTTTCTGTATCGCACCGCGACTAGCAGCAATGCGCCGCAAAGTATGATCGCGGCCAGCCTAGAGAATATGGTTCCGAAAGCAAACTGCAAAATCGATGGATCACTGGCATAAGAACGGTATGCTTGGATGGCACCGAAGAATTTCGATATCCAGTTCGGCAGAATCATCTCCCCAGCAAGCACAAGTACAAAAAGCGTTGCCGTGAAACTCAGTGCGAGACGCTTACGTTGAGACCAGCAGCCAGCCGTCCAAACGAGAAAGCACAAAACGAATAAAAGTGAAAGTTGGGGCTTGATCGTCGCTAACGCAAGAAGAAACCCACTCAGGCCGAACCAGCTACCAGCGGCTGCCGCTGCGGAGAGCGCCAATAGGACGGCAACCAGAGCCGCGAGATTCTGCATATGGAACTCGAGAACTGCCGGGTAAGTGCCGATCGCGAGCACTATGGCGGAAAGCACCCATGGCATGTTTTTTCGTAATCCCGTCGCGTACATCCAAGCCGGAATGCTGACGGCAATGCCGAACAGGAACAAGCAGCGAAATATCGCCTGCGCTGTCACAAATGAAGATTTCACAAAAGGCGCAAGCACAAACACGACATATATGGGATACGCGAATGCCGCTTGATCGCGTGGGTCATTCGGATTGTCGGCATCAATTTCACGGCCGTAAAACCCGCGTTGAATGTCACGAGTTACTTCCGGACTGTAAGGATCACGGTGGTGCAACAATAATTCGCGAGCGCCGAACCATCGGGGATATAGGTCCGAGTTATTGCCGATCGGAACTCCTTTGGCTTGAGCAGCGACCGTATTCGCGGGAATGAGGATGCGCTCCGCCCAGCGCCATACGCCCAGGCAAATCAACAGGCAAGCGCCAAGGAAACACCATTGCCGCGTCGATGTGATCCGATACTTCACGAGTGAATTTAAACACTCATTGATTTTGCGGTGCAATCTGGCTTCTTCGCGGCTTGGCTGGAAGCAGCTATGAGCGCGGCCAGCGTTATAGGCCATAACGGAATAAATGTGTAATCAGGAAGGTGTGCCACCGAACGCATTCGGGTTGCGGGAAGCACAAAGGAAGCAAACGTAAGAACCGAGGCCGCGAGCCATTGCCAGATCTGGCATGCGAATGCAGCTTTGGTGAGTGCACGGCTGAGAAGGCTGTGAGCGACAGAGCGTGAGTACCAGGCGATCAGAACGACGACTCCGGGAATGAGGAGCAGGGCGTTATAGCCGGCTAGCTTTGGAAGGGTCACTAGGGTTGTCGCTCCAACCAGGGCGATGGCCCAGGCGAACCGCTCCGAACCCGCATCAGCGGTTCTGCATCTCCAAACCAGAACGCAAATGCATGCAATCAGCGCGACTGTCACTGCCACAGCTATCGGTCCCGGAACGAGGACCTGAACCACGGACGGATCTGTCCCATACGCAGGGTATTCTCGGATTGCTGCAAGAAAGCGTCCAATCCAATGAGGAGAGTAGAACTCCCCACCGAGTGTTAATAAAACCAGAGTCCCAACAAACCACCATAAAACGCGGCCACGGTTCCTGATGTTTGCCGCCGCCCAAATCAGCAACCAAAGCACAATTGGCCCAGTGGTGTCTGGTTTCATCGTGGAGAGCGCGAGAAGAACGCCCGCAATACGCGGTTTCTTGCCGACGATAGCGGCCACAGCGCCGGCCAAGAAGAAGACTGCCAATGCCGCAAGGTTTTGCTGGAAATATTCAAACATCCCGGGCGAGGTGCTGATTGCAAGCAACATGCCGGCAACGAGTATGGACCCTCTGACACGGAGCCCGATGGCGTACATCCAGAGCGGGACACTGGCGGCCACTGCCGTCAGCAGAATCCAGCGAAGGACTATAGCCACAGTGGGAAAGGGTACAAATATCGTTGGAGCCAGCAAGAACGCCACGTACACCGGATATACGAATGACATCTGAGCGGCGGGATCCGAGGGGTTTGACGGATCTAATGGACGACCGTAGAAGCCAGTTTGAATTTCCCGCGTGACTTCCGGGCTGTAAGGATCACGCCTATGAAGGAGGAGTTCGCGTGCGCCAAACCAGCGAGGATACAGATCAGAGTTGTTTCCAATCGGGCGATGCGCTGCGAAAACCACCGCGGCGTTCGCGGGTGCAAGAATGTGGAATACCCAGTACCAAAATCCGATTGAGATCAGGACCGCGGCAATCATCCACCGTACATCTCTCAGGCTCTGCTGCGCTCTCACCTTTTCATTCTACCGGGCGGCGGCCCACAGATTATCGACGTCGGAAAACGACGGTTTGTGCGCCGGCTTCGCGCGCATGATATTTTGATGGAAACTGAGCCTTGCAACCTCTTTCATGAAACTTATCTTGAAATTGTCTCTGCTCGCGGTTCTCTATGCCGCAGCTTTCCCGGCCACCTCCACTGAGGCATTGCCCGAGGCAATCTCTGATAATGCGGTAGCAATTCTCAAACTTCATGGGCAATTCGAGTTGTTTTCGCTGATGGGAATTGGGCCGAAGAAAACCTGGAATGCAGTCACTACCGCCGCGTATCAGCTCGATGCGGTGTCAGGAAAGGCGAACGCTGTCCACCCGGTACCGGGCACAGCCGGACGCATCGCCGCTATGGCGGTCGGTGCCTCAGGCCACCTATTTCTGTTCGGAGGCTATGTCTTATACCAGGGAGGCGGAATGGCAGTCCCGGATGCGAACCTCTACGAACCAGAACATGACCGGTGGCTGCGGCTTGCCGACATTCCAATCGCGGTGGGCGATGCGGTTATCGGCGTTTATCACGATCGCTATGTTTACTTGATC
>Ga0187779_10000785_pt1 | contig 20722 bp, 17 predicted proteins | sample 1015_Q2_SP10_10__FD_132435 | JGI IMG/M metagenome (GOLD analysis project Ga0187779, IMG submission 132435) | Tropical peat soil microbial communities from peatlands in Department of Meta, Colombia - 1015_Q2_SP10_10_MG | ecosystem: Environmental > Terrestrial > Soil > Wetlands > Peat | place... | reverse complement strand
GCCGGGCGCCTGGCGGCGACGCTGGGCTCGGTGGCGGTGGCAGCCGCGCTGGGCGGTGCGGACGTGGTGCGCGTGCACGACGTGGCCGAGGCCCGCGACACTCTGGCGGTGGTGGATGCCATCAGCCACGCGCACGACGGGGGCAAGCTCTGGACCCCCCCCGGCCGCGGCTGAGGCATACTCCCCCATTCCTCCGGATGGGAGGCATCCCATGGCCCTCGAACACCTCCTCAACGTCGGCGAGGCCTTCCCCGCCCCGGAGGCGCTTCGCCGCTCGGCGAATCCCCAGGACGTGGCGGCGGAGCGGAAGCGAAGCCTCGAGGACCCGGAGGGCTTCTGGGGCGCCTGGGCGAAGCGCTTCCGCTGGACCCAGCCCTGGAGCAAGGTCTTCGACTGGCAGTACCCGGACCATCGATGGTTCGTGGGCGGCAAGACCAACGCCGTGGACAACGCCCTGGACCGGCACGCCGACGGGCCCCGCAAGAACCACACCGCGCTCATCTGCCTCGGCGAGGACGGCAGCGAGCGGCGGGTGACCTACGCCGAGCTGCGCGAGATGGTGTCCCGGCTGGCCAGCGGGCTGCGGCCTGGGGGTGGGAACCGGGGACCGGGTGCTCATCTACATGCCCCTCACCCTCGAGGGGGTGGTGTCGATGCTGGCCGTGGCCCGGCTCGGGGCGATCCACTCGGTGGTCTATGCCGGCCTGGGCGTGGGGGCCCTCCGCGACCGCATCGTCGACGCCGGCGCCAAGGTGATCATCTCCGGCGACGTCGGCTTCCGGCGCGGAAAGCCGGTGGAGCTCCAGGCGCTGATGGACGAGGCCACCCAGGGGCTCGACATCCGACACCTGGTCTGGTTCCAGCGCCGGCCGGGGGGCGGAGGGCGGGCCCTCGAGGCTCACGAGGTGGATTTCGCCAAGCTCATCGCCCAGTCACGGCCGGATGCGGCTCCCGTCCAGGTCGACGCCGAGCACCCACTCTTCATCCTCTACACCTCCGGCTCCACCGGGAAGCCGAAGGGCGTGGTGCACGTGCACGGCGGCTTCATGGTCGGCGTCACCTACCACCTGCGTACGTTCTACGACGTCCACGACGACGACATCTTCTGGTCCACCAGCGACATCGGCTGGGTGGTGGGTCACTCGTACATCGTCTACGCGCCGCTGCTCGAGGGCGTGACCGCCGTCCTGCGCGAGGGCTCGCCCGACTTCCCCGACCCGGGGGTCACCTGGCGGGTGGTGGAGAAGCTGGGGGTGAACGTGATGTTCACCGCGCCCACCGCCATCCGGATGTTCATGAAGTTCGGGGCCGAGCTCCCGGCCAAGTGCAACCTCTCCTCCCTCCGCCTGGTGACGGTGGCCGGCGAGCCGCTCAACCCGGAGGCCTGGCGGTGGGCCTTCGAACATCTGGTCTCGGGCGGGAAGCGCGGGTTCATCGCCGACAACTGGTGGCAGACCGAGCTCGGGGGGCCGGCGCTGGGAACCCCCACCTCGCTCCCGGCCAAGCCGGGGAGCGTGGGGGTGGCCCTTCCCGGCGTGGACGCGGCGGTCATCGATGCCGACGGGCGCGAGGTGCCGCCCGGCAAGGGCGGGCTGCTCGCCCTCCGCCGGCCGTTCCCCCACATGATGCGCACGGTGTGGGGAGACCACGAGCGCTACCGGCAGTACTGGGAGGAGTTCCCGGGCAAGGTATACGCCGCCGGCGACGTCGCCAGCTGGGACAAGGACGGCTACTTCACCGTGCTCGGGCGGAGCGACGACGTGCTCAACGTCGCCGGGCACCGCATCGGCACCGCCGACGTGGAGAGCGCGCTGGTCAGCCACCCGGCGGTGGCCGAGGCGGCGGTGATCGGCGTGCCCGACGCCCTGAAAGGGGAGGCCATCCAGGCCTTCGTGCTTCTCCGCGCCGGACAGTCCAAGTCGGTCAAGCTCCAGGGCGATCTGGTGGAGCACGTCCGGCACGTGCTCGGGCCGATCGCCACACCCAACGCCATCGAGATCCGGGACCGGCTGCCCAAGACCCGCAGCGGGAAGATCATGCGCCGGCTCCTCCGCGCCGAGGTGCTCGGCCTGGAAAAGGGCGATACTTCGACCCTGGAGGAGTGAGGGACGATGGGGCGGAAGCTGTTCGGGACGGACGGGGTGCGGGGGACGGCCAACGTCTGGCCGATGACCGCCGAGGTGGCCATGCAGCTCGGGCGGGCGCTGGCCTACCTCATCCGCAGCGGGACCCACCGCCACCGGGTGGTGATCGGCAAGGACACCCGGCTCTCCGGCTACATGCTCGAGCAGGCGCTCGCCGCCGGCATCACCTCGATGGGCGTGGACGTGGAGCTGGTCGGGCCGCTGCCCACCCCGGGCATCGCCAACATCACCACCTCCATGCGGGCCGACGCCGGGGCGGTCATCTCCGCCTCGCACAACCCCTACCAGGACAACGGGATCAAGTTCTTCTGGCGGGACGGCTTCAAGCTCCCCGACGAGACCGAGGCCAAGCTCGAGGAGCTCCTCGACAACCACCATGTCGACGAGATCCGCCCCACCGCCGACAAGGTGGGGCGTGCCTTCCGCCTGGATGACGCGCGCGGACGCTACATCGTCTTCCTGAAGAACACCTTTCCCCGGGAGCTGACCCTGGAGGGATTGACCATTGCCGTCGACTGCGCCCACGGGGCCGCCTACCGCACGGCACCGGAGACGCTCCGCGAGCTGGGGGCGACGGTCATCCCCTTGGGGTGCGAGCCGAACGGCCTGAACATCAACGAGGGCACGGGCGCCCTCCATCCGGAGCTCCTCGCCCGCACCGTGGTCGAGCGGGGCGCCCACGTCGGGCTGGCCCTGGACGGGGACGCGGACCGGCTGGTGGTGGTGGACGAGCGGGGACGGGTGGTGGATGGCGACGCGGTGCTGGCCATCTGTGCCGGGGAGCTCGCCGAGCGAGGCGGCCTTCCCACCCGGACCCTGGTCACCACCGTGATGTCGAGCATGGGCCTGGAGCGCGCCGTCGACCGGTGGGGGGTGAGGGTGGTCCGCACGCAGGTCGGCGACCGGTACGTGGTGGAGGAGATGCGCCGCGGAGGCCATGCCTTCGGCGGCGAGCAGTCCGGCCACCTCGTCTTCCTCGACCACGCCACCACCGGGGATGGGACCCTGGCCGCGCTCCAGCTCCTGGCCGTGGTCTGCCGTCAGGGGAAGCCGCTCTCCGAGCTGACCCGCGTCTTCCAGCCCGTTCCGCAGACGCTGCTCAGCTGCGGCGTCCGGGCCCGGCGGCCCCTGGAGGAGCTCCCCGAGGTGCAGCGCGCCATCCGCGGCGCCGAGGAGAGCCTCGGCCGGGAGGGGCGGGTGGTGGTCCGCTTCTCCGGAACCGAGCCCAAGGTGCGCATCCTGGTGGAGGGGCCGGACCGGATCCGGAACGACGCCCACGCGCGGGAAATTGCGGATGTCCTCGCGGCCGCGCTTGGCTAGAACGGCTGCATGCACCAGCGCCTGGGAGTCAACGTCGACCACGTGGCCACGCTCCGCCAAGTGCGGCGCGCCGCCTATCCGGATCCGGTGACCGCCGCCGCCCTGGCCGAGATGGCCGGTGCTCACCAGATCACCATCCACCTCCGGGAGGACCGCCGGCACATCCAGGAGCGAGATCTCCGCTTGCTCCGCGAGACCTGCCAGACGGCGCTCAATCTGGAGATGGCGGCCACCCAGGAGATGGTCAAGGTGGCCTACGAGGTGAAGCCCGATCTGGTGACGCTCGTCCCGGAGCGCCGCGAGGAGCTCACCACCGAGGGGGGCCTGGACGTCGCCGCCCAGCGCGAGTCGCTGGCCCAGATCATCCGCCACCTCAAGGACGGGGAGATCGAGGTCTCCCTCTTCGTCGATCCCGACCTGGACCAGGTGCGCGCCTCGCACAAGGTCGATGCCGACCGCGTCGAGCTCCACACCGGCCGCTACTGCGAGGCGCGCAACGCCCGCGAGCGCCAGCGCGAGCTGGAGCGCCTGGTGGATGCCGCCAAGGCGGCCACCAAGCTGGGGATGGGCTGCGCCGCCGGGCACGGCCTCAACTACGACAACGTTCGCCCGGTGGTGGGCATCGCCGAGATCGACGAGCTGAACATCGGTCACGCCATCGTCGCCCGGGCGGTGCTGGTCGGGCTGGACCGCGCGGTGCGGGACATGCTCGCCCTCATGCAGCGGGCCTGACACCCGGGGGGAGAGGGGGAGCCCTTTTCTGTGAAGCCGCTCTTCACCGCCGAGGAGATGCGCGAGCGCGAGGCGTCCGCGGAGCGGACCGGCACGTCCACCCGGGAACTCATGGAGCGCGCGGGCCGGGCGCTCACCGCGGCGGCGCTGCATCTGGCCGCGCCGGAGGGTCGCTTCGCCGTGCTGTGCGGGCCGGGGAACAACGGCGGCGACGGCCTGGTGGCCGCCCGCCACCTGGCCGTGGCCGGACGGCAGGTCCTGGTCATCCTCGTCGCCGATCCGGCGACGCTCAAGGGAGACCCGGCAGCCAACCTCGAGGCGCTCCGGGCCATGGGCGGCTCCGCCTCGGGCATGCTCGAGCAGTTCTCCCCTCGGCCGGGCGACGTGGCCGTCGATGCGCTCCTCGGGACCGGGCTGAACCGGCCGCCGGAGGGGGCGCTGGCCGACGCCATCCACGCCCTGTGGAAGTGGAGGGCGCTCGGGGCCCGCGTCCTCTCGGCCGACCTGCCCTCCGGGCTGGCCAGCGACACCGGCGTTCCCTTCCGCCCCTGTGTCCAGGCGGACGCCACGGTGGCCTTCGGCGCGCTCAAGGTCGGCGAGGCGCTCGAACCGGGAGCCTCCCTGTGCGGGGAGCTGTCGGTGGTGGACATCGGGCTGCCGGTGGATCGTTCCTCGACCGGGCTGATCGAGGAGGACGACGTCCGGACCTCCCTTCCCGAGCGCCGTCCGGACGGCCACAAGGGCGCCTACGGGCACCTCTTGGTGGTGGCCGGCAGCCGGGGGCGGAGCGGTGCCGCGGCGCTGGCCGGATTGGCGGCGCTGCGGAGCGGGGTGGGGCTGGTCACCGTGGCCACGCCGGAGAACGCGCTCTCCGACGTCCTCGGGCATGCGCCGGAGCTGATGGGACGGGGCCTCGACGATGAGAAGCCGCTCGGCCCCTTGCACCTCGAGGCGCTTCTCGAGGGGGCCGAGGGCAAGGATGCGCTGGTCATCGGGCCCGGCATCGCGCGCGGGAAGAAGACCTACCTCCTCCTCGCCGATCTCCTGGAGCGCTACCCCGGGCCGGTGCTGCTCGACGCCGACGCCCTCAACGCCCTGGAGGGACACCTCGACGTCCTGGGGGCCGCCCAGGGCCCGCTCGTGCTCACCCCCCATCCGGGCGAGATGGCCCGGCTGTCCGGCCTGTCGGTGGCGGAGATCCAGGGGAACCGGGTGGAGGTCGCCCGCGGCTTCGCCCGTGCCCACCGGGTGGTCCTGGTGCTCAAGGGGGCCCGGACGGTGGTTGCCCTCCCCGATGGGCGCGTGGGAATCAACCCCACCGGCAACCCCGGAATGGCCACCGGCGGGTCGGGGGACGTGCTGTCCGGCGTGTGCGGTGCGCTGCTTGCCCAGGGGCTCGCCCCGGCGGATGCGGCGACGGTGGGAACCTTCGCCCACGGGCTTGCCGGCGACCTGGAGGAGGAGTGGCGGGGACAGCTCGGGCTTCTGGCCTCGGACCTTCTCACGGGTCTCACCTCGGTGTGGGCCAGGTGGAACCGCTGACCGAATCCTTCGTCACGCGCTCGGCGGGGGAGACGCGCGCGCTCGGCGAGGCCCTGGGGCGCGTCCTGGCGCCGGGTGACTTCGTGGCCCTGCTCGGCGACCTGGGAGCGGGCAAGACCGAGCTCGCCCGCGGCGTGGCCAAGGGCTGCCGCGTGGCGGCCGACGAGGTGGCCAGCCCCACCTTCGCCCTGGTCCACCACCACCATGGCCGGATCCCCCTCGTTCACGCCGACCTCTTCCGGCTCACCGGCGAGGACGACCTCTACGGGACCGGGTACGACGAGCTCCGCGATTCGCCCGAGCTGGCATTGATGGTGGAGTGGGCGGATCGCATCCCGGGCGCCATTCCGGCCGACGCGCTCCGGGTCCAGCTCGCCCAGGCGGAGGGCGAGCCGGACCGGCGCGAGGTGACCGCCACCGCCACCGGCTCCGGTGCGCGCCGCCTGCTCGACCGATGGCGGGCGGAGGTGGGCGCTCCGCCCGCCCGGGCGGCGCCGGTCAGCTCCCGGCCAGCATCCGCTTCGCCTCCGGCCGGACGAAGGCGTAGAGGCCGTTGAGCGCGTTGAAGTCCGCCGCTGCCTTGGCCGCCGCCCGGGCGCGCTCCCGGTCCCCCTTGCCCTGCAGGGCCACCGCGGTCAGGTAGAGGACGCGCGGGTTCTGGTCGGTGGACTTGCCCAGCTCGGTCAGCGCCAGCTCGTAGTCCTTGCCGGCGATGGCGATCATCCCGTTGAGCTCGTGGACCTGCCAGATCTCGAAGGGGATGCGCTTCACCTCCACCTGCCTGGCGAACTCGGCCGCCTGGGCCCGCGCGCCCTTGAGGTCCCCCCGGGCGAGGGTGACCCGGGCGCCGTTGAACAGGCTGTTCCGCCGGTTGGCCTCCTTCACCTCGGGCGGGACGGAGGCCTTGCCCATCAGCGTCACCGCCTCGGCGAAGGAGGAGGCGGCGGTATCGGTCTTGCCGGCCTTGAGCCAGATGTTGCCGATGAGGATGGTGTCCTGGGACTGGGCGCCGAAGTCTCCCGAGCGCTCGGCGATGGCCCGCTCCTCCTGCACCGCCTTGACCGCCTCGGGGTAACGGCCCTCGAGCACGTAGGACTGTGCCGTCCAGAAGAGCGCCTGGCGCGCCTCGCCATCGTTGCGCGAGATGGCGGTGAGCTGGCGCAGGGTCTTCCGGGCCTCGTCACCCTGCCCGAGGAACATCTGGTCATTGGCGATCCCCACCAGCGAGGCGGTGAAGGTGGGGTCCACCTCGAGCGCCTTGCGGTAGCTGGCGATCGACTCCTCGAACCTCCCGAGCTTCATGAGTAGCTCGGCGTAGGAGTCGTGGGGGTTGGGGTCCCCGGGCAGGACCTCGATGTACTTCTGGAAGGTCTTCTCCGCCTCGGCGTATTTCCCCTCGAAGCGGTAGGCGTAGCCGAGCTGGTTGTAGGCGGCGGTGTACTGGGGGGCGATCTTCACCGCGTGGGCCAGATGCTCGATGGCCGCTGGGTACTTCTGCTGGGCGAAGTAGAAGTTGCCGAGCAGGGTCAGGGCGCGCTCATCGCCGGGGAACTTCTCCACCAGCAAGGTGTACATCGTGCGCTGCCCCTCTGGATTGCCGTTCACGCCGGCGTCCAGGCCGAGGATCATCAGCCGCTCGCCCTCGCTGACCTTGCCGGCCAGGGCCACCGCCTGCCGGAGGGCGTTGAAGAAGGTCTGGTTGGTGGGCGCGGCGCTGGCCAGGCCGAAGTACCCGAGGGCGAAGCCCGGGTCCTTGGCCACCGCCTTCTCGAAGAGGGGATAGCCGTCGGCCATGCGCAGCTTCTCCACGAAGTCCCGCCCCTGGACGTAGAGCTGGCGTGCTTCCTCCGACGAGGTGGTGATGGGCACCTTGGCCGCGCCCGCCTGCGGCATCGCCGGCGTGGCGAGCAGCAGGCTGGCGAGCAAGGGAGTGACCGAAGCAGTCCTTCCGAGATGCATGGGCGTCCTCCGCTGACCCCTCGGGACAGAGGTGTAGACCGGCCGGTGGCCCGCTTCGGCGGCCCATGCAGCGAGGGGTCGCGGGCGCGCCGCGAGCGGCGTCAGGCCCTGGCGCCGGCGAGGTCCGGGACCGGCGCGGCGAAGAAGCGGACCGCGGAGTCCACCCCGACCACGCCCTCCTCGGGCACCTCCACCCAGACGTCCCGCCCGCCGAGGTTCTCGCTGGCCACCTGGAAGGCGTGGAGCCGCTGGTGGGCCGCGGGCCAGCCGCGGACCGGGCGATCGACCTCGGCCTCGCTCGACATCCACAGGGTCCGGCCCCGGCGGGTGGCCAGCATCAGCTCGCCGTCGGTGACCAGGAAGTTCATCGCGCTCCGGGGCTGCCCGGGGCGGTCGGTAATGCGGGCCACGGACTCCATGGTGTCGGCCAGCGCCCAGGCCACCACCTCCACCGGCGGATGGGCATCTTCCTTCACCCGGGAGAAGAGGCGGGTGAGGAACATCCCGAAGCAGCGCTCCGAGTCGGTCGTCCCCTCCAGGCGCCGGCGAAACTTCGGCCCGATCAGTCGCTCCAGCTCCAGCCGGGAGCGCTCGAAATCGACCAGCGTCCCGTTGTGACAGAAGGTCCACCGTCCGTACACGAAGGGGTGGGCGTTGGCGCGGGAGACCTCTCCCACCGAGGCCAGCCGGATGTGCGCCAGCACGGCGCGCGCCTGGAGCAGGCCGCTGACCCGCTCGAATTCCGGGTCCAGGTGGGCGGCGCCCAGGCCGTGCGCCACCTCGGGGAGAGGTCCCTTGACGTAGGCGGCGATGCCCCAGCCGTCCGGATGCTCGAGCGACTGGCGACGGAGCGAGTTTCGCTCGGCGACCAGGGGGGCATGCACCGTTTCGTGGCCGGAGCACCGGAAGCCGTAGAAGCGACACATGAGGCGTCGACTTTCTTACAACGGAGCCCCCACGCTGTGCGCGGGTGTCGGGTAGGACTCAGTGGAAAGATGAAATGGATTTGACGGCTCAGGCGTTAAGTCCGGCATGGGTGTTCTGCCCCTCCGGTGGTCGGAAGGCAGAGCGGGAAAGCCCTGACCCCGGGGCCGTCCTTGGATGGGGCGGACCCCCGGGGCCTTCTTTCTTCGGGCGTCAGGCGCAGCGCGCTGCGTCCATCTCGCGGTGCACCACCCGCCCGGCCTTCACCACCGCCCGCGCGTGGCGGATGCCGAGGTGGGCGGCAAGGTGAGCCACCTCCCGGCACCCGAGGACGATGAGGTCCGCCGGGCCTCCCACCCGGATGCGCCCCACGTCGGAACGGCCCAGCGCGCGGGCCCCCCAGCGCGTCACCCCGAGCAGGGCTTCGTCCGGGGTGAGGCCATTGAGCAGGCAGGCCAGGCCGAGCGTGAGGGACAGGTTCTCGGTGGGCGCCGAGCCGGGATTGACGTTGCTGGCCAGGGCCACCGGGACGCCCGCCTCGCGCAGGGCCTTGCCGGGCGCGTACACCGGCCGGCGGAGGACCAGCGTCGCCACCGGGACGAGCACCGCGGTCAGTCCGGCCCGGGCCAGGGCCTCGATGCCCGCCGGCGACACGTTCTCCAGATGATCGGCGCTCAGCGCTCCCAGCTCCGCGGCCAGCTCCGCCCCCTGGCCGGCGCTCAGCTGGTCGACGTGGAGGCGCGGGGCGAGCCCGAGTCGCTTGGCCTCGCTGAGGAAGTGGCGCGCCTCGTCGCGGGTGAAGGCGCCCTGCTCGACGAAGGCGTCGGCGAACTGGGCCAGCCCCTCACGGGCCACCGTCTCCAGGGTCCGGAGCCCGAGCGCAACGTAGCCGGCGCGGTCCCGGGCCCACTCCGGAGGCAGGGCATGCAGCCAGAGGAAGGTCGGGCAGAGGGTGATCGGCTGCAGGGCGCCGAGCTGGCGGATGACCCGCAGCAGCTTGAGCTCGTCCTCGACGGTGAGCCCATAGCCGCTCTTCACCTCCAGCGTCGTCACCCCGTGGGCGAGCAGCCGGTTGAGCCGGGGCAGGGCGAGCCGGACGAGGGTGTCCTCGTCGGCGGCGCGGGTGGCGAAGACGGTGGAGAGGATGCCTCCGCCGGCGCGGGTGATGCCCACCGCATCCACGTCGAGCGAGCGGAGGGCGAACTCCTCGGAGCGGTCGCCGGCGTAGACGACGTGGCTGTGGGCGTCGACGAAGCCGGGGACGACCAGACCCCCCTCGGCGTCGAGGAACTCCGTCCCCCGCGTCACCGCTCCGTGGGGGATGGCCGCCTCCGGGCCGATCCAGGTGACCTTGCCGCCGTGGATGCCCACCGCTTCGCCGGGCAGAGCGCCCAGGGTGGCTCCGGCGTCGCTGGAGTCCGGCCCGTCGGCGGTGATCACCGCCGTCGCTCCCCGGACGAGGAGGGTGAACGGGGCATCGGGCGGCGCGGCGGCGGCGGGCGTCATGCCGTCAGGCCGGGGATCTTCACCCCGCGCTCGCGCGCCACCTGGATGGCGCGCGGGTAGCCGGCGTCGGCGTGGCGGAGGATGCCGGTGCCGGGATCCGAGGTCAGCACGCGCTCGATTCGTCGTGCCGCGGCCTCGGTGCCGTCGGCGACGATGACCTGGCCGGCGTGGAGCGAGTAGCCGATGCCCACCCCGCCGCCGTTGTGGACGCTCACCCAGGAGGCCCCGTTCACCGCGTTGACCAGGGCGTTGAGGATCGGCCAGTCGGCGATGGCGTCGCTGCCGTCGGCCATCGCCTCGGTCTCCCGGTGGGGCGATGCCACCGAGCCGCAGTCCAGGTGGTCGCGTCCGATGACGATGGGCGCCTTCACCTCGCCGCGGCGAACGAGCTCGTTGAAGGCCAGGCCGGCCCGGTGCCGCTCGCCGTGGCCGAGCCAGCAGATGCGCGCCGGGAGGCCCTGGAAGGCGACCCGCTCGCCGGCCAGGGTGATCCACCGCCTCAGCGCCGGCTTGTCGGGAAACAGCTCGAGGATGGCGCGGTCCGTCCGGTGGATGTCGGCCGGGTCGCCGGAGAGCGCCACCCAGCGGAACGGCCCGCTCCCCTCGCAGAACAGCGGCCGGATGTAGGCCGGGACGAACCCCGGGAAGGCGAAGGCGTCCTCCACCCCGGCCAGCTCGGCACCGGCCCGCAGGTTGTTGCCGTAATCGAAGACGTGCGAGCCGGACCGGCGGAAGTCGAGCATCGCCCGGACCTGCACGCCCATCGAGGCGCGCGCCCGGCGGACGTACTCGTCGGGATCGCCGGCGCGGAGGCTGGCCGCCTGTTCCAGGGTCAGGCCGTGGGGGATGTACCCGTTGAGCGGATCGTGGGCCGAGGTCTGGTCGGTGACCAGGTCCGGGCGCAGGCCTCGCCGCTGCAGCTCCGGGTACACTTCGGCTGTATTTCCGACGATGGCGATGCTCCGCGCCTGGCGCCGGGACCGCGCCTCATCCGCCAGCCGGAGCGCGTCGTCGACGTCCTTGGCCACCACGTCGAGGTACCGCGTCTCCAGCCGGCGGCGCACCCGTGCCGGGTCGACCTCCACGCCGAGAAAGACCGCGTTGCACATCGTCGCCGCCAGGGGCTGGGCACCGCCCATGCCGCCCAGTCCGCCGGAGAGGAGGAGCCGCCCGGAGAGATCGTCGGACCCGAAATGCGTGCGCCCGGCCTGGGCGAACGTCTCGTAGGTGCCCTGCAGGATCCCCTGCGTCCCGATGTAGATCCACGAGCCGGCGGTCATCTGGCCGTACATGATCAGGCCCTTGGCCTCGAGATCGCGGAACACCTCCCAGGTGGACCAGCGCCCGACGAGGTTGGAGTTGGCGAGGAGGACGCGCGGCGCGTCGGGATGGGTCCGGAGCACGCCCACCGGCTTCCCCGACTGGACGAGCATCGTCTCGTCGTCCCCGAGCGTGCGCAGGGTGGAGACCATCCGGTCGAAGGCCTCCCAGTTGCGAGCCGCCTTCCCCGTGCCGCCGTAGACGACCAGGTCCGCCGGCCGCTCGGCCACCTCCGGGTCGAGGTTGTTCATGAGCATCCGCAGGGCCGCTTCCTGGACCCAGCCGCGGCAGGATTTCTGGGGGCCGCGCGGCGCGCGGACCGAACGAGCGTCGGACATGGCGATCCGGCGTCGTACGCCGCCCGTCGGGCCGACTCAAGGCCGGCGAGCGGGCGGCGGCGCCCAAGGGCCATCCGGGAGGCGACGCCGTTGACAGCCGGGCGCCCCTGATTAGCTTGCTGGACGTGCGAGTCAGCGACCGCCGACGCTTCCATCCCGACGGTGAGCCCCGGGAGACCACGCCCGAGGAGCCGGCGCGCCCGGCGCCCGACCCCTCCGGAGAGGCCGCTGCACCACCCGAGGTCTCCGGCGCAGGCGCCGCCGAGCTGGAGCAGCTCCGCGGAGAGCTGGCCGCAGCGCGGGCCCGGGTCAACGAGCTGGCCCGCGGCCTCCAGGACTCCGCCCGCGAGCGAGAGGCCTTCCAGCAGCGCCTCGCCCGCGAGAGCGAGCGCCTCCGGGAAGTGGAGCGGGGCGAGTTCGCCCTGCCGGTCATCGAGGCGGTGGACGCCCTGGACCTGAGCCTGAAGGCCGACGACGGCTCTCCGCTGGCGCGCGGCGTGCGCCTCATCCGGGACGACCTGCTCGCCAAGCTCGCTGCCCGGGGAATCGAGCGGCTCCAGCTCGAAGGCTCGCCCTTCGACCCCCAGAAGGCAGAAGCGGTGGACACCGAGCTGGTCACCGACGCCGACCAGGATGGCTCGGTGCTCGCCGAGGTCCGGGCCGGCTACGCCCTGGGGGGCAGGGTGGTGCGTCCGGCGCGTGTCCGGGTGGGCAGGTACGTGCCCCCGGCACGGGCGTAGACTGCAGGGGCCCCCCGGGGCCCGGATGCTGCTCCCCGTCCTCCTCCTGCTCGGCACCCTCGATCCGCAGCATGCCCTGGCGGACTGGGCGCGTGCGCGCGCCCGGGCTTTCGAGGGCGACCTGGCGTCGGCCGGGCCGCCCATCTGGCGCGAGCGGACGCCGGGCACGGCCCCGCGCGATTTCACGCCGCCGAGCTCCCTGGCGCCCCTCATCCGGGCGGTCAGCCCGGGGGTGGTCAACGTGGTCACCTACCAGAACCCGGGCGACGGCATCCTCGCCGGGCGGGTTCCGGCGGCGATGGGATCCGGCTTTCTGCTCGGCCCGGAGGGGTACGCCGTCACCAACCACCACGTGGTGCAGGGCGCGGCGGGAATCCAGGTCCGGCTCGGCGACGGGCGGGTGCTCGACGCCCAGCTGGTGGGGTCCGATCCGGGAACGGACGTGGCCCTCATCCGCGTGCAGACGGACGGCATCCGCGACCTTCCCTCGGTCGTCCTCGGGGACTCGGACACCCTCGAGGTCGGCGACTGGGTGGTGGCCATCGGGAACCCCTTCGGGCTGGAACGCAGCGTCTCCCACGGCCTCATCTCCGCCAAGGAGCGCGTGCTCGGCGTGGGAGCGTTCGACGACTTTCTCCAGACCGACGCGCTGATCAACCCCGGCAACTCCGGCGGACCGCTCTTCAACATGCGCGGCGAGGTCATCGGCGTGGCCACGGCCATGGTCACCCATGCCCAGGGCATCGGATTCGCCGTGCCCATCAACATGGTGAAGGACCTCCTCCCCAACCTGCTCGACAACGGGCACCTGGAGCGGGGCTGGCTCGGCCTGACCATCGCCGAGCAGTCCGGAGCCGACGGGCGGGCCCGCGTGGCGGTGGTCCAGGAGGTCATCCCCGCCAGCCCGGCGGCCGCCGCCGGGCTCCGGCCGGGGGACCGGATCACCCACGTCAACGGCCGGCCCTTCGACTCCTACCTGGCGCTGCTGCGGAAGATCTCCCTCTTGGCACCCGGGACGCTGGTGCGGCTGACGACGCAGCGGGCCGGCGGCGCCCCGCGCGACCTGGTGGCGCGGGTGAGCGAGCCCCCGGCTCAGAGGCCCCAGCCGCTCTCCGAGGTGCCGGCGGTGGAGTGACGCCCCCCGGGACCGTCAGCGGGGCTCGTACCGCGCCAGCACCGCACCGTCGCCGGTGGTGACGAGCAGCGCGTCGAGCCGTCCGCGGCATCCGGTGAGCGGCTTCTCTCCCTTCCGGGGGAGGCTCCACAGTGCCTCGGGAGTGAAGAGGATCTCCACCCGCACCCCGCGCCTCCGGAAGAGCCGCTCCACCGAGTCGTCCGTCTCGCCCTCGGGAATCACCCCGGCCAGCGCCAGCCGGGGAAAGATCGGATTTCCGCGCGCGTCGGTCTTCTTCGGGGCCTGGGTGGTGAAGGCGTGGGGGCCGCCGGCGAAGAAGGGAGTGACGAGCACGGTGTAGTCGCCGCCGGCCTGGTCGCCCGGGGCGAAGGCCACCATCCCCGCCGCGTCCTCGCGAAGCAGGGCGTAGAAGCGCCTTCCGGCCGCCGCCTTGCGGTAGGCGTCGGCCTTCTGGCGGCACTGCGGGGTGTTCGAGGCATCCCCGCAGTCGCCGGTGTACTGCTCGAGGAAGGCCGTCAGCCCGCCGTCCACCGTCTGTGCCCCGGCCCTGAGCGCGTCGAAGCGCGCGTCCCCCGCCGAGGCGGCGAGCGGCCAGAGACCCAAGACCCACATCCAGCGTCTCACCCGAATCTCCAGTCCAGGTCGGTATTTTGACTACATCTACCTACCAGCTACCGTTCATCCCCATCATGCACGACCGCCGCGGGAGTCTGCGCTTCGACAAGGTCTTCACCGTCTACATCACCACCGCGGACGGCATGGCGCGCGGCATCGCCCGCAACATCTCCGCCAGCGGGCTCTTCGTCGAGACCCAGGCGGCGGTTCGCCTCGGGGGGCGGCTGCGGCTCACCTTCACCGGCGAGGACGGCACCGAGATGACCTGCCTGTGCGAGGTCCGCTACCAGGTGGCGCTCTCGTACGGGGCCAAGGATGGCCGCTCCGGTCACACCCGCGGGCTCGGCCTGCGGGTGGTGGCCTACGAGACGCGGGAGGACGAGCCTCTGCTCCTCGTCGATCGAGCGCGCGTGATGCACTAGGGCCCCGGGGGACGGCGGCGCTCCGCTGGCCTAGTTCGAGAAGCCCTCCAGCAGGTAGTGGGCCTCGATGCGCTTGAGCGCCAGGATCATCGCTGCCAGGCGGGGCTCGACCTCCTTCCCCACGCAGAACGGCCGGCTGTCGTGCATCTCCGTCCGCCGGGGCCGGTTCTTGGAGATGTCGCGGATGACGCGGTAGTTCCGCTTGATGGCGTGCTCGAGCTTGGCGTTCACCTCCTGCTCGGTCCACGATTCCATCCGCTTGTTCTGGAGCCACTCGTAGTAGCTCACCGTCACGCCGCCGGCGTTGGCAATGATGTCCGGGATGAGGTCGATGCCCCGCCGGAGGAGGACCTGGTCGGCCTCGGGCGTGGTCGGTCCGTTGGCGCCCTCGGCGATGACCTTCACCTTGATCCGCTCGGCCACGTCGCCGGTGATCTCCCCGCCCAGCGCCGCCGGGATGAACATGTCCGCGGCCACGTCCCAGAGGTCCTTCTTCTCCACGCGCTGCGCCCCCGGGAAGCCGGCCACGCTGTGCTTGAGGTTCTTCGGGTCGTTGACGTAGGCGATGAGCGCCGGCACGTCGATGCCGTCGCCGTTGTGGAGCGTTCCATCGGCGTCGTTGACGGCCAGCAGCCGGGCGCCCATGGCGGCCAGGATCTCCGCGGCATTGGAGCCCACGTTGCCGAAGCCCTGCAAGGTGAAGGTCTTCCCGCGGAGGGACTCGCCCTTCTCGGCGTAGTAGTCCTCGATGCAGTAGACCACCCCCTGACCGGTGGCCTTGACCCGGCCCTCCGACCCGCCGATGCGCACGTCCTTGCCGGTGACGATGGCCCGGCCGAAGTGGCGCTCGCGCTCGCCGTCGATGTACTGGCGCATGAGCAGCGCCATGATCTCGCTGTTCGTCCCCACGTCCGGAGCGGGGATGTCGATGCTCGGACCGATGAGGCTCTTCAGCTTGAACATGAAGCGCAGGGTGATGTTCTGCAGCTCCTCGCGCCCGTACTGGCGGGGGTCGATCTGGATGCCGCCCTTGCCGCCCCCGAAGGGGATCTCGGCGATGGCCGTCTTCCAGGTCATCTCCGCGGCCAGGGCCTTGAATAGGTCGAGCGACACGTCGCGGTGGTAGCGAATGCCTCCCTTGTACGGCCCGCGCGCCTGGTTGTGCTGGACGCGGTAGGCCTTGAAGCGGGCCGACTCGCCGGGGACGAGCTGGTAAACGGTGCCGTCCGGAAGCCTGAGGTGGCCGCGGCGGATGGCCACGTCCGAGCCGAGGAGGGCCTTGCCGTTGAGGATGATCTGCCCGTCGGCCAGGCGCTCCAGGCCTCCCGGATCGCGCACCTGAGTCACCGGAAGGTCGGAGAACTGGGCGGCCGCGTCCTTGTTCAGCGGCCGGAGCCGATCCTTGAGCTTGGTGGTGACGTAGAAGATGTGCTCGTAATCCGGCTCCTCGAGCTCCAGCCGGACCCGTGGGTTCAGGCCGATGGTGTCGGCGGCGCGATGGAAGATCTCCATCGCATCCGTGTAGAGGGTGCGGCGCGGCGTGGGGCTCGGCACGCGCATGAAGTTCTCGGGATCGGGCATGTGCAGATTCTCGGGGCTCTTGTGGGACTGCGGATGAAACGGACCGGCCTCGCGTGACACGCGATGTCGCCGGCCCGGGCTAGCAAGGGCCGCGCCCCTCGAACATCCGAGGGACGACGCGGTCAACGCGGGGCCTCTTCGCACGGATGACGTGGAAAAACAAATGGTTGCGCGGTGCGTCGAGACCCTGCCTGGGTCAGGAACGCCCGCTTGCGACTGGTGGTGCGCGAAGCGGAATGCGCAGCGAAGAGTCTGCGCATTTCGCACCCGATCTCTCGTCGCGGGCGCGGGGAATCGGCTCACAGCGCGGTTCGCGCTACAGGTCGCTCCAGTCCTCCAATGAACGCTGACGCGTCCCGCGCCGCCCAGCCGGGACGGGCCGCGGGCTCGTCGGCAACCAAGCAACGACGCGCGCAGCTCGGCCTTCGACGAGCAGCACCTGGTCGACCCTCCGACGTAGCATCGATGCGCTCCATGAAGGCGACCTCGCCCGGGCGGAAGCTCTCGACCATCGACGAATACCTGGCCACGGTCCGCGACGACCGGCGCCGGACGGCGCTCCAGCGTCTCCGAGCGCGGATCCGGGCGGTGATTCCGGACGCGGAGGAGTGCATCAGCTACCGGATCCCCGCGTTCCGCCTTCACGGGGCGGTGGTGGCAGGCTTCGGCGCGACGGCGAAGGGGTGCTCGTACTATCCCTTCAGCGGCTCGACGCTCAGGGCGCTCGCCCGGCACGTCAGCGGATACGAGCAGACGCGCGGCTCACTCCACTTCTCGCCGGACCGGCCGCTTCCGGCCGCACTCGTCCGGAGGCTGATCAAGGCTCGCATCGCGGAGACGAGGCATCGAGGCCAATCGAGCCCCTTCGCGCCCGGCAGCACCGGTTGACGCAGACCGTCCCCCGACGTAAAGGCGCGAATCCAATCCAGCCCCTGTAGCTCAGCGGTAGAGCAACGGTTTCGTAAACCGTGGGTCGGCGGTTCAATCCCGCCCGGGGGCTCTCCGACGCCGTGGGACTCTCTGTCCAACATCGCCGCGGAAGAGTTGCCGAGCATGACTGACCCGCTCGCCCACACCAGTGCCCAGCCTGCTCAGCGGCCAACGACGCGAGCCGGCTGGAGTCGCTGGCTTCCTGGCTTGACCGTTCTGCGGGCGTACGAGTTGTCCTGGCTGCGAAGCGACCTGGTGGCCGGTCTGGTGATGACCACGATGCTTGTCCCGGTCGGTATCGCGTACGCGGAAGCATCGGGCGTTCCTGGCATCAACGGTCTTTACGCGACCATCGTGCCGCTGTTGGCCTACGCGCTGTTCGGACCGAGTCGCATCCTCGTGCTCGGCCCGGATTCCTCGCTCGCCCCTCTCATCCTCACCGTCGTCGTCCCCCTGTCGGCAGGTCATCCAGCACGGGCCGTCGCCGTGGCCGGGATGATGGCCATCGTTTCCGGCGCCACCTGCGTGGCCGCGGGCTTCGCCCGTCTCGGCTTCATCACCGAGTTGCTCTCCAAACCGATCCGCTACGGATACATGAACGGAATTGCGCTGACCGTCCTGCTCAGCCAAGTCCCCAAGCTTCTCGGTTTCTCGGTGAAGGCCAATGGTCCCTTGCGTCAAGCATTCGCCATTCTCGACAGCGTCATCGCCGGCCGTACCAACGGGGTAGCGGCCGCACTCGGCGCCAGCACGCTCGCTCTGATCCTGGTCCTCAAGCGTTGGCCTCGCATCCCCGGCATTCTCATCGCCGTCGCCCTGGCCACCGTCGTTGTCGCCGTGCTGGACCTCGGCATGCGCGGCGGGGTTTCCGTACTCGGTGCCCTGCCGCCGGGGTTGCCCGCGCCGCGGCTGCCTTTCTTCCAGCTCGACGACTGGGGGCCGGTGCTCACCGGTGGACTCGCCATCGCTCTGGTCTCCTTCGCCGACACGAGCGTCCTCTCTCGAACTTACGCGGCTCGGCTTCGCGCACCCGTCGATCCGAATCAGGAGATGGTCGGACTGGGCGTGGCCAATCTCGCCGCCGCCTTCTTTCAGGGCTTCCCCATCAGCAGCAGCTCGTCTCGTACGCCGGTGGCAGAGGCCGCCGGTGCCAGGAGCCAGCTGACGGGAGTCATTGGAGCACTGGCCATTGCCTTGCTGCTGGTGCTTGCGCCCGAGCTCCTCCAGCATCTGCCACACACGGCGCTCGCCGCGGTGGTCATCGCCGCCGCCATCGGCCTGGTCGAGGTGTCCGACCTACGCCGCATCTACCGCATTCAGCAGTGGGAATTCTGGCTCTCGATGGCCTGCTTCGCGGGCGTCGCGGTCTTCGGCGTCATTCCGGGCATCGGGATCGCCATCGTCATCGCGGTGATGGAGTTCCTGTGGGACGGATGGCGCCCCCACTCGGCCGTCCTGGGCCGCGTCGAGCACGTCCAAGGCTATCACGACGTCAAGCGCTACCCCGGGGCTCGCCTCATCCCCGGGCTGGTGCTCTTTCGCTGGGATGCCCCTCTCTTCTTCGCCAATGCCGAGCTGTTCAGCGAGCGGGTTTCCGAGGCCGTCGCCAACTCGCCCACCCGCGTTCGCTGGCTGGTGGTCGCGGCGGAACCGGTCACCAGCGTCGACGTCACCGCGGCCGACGCTCTCTGCGACCTCCACGACACCTTGCGCGCGGCCGGAGTCGAGCTGCGGTTCGCCGAGATGAAAGAACCGGTGAAGGACAAGCTGAAGCGCTTTGGCCTCCTTGCGCGCTTCGGCGAGCAGAGCTTCTTCGCAACCATCGAGGAGGCAGTCGGTGCTTACCAGGCGGCCGCTTCCGGGTCGCCCAGTCCATGACTTCGAGTCATGCCTGGCCGCGAGGCAACCTTCGGAATGCAGGCCCCGCGCGGCGGCGCCGCCTGGCTACGGACAGTAGACGGCGGGAACGGTGAGCGAGCTCGGGATGGGGAAGGTGTACCAGCCGCCGTAGGCGCTCGAGGGGACCTGGTCGGTGAACCATTGCCAGAGGACGAGCTGCTGGAGGTGGTAGGTGACGCCGCGGATCGGCACCTCGGCGGCCGGGAAGTCGACGTAGGTCGGGCCGTTGCCCTGCGGGTCCCCCACCTCGAGAAAGGGGTTCCCCGAGCAGACGGTGTTCGGATCGCTGGGCGGCGGGTACATCCAGTCCGGCGCCATGTTGTTGATGAACGGGTCGTTCGTCCATTCCGCCAGCTCGTGGTTGAAGGTACTCACGTCGGCGATGATGGGCGGCACCAGCGCCGGGTCGAGCCAGCTCGTGTAGATGTACGTCTGGAGCCGCCCGCTGCCGTCGTTGGGTGCGTAGGCGTCGTGGTAGCCGAGCGCCTCGGCGGTGACGTTGTCGGTGACGAAGATCGGGACCGTGTCCGGATCGACGTCCAGGAACTGGAGAATGGTCTGGGCCTGGGAATCCATGAAGTCGAAGAGGACGTCACCGAAGGTGTTCCCGTTGGAGTCCTGATAGAGAACGCCGGTCTCCGGCGTGACGTAGATGTCCACCGTCGGCCCGACCTTGGGCTGGTTCATCCGCACGTGCCACTGGTGCTGGCTGTCCATCAGGTTCCAGAAGGCGGCGCGCTGCATCTGGTCGACGAACTGTCCGAACCCGTTGGGGAAGGACGCCGGCTGGTAGAGCGGCGAGGCGATGATGTTCGCCACCGCCGGCCCCGGGTCGAAGCTCTGATTGATGTCCTGGTTGTCACCGAAATAGAAGAAGTTCATCCGCAGCGGGATGATGATGCTCTTGATGTTCGCCGTCCGTCCCGACCGCGGCGGATACCCGACCATGGTGAACGGGTAGGTGACGCCGCCCACGGTGAAGGAGGACGAGAAGAGCGGAAAGGCGCGGCCCTCCTTCACGCAGCGATCGCTCGAGTCCCGGTCGATCCCGCCGTGCGTCTTGTACCCCAGCGCGCGGAAGTGACTGCTCAGCGCCTTGCTGTCGGCGAGCTTCACGATGGGCTTCACCGGCATGGCATGCTCGGGCGCACCCATCGCCAGCGCCGGGAGCACGAGTCCAGCGGCGAGCAGGAACCTTCGTCCGCACATGGGGGACCTACCGTTGTTGGAGGGAGCGACGGAGCTTCGGGGCGCGGAAGCTCGCCATCGCGGTTTGGCGTTGTCAACGTGTGTTTCGCTCGACGCGTTGCGCAGTGCTGGCCGTTTGCGTCGAGAGGAGCGCGGTCAAGAAGCACCCCCCACGCTGGCCTGACCGAGCGAACTCCGGCGCTCCCTGGGCAGGCCGGAACCTCTCGATTAGACAGAGGGTGTGCGCTGCCGGTCGCTCCGCCTCGTCGCGCTCGGCCTGGTCCTGGCCCTGGCGGAGAAGGCTGTCGCCGCCGACCGGAGGTGCTCGTTCATCGGTCTTCGCCGCGGAGAACAGGCCGCCTGTCACGGAACGGAGCGCTCGGTGCAGGGGCGGACCTACTGCGTGCAGGCCCCGACCAAGGTCCAG
>Ga0187779_10000784_pt1 | contig 20749 bp, 14 predicted proteins | sample 1015_Q2_SP10_10__FD_132435 | JGI IMG/M metagenome (GOLD analysis project Ga0187779, IMG submission 132435) | Tropical peat soil microbial communities from peatlands in Department of Meta, Colombia - 1015_Q2_SP10_10_MG | ecosystem: Environmental > Terrestrial > Soil > Wetlands > Peat | place... | reverse complement strand
GACGGCGCCGCCGTCCTCAACGCCGACGACGAATACGTCTCCCAGTTCGGCCGCGACTTCAAGGGCAAGGTAATCCTGTACGGGCTGCGCGCCCGCGCCGATGTGCGCGCTGAAAACATCGAGTCGCGCGCCGCGGAAGGCTCCGCCTTCGACATCGTCGTGGACCGTTGCCGCGAGCGCGCCACCCTGCCTCTGGTCGGCGCACACAATATCTACAACGCGCTGGCTGCGGTCGCCGTCGGTCTGGAGCGTGGCATCAAGCTTCGCGATGCCGTCGCCGCCCTGGCTTCCCTTGCAGCCGCCGACAAACGCGGGCAGGTCCTCCAAGTGGGTAACATCTGGATCGTCAACGATTGCTACAATTCCAATCCAAAAGCGCTCGAGTCCATGGTTGACGCTCTGGCGGGCATGCCCGCCCGGCGGCGCATTGTGGTTGCCGGAGAAATGCTGGAGCTCGGGCCCGCCGCGGAGGAAATGCACCGCCAGGCAGGACGTCACATCGCCAGCCACCATATCGATGTGCTGCTCGGCGTGCGGGGCTTGGCCGAGCCCATGGTGGAAGCCGCGAAAGCCGCCGGAGTGCGCGCCGAGTTCGCGAACACCCCCGCAGAAGCCGGCGATTGGCTGGCTCGCGAGGCCCGGGACGGAGATGTGATCCTGCTGAAGGCATCACGCGGCGTGCAGCTCGAAAAAGCACTGGAGAGGTTCAAGGAGTCGCGTGGATAAGCAATTCTTAGCCGGGTACCAGGCCACATACTGGGGAAAAATCCAAGGTTTGGCGGTCGAGCTACGGGTGTCTTCCCGACTGAAGCTGACAGCTCTCCGCCCAGCCAACGACTGACGACTGACCTCGGAGGCGGATTGCTCTACTGGCTGCTGTACCTGAAGCTGTTCCATTACGTTCCGCCCTTCCGCATTTTCCGCTACCTCACGTTCCGCACCGCCTTCGCCAGCCTTACCGCCCTCTTCACCGGACTGATTGTCGGTCCCCTGATCATCGGCCGCCTGCGGGAATTCCAGATCGGCCAGTACATCCGCGAGGAAGGTCCCAAGGCGCATCAGAAAAAAGCCGGCACGCCCACCATGGGCGGCCTGCTCATCGCGATCGCTATCGTCGTGCCTACCCTGTTGTGGGCCGATCTGACCAACCCCTTTGTCTGGATCGCCATTTTCGCCACTTGCGCTTTCGCCTCCATCGGCTTTGCTGACGACTATATAAAGGTCGTGAACCGCCGCAACCTGGGCCTTACCGCCCGCGCCAAGATCGGCCTTCAGTTCCTCACCAGCTTCCTCATCGCGGTGGCGCTGATTTTCATGGAGATGCGCAATTCGTACTCCACCCGCCTGGTCGTGCCCTTTATCAAGCAGTTCCGCCCCGACCTGGTGGTAGGCCGTTGGGCGCACGACCCCTACCTCTGGCCCTTGGCCTTCACTCCCTTCATGATCTTTGTCTGCCTCGTCATTGTGGGCTCGAGCAACGCTGTAAACCTCACCGACGGTCTCGATGGCCTTGCTATCGGCTGCACCGTAATCGCCGCCGGCGCGCTCACGGTCCTCACCTACGTGAGCGGCCACGCTGCCTTCGCGACCTACCTCGGCCTGCCGCACATGCCCCAGGTCGGAGAACTCACCATCTTCTGTGGAGCCATGGTCGGCTCCGCCATCGGCTTCCTCTGGTACAACGCACACCCGGCGGAAGTTTTCATGGGCGATGTCGGCTCCCTCGCCCTGGGCGGTGCCATCGGCAGCGTGGCCGTCATGATCAAACAGGAACTGCTCCTGCCTTTTATTGGGGGTGTCTTCGTCATCGAAGCGCTCTCGGTCATCCTGCAGGTGGCGTCCTACAAGCTGAGAAAAAAGCGTATCTTCAAGATGGCGCCTATCCATCATCATTTCGAACTGCTGGGCTGGTCGGAGTCGAAAGTCATCGTGCGCTTCTGGATTGCCTCGCTGGTCTTCGCATTATTCGCGCTGACCACATTGAAATTGCGATGAGCCATTGCGGATGGTCGATGGTTGAATGAGGAAGGAGGAGGAAGAGATTCCACCGATGGCCGGGAATCGATTGGCGATCGACAAGTAAAGCAGCGAATCTTCCCTGTGTCTCCGTGGTAGAAGTAGCCAGTGGACCTGCACAACAAACGCGTCCTGGTCGTGGGCCTCGGCAAGTCGGGCGTGGCCTCTGCCCTGTTTCTCAAAGCCCACGGAGCGCAGGTCACTGCTTCCGATACCAAGTCCTCCGACCAGCTCCGCGACGAGATCCCGCTCCTGCTTGACCACGGCGTCACGGTGGAAACCGGAGGGCACGGCGAGCGCACCTTCCGCGGACAGGACCTGATCGTGGTCAGCCCCGGCGTCATGCTTGACGCTCCGCCGCTGGTTCAGGCCCGCGCCCTGGGCGAGCCCGTGATTGGCGAGATCGAACTGGCGGCGCAGTTTCTGCCCGGCCCCCTGGTCGCCATCACCGGCTCGAACGGCAAGACCACCACCACCACTCTGGCCGGAGAAATCGTCGCCGCCGGCGGGTTTCCCACCCTGGTGGGCGGCAACATCGGCACGCCCGCCATCTCGCTGGTCGAGCGCGCCGCCCGCGACACCGTCGTCGTGCTCGAAGTTTCCAGTTTCCAGCTCGAAACGATTCAGACCTTCCACCCCAAGGTTGCCGTCATCCTCAACATCACACCCGACCATCTCGACCGCCACGGCACGTTCGAGGTCTACGCCAACGCCAAGGCGCGCATCTTTGAGAACCAGGGGCGGAACGACTTCGCCGTCCTTAACGGCGACGACCCTGCCACCGTCAACCTCGCCGGCCGCCCCCAGGCGTCACTCTACTGGTTCAGTCGCAGGAAAGAGGTTCCCCAGGGCGCTTATGTGCGCGACGGTAAGCTGTTTTTCCGCGACCAAAGAGGCCTGCGGCAGATCATGCTGGTCAGCGAGATCCCCCTCAAGGGCGCGCACAACATCGAGAACGTCCTCGCGGCCATCTGTACAGGCGCCCTGCTGGGCGTCGAGCCGGAGCAGATCCGCGCGGCTGTGGCCGCCTTCAAGGCCGTAGAGCACCGCCTGGAATATGTCGCCACCATCAGGGGCGTTGAGTACTACAACGACTCCAAGGCCACGAACGTCGACGCCACGATAAAGGCGCTTGAATCCTTTGCCGACAACATTCACCTGATACTGGGCGGCAAGGACAAGGGCAGCGACTACGCCGTGCTCAATGACCTGCTGCGCCAGCGCGTGAAGCGCGTCTACACCATCGGCGCGGCCGCCCCGAAGATCGAATCCCACATTAAAGGCGCCGCCGAAGTCGTCCACGCCGAAACCCTGGAGAACGCCATCCGACGCGCCTCCGCCGCCGCCCAACCCGGCGACATTGTTCTGCTGGCTCCCGCCTGCGCCAGCTTCGACCAGTTCCAGAGCTACGAGCACCGGGGCCGGGTCTTCAAAGAAGTCGTGCACGGCCTGGCCGCGGTTGCTGCCCGCTAGGCAATCCCCCCCGGCGACGCGAGGACAGCCGGACGCCCAGGGCTCCGCCCGCCGCGGAGGAACCATGGGGACCGGCATTGACCTGAGGGTCTAGGCCCGAACCAAACCCGTCACCCCCGGGTCAGATTTCCCGGTTCCTTCCCCCGCGCGCCTCCGTGCAACTGTGTTGAAATGACTCCTTCATGGCCAAGCGCGTCAGTGTCGACCGCTATCTGTTCACCATCACCGCGCTGCTCGTCTTCCTGGGGTTGGTCATGGTCTTCAGCGCCTCGGCCGTCATGGCCAAGGAGCGCTTCGGCTCGCCTTACACCTTTGTCCTGAAGCAGTTTTTCTGGGCCCTGGCAGGCATCGTGGCCATGATGATCGCGGTGCGCCTCGACTACCGCCGCTACAAGCATCCTGCAGTGGTGTTTTCGCTCCTCGCGGTGACTACGCTGTTGCTGCTCGTCGTGTTTCTTGTGGACCGCTCGCACCACACCCATCGCTGGATCCACTGGGGAGGCGTTTCCCTGCAGCCCTCTGAATTGGCCAAACCCGCGCTCATCCTCTTCCTGGCCTTTTTCCTGGAGAGCCGCACGGAGGCAATCGATGACTGGCGAAACACGCTGCTCCCGGCGCTCGGGCCGGTGCTGGTCTTTCTTCTGCTGATCGTGGCCGAACCCGATCTCGGCACGGCCATCGCCTGCGCCGGCATTGCCGCCTGCATCCTGTTCGGCGCCGGGATGCGCCTGCGGTATTTCGGGTATGCCTTGTTGGCCTCGCTGCTTCCGCTGTATTTTCTGTTGTTTCGCGTGGCCTGGCGGCACGACCGCATTCTCGCCTTCCTGAACCCCTATGCCGACCCGCAGAAGAGCGGTTTCCATATCATTCAGTCGCTGATCGCTGTGTCGACCGGTGGGGTCACGGGACTGGGCCTGATGGAAGGCAAACAGAAACTCTTCTACCTGCCGGAGCCGCACACGGACTTCATCTTCGCGGTCACGGCGGAGGAACTCGGACTGGTCGGCGCGCTGCTGGTGGTGGCGTTGTTCGCCGTGTTCTTATGGCGCGGTGCCCGCACTGCCCTACGTACGCATGATCCCTTCGGACGCTGCCTTGCCGTGGGCATCACCAGCATGGTGGTGATGCAGGCGTTCATCAACATCAGCGTCGTGCTCGGCTTGATGCCTACCAAGGGCATCCCGCTGCCGCTCGTGTCCTACGGGGGATCATCGCTGTTCGTGACCCTGGGATGCGTGGGAGTGCTACTGAATATCTCCAAGCAAGCGGAGTGAAGGAAATCGTCGATGGCTGATTGTGGATGGCTCCATCGATGGCCTAACCCTTCCTTTTACCACCACTCGCACGCCGCCGACTCTTTCCTTCGCCCTCACGCAACGGCTCAAGCGAACAACGAAATTTTGATTCTGGGCGCGGTGCGCCTCCGCCAACTGCCAGTTACGCCCGAACCCTGATTCAGCATCGACAATCACGCATCAACAATTGACAATGTTTCCATGCGTGTGATTCTGGCAGGCGGGGGCACGGGCGGACATGTCATCCCGGCGCTGGCCATTGCCCATCAACTGAAAAAGCAGTACTGCGCCGAGTTGCTCTTTATCGGCACGGCTCGCGGCATCGAGAATCGCCTGGTCCCGGCTGCGGGGTTCGAACTCAGGCTGGTAAAAGTTGGTGCGCTCAACCGCGTCAGCCTCGCCACCCGCTGGCGCACGCTGGTTGACCTGCCCCGCTCCATCTGGGAAGCGGCTCGTATGCTCCAGGACTTCGATGCCGACATCGTGATCGGCGTCGGCGGATACGCGTCCGGGCCTGCCATGATCGCCGCCCTCCGGCGTGGAACGCCCACCCTCGCATTTGAGCCCAACGTAGTGCCCGGCTTGGCCAACCGCCTGGTCGCCCGTTGGGTCTCGGCCGCCGCCGTGCAGTTTGCCGAGACCTGCCGGTACTTTCCCAATTGCCGCGTGACCGGCGTGCCCGTGCGGTCTGCGTTCTTCCAGGTCTCGCCCAGGCCGCCCGCCCCGGTACCGACGCTTTTGGTCTTCGGCGGCAGCCAGGGCGCCAGAGCAATCAACGAAGCAATGATCGAATCCCTGCCCGGCTTGCGCGAGAGAGCGTCGTCACTCCGCATCGTCCACCAGACCGGCGAGCGTGACTTCGAACGTGTGCGCGCGGCGTATGCCAAGACGGGGATCAGCGGCGAGGTCCACAAGTTCATCGACGACATGCCCGCCGCGTTCGAACATGCCGACTTGCTGGTGTGCCGCTCGGGCGCCAGCACCGTGGCCGAGATTACCGCGGCAGGAAAGCCCGCCATTTTCGTGCCCTTTCCCCAGGCAGCTGACGACCACCAGAACGTCAACGCCCGAGCGCTCGAACGGGCGGGAGCCGCCGTGGTCGTGGAAGAATCGAAGCTGGAAGCGGCTTATTTGGTGGACACCGTCGCTGCGCTCATTTCCGATCCAAGCCGCCTGCAAGCAATGTCGTCGGCAGCACGATCGCTGGCTCATCCCCGGGCGGTAGAGGAGATCGGAGAGATGGTTAGGGAACTGGCAGGGGTCGGACTTCAAGAAAGGGTTGTTCGTGAATGAAGATATTTCAACCGACTGGCACATCCGGCCGGTTTCTCCCTTCGGAGATCCCTATGCTTTATGATCAGCGTGGTCCAGCGCCCTCGGCCTGAGGCCGGCGTACCCGATAGCCCGTGATGCTGCTGTTTCATGTTTGCCAAGATCCAACGCGTGCACTTCGTCGGTATCGGCGGCATCGGCATGAGCGGTATCGCTGAAGTCCTGCTCAACCTCGGCTACAAGATCTCCGGTTCTGACCTCAAGAGCTCGGGCGTCACCCAACGCCTGGCCGGCCTGGGCGCGATCATCTTTGAAGGCCACGCAGCGGAAAACATGGCTGGCGCGGAAGTCGTCGTGACCAGCTCTGCGGTGTGCCCCGACAATTGCGAAGTCGTCGAGGCCCGTAAGGAGCATATTCCGGTGATCCCGCGCGCCGAGATGCTGGCCGAGCTCATGCGTCTCAAATACGGCATCGCCATCGCCGGCATGCACGGCAAGACCACGACGACCTCGATGGTGGCGGCGGTACTCGCCGGTGGTGGACTCGATCCCACGGTGGTCGTCGGGGGCCGCGTCGACGCTATGGGCTCGAACGCACGCCTCGGCAAGTCGCAGTACCTGGTCGCGGAAGCCGACGAAAGCGACCGCTCTTTCCTCAAATTGTCCCCTATTCTCTCGGTTGTCACGAACATCGACCGCGAGCACATGGACTGTTACCGCAACATGCGCGACGTCAAGCAGACCTTCCTGGGCTTTATGGACCGCGTGCCCTTCTACGGGATGATCGTGGCCTGCAACGATGATCCGATCCTGCGCAACCTTCTGCCTCAGGTCCGGCGCCGCGTCGTGACCTACGGGACACGCCGGGGCTCGGATTTCCTGATCAAGAGTCCGCTCGAACCTCGCAACCCACCCCGGCCAAGCTTGGGTGGGGCAACCGCCGATCACCGTCCCCTTACCCGCTTCCGGGTCAGCTACCGGGACAAAGATCTGGGAGAATTCACCTTGCGCGTCCCCGGGGCGCATAACATCCTAAACGCCACAGCTGCTGTCGCAGTCGGCATCGGCCTCGATCTTCCCGCGGACAGCGTCCGCGCCGCGCTCGAGGCGTTCCGGGGAGTCGACCGCCGCTTCCAGTTGCGCGGCCGGGCCGCAGGCGTCAGCGTCATCGACGACTACGGACACCATCCCACCGAGATCAAGGCGACACTCTCCGCCGCCCGCCAGTGTGGCTTCCGGCACATTCACGTAATCTTCCAGCCGCACCGCTTTACCCGCACCCGTGCCCTAATGGACGAATTCGCTACCGCCTTTGCCGACGCCGACTCGCTCTCGGTCCTCAACATTTACCCCGCCAGCGAAATTCCCATCACGGGCATCACCGGCGAAGCCCTGGCAGCCCGAATCCGCGAAGCGCGCCTCGAAGCAGCAGGAGAAGGCGCGGGAGACGTACGCTACGCAGCCTCCTTCACCGAAGCGGTGGAAAATGCAGCGGCCCGGGCCAGCGCGGGCGACATGATCCTCACGCTGGGCGCCGGCAACGTGAGCCAACTGGGCCCCGCACTGCTGGAGAAACTCCAGTCGCGCGACCAGGTGGTGTCGCCCACCTGAGGACCCTCAGAAACCTGGATTCCCGAGTGGTCCGAAGGGAACCTCCCCGACTGAGGCCAGTGGAACCTTCGCAGTGAAAATCACGCCTCAAGCCCGGAGGCAAGTCCCGACGGCAAGACCCTTATGGCGGGCACGAACATTTCCAGGAGTCTGACTACTCCCTCGCCAGATCCCAGGGACAGGGCTGAACGGGATTGAGAACGCTCTTCCGGTCTCATTTCGAGACAGCCTGCTTTTCCACAGCCTGCTTTTCCAGAAAGCAACGGCTGCGTATCTGAGGACAGCTAACAAACTGTTGGGCCCGTCGTCTAAGCCACATCAAGCGCAAGGAGCAGCCTTATGACCTCCGACAGAGCATGGTATTGGGTGGCCGCCGGAGTCCTCGCCCTGGGTCTCACCAACGCCTATCAGGACGGCCAGTTCGATTGGGTGCACCAGTTTTCGGATAGGTCTGCGGCGGTCGCGGCTCGGTACGTGGAGAAGGGTTCTCGTCTGGTCGAAGCGGCCGACGTCGTGTTGGGTCACGACTCCCCGATTCTGAACCGCACCCAAGCCTACCTGCTGCGGATGGAAGCCCGGTTGGACTGTAACCGCATCGAGCACGCCCAGGAGGAATTGGCCGGGGCGGAACAGCGGCTGTCCGCTGCCCAGTTGGCGAGCGCCCAGACCCAGTTGGAGCGGCTTCAGAGCCGGATCGAGGCCGGCCGGGTGATGGTAGAGAACCGGTTCTGCCCCCGCAGCCGGCACTTTGCGGTTGTGCCAGCTACACCCAGTATGGACGTGCCCCCCATCCCCTTTCCTGAGACTTCCATTGACATTTCCGAGATCACGCCAGAGGTCAACATCCCCGTGGTGCACGTCCCAGCAGTCGTCGTCCCTCAAGTGGTGCTTCCCCGCGTGGTAATTCCTGCAGTGTTGGTTCCACCCGTAAGGGTCGAGATGTCGGATCCAGATTCCGACGGCTTGATTTAGTGCCCGCCACCCTCACCCGGGAGAAAAACTGGCAGGGCGAGAAAAAAGAAGGGCCGATTATTCGGGGGCTGCCTGCAGGGAGCAGTCATGCCAGGCTGGCCAGACCTCCGCCCCAGAATTGATTGCGGCTACATACGTCCCGAGCGCACGAACGATTCTGCGTTTCTTGACCTCCGGCCCCGGGCCCCTGGCCTCGCAGTGCGGATCTCAGTCGGCAGTCCGCTCAGGGCTCGCGGCTCGATGCTGGCAGCCGCCTTCTACCAGGGGATACCCAAGATCTGCCCGACCCGAACCAATATTTTGTCTATCCGCTCCGCGCAAAAGCCGTTATAGTATTCCCGCTCAGCGATTCGCCCGACAACTGTCCTGAACTGATGGCGCGGAAAAGCCGTCCCACCATCTTGCAGGAAGAACTGTACCCGCCTCCGGGCGAGCCCCAGCGTGAAGAGTTCGACGACGCGCGCCTGCTTGACCTCGATGTGGAGCAGGAGTCGCCGTTCCTACGTGGGCAGAAGCGCGTCTCCGCACGCCGTGCCCCACTTCCCAAGAGAGCGTTGCGCGGTCTGGCGTGGACTGCGATCGCCGCTCTCATCCTCGGCACGGCAGGCCTCGCCTCCGCGTCCGTCTATCGTTATATCGAGCACAGCTGGCGGTTCCGCATCGAATCCAGCGACGACATCGAGATCGCCGGTGCGGAGAAGGTGACCCGCGCGCAGATCCTGGAGGTCATGGGTGGTGATATCGGCCGCAACATCTTTTTCATCCCGCTGGCCGAGCGCCAGGCTCAGCTCGAAAAGATTCCCTGGGTCGACACCGCCAGCGTCATGCGTTTCGTTCCTCACCGGCTGCGTCTTGAAATTCACGAGCGCGTACCGGTTGCGTTCGCCCGGGTCGGCTCCCGCATTCTCCTCACCGACGCCGCCGGCACGCTCATGGAACTTCCCGCGAAACAAAAATATTCCTTCCCCGTCGTACTCGGCCTCAACCCGGGCGAACCGCCTTCTACCCGTGTCGAGCGCATGAAGACTTACAACCAACTTATCCGCGAGCTTAATTCCGGCGGTGGCCACTACTCCGAGGATGTCAGCGAAGTCGACCTGGGCGATCCCGACGACGTGAAGATCGTCACCAACGATCCCACGGGCGCCGTGCTCGTGCATCTCGGCGCTTCCGATTTCCTGAGCCGCTACAAGATCTACATCGCCCATGTCCAGGCCTGGCGACAGCAGTTCGACAGGCTGGAATCGGTAAACCTGCGCTACGACCATCAGATCATCGTCAATCCCGATCTGGAGGGCGTGGCGCGCCTGCCGCAGCTTTCGCCCGCGGCCGCCCGTGCCGCCGTGGCTGCGGGGGTTAAGCCCGCTGCCTTGGTCCACGTGATCCCGGCCAGGCCCGCGCTGGGGAACAAGCTGCCGGCCCCGGTTGAATCCAGACCAGCTCTCCAGCCGGCGCCACGCAAGCACGGGACCAGCAGACGCGCCTACTCCGCAAAGCACAGGCCCGCAGGAAACGCGTCCGCGGTTCCAAAATCTGCCCGTGCAGCGACGGGCTCCCGTCTCCCTCGAAGCGCCAGCACCACAGCCGCGGTCACGCATCTCTCGGCGCCCACCGGCACGAAAAAACCGAGCCCGGCTATTCCGGGCACTTATAAGGACCAGGATCATCCATAGGCATGGGACACCAAGGGAGGAACTTACTTACGGCCATCGATGTAGGCAGCTCCAAGACCTGCGCTCTGGTGGCGGAGGTTAGTGAGAACGGCCTGCGCTATCGCGGCCATGGCGTCGCCGAGTCGCGGGGCTCGCGCAAAGGCGTCATCGTGGATCTGGACAAAGCCGCGTCGTCTATCCAGCACGCCGTCGAGGGTGCCGAAGATAGCGCGGGCGCGCCCATCGAGCACGCTCTCATCGGCGTCGCCGGATCGCACGTGCGTGGGCTCAACACGCACGGCGGCATCACCTTCGGCGCACGTCCCCGCGAGATCGCGCGCGAGGAAATCCGCCAGGCCGTCGACAAGGCGCGTTCCATCCCTTTGCCCGCCGATCGCGAAATTCTCCACTTGCTGCCGCAGGAGTTCATCCTCGACGCGCAGCCCGGCGTGCACGATCCGTTGGGTATGATGGCCACCCGCCTCGAAGTCCGGGTTCACATGGTCACCTCCGCCTCCAGCGCCACGCAGAACATCATCACCGCCGTGAATCGCGCCGGAGTGCACGTGGATGACACGGTTTTCGAACCGCTCGCCGCTGCTGAAGCCGCCCTTCGCTGCGACGAACGAGAACTAGGCGTCTGCCTCGCTGACATCGGCGCCGGCTCGACCGAGATCGTCGTCTTCTGTCAGGGCGCTGTAGCCTGCACCGGTGCCCTCCCCGTCGGAGGCGATCATTTCACCAGCGATCTTTCCGTCGGCCTCTGCACCCTGGTCAGCGAAGCCGAGAAACTCAAGAAGCTTTACGGCAGCGCCAGCGTCACGCTGATCCCCGAAGGCAACGAAGTCGAAGTGCCCTCAGTCGGAGACCGTCCCTCACGCCTGCTGCGCCAGCGCCTGCTCGGCGAGATCCTCGAACCGCGGGCCCGCGAACTCTGCGAAATGCTGCGCGACACGCTGCGCCAGAGTGGCATGTATGATCTCTGCCTCGCCGGAGTGGTGCTCAGCGGCGGCGGTTCACGCCTCCCGGGCCTGCTGGAAATCGCCGAGTCCGTGCTGCGCAAGCCGGTGCGACTCTCCTGGCCGGTTCCCCTGGCGAAGATGCCCGCGCAGCTGGCCGAGCCCGAGTTCGCCACGGCGCTGGGCATTGTCTATTACGGCCACCGCGCCCGGATGGCGCGGGGCATCCAGGACCGGCGCTGGAGCTCGCGCCTCAAGGCCATGTTCGTGGGCAAGGGCGCGTGAGAACAGGAGTCGGGAGTGAGGAGTTCGTTGTGCACGAGATGAGTCAGGGTTGGGAGGTCAGGAAGAGTCAGCAGCGGAGTTTGAGAACCCCGCCGTCCTATCCGCGGCGGTGTTTGGCTTTGCCTGACTCCCGATTCCTGATTCCTGACTCCCAGTTTCCAAGCTGCTTCGTCTGCGTAACACCAACTCAACTACGGCGGTGCATATGAAAAAGGACGAGACCGGCATTCGCATCAGCTTCAACGAAGAACCCCGCAACGACGCCAAGATCAAGGTCATCGGTGTCGGGGGAGGCGGCGGCAACGCCGTTAACCGCATGATTGACGCCGGCGTCGAAGGCATCGAGTTCGTCACGGCCAACACCGACCTGCAGGCTCTACGCATGTCGCGCGCCCCCATCAAGATCCAGCTTGGGGTGAAGCTCACCAACGGCCTGGGCGCGGGCGCCAACCCGGAAGTCGGGCCCAAGGCCGCGCTCGAAGACTCCGACAAAATCATCGAAAGTCTTGAAGGCGCCGACATGGTTTTCGTGACCACCGGCCTCGGCGGCGGTACCGGCACCGGGGCCGCTCCCATCATTGCCTCGCTGGCCTGCGAGATGGGCGCCCTCACCGTCGCCGTGGTGACCAAGCCCTTTGCCTTCGAGGGCAAGCGCCGCATGATGCAGGCCGAACGCGGCATCGCTGAACTGATGGAGTCGGTGGATACTGTCATCGTCATCCCCAACGAGAAGCTGCTCGCGGTCGCTGAAAACGCCGGCTTCTTCGAGTCCTTCCGCATCGCGGATGACATCCTCCGCCAGGGCGTGCAGGGCATCTCCGACATCATCACCATCCCGGGGATCATCAACCGTGACTTCGCGGATGTGAAGACCACCATGGCGGGCATGGGCTATGCCGTCATGGGCACCGCCAGCGCCAGCGGCCCCCGCCGCACCATCGAAGCCGCCCAGCGCGCCATCGCCAGCCCCCTGCTCGAAGCCGGCGCCATCGACGGCGCTCGCGGGATCCTGATCAACATCACCGGCTCCGGCGCTCTCAAGCTGGCGGAGGTGCAGCAGGCCTGCACCATCATCCAGGGCGCCGCTCACGAAGATGCCAACATCATCTTCGGCGCCGTGCTCGATGAAAAGATGAAAGACAGCATCAAGATCACCGTCATCGCCACCGGCTTCCGCGAGCTTCCCCGCAACCGCGAGCGCCAGGAGATGCGCGCCTCCTTTGCCGCCACCCACAGTCGGCGAATGGAGTTCCCCGATGCCGAACCGGTTCCGGCGCCCACCTTCGAACCCGATTCCGAGCCCGAACCCGAGCCGGCACCCCAACGCGTCATGGCCCCGGAGCGGATGGTGGCCCCCGATCGCATCATGTCCAACGAGCGGATGACGTCGGATCGAATCATAGCCTCCGAGCCCGGCTCTGCAGCCACGGGAATGGAAGTCGCGGCCACCGCCGAACCGCCCATCCCGCTCGACACCATCCCGCTCGACCCCATGCACAACAGCATGGTGGCCAACTTCGAGCGCGACGATCTCGATGTTCCCGCCTTCCTGCGCAAGCGAGGTGAGATCATGTAGCCTGGCCTGGACACTTATTTCGGGGCAGACATTCCTGCCCGCGTGGTGTGCAGCGGGGGTGCGTTCACCCGGGAAAGACGGCGGCGTCGCGCCGGCTCTCCCGAGTGCGTCGCACCCTCGACTCCGAGCTCACCGCTCGTCGCGTTCGTTACCTATCTCTCTTCCATCCGTCCAACCGGGAAGCGTGCGATCCCAGGCCGAACCCCAGTTTGTCTGGAAAACAAGAGGAGACCCCGTGAAGCACATCTGGTTGCTCGCCACAGTTGTCCTTCTGGCCGTCACGCTGCTGTCCGCGGGTTCCGGTGACGCTCCGCAGTACGCTAAGGATAACCAACTTCTGCGCCCCGAGAATTATCGGGAATGGATCTTTCTCTCTGCCGGTTTCGATATGAATTACAGTCCCATGGCTGGCGATCACCACATGTTCACCAACGTCTTCATCCCCCAGGCGCAATATCACGCCTTCCTTGCCACCGGCAAATGGCCCGACAAGAGCATTTTCGTCGTGGAAGAGCGTGGCGCTGAGAGCCGCGGCTCCATCAACAGGCAGGGAAACTACCAGGTCGAATCGATGGGCATGGGCGTGGAGGTGAAGGATGAAGCCCGCTTCCCCGACAAGTGGGCCTACTTCAACTTTGGCGAAGAGGGTAGCTCCGCTCAAGCCAATCCCAAAAGCGCCTGCTGGCAGTGCCACAACGATCACGCTGCCGTCGAGCACACCTTCGTCCAGTTCTACCCCACGCTGAAACCGGTGGCGAAGAAGTTCGGCACCTACAACCAGAGCCGGGAAAAAGTTGTCGATGCCCAATAGGAATGTACGCCGGTTGGCTGCGGTGCGGGCCGTGGGCATCAGCTGTCCCCGAAAGATCGTAATGGAACCGTCCGAACCCTCCAGGCAGGGCTTTTTGCACCGTTCAAGACTGTTCTTGGAGCCCTTGGCCATGGCTTGCCCGCTGAGCCCCGCCCCAAGCCCATATGCGAACTATGCCCAATCCAGTCAATCGTTTTGCGCCTTTCGTCACTTCCTCAGCCCTCGAGATTTCTCAACTGTGCAAGAGATTTCCTCTTTCCGGGTAACGCAGGAGTAATCTGTACCCGTACTCCCTCCAAGCTTCCCGTTACCCGTTAAGCACATCTAACCAATGAACTTAGGACACGTCCCATCGATTTAGCGGATCCGTAATTTTTGGTTGCGTCGAAACCTTAAGTTCCTTACTATCGCAAAGTTGGCAGATGCCCCGAAGAGTGCAGGTCGGGCCTGGCACGCTTCTTGCATGAGAGAACATCCGTAGATCTTTTGAAAACGAGTACCCGACAATGCTCAGGAAGGTCCTGCGGTACCTCTTGCTGGCGAGTTTTACGGTTTGGGCGGTCGCAGCTGTCTGCGCGACCATTAATCCCCAGTCCCTGACCGGCAAGGCGAAATCCCAAAAAGTGAGTGAGAGCCAGCACGCGCGCAGGCGCATGAAGCATCTCGCCCATAGCCGCTCCACCTCCTCCGCGCAGCTGCGCACCGTCAGCCGTTCCCGTCACCGTCATCGTTACTACGAGCGTTTCTATACCAGTTCGTACTCCGGGGACCTTACCGATGGCGACAACGCCGTGGGCGAGGACCCGGTAGTCCGCCAGGCCGCGGTTGACGCGCTCGGCAACATGAACGGCACTGTGGTTGCGATTGAACCCACCAGCGGCCGCATCCTGGCCATGGTCAACCAGAAGCTCGCGCTCTCCAGCGGCGCCCAGCCCTGCTCCACCATCAAGCTGTCGGTGGCGCTGGCTGCGCTGAGCGAGGGTCTCATCGACAAGGACACAGAAATCACCCTTGGCCGTCGCAGCCGCATGAATCTGACTGACGCTCTGGCGCGCTCGAACAATGCCTACTTCGAAGCGCTAGGACGCAAGCTGGGCTTCGACAAGGTGAGCTTCTACGCCCACCAGTTCGGCCTCGGCGAACTGGCCGGCTTCAACATCCCGAGCGAACAGCCGGGCATTTACCCCGATGAAGAAATTCCCGCCAAGCTGGGTGGCGTGGGCAAAATGTGCTCCTTCGGTGAAGGCGTATCCATGACACCCTTGCAGCTGGGCGCTCTGGTCTCAGCTATCGCCAACGGCGGCACGCTCTACTACTTGCAACATCCGCTGACCTCAGACGATGTCGCCAGCTTTCAACCGCGTGTGAAACGCCGTCTCGACATTGCGCCGCTGATCCCGGAAATCTCCGACGGCATGGCCGGAGCGGTTCAATACGGCACCGCCCGCAGTGTCCGCTATAACTTCGACGAGGAGCAGATCCTGGGCAAAACCGGAACCTGCTCGCGTGCCGGTACCCGTTTCGGGTGGTTCGCCTCTTATGCCAACAGCAACGCCGGTCGCATCGTGACCGTCGTCTTCCTCCAGGGAGGCCGTCCCACTTATGGCCCCAAGGCCGCAGAAATTGCCGGCCGCATGTACCGCAATCTCTACGATCACAATTTCTTTGCTGCTGACTTGCCTGATCGCGCAGCGGACGTTCCAGGCGAAAATGCCGCGCGCTAGAATCGAGCTTCCGCAGCTGTTTTGCTCACCGACGTTGGCCGCATCGTGGCCCGGACGCTGACCTCCCCCCCTGTCCTTGCCTCGTCCCTCCGCCCGGGACTACCATAACCCGCATCGAGGTGCCATCATGGATCGCTCCCGGGGCAAGGCAGCCGCCTCCCGCCGCAATTTCATGAAGTCAGCCGGAACCGTCACGGCCAGTGTGGTCGCCGGCGGCCTGTTCCGAGACACCGCTCAGGCCCTGCCATCCTTGCCGTTTGACCCCGCCACCGCCGATGCCATGCCCACGCGCAATCTGGGCCGCACCGGCCACCGTGTCGCCATCTTCAGTCTTGGCGGACAAGCCGCCATCGAGCAACCCGATAACGAAGCCGTCGCCGTGCCTATCGTCGAGCGCGCCATCGATCTCGGGGTCAACTACATCGATACGGCGGCCCTTTACGGTGGAAAGCAGCGCTGGAGCCAGCGCTACATCGGCGAAGTCATGAAGCGCCGCCGCAGCCAGGTGTATCTCGCGAGTAAGACCGATGACCGCACCCGCGACGGCTCGCTGCGCCTGCTCGAGGAATCTCTCAAGCTGCTCAACACCGATCACCTCGATGCCTGGCAACTGCACCATATCGATGAGAAGGCTGAGGTGGAGCAGATTTTCGGGAAGGGCGGGGCCATCGAGGCACTGGTGCAGGCTCGTGATCAGAAAATGGTCCGCTTCCTGGGCGTCACCGGCCACTCCGATCCCGGGGTCCTGATGGAATGTCTACGCCGCTTCGCCTTCGATCAGATTCTCATGGCGCTGAACGCCGCCGACCCGCATCACCGTAGCTTCAAGGAGCAACTGCTGCCCATGGCGGTGGACAATAAAATGGGCATCATCGGCATGAAAATTCCCGCACGCGGCCGCATCCTCACTTCCTGGCATCCTGGCCAGAGCAAGGACTCGGCATGGGGCGAACCCGCTCCCCAGCCTGGTGTCCTGAACATGAAGGAGGCGCTCTATTTCACGCTTTCGTTGCCTGTGAGCACGGTAATTATCGGCTGCGACACGGTGGCTCAGCTCGAAGAGAACGTCCAGTTGGCGCGCGACTTCGTCCCTTTGACCGAGCAGCAGATGGCCGCCTTGACCACGCGCACCAAACCGGTCGCCCGGCAATCGCTGTTTTTCCGGAATTGGGCGTGAAGGTGGTCCTGCGAAATCGCCGACTAACGACCGACAACGTAGGATTTCCTGCCTGTGCCCCAGTGTCTTTTTAGGCTTTTCTCCGCACCTTCTGGGCTGCCCCCTGCGTGTGCTGCGGATGCGTTCCGAAGCGGTTGAGGCCAAAGGCCCTTTGGCCCACCTGTCCCTTGGCTCGATCCGCCCTTGTCCCTCCGGACCCTCCGTAACGGTACCTCCGTGCCATTGCGGCCCTGCACAATTCGAGGTGCAATAGAAGCCGCGAACGATGCAGGCTCCGCCCGCTGAGGGTGGGACCTCCACCGACACGAATTCCTCCCCTGGAGGTGGTCATGCTGGAAAAGGTCATCGCCTGGACAATGGTCGCGATCTACTACACCGTCGGCTGCGGCGTCATCGTGCTCAGCCTGCGCGGGGCCCTCTAGCCGTAGACGCGCCTCAAACCGGAGTTATCCAACCCCTCACCGCCACCCGGCTTATGGCCGGGTGCTGCTTTTACGGTGGAAATGCCAAGGACTAACCGCCGGGTCGCATATTGAAGAGGAAACGCTCCACCCAGAGCCACCGGTGTCGAATTTGAAACCCGAAGTCCGGCGAACCTGAAATCCGCTGCCCTGCCTTTTTCACCACGTTCCAATCCGCAACACCACGCCCGTCGTAAACCGGAATCCCCGGTCAAAATTCACTCCGTTCAGTTGCCCCAGCCACGATCGCACATAATCGAAATTCGCGAACCGCCACGCCAGCCCGGCATTCAGCCGTACATCCAGTCCTCCGCCCATGGACATTGAGAAACCCGTCATTTCCCAATGCCGTTGCCCTTCGCTGTTCTCTCCGTCCGTCATCGGCGGCGGTCCCCCAACCCAGCTCAACACCTGGGGATCCACCTGTTTCTCGGTGATCTTCTGTCCGCCCACCCGGAAATGCGCATGCGGACTCAAGCGGCTCTGCGTGTGCCGGATCCACTGCGGGCCCGTCGTCCAGCTCAGCTGGTCGCCGCTCCAATAGGTCGGCAAGCTATTGCCCAGAGTGCAACCACTGACCTCCACAGACCACTGCCAGCTCTCGCTCATCCGAAAGCCGGCAACTCCGCCGCCACCCTCGCAGGAAAGATTTCCGAAGCGCATCAGTTCGGGCACGGCGGCCGCGATTTCAAACTTCGGCACCAAAGGAAACTCTGTCTGTTTTGGTTCCGAGGGTCGTGGGTAAAGTTCTCCGTGATACTCCCGTAAGGGACCGCGGTTCTCCCGGTACCATGGCCATTCCATGTTCATCAGGTTGGCCATGCCCTGCACCGGATCCAGCCACGTCCGCGCCGCCGCCCGAAGGAATGCGTTGTCCGTGTGGTCCTCGATCCTGCGAATTAAGTACTTGTCCAGAATGTCTTCTCCCAGAACCCAGACCATCCCCCCGTTCGGGGTGATCACGTGATCCACGAACCCATATTGGCAGCAATATCTCTGGATCTGTCCGATTGATGCCTCACTGATCGGCCCGATCTCGAACTGCTCGCTGAAGGCCCAGGCAAACGCGTACGCCCGCAGCCGGCTCATCCAGTAGTCCCGGCTCATGCCGAACTCAATGTTCCGGAAGCGCTCCTTGTCGTTGTGGATCCACAAATACGCGGAAACCGAGCCTTGGATTGGATGGCCGAGATAGTTTTCATAGTATGTGTCTCCATCCGACCACCCGTGCAAGGCGCCCAAGGCCTTGAAATATCCCCCGACCACGCTGTTATGCAGCCCCTCCCGCGTGCCCGGTTCGGTGGCCAGCCGGAAGCCGTGCATCACCGCCACGTAACGGAGCGACCCTTTCAGCAGGGGCGCCCATTGCACCCGCTCTTCGCCGGCTTCGTGCGGCACCACCGCCGACCGCACCGGCGTCACCGCGAGCGAGTCTTCCAGCTTGCTACTCGAGTCGTAACCATTTGCCTCTGGGGCGTCCGGTAGTTTTGCCGCGAGGTTCTCCCGCTCCGGTTCGGGCACATCCCTTGATGGCATTGGGGAAGAAGTCGAGAGGGCCAGGCACACCTGCTTCTGATTTGCGTTGTCCGCCAAATCGAACGTTACACAATCCTGCGTCCAGCAGCCCGCCTGCTCACCAGCAATCGCCGTGCTCGTAGTCAGCGCCGCGTCGAACCGCACCCGTGGCAAATCCACCATGGTTGTGTCGAGGCTCGCGGGTTGGGTTGCGGTAAGCTCTGTCTTGCGGACCAGCTGGGATTGCGCGACCGCCGGAACCGCCAACCCCAGCGCCACCACCACGGTCAGGATGTTCCATCTCTGCAACGCTAGCCTCCCGCTTTGTCATTGCATTGCTCCCCGAGCGACCTAGGCCCCTGGTGGTGCTGGAACCCTCTCATGACTTTAAAGGGCAGCAACAGGATACCAACGACTTGCAGGCACGGGAACCTGTCAAAACTACTAGTGTTAAGAGGAGTGAGCGGTCCCGATGCGTGACCCGGGTTCCATGGTGAGTTGGTGCAACGGCAACGCACCGTCGGCACTGATGTTAACTAAGAAGCTTCCCCAACCGAGGAAGCAAGGCTCGAGCAGAAACTTATAGGCCAATCATTATCTGGACGATGGATACACAAGTTCGGCGGAATGCCCATGAGGTCGCAACCTTGGAGTGCCCGTATCTCCGGGGAACAACGGTCCCGCCCCAAGTTCTACTCGTCCCGAGAGCTTGTAGCCGATGCCGGACACAGTCAGGATCAAGTCCGGGCGCTTAGAATCCCTCTCCAGGTTCCGCCGCAGCCCCGCCAGCTGCACTTCCACCATGCGGGGAAACGTCCCGGCGTGGTAGCCCCACCGCGCGCAGAATCTCGCCGCGAGAGAGGGTGATCCCGGCGTGCTCGGCGAGTGACGCAGCCAGTGAACTCAGGCACCGACAAATACACCGTCTTCCCCTCGCGCGTGACCTTCGCACCGCGCACGTCGATACGCATCGGCCCGGTATACGCCCTGTCCTGGCCGGGAGCCCGGCGCTGCTCGTCGCGCCGTCCCGGAACTGGCGTGCAACCTGTGTACGCTCTGCGATGGGGTGCGGTTTCTTTCTCGCGTAAAGCCGCCGCTTGTCGCCCGCCGCCCGCACCCAAGCCTCAGGACCTCAGCGCAGGCATGCCGCCTTCGCCCGATCCAATATTTAACTGACTGGTTAGTTAATTTAAAAGAGGATGGCAACCATGACCCGCAGCAGCGGCATTTTAGCGTCATTGTCTCTGGTCGTCCTGCTCCGCCTGAGTCTGGCGGCTCAGAGCGCTCCCGCGGCGCACTTCGATGACACCATTGTCATCAGCGTCAGGCAGAAGCTCGCCGAGAAGCCCAAGTATCATTCCGTACACTCCGCGGTCGAGGACGGCATTGTGACCCTGACCGGCTCCGTCGGCCTCTACCAGGACAAGCTCGACGTTGCCAAGGACATTGGCAGGCTGAAGAACGTCTCGGGCGTGCGCAACCTAGTCGCGATTTCCGGACCGGCCATCTCTGACGCCCAGCTGGAGAGCGAACTCTCGCGCAAGATTTACTATGACCGTATGGCATACTTCGACTGCCCGTTTAACCATTTCACACTCGCCGTGAAGGACGGCGTCGTCATCCTCGGCGGCCAGAGCTATAACGACTGGGGCCGCGATTCCGCCCTGGCCATCGTGCGGCGTACGGCTGGCGTCAAGGACGTGATCAGCAAGGTCCAGGTGTCGCCCGCATCCATCTTTGACGACCAGCTGCGACGCCAGGCCATGCGTGTCATCTACGGTGACTCGGTCTTGAGCCGGTACGCCACTGACCCGGCGCGCCCGATCCGCATCATCGTGGACAACGGGCACCTCAGCCTCTACGGCACGGTGCAGAACTCAATGGAGAAACAGACGGCCGGCATGCGCGCCAGCAGCCTCGCCGGCGCCTTCAGCGTACAGAACAACCTAG
>Ga0187779_10000782_pt1 | contig 20776 bp, 17 predicted proteins | sample 1015_Q2_SP10_10__FD_132435 | JGI IMG/M metagenome (GOLD analysis project Ga0187779, IMG submission 132435) | Tropical peat soil microbial communities from peatlands in Department of Meta, Colombia - 1015_Q2_SP10_10_MG | ecosystem: Environmental > Terrestrial > Soil > Wetlands > Peat | place... | reverse complement strand
GAGATCTACGAGCACATCCGCTACGACGGCCGCCGCTTCTTGACGATCGCGCAGGTCGAGCCGGCGCTCAAGGCGCGCACGCTGACCGTCAACGGCGTGTCCAAGGCTTACGCCATGACGGGATGGCGCATCGGCTACGGCGGCGCTCCGGCGGAGCTCGTCAAGGCGATGACGAAGCTGCAGTCGCAGAGCACGTCGAACGCGTGCTCCATCAGCCAGGCGGCGGCGCAGGAAGCGCTCGACGGACCGCAGGACGTCGTCGCGGAGCGCGCGCGCATCTTCGAGAAGCGGCGCGACTGGATCGTCGCGGCGGTGAACCGGATTCCGGGTCTTCACTGCCACGCCCCGGAGGGTGCGTTCTACGTCTACGCGTCGTGCGCCGGCGTCATCGGCAAGAAGACGCCGGACGGGCGGATCCTCGGCAGCGATGCCGACTTCGTGATGTTTCTCCTGGAAGCGCACGATCTCGCGCTGGTCCAGGGCGAAGCCTACGGACTCTCGCCTTTCGTCCGGATCTCGTTCGCCGCGTCGATGGAGACGCTCGAGGAGGGATGCCGCCGGCTGCGGCTCGCGTGCGAAGCGCTGCGCTGATTTGTCGCACTCGTTACGGCATCGACCGGCGCACGAGGCCGACGAACTGATCGACCTCGTCTCTTGTCCCGTCGAACCGGGTCACGAGGCGAATCACGTTGTCGCGACGTCGCGCGAAGCGAACTCCGGCCGCCGCCAAGGCGTCGATCGTCGGCGCTGGCATGGCGGCGAAGATCAGATTGGCTTCGACCGGCGCAACGAGGCGCACCCCCGGGATCGCCGCCAGCGCGGAACCGAGCCGCTCCGCGAGCGCGTTCGCGTGCGATGCGAGGCGCAGAAACAAGCCGTTCTCGATGTACGCGATCAACTGCGCGGCGGCGAATCGCATCTTGGACCATGTCTGTCCGGCTCGGCGCAGACGATACGACAATGGCTCGGCGAGCTCGCGGTCGAACACGACGATCGCGTCGGCGCCCATCGCGCCGTTCTTCGTGGCGCCGAACGAAAGGATGTCCACGCCCGAGCGCCAGCTCATCTCGGATGCGCTGCATTCGAGCCTCGCCAGCGCGTTGGCGAAGCGGGCGCCATCCATGTGGAAGAAGATGCCGGCCTCGCGCGCGGATGAGCCGATGGCGGCGATCTCGTCGAGGGTATAGACCGTGCCCAATTCGCTCGCCTGCGCGATCGACACGGCGTCCGGCTGCGACCGGTTGCGGATGCCGCGATCGGCGCGCGCGAACGCCGCGGCCAGCGTCGAGGGCTCCAGCTTGCCGTGCGCGCCGGGAAGCGCCATCAACTTGGCGCCGCCGGAGAACGCTTCCGTCGCGCCGGCCTCGGCGGTGTGGATGTGCGCTTCCTCGTGGCAATAGACGGCGCCGTAGGGTCGAGCGCAAGTCGCGAGCGACAGGGCGTTCGCCGCCGTGCCGGTGGACACCGGAAACACCGTCACCTCGGTCTCGAACAGATCGGAGAACTTGCGGTTCAGCAATGCGCTGTATTCGTCGTCGCCGTAGGCGGCAGCCAGTCCGCGATTGGCGGACTCGAGCGCGCGCATGATCTCCGGCGCGACGCTGGCGACGTTGTCGCTGCGGAAACTGAGCGAGACGGCGGGACGGTCGTTCATGTCAGAAACTCCTCGGAGCTGCTACAGCATCGGATCGTCCTGGCGGCGCACGCGCCGGTGGATGAGCAACAGCGGAGCGGCCGTGAACAGGATCAGGATCGCGGCGGCCGCCGAGGCGGAGCCCGCGCCTTCGCCGCCTTCCAGGAAGTGATACATCCGCACCGTCATCGTCGACCAGCGGCTGGTGTAGAGCACGATCGTCGAGCTCAGCTCCGACGCGACGGTGATCCACACCAGGATCATGCCGCCGATCAGCCCGCCCGCCATCAGCGGGACGGTCAAGCTGACGAAGGTCTTGAGCGGCGGCACGCCGAGATTGATCGAGGCTTCCTCGAGGCTGGGTTCGATCTGGTGCACGATGGCCGACGACGCGCGGATGCAGAACGGCAGCTTGCGCACGACATAGGCTATCACCAGGATCAGCCATCCGCCGGTCAGGACCAGCACGCCGCTGTTGAAGGCGATGATCAATCCGATCGCGAGCACCGTGCCGGAGACCGCGAACGGGACCATGCCGATCACGTCGAGCCCGGCCGACAGCGCGCCGCGATGGCGCGCGACGATGTAGCCGATGGGCGCGCCGAGAAGCGTCGCGACGACCGCCGTGATCGTCGCCAGGGCGAGCGAGTTGTACAGCGGCCGGAACGAGCCTTCGAGCAGCGTCGAATAGTTGGAGAGCGCGAGCTGCCAGGTGAGCACGGGTCCTCGAAAGTGCAGGAACGAGATGAAGAGGACCGCCATGAAGGGGAGCAGCGACAGCGCCACGATGCCCCAACTGAAGATCGTGGCGAGCGCGCGCCAGCCGCGCGACAGCGGCAGCAGCGGCGGCGCGGCGCGGGCGTTCGTCGCGAAGCGCCGCCGGCTCAGATAGTGGCGCTGCACCACCAGCGCGATCGCCGTGCCGGCGATGAGCAGCACGCTGAGCGCGCCGGCCGCGGCCGGATTGTTGTCGGCTTCGCCGGCGAAGAGCTTGAAGATGTCGACCGCGAGGAAAGGGCGATCCTCCGCCAGGACCACCGGCACGCCGAAATTCTCCAGCGCTTCGATGAAGACGAGCAGCGCGCCGGCCAGCACCGCCGGCATCGCCACGGGCAAGAGCACGGTGCGGAAGGCGTGCAGGCGCGACCCGCCGAGGTTGCGTGCCGCGTCTTCGATCGAGGCGTCGATCGCGCGGAAGCCCGCGATCGACGGCAGCAGCACGTACGGATACAGCGTCAGCAGGAAAACGAAGGTGATCCCGGGCAGCCCGTAGATGGGACCCATCGGGATCCCGATCGCTCGCAAGGCGGTGGTGACGACGCCGGCATGACCGAAGAGCAGCACCAGCGCGTACGCGGCGACGAACGACGGCAGCACGAGCGGCAACGTGGCGAGCGTCAGCAGCACCGTCTTGCCCGGAATGTCGATGCGAGCCAGGCAGAAGGCGAGCGGCGTGCCGACCAGCGTGGCACCCACCGTCGCGAAGGCCGCCGCGAGCAGGCTGTTGCCGACGCTGCTCACGTAATACCGGCTCGCGAAAATCTGCGCGTAGTTCGCGAGCGTGAATGCTCCGGTTCCGTTCACCCTGAGGCTCGCATCGAGAACCAAGCTGAGCGGATAGAGCAGGAACAGCGCGAGCAGCGCCAGCGCGCCGAACACGACCGCGTAGCGGAATCCCTTCATGGCGCCGGGTAGACCGCGATCTGCGCCGGATCGTAGGCGATCGCCAACGCTTCGCCCACGGCCACGACCTGAGGGCTCCCGAGCGTCGAGATGCGAATCTGCGTGCCGTCCGGGAGAGCAGCGTGCAGCCGCTGGATCTGTCCCAGAAATTCGCGCAGCACGAGCCTCGCGTGCAGCACGGGTCCGTTTGGATTTTCGGCGAGCCGCAGCGCTTCCGGCCGGATCGAGAGCAGCAGCTTCTGTCCGGCTTCGGCCGCTTTGCCCTGCACCGAGACGGTCGTTCCGCACGCGGCGACCTCGGTGGTGCGGCCATCGAATGAGCCCGCGACGCCGGGAAGCATGTTCGTGCCCCCGAGGAACTCGGCGACGAACGCCGTCTGCGGCCGGCGGTAGATTTCCTCCGGCGAGCCAATCTGCTCGACTTTGCCCGAGCGCAGGATCGCGATGCGGTCCGAGATCGCGAGCGCCTCTTCCTGATCGTGCGTGACGTAGATCGTCGTGAGGCCGAGCGACTGCTGCAGCTGGCGGATCTCTACCCGCATCTGGACCCGCAGTTGCGCGTCCAGATTGGACAGCGGCTCGTCGAACAGCAGCACCGCCGGCTCGATGACGAGCACCCGCGCGATCGCCACGCGCTGCAACTGCCCGCCGGAGAGCTGGTGCGGCCAGCGCGATCCGTAACCGGCGAGGCGCACGCGCGCGAGCGCCTTCTCGACCCGCGCCCGGATGTCTACCGGCCCGACCTTGCGGGCGCGCAGGCCGTAGGCGACGTTGTCCTCGACGGTGAGGTTGGGAAAGATCGCATAGTTCTGGAACACCATGCCGGTGTTGCGGCGGTGCGCCGGGAGGGTGTCGATGCGCCGGTCGCCGAACCAGATGCTGCCCGCGTCGAGCTCGGTGAAGCCGGCGATCATGCGCAGCAGCGTGGTCTTGCCGCAGCCGGACGGCCCGAGAAGGGTGAAGAGCTTGCCGTCCTCGATCGTTGCCGAGAAACGGTCGACGGCGCGCACGTCGCCGAACGTGCGGCTCACGCCGTCGAGACGGATCGTCGTCATGAGCGACGACGCGACCGTCCTCTAGCGCGTGTCCTGGATGATCGTCTTGATCCGGGCGAGCGTCGTGCTCCGCGCCTCGTCCCACTTCACGTCGTCGTAGGGCAGGACCTTGATCTTCGCAAGCGGCGGCATGTCGGGCATCGCCGAAAGGTCGATGTCCTGCCGGGCGGGTCGGCGGAACGTCGCCTTGAGCAGCATTTCCTGAGTGGACCTCGCCGCGAGATAGTCAATCAGCTTTTGTGCAGCATCCGGATCAGGCCCGCCCTTGATGATGGCCGCGCCTTCCGCCAGCGCGGCGGTTCCCTCGGTCGGATAAGCGACCTTGACCGGCGCGCCGTTGTGCGCCCACAGCAAGCCGGCATATTCGAGCGAGATGCCCAGCGGATACTCGCCGCTGCCGTTGCCTTCGAACACGAGCGTCGAGCGGTTGAGCACCTTCGTATTCGCAACGAGCGAGGAAAGCTTCTTCCAGCCGGCGTCGTTCTCGCCCCAGTAGCCGAGGAGCACCGTCGCGGCCGCGTAGGAAAAGCCGGAATTCGCGGGATCCGTGTAGGCGATCCTGCCCTTCCACTTGGGGTCGAGAAGATCAGCCCAAGTCTTCGGTGCGCTCGCGTCGTCGATCGCCTTGGTGTTCCGGTTGATGGTGACGATCTGCAGGTTGGTGCCGATCCAGAGATTGTTCGCGTCGCGGTATTCCGCCGGCACGGCGTCGCGGTCTTTCACCGCATGCGGCTGAAAGAACTTGGTGTTGAGCTTCAGCAGCGCGGAGCTCACGCCCCAGATCACATCGCCCTGGGGATTCGCCGCCTCCGAGGCGATGCGGCGGAAGAGCACGCCGGATCCCGTGGAGACGACGTTGACGGTGATGCCGGTCTCCTTGTTGAAGCCGTCGACGACGAGCTTGTTGACCGTGTCGTCGTTGCCCGAATAGAGCACAACCTGCGTGTCGGCAGCCGCTGCCGGCGCGCACGCCGCTGCCGCGGTCAACAGCAGCGCGATGCACGAAACCGCATGTCTCATGGTCATCCTCCTGTCCCGGGCTATTGTAGGCGAGGCGGCGCCGATCCCGATCCCGAAAGCACATAGCCGTCGATGCGCCGCTCGAGCATCGGCAGCGTCACCGCGCCCTCGGCGAGGACGGCATCGTGGAAGGCGCGCAAGTCGAATTTCGCGCCGAGCGCCTGCTCGGCCTTGCGGCGCAGCGCCACGAGCCTGATCTCGCCGAGCTTATAGGAGAGCGCCTGGCCCGGCCATGCGATGTAGCGATCGATCTCGGTGCGCACCTCGTGCTCCGACAGCGTGGTATTCCGCCGCAGGTAGTCGAGCGCCTGCTGGCGGCTCCAGCCTTTCCAGTGCACGCCGGTATCGACGACGAGCCGGCACGCGCGCCACATCTCGTAGCTCAGGCGGCCGAAATCCTCGTACGGCGTCTTGTACATGCCCATCTCGACGCCGAGCTTCTCGCAGTAGAGCGCCCAGCCTTCACCGAAAGCGCTGAGATAGGTGTTCCGGCGGAACGCGGGCAGGTCGGCGAGCTCGCGGGCGAGAGCGATCTGCAGATGATGCCCCGGCACGGCTTCATGCAGCGTCAACGCCGGCAATGAATACAGCGGTCGCTGGTCGAGCGCGTAGGTATTCACCCAGTAGGCGCCCGCCGTGCGCCCGTCGTTGGGGCCCGCGTTGTAGCGCCCGGCGGTGTAGTTGGGCGCGAGCGTCGCCGGCACCGCCTCGACTTTGTACGGCATGCGCGGCAGCTTGCCGAAATACTGCGGCAGCTTCCCGTCGATCTCCTTGGCGATGTAGCTCGCATCCTTCAACAGGGCCGTCGGCGTCTTCTCGTAGAACTGAGAATCGGTGCGAAGAAAGGCGAGGAAATCGGCGAAGCTCCCCGCGAACTTCGCCGCTCTCATCGTTTCTTCCATCTCCGCGCGGATGCGCGCGACCTCGGCGAGACCGATCTCGTGGACCTCGTCGGGCGCGATGTCGTAGGTCGCGTAGTAGCGAACGAGATCCAGATAGTAGGCCTTGCCGTTCGGGAGTGCGGACGCGGCGATCGTCTTGCGCGCCCCCGGTGCGTATTCCTCGCGGAAGAAGGTCAGGAGATCCCGGTACGCCGGAATCACGACCGAGCCGATGGCGGCCCTGGCCGCCTCGCTCAGCCGCGCCTGATCCTTCGCGGAGACGAAGCGCGGAAACGCCTTGAACGGCCCATACAGCGGCGAATCCTCCGGATCGGTGAACTGCTGCGCCTCGATGTTCGCTGCCACGCCCGGCAGGACTTCCGCCGGAAGCGTCCAGCCGTCCTTCAATCCCTGGCGCATGCCGGCGATGTTCTCGGCGAAGTAGCGCTTCACGTCGTTGAGGCGGGCGATGTAGCGCTCGTAGCCCGCCACGCTCCGGGTGTCGGCGGCCTCGTGCATCTCCATGACGTCGGTGTGAAAGCCGCTGTCGCTGTACAACGGCGCGCGCCATTCCTTGTAAGCGGCGAACTTGACCCGGTACGTCAAGATGAAATCGAAGAGCTCACAGGAGATTCGATCTTCGCCGCTCAACTGCGCGCGGTCGATGGCGTGCAGGCGCTCGAGGAACTTCGCGTCAGCCGCGGCGCGGCGCTCGAAATCGGCCGGCAGGTCCGACTCGAGCCGGTCGTCGTAGGCGCGCTCGCCTTGATAGCTCGCGGTCAGCGGATACTCTTTCCAGCTGAAAACCTGTTCGTCGGCGAAGAGCTGAGAGAGGGTCTTGCTTGCCGTATCCATGTTCAATGCCGCCTCCGCTGCCCGAGGGTTGCTGTCGCTGCCCTTCGATAACGCCTGCGGCAATCCCGTCAAGGCGAAGAGCGGGCTCGCGGCCGCAAGCTGCACGAATCTTCGTCGCCGCAGCTCCGTCGTGTGAAGGGCCTTCATGGTTCCCCGTGAACAAGTGGTCTTGTACCACAGTCTCGCTGGCCTGCTTCTCCTTGGCCGGCGCCGTGTTGCGGCATCGGGGGCAGCCTTCTAGAATCGTCGCACCTTTCCCGGGGGGGTCCGTGGAAACACCGCTGTCGATCGGCCTCGCGAAGCACGTCCTGCTGCTCTTCGGCATCATTTTGGCCGTCGGCACGGGCGTCGGCGTGCTGGCCCGACAGCTGCGGGTTCCGGACGTCGTGGTCTTCCTCGTCGCGGGCATCCTGCTCGGCCCCGGCGTCATCGGCCTGGTCGAAGTCAAGGCCGATTCCACGCTCAATCAGCTGATCCTGATCTTCGGCGCATGCTACATCCTCTTCGATGGCGGAGCGTCGCTGCAGCTCAAGGTGCTGAAGGAGGTGTGGATCACTATCACGGTGCTCGCCACGCTCGGCGTGCTCGTGACCGCGGCGATCACCGGCGTCGCCGCGTTCTATCTGCTCGACATCCCGTTCGTGGCGGCGCTGCTCCTCGGGGCCGCCATCGCTTCGACCGACCCTGCAACGCTCGTACCCGTGTTTCGCCAGGTCAAAATCAAGGATCGAGTGGCGCAGACCGTCATGGCGGAATCGGCTTTCAACGATGCGACGGGTGCCATCGCCACGTTCGCCGTGCTCGGCGTCGCGCTGGGTCAGGGCGATTTCTCCATCGGACAATCGCTCCTGGACCTGGTCAAGCAGGCAGGATTCGGATTCGTCGTCGGAGCTATCCTGGGCTACCTGGCCGCATTCGTCATCGCGCACGAGAAATTCGGCTTCCTCCAGGAGTACGCGCCTGCCGTCTCGCTGATGGCCGTCATCGGCGCCTATCTCGGTGCCGACGGACTGCAGGCGAGCGGCTTCATGGCCGTGTTCGTCTTTGGCATCGTGATCGGCAACAAGGACGCCTTCGGTTTCGCCATGGAGCCGGGAGAGCAGGCCAAGCTTCAGGACTTCGTGTCGACGACCGCGCTGATCATGCGCATGTTCATCTTCATCCTGCTGGGCACTCAGGTCGACTTCGGACTGATGAACAAGTATCTCGTCGGTGGAGTCGCCGTCGTCCTCGTGTTCATGCTCGTCGCCCGGCCCGTGACCGTCTTCGTCTGTGCGACGCCGGATCGCAGGGTCAAGTGGACGCTGAACGAGCTTGTGTTCATGTGCTGGACCCGTGAGACCGGGGTCATCCCGGGCGCGCTGGCCGGACTCCTGATGGGGATGCAGGCGCCGCAAGCGAGGGTCATCGCATCGGTCACGTTCATCGCGATCCTGATGACGATCCTGATCCAGGCGACGACGACCCGGTGGCTCGCCGGGAGGCTGTCGTTGCTCGAAGAATAGCAAGGCTCGAGGCCGGTTCCTGATGGGGACGTCCGACCGAACGACGCCCGACTGGGTGCGGCCCAGGCATCCGCGCACAACGCTCGCCGAGTTGCTGGCGGCTTCGATCCGCGACCATCGTGGAAACGTCGCGATCGCCGCGCCGGGGCGAGACGATCTGACGTATGCGGATGTGGGTCGGGCATTCGCCGCGATCGCCGGCAGTCTCGCCGACGCCGGCTACGCGCGCGGCGCGCGCATCGGACTGGCGCTGCCCGACGGGCCGGAGCTCGCGGTCGTCATGCCGGCGATCTGCTCGGTCGCGACCTGCGCTCCACTGAACGCCGCGCTCGACGAGGAAGCTCTCGTCCGTCTGCTGAAGGCGATGCGAATCGACGCGTTGATCGTCCCCGCGCGTGCCGACTCGGTCGCGGCGCGGGCGGCGCGCCGCGCCGCGGTCGCGTTGATCGGCTTGCGCGGCTCGCTCGGGAATCCGGACGGCTTTGATCTCGTTCCGGAGTCGAGCCGCGGCCGCGCGCCGATCGAAGCGCCGCAGGCGCACGACATCGCGCTGCTGATTCACACCTCGGGCAGCACCGGCGCGCCGAAAGTCGTGCCGTGGGAGCAGTGGCGCGTGGCCGAGGTGGTGCGCAACCGCATCGAGATTTCGCGAATCGACGCATCCGACCGGTCCATGATCGCGCTGCCGCTGCATTCCAGCGCGGGCATCCGGCGCGTGCTGACGAGTCTCGCGACGGGTGGATCGATCGCGTGCCCGGGCGCGCTCGCACCCGACGCCATGCTCGATTTGTTGGAGGCGCTGGCGCCGACGCACTATTTCGCACCTCCCGCATCGCTGATCGCGCTGCTCGAGGCATGCGAGCGACGCGTTCCACGCCTCCATCATCGCTTGAAGACAATCTGGTCCGGCACGACCGACGTGCCCGCTTCCGTTCGCTCGCGCCTGGAACAGGCGTTCGAGGTGCCCGTCCTCGTCGGCTACGGATCGACCGAGGCGGGCAGCATCGCCCAGACGCCGTTTCCGCCTGACCGCGCACCGGCAGGATCGGTCGGTCGCGCAACCAACGTCGAGATACATGTCGCCGACGACGAGGGTCGTCGCCTCGGACCCGGCGAATCCGGCGAGATCGTCGTCCGAGGTGCGGAAGTTTTCGCCGGCTACGAGAACGACGACGCCGCCAATCGCGCGGCGTTCCGCGACGGCTGGTTCAGAACCGGCGACATCGGCCGCGTCGATCGCGACGGATTCGTCTACGTGCTGGGGCGGCTCGCCGATATCATCGACCGCGGCGGCACGAAGATCGCCTCGGGCGAGATCGAAGCGGTTCTACTGCAGCATCCGCAGGTTCTCGAGGCGGCGGCTTTCGCCGTACCGCATCGCACGCTCGGGCAGGATGTGGCCGCGGCGGTCGTGCTGCGCGATCGCGTCGGCGCGAGCGAGTTGCGGCATTTTCTTCGCGGCTCGCTCGCGGCCTTCAAGATTCCCTCGCGCATCGTCGAGGTGCCGGCGCTGCCGCGTGGAGACGGTGGCAAGGTCGCGCGCGGCGAGTTGGCCGCGCTCGTCGCCACGATGGCCGATCCCGGCGACGAGCCGCCGATCGGGCGCGAGGAGACCGAGATCGCGCGGATCTTCTCCGACGTGCTCAGGGCCCCGCGCGTGGGCAGGCGGGACAGCTTCTTCGATCTCGGCGGCGATTCCTTGAGCGCGGCGAACGTGCTGACTGCGCTCGATGCGGCGCTTGGCGTCTCGGTCTCGCTCGAGGTGCTGTTCGATGCTCCGACCGTGTGCGAGCTCGCCGCCGCGCTTCGCGATCGTGCTCGCCTGGACGGTGCGCATTCCGAAACGAAGGCTCAACCCAAGATCGAGAGGCGAAGCTGACGCGCCGACGCGCCGTGCTGCGTGCCCTCGCGACGGGTGCGTTGGCGATTGCAACCCCGCTGCTCGCGGCGCAGGGCGCCTCGACCAAGGTGGTGAGGCTGATCGTCGCCTTCCCGCCGGGAGGCCAGAGCGACCTCATCGCACGACTCGTGGCGCAGGCGCTCGAAGAGCCGCTCGAAGTTCCGGTCGTGGTCGAGAATCGGTCCGGCGCCAGCGGTCAGGTCGGCGTCGAGTTCGCAGCTCGAGCTCCCGCCGACGGCACCACGCTGCTGCTGGGCAGCGCCAGCAACCTCACCATCGCGCCGGCGCTGGACAGCGGCTTGCCGTACGACACGATGCGCGACTTCGCGCCCATCGGACGAGTCGCGCGGCTGCCGCTGGTGGTGGCGGTGCGCGCCGCGCTTCCCGTCGCGAACGCGCGGCAGCTCGTCGATTACGCGCGCCGGCATCCGGGAGCGTTGACCTACGCCTCGGGCGCGGCCATGGTCCAGTTCGCCTTCGAGTCCCTCAATGCCCAGGCCGGCATCGACATCCTCCACGTTCCTTACGGCGGATCACCGCCGGCGCTGCGGGACCTGCTGGCCGGCGTCGTGGATCTCATCCTTGCCGATGTCGCGGCGATCGCCCCGCACGCAAGCTCCGGGGCGGTCCGCGTGATCGCGAATGCGGGGCAGACGAGGTCGCACGCATTTCCCGCCATCCCGACGATGGTCGAGCAGGGGTACGATTTCGTGTTCGAGTCCTGGCAGGGCGTGCTCGCGCCGAGCGGCACGCCGCGAGAATCGATCGCGCAGCTCCAGGGCGCGCTGCAAAAGGCTCTTGCGTCGACTGAATTCCGCAAGGGCCTGGAGGGCGTCGGTGCGGAGCCGATCGACGAGCCCGCGGCGGCATTCGAGCGCCTTCTGCGCGACGAGCTCGAAAAATACCGACGCCTCGTCAGGATCGCGAAATGACGCGTCGGCGCGCTCTCGCCGCGATCGCGACGATCCTCGCCCGGATCGCCGCGTCGACGCGCGATCGGATTCGGCCGCGCGTCCGACGTGTCGACTTCGCGGATCGTCGCCGCGCACGGCGAGAGCGCGCTCAAATTCTCGGTCGTATCCCCGACCGCGAATCACCTTCGCGTCGCGGTGAGCTTCTCCGACGCGACGCCGAACCGCCGCTACACGACCGACCTGAGCATATTCAGCGCGACGCAGGCAACGGGGTGGACGTTCGAAGGCAACGGCGACACCAAGGTCTTTGCCTGCGTGCCGCAGTAGCTTGAGGTAACGCTTCGCCGATACGGCCGCAGCGGCACTTCCTCGAGGCGTCCCGGAAGTCCTACGCTCGAATCCGCCTTCTGCCGATAGTCGAGGCCCGGGGCGCAAGCGCACATTATCGGCACGCAATCCCTTCCGGAGAGAACAATGGGCAAGTACGTCTTGGCGTGGTTGTTGGGTGTACCGGCGCTCGTGCTGGTCGTCGTTTACATGTTCTTCCACTGAGCGTCGACGAACAGCGCTAGATCGTCGCCAAGCTCGACGGCGGCTTGAGCGGGTTGCCGCGACACTGACGCGCGGCACGCCGCTGCGGCAAGGCGCCGCCGCATGACGCCGCCCACCCACCGCGGCGTAACGCCGCCGCATCCCACGCTCGTGCTACGATCGGCACGAATCGATGGAGCGACTGGCGCAGTGATGAATCGACTCGACTTCAGCGGCCGCGCCGCCGTGATCACGGGCGGAGCCGCGGGCATCGGGCTCGCCATTGCCCGCCGTCTCGTCGAAAGCGGCGGCCGCGTCAGCCTCTGGGACCGCGATGCGGGCGCGCTCGATCGCGCACGCGCCGAGCTCGGCAGCGCGGCCGAGGCGCGCCGGGTCGACGTCGCGGACCCGGCCGGCGTGGAAGCGGCGGCGTCCGCGACCGCGGCTGCGCTCGAGCGCATCGATGCGCTCGTGTGCTCCGCCGGCATCACCGGGCCCAATACGACGACGTGGGATTATCCGATCGACGACTGGCAGGAGGTGATGGCCGTCAACGTCAACGGCGTATTCCTCGCGAACCGCGCGGTCGTGCCGCTGATGTTGCGCAATGACTACGGGCGGATCGTGAACATCGCCTCGGTGGCCGGCAAGGAAGGCAATCCGAATGCGTCGGCCTACAGCACGTCGAAGGCGGCAGTCATCGGGCTCACCAAATCGCTGGGCAAGGAGCTGGCCCGAACCGGAATCCGCGTCAACTGCGTCACTCCGGCAGCCGTGAAAACGGCGATCTTCGATCAGATGAGCGAGGCGCACATCGATTTCATGCTGTCGAAGATCCCGATGGCGCGCTTCGGTCGCGTCGAGGAGGTCGCGGCGCTGGTCGCGTGGCTGTGCACGGAGGAATGCTCGTTCTCCACCGGCGCCGTGTTCGATCTGTCCGGCGGCCGTGCCACGTACTGACCGGGTTCCCGCGGACAGGAATACGCGTCGCGACCCGGCTGTTTACGCGGGTGGCCGAGCGTCGGTCGCGCGCCGTCGAGGCGTCCTGAAGCCTTCGCTCGGGCTTCTCGAAGGAGGTCGCCATGCGAGTCCTGGCTTCGATTTTTCTTGCGCTGTTCGCGTCGCTCGGCGCGCCCGTCGCGCGGGCGACGTTCCACACCTATCAGATCGACCAGATCTTCTCCAATGCGGACGGCAGTGTGCAGTTCGTCGTGCTGCACGAAGCCGCCGGCGCCAACGGGCAGAACCTCCTCGAGGGGCACACGTTCACCAGCACGGGCGGCGGCGATATGCAGACGTACGTGTTTCCCAACGATCTGCCGGGCGGGATGAGCGACGGCTACGGCATGCAGCCCGCGCCGACGGCGTTCACGCGGGTCCTGATCGCGACCCAGGGCTTCGCCGCGCTCAACCTCGTGAAGCCGGATTACGTCGTGCCGAACGGTTTTCTGCCGCTCGCCAACGGCACGATCAATTACGCCGGCGTCGATCAGGTGAGCTACACGGCCCTGCCCACGGATGGGGTCACGTCGATCACGCGCGCCGGAGCGACCGAGCCGAATCTGGCGGTCAACTATGCGGGTCAGTCGGCATCGGTCGCCGTGGCTCCGCCCAATCCGCCCGTCGCCACGGCCGTCGAGTATTACTACGCCGACTGGAACTTCTATTTCGAGACGGCGTTTCCGGACGAGATCGCGGCGCTCGACGGCGGGGCGTTCGGCGGGGTGTGGAAGCGCACGGGGCAGACGTTCAAGGTGTGGACGCAGGCGAGTGCGACGGCGCTGCCGACCTGCCGGTTCTTCAGCACGCTGTTCGATCCGAAGAGCTCGCACTTCTACACGCCGTTCGCCGACGAGTGCGCGAGTCTCAAGGCGGGGGTGGCGTGGCAGTACGAGGGGATCGCGTTCTACATCGAGCTGGCGGATGCGAACGGGCTGTGTCCTGCGGGGACGGTGGCGCTATACCGACTGTACAACAACGGGATGGGCGGGGCGCCGAACCACCGCTACACGACCGACCTGAGCATATTCAGCGCGATGCAGGCGGCGGGGTGGACGTTCGAGGGCAACGGCAACACCATGGTGTTCGCCTGCGTGCCGTCGTAACCGAAGCTACAATCGATCGTTCGCTTCGGCAACGGTCGATCCCCTGAGCTTCGCTGCGGCTTCGCATAACCTCTCCGCGCTGTTGACGGCGAGCGCCCGGTCGCACCCCGCGCTTCCCGCGGTGGCGCTCGGCTCGAACGTTGTGAGCGATTACGGCCGGGTCGCGACCCGCGTGGCAGAGCTCGCCGCGACGTTCGCCGGCGCCGGCCTCGAGCGTGGCGAGTGCGTCGCGCTCGTCGCCCGCAACACACCCGAATACATCGAGACGCTCTTCGCCTGCTGGCACGCCGGCCTGTGCGCGGTTCCGGTCAACAGCAAGCTGCATCCGGGAGAGCTCGCCTACGTTCTCGAGCATTCGGGCGCGCGCTGGGCGTTCGTCGACGCGGCCTGGCGTGCGGCGCTCGATGGTGAAGCGGGCCAAGCACCGGCGCTCGATCGCGTCGTCGAATTCGGCTCCGGCGAATACGAGCGGCTCTTCGGCGGCAAATGCCGCGATGCGCCGGTCGCCGTCGAACCGACCGAAACGGCATGGCTCTTCTACACCAGCGGCACGACCGGGCGGCCGAAGGGCGCGATGCTGTCGCACGCTAACCTGAGGGCGATGAGCGCGGCGTTCCTCGCCGGCGTCGAGAGCGTGGCGGCCGGCGATGCGATCGTGCACGCGGCACCGCTGTCGCACGGCTCGGGACTGTACGTCGTCCCGCATGTCGAGCGCGCCGCGGTCAACGTCGTGCCGGAATCGGGCGGATTCGACGCCGAGGAAGTCGCGCGGCTCGCCGAGCGCTGGCGCAACGTGCGCCTGTTCGCCGCGCCGACGATGGTCAAGCGGCTGGTCGCGCACGGCAGGATTGCAGGCGCCGCGCTCGAGAACGTCGCCTGCATCGTCTACGGCGGCGCGCCGATGTACGTCGAAGACTGCAAGGCTGCGTACGCGCTGGTCGGAGCGCGGCTCGCGCAGATCTACGGCCAGGGCGAGTCGCCGATGACGATCACGGCCCTGCCGCGCGCGCTCGTCGCGAGCGCGGTCGAGGCGAACGACGACGCACGCCTCGGGTCGGTCGGCGCGGCTCTACCCGGCGTCGAGCTCCGCATCGCCGATGCGGACGGCCGAGCGCTGGCGCCCGGCGAAGTGGGCGAAGTGCTGGTCCGGGCTCCGACGGTGATGCAGGGCTACTGGCGGAACGAGCAGGCGACGACGGCCGCGCTGGCGGGCGGGTGGCTTCACACCGGCGACGTCGGTTGCGTCGACGAGAGCGGTTTTCTCACGCTCAAGGACCGCTCCAAGGATCTCATCATCAGCGGCGGATCCAACATCTATCCGCGCGAGGTCGAAGAGGTGCTGCAGCGACATCCGTCCGTGGCCGAAGTCGCAGTGGTCGGTCGCCGTCACGCCGATTGGGGCGAGGAGGTGGTGGCGTGCGTCGTCGTGCGGAGCGGCGCCGACTTCGCACGCGTCGAGCGCGAGCTCGACAGGCTGTGCCTCGATCGCATCGCGCGCTTCAAACGCCCGAAGGCGTACGTGTTCTTCGACGAATTGCCCAAGAACAACACCGGCAAGGTGCTGAAGACGGCGCTGCGGGAGCACGTTGCCGGGAAAGCTTCGTAGCGGCGCTCGGCGCCAGGACGGTCTCGCTCAACCCGGACGGGCGGGCCTTCGCAACGGCGAGGACACGAGCGCGGACACCACGACCGCGGCGGCGCCCGAGGCGAACGCCGACCAGGGACCGATCGCCTCGACGAGCTGGCCGCCGACCGCCATGCCCGCTCCGACGCCGATCACGATGCACGTGGACATCCACGTGAAAGCTTCGGTCGCATAGCGCGCGGGTGCATGCTGCGTCACGAGCAGCGACAGCACGGTGAGCGCCGGCGCGATCGTCAAGCCCGCGCCGAACGCGAGCGGACCGAGAATCCACGGCGAGCGAGCGAACGCGTGCGCGCCGAGCAGCAGCGCGAAGGCGAGGAGCAGCCGCGGCAGCTGGCGCTCGAGCGGGAGCGCGAGGTGCAACGCCCCGTACGCGAGGCCGCCGGCGGCGCTGCCGATGGAGCACGTTGCGAGGAGCGCGCCGCCGAGCGCGATGACGCCCAGGCGCGAGGCGAATCCCGGGTAGCCGACCTCGAGCATGCCGAAAGCGAAGGTGAGCGCCGCGCTGGTCGCGTAGGCGACGAGAAGCCGCCGGTTCGCGAGCGGGCCGGCGAGATGCCTCGTCTCATCCGCGGCGCGCTTCCAGTAGCGGCTTGCGCCGGAGAAGGCGAAGAGTGGCGCGGCGCATGCGGCGACGAGCCACGTCAGCGTGAACGCATCGGCGGCGGTACCGATGAGCAACGCCAGCCCGATCAGCGCGGGCCCGATGGTGAAGTTGATCTCGATCATCACCGTGTCGATCGCGAACGCGGTCCGGCGCTCGCGGGCATCTTCGAAGCGATGCCGCCAGAGCGTTCGCGTCAACACCGAGATCGGCGTCACGAAGGCGCCGGCGACCATCGTCAGGGGCGCGATGCCCGCGAGCGGCACATGGAGCGGCCCGGCGAAGAGCAGCAGTCCCAGCGCCGCGGGGTGCACGATGCCCGTCACCGCGAGCACGCCGAGCGGGCCATAGCGATCGATGAGGCGACCCTGGATCGGCGCCGTGCACGCCATCGCGACCAGGTACGTGCCGACCATGCCACCCGCGAAAGCGAACGATCCGGACAGCTCGCGCAGGTGCATGAGCATCGACAGCGACATCATGCCCACCGGCATGCGCGCGATCAGCGCGATCGTCAGCAGCCGCGCGACGCCGGGCAAGCGGAAGAACGCGGCGTAATGCTGCGCGAAGCGCTGCATGGGAAGAGCAGCGGAACGCCGGCCGCCGGCGGCGGGGCGCGTCACGGGAGCGCTCGCCTCAAGCCAGCAACTTGAAAGCGTGCTTCCAGTCGTTGCGCAGGAAACCCGGAATGCACCAGAGCATGCACAAGGGCTCGATGGCGCGAGCGGCCTCGGCCCCGCCCATGTCGGCGATCTCCCAGCCGAACGCGTCGAGGATTCCGGCGACGGTCTTCTTCGCCGCGTCGTCGTTGCCGCAGATGAACATCGTCGGCTTGCCGCCCTTGAAGCGCGGATCGACCATGCACGCGCTGCCCACGGAATTGAACGCCTTGACGAATCGCACGGCGGCGAACTCGCGCTGCAGGCGCTCCATGAGCGAGTCGTCGAGCGAGGTGAAGAATTGCAGCACGCCTTGGGTCGGCGCCGAGTCCGCGATCGGATTGGTCGCGTCGATCGTCACTTTGCCGCGCAGGTTCGCCTCGCCGGAGGCGCGGACCGCATCGGCCGCCGCCGAGCCTTTGACCGCGAGCACGGCGATCTCGCCGAATTTCGCGGTTTCCGCGAACGAGCCCACGCGCGCCTTCGGATGCGCGGCCAACCACGTGCTCAACTTCGCCGGCTCGCGCGTGCCGAGCATCGCGTCGTGCCCGTGCCCGATGAAGCCTTCGGCTAGCGCCCTGGCGACATCGCCCGATCCGATGATTCCGACTTTCATGGGTGTGCTCCTGCCTCGAAGAGACGCCGACCGGGAAACCATTATGCCGCAGGTCGCGAGCCGCTCGCTCTCGCCCGGCGCGGCGAATTCGTGGATCCCTCGATCTTGACCATCCGCAAGCGCTTAGCTCACGATGGAAGGCGGAATAGCGAGCTGGGCGAGAACGTTTACCCCGGAGCCGCCTCGGGCGGCGCGATGGTGTTTCGGCCGCAGGCGGGCGTTCGGACGCAGCGTCGATTTCAAAAAACGATAGGGAGGAGTTCCGCATGTCGCATCGAATCGTGGTTGCATTGCTCGCGGCGGTCGCCGGCACGGCGCTCGCGCAGTCGTCGAACATGACGTTCTTCATCTCGAGCACCGGCTCGGGCAAGGGCGCCGATTACGGCGGGCTCGCCGGCGCGGACAAGCATTGCCAGACGCTTGCCGCAGCCGCGGGCGCGGGCAATCGCACGTGGCACGCGTACCTGAGCGCGAGCCCTGCGGGCGGAGCGCCCGCCGTCAACGCGCGCGACCGCATCGGCAAGGGTCCGTGGCAGAACGCGAAGGGCGTGGTCATCGCCAAGGACGTTGCCGAGCTCCATGGCAACAACCATCTCGACAAGCAGACCGCGCTCACCGAAAAGGGCGAGGTGGTGAACGGCCGCGGCGACACGCCGAACAAGCACGACATCCTCACCGGCTCGAAACCGGACGGGACCGCGTTCACCGGACCCGAGGACATGACGTGCGGCAACTGGACCAAGAACGGCGAAGGCGCGGCGATGCTCGGCCATCACGATCGTCAGGGCTTGAGCGACGATCCACCGGCGCATTCGTGGAATTCGTCGCATCCGTCGCGCGGCTGCAGCGACGATCTGTTGAAGACCACGGGCAGCGCGGGACTCGTCTACTGCTTCGCGGTGAACTGACTCGCCAGCGCAGCGGGCGGAGCGGCGCGAGCCGCGCGCCGAAAAAGTCAGCCCGACGGGCTCGCTGGATCCGCTTTCGGCTTCGGCCACTGTCGAGGGTGGCCCGCGCCCTTTTCCCCGCCGGCAGCCGCGGCCCGGGCAGCCTCGCCGTCGCCGCCGGACGGCGACGCGGCGCGGCCCGCGGCAAGCCTGGCCGAGGGCAGGGGAATTATTGCCGTCCCGGAGCGGTTTACACTGAGGTAAAACACACATCGGGGGGCCAAGATGAGATGGGAGCGTTCGGTATGAGCGGACGCGTCGTACGCCTCGACCCTGCAACGCACAAGGTCGTCGACACGCTGCTGCCGTGGTTCGTCAACGGCACGCTCGACGCCGACGAGCACGCCCTCGTCGAGCGGCATCTGGTCGAATGCGCCCGCTGCAGGCAGGAGATCGAATGGCTGCGCGGCCTGCACGCCGCGCTCGTCGCCGGCGAGGCCGGCCAGGCGGGGTCGGGCGCGTTCCGCAAGCTCAGGCGCCGGCTCGCCACTCCGCGCCGTCGAGGGTCCGGGGTGGCGCGCGGGCTCCTGCGCGGCCCATGGACGCACTGGGTGATCGGCGCCCAGCTCGTGCTGCTGGCGACCTTGGGCACCGTCACGTTCCAGACCGTCTTCCAGGACCCCGACCGCACGGCCCGCTACCGCACCCTGGGCGCGACCGATGCCGCCACGCAGGCGCGCGGCATCCTGGTCGTCGTGTTCGACCCCGGCACGCCGGAGGCCGAACTCCGGCGCGTGCTGCGCGAGGCGGGCGCCCGCGTGGTCGACGGTCCCACCGCGAGCAACGCTTACGTGCTCGATGTTGCCGCGAGCGAGCAGGCGCAGGCTCTGCGGCGCCTCAAGGCCGAGCACGCCGTCGTGCTGGCCGAGGAGCTCGCGTCGCGGAGCGGGCATTGAGCGTCGGGCGAGACTTCGGCACAGCCTTGGCATTGGCGCTCGCGCTGATCGCGCCGGCGCACGCCCAGCCGACGCCGTCGCCTGATCGGTCCGCGCCGACGCTGGCGCAGCCCGCGTCCGCGAGCGTGGACGATCGGGCGGCGGCACGCCAGCTTCTGGTCATGCTGCATCTCGCGGCGCCGCACTTCCGGCCCGACGTGAACTACAACGGCAGCTACGACGGCCGCGGCGATGCGCGCCGGCGCGTGGCGGAAGCCCTCGCGGGCAAGTACGGACTCAAGGTCGTCAACGGCTGGCCGATGCCGGCGCTGGGTGTGGATTGCTTCGTGATGGAAGCGCCCGCGGACGCTCAGCTCGCCTCGGTCGAAGAGGCGCTCGCCCGCGATTCGCGCGTGGAATCCGTGCAACGGATGCAGATCTTTCACGTGCTCGCGCACAACGATCGGCTCTATCCGCTGCAGCCCGCGGCCACCATGTGGCATCTTGCCGATCTGCATCGCCTCGCGACCGGCAAGCACGTGCGGGTCGCCGAGATCGACACCGGTGTCGAAGCCGACCATCCCGATCTCGCCGGCCGCGTGCTGTTGCAGAGGAATTTCGTCGACGACGCTCCCGACGTCGGCGAAGCCCACGGGACCGAAGTCGCCGGCATCATCGCGGCGCGGGCCGACGACGCGATCGGCATCGCCGGCGTCGCGCCGGAGTCCGATCTGCTCGCGCTTCGCGCCTGCTGGGAGCGAGGCGCGACCGAGCCCGCGATCTGCAGCAGCTTCACGCTGGCTCGGGCGCTGCAATTCGCGCTGGACCGCAAGGCGCACGTGATCAACTTGAGTCTCGGCGGACCGCGCGATCGACTGCTCGAGCGCCTGCTCGACGTCGCGACGACGCGCGGCATCGCGGTCGTCGGCGCCGTCGATCCGGAAAGCCGCGATGGCGGATTTCCTGCGTCGCACCCGGGCGTGCTTGCGGTGGCGGGTGAGGACGGGCACGATGCGCCTGCCGGCGCCTTGCTCGCGCCCGGGCGCGACATCCCGACTACAACCCTGGCGCACACGTGGGGCTTCGTTACCGGTTCGTCATTCGCCGCGGCGCACGTGACCGGTCTCGTGGCCTTGCTCCATGAGCTCGATCCCGGGCTGCGGCCGGCCGAGCTCAAGCCGCTGCTCGCGCGAACGGCGCCGTCTTCCCCCACGGCCACGCGCGATGGCGTCGACGCGTGCGCGGTCGTCGCGCGGGTCGCGCGCGCTTGCGCCTGCGCGTGCCCCGAGCCGGGGCTGGCGCATTGAGCGCGCGCCTCGCGGCGCGCTGACGCTCGCTTTGACGTTCG
>Ga0187779_10000781_pt1 | contig 20806 bp, 17 predicted proteins | sample 1015_Q2_SP10_10__FD_132435 | JGI IMG/M metagenome (GOLD analysis project Ga0187779, IMG submission 132435) | Tropical peat soil microbial communities from peatlands in Department of Meta, Colombia - 1015_Q2_SP10_10_MG | ecosystem: Environmental > Terrestrial > Soil > Wetlands > Peat | place... | reverse complement strand
CCGTACGCGGCGATCATCTTTTTTTCTTCGTCGGACCCGAGCGCTATGCCGAGCTTGTGTTTGGACTTGAATCGATCCTGGGCTTGGACAGGGTCGGCCGAGACCCCGAGAATCTCGGTCCCCGCCTTGGCGAACTGACCGCGTAACCGCGAGAAAGCAAGCGCTTCCTTGGTGCATCCGGGCGTATCGGCTTTGGGGTAGAAATAGAGGACAAGATTGCGGCCCTTGAAGTCCTTCAGCGAAATCTGGCCGCCGCCGTCCCGCGGTAATGTGAAGGCTGGGGCCTTCGCACCCGCAGCAAGTTCTTGCCCCATATGCCTTCCTTTCGTCGCTTTCAAACGGTCATGTCGCACATGCCATTTGCGTCGGAGGGGCGCAACCGGTTCCACAGATAAGTGCCGCGAGAAACGCCGTGTATGGGTCCGGCTGTCGGTAGAATACGCATGCTAAGTCAGACGAGGGCGCGACCTAGCGAATGACCGGTAGCGAACACGAGCACGCACATCATGAAGGCCACGTTGTTGCCGTGGCTCATGCCCCGCATCAGCGGCGCGTGACGCGTGTTCTCGGTCGTCAGCGGTGGACAGGCGCGCGCCGGCGGGCAGTCAGTCTGGTCCGTTTGCGTTTCCTTCGCCGTGTGCTTTGGGGTTTGGTGATCTTTGCCTCGATCGCGACCCTTGCGGTCGTCGGGCTATGGTGGCGGCTGTCGGGTGGTCCGATCGAACTTGATCTCGCTACACCGTGGCTAAAGGCGGCAATCGAGGAAAACTTCGGCGGCAACCATAGTGTTGTCGTAGGAGGCACACAGCTCGAACGCGACGAGAAAGGTCGAACCTCGCTTCGCCTGCGCGACATCATCGTACGGGATAGCGACGGAACCATAGTCGCGAGCGCACCAAAAGCCGAAGTTGGTATTTCCGGCAGAAGTCTTCTGGCAGGGCGGTTGCGTGCGCAAAGTCTCAATCTGGTGGGCGCCGAAATGTCCATACGCATTGAGACCGACGGTCGTCTTACCGTTTTTGCCGGCGCGGATAAGCGGCCAATCGCGACCGCCGCACCGGGCATTGGACCGCCGCGCATGAGTGCGCCCGATTCCAACGCTACGCCGCAAGCCGCGTTACAAGCCGGTTTCCAAGATCTTGCGGGCATCATGGCGAGGCTCGATGCCGTTGGTGAAACGGGCCTCGATGGACACGACCTGCGCGAGCTCGGTCTCAAGAACGGCAATCTCGTCGTTGACGACCGCCGCAATGGAAAGCGCTGGACTTTTGACGGTATCAACGCAAGCCTGACGCGTCCGCGACAGGGCGGAGTTATTTTCCGACTAGAATCCGACAATACCGAACGGCCATGGGTTTTGAGTGCAGCGATACGTCCGCTCACCGATGGGATGCGCGCGGTTGGCATCGAGGCGCGCAAGGTTTCCACACGGGACATTATACTGGCGCTCAGGCTCGACACACGAAACGTGGATATCGACCTACCTTTGTCCGCGAGTATCCGTGCCGACGTGTCAGCCGACGGGACGCCCCAACAGGTACAGGGGCAGCTCATCGCGGATGCCGGCACTATCAATGACAATGACAGGATTCGTTTGAACATCGACCATGCCGATTTCCGATTCAATTGGGATGCGCACCGGCACAATCTGGTTGTGCCGTTCCAGGTCCAATCCGGCGGCAACCAGTTCACCCTGCGTGCGAGCCTGGAGGCGCTGCCCGATGACAACGGCGCCTGGCGGCTTGAAGTCGCGCGCGGCGATTCTGTAATCGATCCGATCATAATCGCGCCAGGCGCGTCGGCGGATGAAGAGGGCATTTCCATCAATCGCGTTGCTGTCCGCGCACGGATCGATACCGCGCGCAAACGGCTAGAACTTGATCAGGGTGATTTCGGCCGCATCGACACGCGTCCCTCGCACAATATCGGCATCGCCGTTACCGGGAGCCTCGATTATTCCGGGACGGAGCCGCACCTTGCTTTCGGCGCTGCCGGTACGCGCATGACCGTGTCAGCGATGAAGCGGCTCTGGCCGATATTCGTGGCCGCTGATGTGCGGTCTTGGGTTGAAGACCATATTGCCGATGGCATGGTCGAACGGGTTGTTGTTGCCGGCAACGCACCACTTGATGTCTTCAGGCACGACGGCCCGCCGACCCCGGACGATGGCTTGTCTGTCGATATCGAAACCAGCGGGACGACACTGCGTCCGATTGCAACTTTGCCGGCTATTCGTGACGCTGATCTGACAGTCCGGATCAGTGGCCGCAACGCGGTCATCAATCTCGGCCGTGGCACAGTCGAAGCAGTACCGGGACGCAAACTCAACATTGCAAGCGGCGTATTCGAAGTGCCGGACACTTTTCCCAAACCGGCACCCGCGCGGGCGAGCTTCCGCATCGACGGTACCATGCCTGCTACCGCAGCGTTGCTTGCAACCGAAGGCTTGCGCGATAGCGTGGGCATCACGCTTGATCCGGCAACAAGTCGCGGCACGGTCGCCGCCCAGGTTGGGGTCCGCTTGGCAATCGGAAGATCGGTTCCCAAGGATTCTTCGACTTATACTATTGCCGCTGACCTCATCAATTTTTCCGCCGATAAAATTTTACTTGGCCAAAAGCTCGAGGCTTCGCTTCTCAAGGCAACGGCAACGAACGATGGTTTTCAGCTCAAGGGCGACGTCAAGCTCAACGGTACGCCGGCAACCATCGAATTGCGTAAGCAGAAAGACGACCCTGACGCCGAGCTTCGTATGCAATCGATAATCGATGAGGCCGCCCGTCGCCGCATGGGGATGGATGCCGGCAGCGCAGTTGCAGGAGCCATTCCTGTCAAGGTTTTGGGGCGGGTCGGCGACAATACCAAAGACGACAATGGCCTGAGCGTTGAGGCGGACCTCACACCGGTGAAGATCGACAATCTGTTGCCCGGCTGGGTCAAACCGGCAGGAAAACCTGCGCGCGCTACCTATACAATGGTCAGAACGGGCAAGTCAGTTCGTTTCGATGATATCAGCGTTGACGGCGCGGGCACGACCGTCCGGGGCTCGGTAGAGTTCGATGGCACGAACGAACTCGTTTCGGCGAATTTCCCGGTATTCGGATTTTCCGACGGCGATAAGGTCGCCCTGAAGGCGGACCGCGGCAGCGACGGCACGTTGCGCGTGTCGATGCGCGGCGATGTCTACGATGGGCGGAATTTTGTGAAGTCGTCGCTGGCGGGTGGACTCGCTGACAAGAATAAAACCACGCAGGAAGATCTCGATCTCGACGTCAAACTCGGCACTGTGGCAGGCCATAACGGCGAGACGCTACGAGGGCTTGACCTGAGACTGTCGCGCCGCGGAGGGCATATTCGAAGTTTCTCGATGACGAGCAAGATCGGCCGCGATACTCCGTTGAATGGCGATTTGCGGGTACGCGCCCGCGACAATCATCACGTTATCTATTTCGAAACCGACGATGCCGGTTCGCTCTTCAGGTTCACCGACATGTATCCGCGCATGTTTGGTGGTCAGATGTGGGTTGCCCTGGATGCGCCGACGCAGGACCAGGCACCGCAAATCGGGACCCTTTTCATCCGGAGCTTCTCGGTGCGCGGAGAACCCGCGCTAGAGAGGGTTGTATCGGGGGCGCCGGGCGCGGCGGGCACACAGGGTGTCGACTTCAGCGAGATGCGCACCGATTTCACGCGCTCGCCCGGCAAGATGGCGATCCGCGACGGTATCGTACGCGGGCCGCTCGTTGGCGCGACGATAGAGGGACAAATTGACTACGCGCGCGACGACGTGCACCTGCGCGGCACCTTCGTGCCGTTCTATGGGCTCAACAACATGTTCGGCCAAATCCCCATCGTTGGCCTGTTCCTTGGCGGCGGCAGCAAAGAAGGTTTGCTCGGAATAAATTATGAGGCCGTCGGGCCACCAGGCTCGCCGCGAATTCTGGTCAATCCAGTGAGCGCGATAGCGCCGGGTCTGCTGCGCAAATTCATCCCGTCGCCGGGATCGTTCGATCCGAATTTGCTTCCGCAGACGCAGAATCAGATGCAGGCGCGCTGAGGCGGTTATTTCCGCTTGAGCTGAAAGTGCCGTTTTTTGCCGAACGACAGAACGTGAACTCCCTCGGACGTCGCGTTGTTGTCCGTCAACGTCAGCTTTTCATCGGTTACGACGACACCGTTCAATTTGATGCCGCCGCTTTTGATTTGGCGGCGCGCCTCGCTGGTTGACGACACGGTGCCGGTGGCTACGGCGGCATTTAGAATGCCCATTCCGTTCTCAATCTTGATTGTCGGCAGTGTCTCAGCCGGCGTACCTTCCTCGAATGTCTTTCGCGCGGTTTCGGCTGCTCGATCGGCGGCCTCGCGACCATGAACCAGCGCGGTCGCCGCCGTAGCTAGCGCCTTCTTCGCTTCATTGATCTCATTGCCCCTAAGTGCGGCGAGCCGTGAGATTTCGTCAAGCGGCAACACGGTGAACAGTTTGAGAAAGCGTGCAACGTCACCGTCTTCGGTGTTGCGCCAGTACTGCCAGTAGTCGTATGGGCTCACTTGGTCAGCGTTGAGCCACACCGCGCCAGCCGCCGTCTTGCCCATCTTGGCGCCCGAGGAGGTTGTGATCAGCGGGGCAGTGAGCGCGAATAGTTGGGCATTGAGCAATCGTCGGCCGAGATCAATGCCATTTACAATATTGCCCCATTGATCGGATCCACCCATTTGCAGAATGCAGCCGTAGCGTTTGTTCAGCTCAACGAAATCGTACGCCTGGAGTACCATATAGTTGAATTCAAGAAACGAAAGCTCCTGTTGGCGATCGAGACGCAGTTTCACCGAATCGAATGAGAGCATGCGGTTGACAGAGAAATGCCGGCCAACGTCGCGCAAAAAATCGATGTAGTTGAGCTTGTTGAGCCAATCGGCATTGTTGCTCATGACCGCATTGCCGCCGTCTTCGAATTTCAGAAACTTCGCAAATATCGACCGAATGCCTTTGAGGTTTTCGTTGATGGCTTCGTCGGTGAGAACGCGGCGGCTTTCGTCTTTTCCGGATGGGTCGCCGACACGCGTCGTGCCGCCACCCATCAGCGCAATAGGGCGATGCCCGGTTTGTTGAAGCCAATACAGCATCATGATCGGCAGAAGTGAGCCGACGTGCAGTGATGGCGCGGTGCAATCGAACCCTATATAGGCGGCAATCGCGCCGGCTTTTGCCTTTGCGTCGAGTGCTTCCGGTTCCGAAACCTGGTGGATGAAGCCACGTTCGGCCAGAACTTTGAGGAATTCTGATTTGTAGGCGCTCATTTCGAATTCTCGGCCGCGGTCTTTTCGCGTGGGTCGGTAGGTGGTGTAACAGGTCCGGCGTTGGATTCAATGCGGTGGAGTAGTGGCGCGGGCCTAGGAAATGCGGCTAAGCCGCCGTTTGGTTTTAAGAAAAGCCGCACAAAATCCTCGGTCAAATTGCCGGTAGTCGTTGGTTATTTCCTCGCCTTTGCGAATGTTGCGAAGGGCGACAATGTGGCCGTTCCGCCAACGAGTGTTAGCGTGCTCCGAATGGTTCATGTGATGATCGTGATCGATCGTCAGAAGAATTTCGCCATCCACCCTGTACCCGTAGTTCCAGATATATTCGCGGGCGGGCTTTGGCAGGCTTGCGAATTGCTTCGGCGAATACGCCCGATCAAAGCCTTCGACAAATCGCCAGACCTTTGCACCTTTGCGGATAAACTCGCCAGCAAAGACACCCAGTCCGTGAATAGCGCTTTTGTCGAGATAGGTCTTGACCAGGAGCATGGGACAACACGGCGACGGTCAGCCGCGCATCTCATAGCAAGCCAGGCGCGCCGCGACGAGTCGCTGCGGTGGGAAGCCTAGGCGGCCGGCTTGCGTTCGGTCTTCAGCCGCTTGTCGAGATACGCACTGATTGAAGTGAGCAGTGGTTCGACCTTGCCGTCAAAGAAATGATTGGCGCCCTGCACAACTTTTTGCTCGATCACTATGCCCTTCTGGGTCTTCAGCTTGTCGACGAGCGTAGTCACGTCCTTGTGCGGCACAACCGCGTCCTTGTCGCCGTGAATGATCAGGCCAGACGACGGACAAGGCGCAAGGAAAGAGAAGTCATACAAGTTGGCCGGCGGACAGATCGAAATGAAGCCTTCGATCTCTGGCCTGCGCATCAAGAGCTGCATGCCGATCCAGGCACCGAACGAAAAGCCGGCAATCCAGCAGCTTTTCGCTTCCGGATTGATGGTCTGCGCCCAGTCGAGCGCCGCGGCTGCATCGGACAATTCCCCTTGGCCATGGTCGAACGAGCCTTGGCTGCGGCCGACGCCGCGGAAATTAAAGCGCAGCGCCGAGAAACCACGGTGCACGAAGGCGTAGTAGAGCTGATAGATAATCGGGTGGTTCATCGTCCCGCCAAACTGCGGGTGCGGGTGCAAAATGATGGCGATCGGCGCGTTCTTCTGTCGCGCGGGGTGATAGCGCCCTTCAATGCGGCCGGCAGGGCCCGTGAAAATAACCTCAGGCATTGCTGTCAACCTCGTACCAAACGTGCCGCTGCATTCGCGGCTCAGGATTGCCGTGCAGCCGGCGAAACTTACCCGCCCTCGCACTTACTTTAGAATTATTCTAATTATTCTGATTTTCACTGTTCCTAGCCGAAACACACGCTATAAGGGCCGGGAGATTTCGGCTTCTAACACGATCCCCAGGGCAAAAAGCAAGCTTTTTCGGGGGTCTAGAGGCAGAACGGTAGTTGGTATTGGCGACAGAAATGGCCGACAGAACCTACTTTGATTGGAATGCCACCGCGCCACTACGCGAGCAGGCACGAGTTGCGGTGAGCGACGCTCTGTCGCGAACCGGTAACGCTTCGTCCGTGCATGCAGAAGGTCGGGCTGCCCGCCGGTTGGTGGAGGAGGCGCGCGTTCATGTTGCCAATCTTGTCGGCGCTGAGGCGAAGAATGTCACCTTCACCAGCGGTGCGACGGAAGCCAACACGCTGGCGCTGACGCCAGGTCTTGAAATTGGTGGCCGCAAGGAACCGCGCGAGCGCTTGTTCGTGTCGGCGATCGAGCATCCCTCTGTGCTGTGTGGCGGTCGTTTTGCACAGGTCGAGCTATTGCCAGTCACTTGCGATGGCGTGCTGGATCTTGGTGCGCTGAAGCTCGCTATAGGCAAAGCGAAGCGACCGTTGGTCTCTGTTATGCTGGCCAACAACGAAACCGGCGTGATTCAGCCGATCCCCGAGATTGCCGAAATTGTGCATGCAGGAGATGGCCTGTTGCACGTTGATGCAGTTCAGGCACCCGGGCGCATCGGCTGCAATATGGCAATACTTTGTGCTGACCTTCTGACGATTTCGTCACACAAACTCGGCGGACCTCAGGGAGCCGGCGCGCTAATTCGCTGCGGCGACATTCAGATTTCCGAGCCGCTGATCAAGGGCGGTGGGCAGGAACGCGGCTTGCGCGGAGGCACCGAGAATGTTGCAGGCATCGCGGGGTTTGGGGCTGCCGCCGCTGTTGTCGCGAAGTCGACGGATGCACCCCTCATGGCAGCGTTGCGGGACCGACTGGAGAACGGCATCACGTTGCTCACCCCGCAGGCGGTTATCTTCGGCGCAAATGCGCCACGCCTGCCCAATACGACCTTTTTCTCTGTTCCCGGCATGAGAGCGGAAACAGCCATAATTGCATTCGATCTCAATGGGATAGCCGTTTCGTCCGGCGCCGCCTGCTCGTCCGGCAAGGTGCAGGAGTCGCATGTATTAGCGGCAATGGGCGTGGATGGCGCGTTGGGGCGCGGCGCCGTCCGTGTCAGCATCGGGTACAGCACGACCGAGGCCGAGATCGACCGGTTCCTTGAAACTTGGAATACCTTGGCCGGATCATTACTTAAGGAGAAACGCGGTATCGCCGCCTGATGGCGTGTGAGACCAGCATGCATCATCAACCAATGGGAACCAGCGCAGCGAAAAACGCGCGAGCACCATAACGGACAAATCCAACCCGCGGTCCTTGCCACCGTGAGCGGAGGGAAGAATGCCGGCAGTACAAGAGACCGTCGACCAGGTCCGCCGTATCGACGTTGATCAATACAAGTATGGGTTCGAGACCAAGATCGAATCCGAGAAGGCCCCGAAGGGTCTCTCGGAGGATACGATTCGTTTTATCTCGGGAAAGAAGAACGAGCCCCAGTGGATGCTCGACTGGAGGCTTGAAGCCTATCGCCGTTGGCTGACGATGCGCGAGCCGACCTGGGCGCGCGTGAGCTATCCGAAGATCGACTATCAGGACATCTACTACTATGCGGCGCCGAAGAAATTTACGGCACCGAAATCGCTGGACGAAGTCGACCCGGAGATTCTGAAGACTTACGAAAAGCTCGGCATTCCGCTGAAAGAACAGGAAATCCTTGCCGGCGTGCGCAAGCAGGGCGAGCCGAGCGCCCTGGATGACGAAGCAACCGGCGGCGAATTCCGTTCCGGCCGCGTCGCCGTTGATGCCGTATTCGATTCCGTTTCAGTCGCCACCACCTTCAAGGCCGAGTTGAAGAAAGCCGGCGTGATCTTCATGCCGATCTCGGAGGCGATCCGCGAGCATCCGGAGCTTGTGAAGAAGTATCTCGGTTCGGTGGTGCCAACCTCGGACAATTACTTCGCCACGCTGAATTCTGCGGTGTTTTCCGACGGCTCTTTCGTTTATGTACCGGAAGGCGTGCGTTGTCCGATGGAGCTCTCGACCTATTTCCGCATCAACGAGAAGAACACCGGCCAGTTTGAGCGAACGCTGATCATCGCCGACAAGGGCTCTTACGTCAGTTACCTCGAGGGCTGCACGGCGCCGATGCGCGACGAAAACCAGCTCCACGCCGCCGTTGTCGAGTTAGTGGCGTTGGACGATGCCGAGATCAAGTATTCGACCGTGCAGAACTGGTATCCGGGCGATGCCGAAGGCAAGGGCGGTATCTTTAACTTCGTCACCAAGCGCGGTGACTGCCGCGGCGCACGTTCGAAGATTTCCTGGACACAGGTAGAGACCGGTTCGGCCATCACCTGGAAATACCCAAGCTGCATTCTGCGCGGCGATAACTCGCGCGGTGAATTCTATTCGATTGCGATCTCGAACGGCCGCCAGCAGGTCGACAGCGGCACCAAGATGCTGCATCTCGGTAAGAATACGGTAAGCCGCATCATTTCGAAGGGAATCGCCGCCGGTAAATCCAACAACACCTATCGCGGGCTTGTGTCGGCGCATCGCAAGGCCAAGGGTGCGCGCAATTTCACCAACTGCGACTCGCTGTTGATCGGCGACAAGTGCGGCGCGCACACCGTTCCATATATCGAAGCGAAAAACTCTTCGGCGATGTTCGAGCACGAGGCGACGACCTCGAAAATTTCCGAGGACATGCTCTTCTATTGTCGCCAGCGCGGCATGTCGGCGGAAGAGGCGACGGCCCTTGTCGTGAATGGTTTCGTCAAGGATGTGCTGCAACAGCTGCCGATGGAATTCGCGGTCGAAGCGCAGAAACTCATTTCGATCAGTTTGGAAGGAAGCGTGGGCTAGTCTTATGGCGTTTCTTGAGGTCAAAAATCTGAGCGTCGAGGTTGAGGGCAAGAAAATCCTCAACGGTCTGACCTTGTCGGTCGAGAAAGGGCAGGTGGCTGCGATCATGGGCCCTAATGGGTCGGGTAAGTCGACGCTGGCCTATGTTCTCGCAGGCAAGGACAACTACAACGTCACCGAAGGCGACGTACTGCTCAATAACGAGAGCATTCTCGAAATGCCGCCAGATGAGCGCGCGGCGAAGGGTGTTTTCCTTGCCTTTCAGTATCCGGTCGAGGTTCCCGGCGTTGCCACGATGACGTTTTTGCGCACGGCGCTCAATGCGCAACGTAAGACGCGTGGAGAGCCGGAACTGTCGACTCCGGAATTCATGAAACTCGTGCGCGAGACCTCGAAGCAGCTCGGGATTGATCAAGAGATGCTCCGTCGCGGAGTCAATGTCGGCTTTTCCGGCGGCGAGAAAAAGCGCAACGAAATTCTGCAGATGGCAATTCTGCAGCCGCGGCTGGCCGTGCTCGACGAAACCGATTCGGGTCTTGATATCGACGCGCTCAAGATCGTTGCCGACGGCGTCAACCGCCTCCGTTCGCCAGAGCGGTCGATGGTGGTGATTACGCACTATCAACGCTTGCTCAATTACATTGTACCGGACGTTGTCCATGTGCTGGCGAAAGGCCGCGTCGTGAAGTCCGGAGGCAAAGAACTCGCCCTTGAGCTCGAAGCCAAGGGCTATGGACAATTCCAGGGCGAGGCGGCCTGAGATGAATGCCGATGTCCGTGCCATGAAAACACCGGCAGAACAGTCTCTCGGCGCCACATTTGCGGCTGCGCGGGATAAATTGCCGGGCAAGGGCGCGGTCACGAAGCTGCGCGAAAAAGCATTTCAGTATTTCGACGAGCAGGGCCTGCCGCACCGGCGCGTCGAGGAGTGGAAATACACCGATCTGCGCGCGCTGATGCGCGATGCCTATCCGCTTGCCTTGCCGGCCGATTCAGCGGGAAAGGCGCGCGCAAAGAATGCGGGAAAAATACTGGCCGGCGTTGCGGCGCGCCGCTTGGTGTTCGTCGATGGCGCCTTTGTGCCGGAGTTATCGGACCTGACGCCCGAACCGGGGCTGTCAGTTGGTTCGCTGGCCGATGCGCTTGGCAAGGGCGATACATTGGCGGCCAATATCGGCAAGACCTTTGAGACCAATGACGCAGCGGTTGCGCTCAATACCGCGCTGATGGGCGACGGCGCGGCAATTCGCGTTGCCGCCGGGACGACCCTCAAGCGACCGATACATCTGGTTTTTGCGAATGGCAGCGATAAACCAGCCGCGGCCTTCATTCGTTCGATCATTGCGATTGAGAAAGGCGCGCGCGCGACCTTGATCGAAAGTCATGAGACCGGTGCTGGCCAGGTGAATGCCGCGCTCGAACTTATCGTCGGTGACGATGCGCAGGTCGACTATATCAAAACAACGCAGGCGCAAGGATTGCACATCGCAAGCCTGATGGCCGCTATTGGCGCACGCGCCACCTTCAACAGCTTCTCGTTCAACGCCGACGCGCGGGTGGTGCGCAACCAGATGTTCGTGCGCTTCGCCGGAGAGGGGACGAAAGCCGGCATTCGCGGCGTGAGCTTGCTCAAAGGCAAGGAGCACGTTGATACCACGCTATCGATCGATCATGCCAAAGGCCACTGCGAAAGTCGCGAACAGTTCAAATCGGTGCTCGACGACGAGAGCCACGCGGTATTTCAGGGCAAGATTGTCGTCCAGCCACATGCGCAGAAGACTGATGCCAAAATGATGACGCGCGCGCTGCTGCTTTCCGACGAGGCGGAAGCCGACAACAAACCTGAATTGGAAATTTTCGCCGACGATGTGGTCTGCGGCCATGGTGCGACCACATCCGCGCCGGACAAGGCACTCAAGTTCTACCTGATGTCGCGCGGAATTTCCGAGACTGAAGCCGAGGCTTTGCTGATCCAGGCCTTCATCGGCGAGGTCGTGGAAGAGATCTCCAACGATGCTGTTCGCGAGGCGTTGATGTTCGCGGCGCTAAAATGGCTGGGCGCGCGCCAATGACCATGCATCCGGCGGTCAAAAACGGCTCTTACGACGTCGCGCGGATCCGGGCCGACTTTCCTGCCTTGGCGCTCAAAGTCCACGGAAAGCCGCTTGTCTATCTGGACAATGCTGCCTCGGCACAGAAGCCACAGGCAGTGCTGGACCGGCTTAACAAAGCCTACACCGAGCAATACGCCAATGTGCATCGCGGTCTACATTACCTGGCCAACGAAGCCACGGAGGCGTACGAGGCGGCGCGGGAATCCGTTCGTGCTTTCCTTAATGCCGGCCGCAAGGAAGAAATCATCTTCACGCGCAATGCCACCGAGGCGATCAATCTGGTCGCCTATACCTTCGGGCGCGAGCGCATCAAGGCTGGCGACGAAATCGTTTTGTCAATCATGGAGCATCACTCCAATATCGTGCCGTGGCATTTCTTGCGGGAACGGCAGGGCGCGGTGATCAAATGGGCGCCGATCGATGAGGACGGCAATTTCCTGATCGATGAAGTTGAGAAGCTGCTTACGCCGCGCACAAAGATGGTCGCGATTACTCATATGTCGAACGCGCTCGGCACCGTAGTGCCGGTCAAGGATGTCGTGAAGCTCGCACATGCCCGTGGCATTCCCGTCCTGATCGACGGCGCACAGGCGGCCGTGCACATGGATATCGACGTGCGCGATCTCGATTGCGATTTCTACGTTTTTACCGGCCATAAGCTGTACGGCCCGACCGGAATCGGGGCGCTTTACGGCAAGTACGAACATCTCGTGAAAATGCCGCCGTTCAACGGCGGCGGCGAGATGATTCATGAGGTATTCGAGGATCGTATCACTTACGGTGAACCGCCGCACAGGTTCGAGGCCGGCACCCCTGCGATCGTGCAGGCGATCGGGCTTGGCGCGGCGATCGACTACGTCAAATCGGTCGGCAAGGCGCGGATCCGCGCCCATGAAAATACGTTGGTCAAATATGCTCACGAGCGGCTCGGTCAGATCAACTCGTTACGGATTATCGGCAAAGCTCCGGACAAAGGGCCAATCGTTTCGTTCGAGATTAAGGGTGCGCATCCGCACGATGTTGCCACCATCATTGACCGGGCGGGCGTCGCGGTGCGCGCGGGAACTCACTGCGTAATGCCATTGCTTGCGCGCTATGGGCTAACCGCCACTTGCCGCGCGTCGTTCGCCATGTACAACACCGAGGATGAGGTGGACACACTCGCCGCCTCGCTGGTCAAGGCGCAGGAATTTTTTGCATGAGCGAGAATACGCCCTCTGACAACGCACCAGTTGCGGAAAAGCCGCCGGAGAATGCCGCCGTGACCGCCTCGGCCGCGCTGCCGCAGGATGAGCTGAATAAGCTTACCGATGACATCATCGCCGGGCTCAAGACGGTTTATGACCCGGAGATTCCGGCGGACATTTATGAGCTGGGCCTGATCTACAAGATCGACATTGGCGACGATCGGACGGTGAAAATAGACATGTCGCTGACCTCGCCCAACTGTCCGGCGGCGCAGGATTTGCCGGTCATGGTGGAAAATGCCGTATCAAGCGTGCCCGGCGTGCGGGAGACCAAGGTTGAGGTCGTGTGGGATCCGCCTTGGGACCCTAGCCGGATGTCGGATGAAGCGCGACTCGTGTTGAATATGTGGTGAGTTGCAGTCGATGCGGCAAATCACCAGATTTGGCTTTAACAAGGATGACCATGGCAACAGCTCGACCCCGACCTCAGGTGATGCGGCTTACTGATGCCGCCGCAATGCGCATCAAGGATGTGATGGCGCGGGCGACAAAACCGGTTGCCGGCGTGCGTGTTGGCGTCAAGAACGGCGGCTGTGCCGGCATGGAATACACCATGGAATATGCCGAGGCGGTGAAATCAACCGACGAGATAGTTGAAGACAAAGGCGTCAAGATCTTTATCGATCCGAAGGCCGTGCTGTTTTTGCTTGGTACCGAAATGGACTACAAAACCGACAAGCTGTCGGCTCAGTTCATCTTCAATAATCCAAATCAGACCAGCGCTTGTGGTTGCGGTGAGTCGGTGCAACTCACGCCGGCGAAAGGCGCAGAATAGTCAGGCGACTCGCGTCGCGTCGCCGCTTTCAGCCGTTATTTCCGGATCAGTTTCGCACATCACGCGGTTGCGGCCGTGCCGTTTGGCGGCATAGAGACACTCATCCGCGCGCTCGATGAGCGACTGTCCGGTGTCGCCCTGATGCAACGAGGCAACGCCGAGCGAGAGCGTAACGCGGCCGAGCTGCTCGCCGGTCGAGCGTTTCATGAGCTCCTTGGTCATCACGGCACGGCGTATATGGTCTGCGACGGTGACAGCTGCGCGCAACGGTGTGTTTGGCAGAATGATAGCGAACTCTTCGCCGCCGTAACGTGCGGCGGTATCCTTGCCCTTGACGTTGTGCTTCACCGACATCGCGACTAGACGAAGGACCTGATCGCCGGTCAGGTGGCCAAAACTGTCGTTGAACTTCTTGAAGTGATCGATATCGGTAAGCACCAAGGACAGGGATTCGTTCTTTGCGGAAGCATCCGCGATCGAATTTTCCAAAGTGGAGTCGAAGAATTTTCGGTTCGAGAGTTGTGTAAGCGGATCGGTCAGGCTTTCCGTACGAACGACCTCGAGGTTCACCTGCAGTTCGTTGATTTCGCGCTTGGAGGCACTAAGCCGTTCTTCCAGTTTCTTGTTGGAAAGCTCCATGGTCTTGGTGGTTTGCACGAGGCTCTCGACAATTGCGCGCAAGCCCTCGCGATCCTTCGATTGGACGAGTTGTTCGGACGCACCGACGAGGCTTTCAGTGTAGCTGCTCGCGGAGCCGACCATCGCGTCGATCATCGCCATCACCTGATCGATTTCGCCTTTGACCTGGCTGCCGACTTCGTCGATCCGGTCGGTCAGCCGCTCCGGCGAAAGATAGTGCTCGTAAATTTGCGTGAGGTCGGCCTCGGATATTGTGCCCTTGGCCTTGAGCGTTGCGTTGACTTGCTGATTGAGCGCCGGATGATAGCCGGTCGCGTAGGTGTACCAAATTTCGTAATTACGTACGGTTGGCGCTTGGCGCAACGCCTTCATTTGACCGAGAGCAATTTCCGCGAACGCCATTATGCGTTCGTAGTCTTCGGCGCGCCCGGTCATCAGCAGGACCCCCAGTTGCAGGCCCATGCCTGCGGAGGACGGCACACGGCGTCTCTCGCAAAACCGTATTCGAGGGAAATGAATGGGGAGTAAATTTGGAACCGGGACCCGCGCAACGGCAGGTTGTAAAAACCTTTATGCCGTCACGCTTTAGCCGGAACAGGGCGGAGCAGGAAGGCGGGCAGATGGCTGCCGTCGGAGTCTTCGATTTCCGAATGGGGCGGGCTCTTGGGGGTAGGCTTGGGGGTAGGGGTGCCCTTCTTTGGCCCGCGCGCCGGGTGACGATCGGGCCGCGTATCACGTGCATGGTCCGCACGGTGGCGCTTACCGTCCTGGGCGGGCCGGCTATCGTCCGCTTTGGCGACCGGCGGCTTGTCCATCCACGGTATGGTCTGGCCAGTGAGCCGCTCGATGGCGCTGACCGCCTTGCCGTCGATTGGCGCGACAATCGTAATCGCTGTGCCGGCTCGCCCCGCGCGCCCGGTGCGGCCAATGCGATGCACATAGTCGTCCGGATGATGCGGCACGTCGAAATTGAAGACGTGGCTCACCTCCGGAATATCTAGCCCGCGGGCGGCGACGTCGGATGCAATGAGTAATTCGACTTCACCACGGCGGAAACTATCAAGAGCAGCCATGCGCGCCGGCTGATCCATGTCGCCGTGCAAAGCAACCGCATTGAACTTGTGGCGGAGCAACGAACGATGGAGATTCGCGACCTCGCGTTTGCGGTTGCAGAAAATGATGGCGTTCTTGAATCCGGCGGCCGAGCGGATCAGCTGGCGCAGGGTTTCGCGCTTCTCGTGCGGATCGCGGCCGGTCGAAACCAACAATTGGTTGATGGTGGCGGCTGTGGTCGCCGGTTTGGCGACCTCGACACGTACCGGATTGTGCAGAAACGTATCGGCGATGCGCTGGATTTCAGGCGGCATGGTCGCCGTAAAGAACAAAGTCTGTCGCGTGAATGGCACAAGCTTGCCGATACGCTCGATGTCGGGGATGAAACCCATGTCGAGCATGCGATCGGCTTCGTCGATAATCAGAAGCTCGCAGCCTGACAGAAGCAAGCGTCCGCGCTCGAAGTGATCGAGGAGGCGGCCAGGTGTCGCGATCAGCACATCAACTCCGCGCAAGAGCTTGGCGTCCTGATCGTCGAACGAAACGCCACCGATGATCAGCGCGACATTGAGTTTGTGGTTCTTGCCGTATTTTTCGAAGTGGTCCGCGACCTGAGCGGCGAGCTCGCGCGTCGGCTCGAGAATGAGCGTGCGCGGCATGCGGGCCCGCGCGCGTCCTTGCTCGAGCATTGTGAGCATCGGCAAAACAAACGCGGCGGTCTTCCCGGTGCCGGTTTGCGCAATGCCAAGCACGTCGCGCCGCGCGAGCACATGCGGGATAGCCTGATCTTGAATTGGGGTGGGGGTTTTGTAGCCAGCCGCTTTAATTGCGGCGAGAACCTTGTCGGATAAGCCAAGATGAGAAAAAGCCATATAACCTCAAAAGCCGTCCAGATCGCGCCGGACTTACAAAACCGATTGCTTTGCGCGGGGAGGCGGCCGAATCCTCTAAGTCAGACCGGTTGGCGGGAACATAGGGTGCAAGGGGCCAAAGTCAATGCTTCCGGACCGCAATAAGTCACATTAATTCTTAATCTTTTCGCCACAGATCACCCATGGCAACTATTTTACCGATCATATTGGTGTCTGGACGGAGCGTAGAGGAATGACGAAAACCGCGGACACAGCGGGCGTGATCGCGCCACCGCCTCTCTTGGCTGCGGCCGTCATCGTGCTTGGCCTCATTCTCGATTGGCTGTTGCCGGCCTATGTGTTGACGCTGCTGCTGCCGTTCAGCGTTCGCATCACGATCGGTACAGTCCTGATTGTTGCGGGGTTTACGCTGATTATCCCGGCCAACCTCGCATTCCGATCGGCTGGCACCAACGTCGAACCTTGGAAGCCATCGGTGACGCTGGTTGTCGAAGGCATTTTCGGCTGGTTGCGCAATCCGATGTATGTCGGAGGCACGTTGTTTCTCGTGGGGCTGGCTATCCTTCTTGCGGCAGACTGGATACTGGTGATGACCGTCGTTTTCGACGTGGTGATCCATTTTGGAGTCGTCAGGCGCGAGGAGCGCTACCTCGAGGCCAAATTCGGCGACACCTACCGTGACTACATGCGTAGCGTGCCGCGCTACGGGCTGCCGTTCTGAGCTGTACGACAATTGTGCAACGCTTTCCGGGCTTCGTCCCTTTGCGTTCGTGAAAGCGGCCCCGTATAGGAGCGTCAGCTACTCAGGAATTGGACGATGCGCACGCAGGTCGGAATTGTTGGAGCGGGGCCGGCAGGACTAATGCTGGCGAGGCTGCTTCATCTCCAGGGCATCGAGTCGATCATTATCGAAAACCGCAGCCGCGAATACATTGAAATTCGTATCCGCGCCGGGCTCATTGAACATTGGGCCGCCGACCTGCTGACGGAAGTCGGCGTCGGCGCGCGCCTGCAGCGCGAAGGCATGCAACATTGGGGGATCAATATCGGGATCAACGGTGCGGTGCACCGCATCGATTTCAAGGCTCTGGTAAACAAGCGCGTCATCATTTACGGGCAACAGGAGGTGGTGAAAGATCTGGTCGAACGTCGGCTGGCTGACGGCGGACCGTTACTGTTTGAGGTCGACGGCGTTACTGTTCACGACATCAAGACCCAGCAGCCAAAGATCCGTTTCACGCAGGAAGGACGCTCGCAGGAAATCGATTGCGATTTCATCGCAGGCTGCGATGGGTTTCATGGCATCTGCCGGCCAAGTTTTTCCGAGAGTGTCCTCAGCGTGTTCGAACGCGAATATCCATTTGGATGGCTCGGCATTCTATCGGAATCGCCGCCACCGGATCACGAGTTGATCTATTCGTATACCGATCGCGGTTTTGCCCTCTACACCATGCGTTCACCGACGTTGGCGCGCCTCTATCTGCAATGCGATCACGATGAGGAAATCGAGAACTGGTCGGACACGCGTATCTGGGATGAGTTGCACAAGCGACTTGGTGGCGCGCGCAAGCTCCAGGAGGGCGCCATGCTGCAGAAGGGCATTACGCCGATGCGCAGTTTTGTGGTCGAGCCAATGCAGTGTGGCCGGCTCTTTCTCGCTGGTGACAGCGCACACATCGTTCCACCAACCGGCGCGAAAGGCATGAACCTTGCTTTTGCGGACGTCATGATGCTATCGCGTGCGCTCACTGCGTTTTACAAGAACAAGCGCAACGACCTTCTGGAAAATTACTCAGCGACCTGCCTGCGGCGCGTCTGGTACGCTCAGCGCTTCTCGTGGTGGATGACCCAGATCATGCACCGGTTTCCCAACGAGTCGGCTTTCGATCGCCGCCGTCAGCTTTCCGATCTCGATTACCTGACCACCTCACGCGCTGCGGCAACCTCGTTGGCCGAGCAATATGTGGGACTGCCGCTGGATTAATCATTAAGCGCCGCGCGAAGCGGCCGGCCCAAAAACACAATGGCTAGGGCGGACGCTGCCGAAATCAGCGCCAGCATCAGAAAGAAATCGGTCTTTGCCATGCTTGACCAGAATGTGCCGAGATAGCCGGCGAGAAATCCGCCGACGAAACTGGTTGCAAGCCACACACCCATCATCATCGACAGCAGCGCTTTCGGTGCGATCTTCGTGACCAACGAGAGACTCGTCGGCGAAAGGTAGAGCTCGCCGATTGTGATGACGATGAAATATGCAAGCAACCACAGCCAGCTCGCTTTACCGCTGCCGGCGCTCCAGGCCGCAGCCACCATGATCAGGTAGCCGAGGGCATTGATCAGGCAGCCGATTGCGAGCTTGCTCGCGGTCGAAGGCTCGTTCTTTCCCTGTCGCCGCCAAAACGCAACAATGAAGGGCGTGAAGGCAAAAATCATGAAGGGGTTGAACGCCTGAAACCAGGTAACCGGAATTTCGCCGCCCAGGAAATGACGGTCAGTGAACTGATCAGCCCAGAGCGCAATCGTATTTCCTTGCTGCTCATAAGTTGCCCAATACAGGCTGACCGGCGCGAACAGCAATAAGAGCACTGCAATCGACTGCCAGGCCGAACGGTCGAGCCGGCCGGCCGGCAAAGGGCGGCTTACGAAAGCATCCGCCGGCAGGTGAGGGGTAGCAGTAATGTAGATGATGAGGCTGAGCGTCATACCGACACCGGCGGCTGCAAAGCCGTAGTGCCAGCCGATCTCTTCGCCCAGCGTTCCGCAGATCAGCGGCGCAAGGAAAGCGCCGAGGTTGATGCCGACGTAGAAGATTGAAAACGCACGGTCACGGCGACGATCGCCCGGCGGATATAGCATACCGACCTGGGTCGAAATATTCGGTTTGAAAGCGCCGTTGCCGAGAATGAGAAAACCGAGCGCGAACAAAAACAAACTTTCGACGGCCATCATAAAATGACCGATCGCCATGAGCGCTGCCCCTATAATCACGGTGCGGCGCTGGCCCAGTACGCGATCGGCTATCAATCCCCCCAGGATCGGGGTCAGGTAAACGAGGCCGGTGTAGAAACCGTAGATCTGCGAGGCGAGCGGCTGGGTGGAAAGCGGACCGAAAACAGCCTCAAGACCGCTTTGAAATGACGCAAGACCCGCGACGCCGCCCGCGTGCTGCAGGACAAGCAGGTACTTGATCATGTAGAGCACGAGGAGCGCGCGCATACCGTAGTAAGAAAAGCGCTCCCACATTTCGGTTGCGAACAGATAGGCCAATGCCCGTGGGTGGCCAAGAATCTCCTGCCGGGCGCTGGGGTTGTGGGTTTCGGTTGTCGGCATGGCACTTATGTTGGGACTGGCGCGACCGCTCGTGGGCAAAGCATCTACATCATTACAAAGCCGTTTTCGAATTGCTGCACCCAGTGTACGATTTCCTCAAGCGTGCCGGGGAGGAACGGCGCGTGAACGAGGAACACAATGACAAGAATTCGCATCAGCATCGTTTGCGCACTGGTGCTTGCGGCCTTTGCCGTCGGACAGGCGCGCGCACAAGCCGACTTTCCAAATCGGCCGATCCATTTCATTGTCGGTTTCGCTGCGGGTGGCGGCAATGATTTGTTCGCCCGGTTGGTATTGCAAAAGTTCCAGGAAAATACCGGTACGACCGTGGTCGTCGAGAACCGCGTTGGCGCCGGCGGACGCATCGCCGCCGAATTCGTCGCACGCCAGCCAGCCGATGGCTACACAGTGCTGGTCGGTGCGACGGGACAGATGTCGATTGCGACCGCCATCTTTCCCGACCTGAGTTACCACGCCAGCAAAAGTTTCATTCCACTGAATATGATTGCCTCGTTTCCGCTCGTTCTTGTCGTGCCGGCTGACCACCCGGCGAAAACTGTGAAAGAACTCGTTGCCTGGGCCAAAGCCAACCCCGACAAGTCGAACTATGGGACGTCGTCGCCGGCATTCACCATTGCGAGCGAGTTGCTCAAACTGAAGAGCGGAATGCCGGGGGTGGCGATTCCTTACAAAAGCAGCAACGAGTCCAACCTGAGCGTTATGTCCGGGCAATGCTTGTTCACGATTTCAGACGGACCGCCGGTAATCCCGTTGGTCAAGGGCGGCAAGACCCGCGCCTTGGCTGTAACCGGCTCGGAACGTTCACCGGAGTTACCGGATGTACCGAGCATGGCTGAAGCCGGCTACCCGGACGTCGACACCCAGCTGTGGAGCGGCTTTTTTGTCCCGGCTGGCACTCCGGCGCCGATCGTCACCAAGATGACTGCTGAACTTGGTAAGGCCCTTTCCGATCCGGCCGTGCAAGAGGGTCTGAAAAAGATGGCAGTCAAGCCGGGTGGGCCCACAGGTGACGCTTTCAAGATGCGGATCGATGCCGATATCAAAAACTTTGCGGAAGTAGTGAAAGCCGCCAATCTAACCTTTAAGTAGTTGCCGCGTTACCACTGAGCGATAGCGGATGGCGAAAACGATTGCCGCCGCGCCGGTCACTGGTATTGTGACCTTAAGGTGGGGGTGTGATACATGCGGTTGG
>Ga0187779_10000779_pt1 | contig 20816 bp, 22 predicted proteins | sample 1015_Q2_SP10_10__FD_132435 | JGI IMG/M metagenome (GOLD analysis project Ga0187779, IMG submission 132435) | Tropical peat soil microbial communities from peatlands in Department of Meta, Colombia - 1015_Q2_SP10_10_MG | ecosystem: Environmental > Terrestrial > Soil > Wetlands > Peat | place... | reverse complement strand
CCGGCCGCTCGATTCCCGCCTGAGCGCGGCTTCGGACGGAGCCTGGCCCGCCGCCGGGCGTCGTAGCGGCGCGCCCCGGCCAAGGCTTCCGCAGACGGCCCGGTCGCGCTGGCGCCGGTTTGGGACGCCGGCTCCGGTCGACGAAGAGACAGCCACGGGGCCGCCTCCGGCCACTGATCTCGGAGACTGTTGTGGACAGCATGCCCCGGACCGGCTGAGAGTCCCGGCCCGGGAGGGATCTCCATGCATCGGAGTGTTCTCGTTGGCCTCGCCGCGCTGGCGATGGCCGTGGCCGCAGCCGGCTGCAGCAACCCCAACTTCAGCTGCACCGGAACCTGCGATGGCGTCGCCCGGGCGGCCCAGGTCATCTCCGCGGCGAACGCCAACGACGCCTGCCAGCAGCTGGTGACCAATATCCAGAATGCCGGCTGCACGGGCGTGGCTCTGTGCACGCTCTGCGTCGAGCAGTAGGCCTCCCCGGGATCCGCTTCAGCGGGTGAACCAGGCGGCCCAGAGGATGAGGACCGCCTGGAGGGGCAGGCGGGCCCAGAGCGCCCAGGCCGGCCACGGCCGCCGGCCGAAGCCGATCCGGTGGACGGCCATGTTCACGTTGGCCGGGAACACCGCGATGAACAGGGCAACCAGCCCCCAGGCGGCCGCGGGGCGGGTCGCCGGCACGAGGAGCCCCAGCCCCCCCAGGACCTCGCAGACCCCGCTCACCGCGACCAGGAGATCCGGGCGCGGAAGCCAGCCTGGAACGATCCGGACGTACGCCCGCGGAGCGACGAAGTGCATCGCGCCGGCGAAGACCATCAGAGCCGCGAGGAGCAGGCAGGCCGCCGTCTTGACCACGGGGGACATGCTACCGCGTGCGTTCGAGGAGCTGGTGGCAGGAAGTAGGTTCCGCCCCGCTCCTCGTGAAGGGCCCGAGGGAGCCGGCGTTGACGCGGCGGCCGCGATCTCCCGAGGATCCCCGGGGGGGTAACGCCCGGGAGCCAGGGAGCGACCGGCACGGTGGAGGGGAACATGTCTGAGGCGCAGGGAAGGACCTCCTCGGATTCGGAGGCTGGACACGAGCACGGCAGCTGCGCGCTCTCGGGCTGCGGCGAGATCGCCGGGACGATGGCCGCGTCGGGCGAGGCCGTCGACGCGGTCTATCGGGGGCGGACCCGGGACCGGATCGAGCGCACACCCGAGATGAGCCCGGAGACCCTCGACCGCTTCCTCGAGGCAAGGGGCCGGGAGCGCCGTGCGCTGCTTCGCCGGGGCGGCGCTCTGGGGATGCTCACCGCGGCGGGATCGCTTTTCTCGGCGGTGGCCCGGGCCTCCCCGTCGCGTGGGGCGTCGCTCGGGACATGGCTCGAGGGGCAGGGGGGTGGGGGCGGGGGGGGCAAGGTCCACGTCGTGGAGTCGAACACGAACAACGTCCACCTCGGCGTGTTCGACAGCACCCTGCCGGACATCCTCCAGGTGGAGTCCGGGGACACCATCGTCTACCCGGACACCTGGTCGCACTTCCTCAACAAGATGCAGCCGGGCGTGCCCATCGACGAGCTGGCGAAGATGCGCCTGGCCAACCCCGGCAAGGGCCCGCACTCGATCATCGGACCGGTCGGGGTCAAGGGCGCCGAGCCAGGGGATCTGCTCGAAATCCAGTTCCTGAAGCTCGTCCCGGTGGGCTGGGCGGCGAACTTCAACAATCCCGGATCGCTCGGCACCGGCGCGCTGGCCGACCAGTTCCCCGACGGTCAGGTGAAGTACTTCCGGCTCGACCTGGGGAAGATGACCACCCAGTTCAACCCCGACATCCAGCTTTCGCTGGCGCCGTTCCAGGGCACCTTCGGGATCGCCCCGCCGGATGGATTCTTCGGCTCGACCACCGGGGTGGTCTCCTCGGTCCCGCCCGGACCGCACGGCGGGAACATCGACCTCCGGGAGATGGGGCAGGGGTCGCGGCTCTACATTCCGGTCTGGAAGCCGGGCGCGAAGATCTTCACCGGTGATTCGCACGCCCTCCAGGGCGATGGCGAGGTGAACTTGACCGCCCTGGAGACCGCGATGAAGGAGGTCCGGGTCCGGGTGGTGCTCCACAAGCAGGTCGGCTGGACCTGGCCGTTCGTGGAGACCGAGACCCACTGGATTGCCCTGGGCATGGACAAGGACCTCAACGTCGCCCAGCGCATCGCCCTGATCAACGCCATCGATTTCCTCTCCAAGCGCGCCGGCCTTTCGCGGCTCGACGCCTACGCCTTGTGCAGCCTGGCGGTGAGCTTCCGGGTCACCCAGGTCGTGGACGTGAACAAGGGCATCCACGCCATGATCCCGAAGAGCATCTTTGCCCCGGCTGCGACGAAGCGGATCAGCATCGCCTGAGGACGCTGGCCAGGCGCTCGGGCTGCTCCGAGCTGAGCGCAGCACTGGCCACGGGTCGATGAGCGACCGAGAGACCTCGACCGAGCATGTTCCACCGCCTCGCCTCCGGTGGGGACACATCCTCGTGCCCCTCGGCACGCTCGCCTGTCTCCTCCCTCAGGTCTCGGCGGGGGAGGGGTTGCTCGCCGGGGTTCTCCTGGCCATGGCCGGCGGCAATCCCTACCTCGCCTGGACCCGCCGGGCCGCCCACCGGCTCCTGACCCTGGCGGTGATGGGGCTCGGCGCGGGGATGAACCTCGGGGTGGTGGCCCGCGTCGGCCTGGCCGGCATCGGCTACACCGTCGCCGGGATCGTCGTCTGCCTGGCGCTCGGCTGGTGGCTGGCACGTGTCCTGGTGGTCTCCGGCGTCGTCGGAACGCTGATCAGCGTCGGGACCGCCATCTGCGGCGGCAGTGCCATCGCGGCCATGGTCCCGGTGCTCGGCCCGAAGGAGCACGAGGTTTCCGTGGCCCTGGCCACCGTCTTTCTCCTCAACGCCGTGGCCCTCTTCGTGTTTCCGCCGGCCGGACACGCCCTCGGCCTGAGCCAGTCGCAGTTCGGGCTGTGGTGCGCGCTCGCCATCCACGACACCAGCTCGGTCGTCGGCGCGGCGCTGGCCTACGGGGCCAAGGCCGTGGAGGTGGCCACCACGGTGAAGCTCGCCCGGGCGCTGTGGATCGCCCCCCTGACGCTCGCCGTCGGCGCCTTGGTCCGCCGCGGGGGGCCCCGGCCGGCGCGAGGGGAAGCGAGGCGCCCGTGGTTCATCCTCGGCTTTCTTCTCGCGGCGGCGGCAGTGACCTTCTTCCCGGTCCTCGGACCGGCAGGGCGGGTGGTCTCCGGCTGGTCCCGCCAGGCCCTGGTGGTCACGCTGTTCTTCATCGGAACGAACCTCTCGAGAGCCGCGCTGCGCTCGGTGGGGCTCCGCCCGCTGGCCCAGGGCTTCCTGCTCTGGCTTTCCATGGGTGGCCTGACCCTGGGCGGCATCCGTTTCGGGCTGATCCGCTGAGTTGACATAACGCCTATTATCAGACGTCGACGGCGCAATGAGCCCCGGGCTCGGAACGTGACCTGGACAGCGATGAAGCGAGATGTCCCTTTCTGGGCCGCCTGCGGCGCGCTGTTCGTCCACGTGGTCGGGAATGCACACTACGGGTTCTTCCGGGACGAGCTGTACTTCATCATCTGCGGGCGCCATCCGGCGCTGGGTTACGTCGACCAGCCGCCCCTCGTTCCGCTGGTCGCCGCCGCCACCCAGGCGGCCGGGATCTCACTCTTCGCCCTGCGCATGGTCCCGGCGCTGTCCGCCACGGCGGTGACCTATGCCAGCGCGGTCTTCTGCCGTCGACTGGGCGGCGACGGCTTCGGCCAGCTGCTCACCGCGCTCGGAGTGACCCTGGCGTGCAATCTTCTCCTCCAGGGCGTCCTCTTGACGACCGACGTGTTCCAGCCGCTGGTCTGGACGGTCTCCATCCTCTGCATCCATCGGCTGGCCACCGCCGGCGACGACCGGCGGACCGGCCTCTGGCTCGGGGTCGCCCTGGGGGTCGGCGCGCTCTCCAAGTACAGCATCGCCTTCTTCGGGGTCGCCCTGTTGCTGGCGCTGCTCCTCTCCTCCGAGCGGCGCGTGCTGCGCATGCCGGGAACGTGGATCGGCATCGGGCTCGGCCTGGCCCTCGGCCTCCCCAGCGTCGCCTGGCAGGTGGCCCACGGACTCCCGTTTCTCGAGCTCCTGCGCAACGGCTCGCACGGCAAGAACGTGGTGCTCGGTCCGGCGGCCTTCGCCCTGGCCCAGCTGACGATGCCCAACCCCTTCTACGCTCCACTCTGGCTGTCGGGCCTGTGGATGCTCTGGCGGAGGCCCGAGCTTCGCTGGATGGGCATCACCTACCTCGCGCTCTACGTCCTCTTCTTCGTCCTCCACGGCAAGGACTACTACCTGTCCCCCATCTATCCGACGCTGCTCGCCGCCGGGGGAGCCCAGGTCGCCGCCTGGGTCCGGGGCCGGTGGTCTCGCCGCGCCGTCGCTGCGGCGGCGGTGCTCGCCGGTCTGCTCCTCGTGCCCGTCGCGCTCCCCATCCTCCCGGTCGAGACCTTCATCGCCTACGAGAAGGCGCTGCACATCACTCCCACCACCGCCGAGAACCAGAAGCTCGCCTCGCTCCCCCAGCACTGGGCGGACATGTTCGGATGGCCGGAGATGGTGGCCACCATGGCCAGCGTCTATGCCACGCTCACCCCCGAGGAACGCGCGCGCGCCTACATCCTGGTCGACAACTACGGCGAGGCGTCGGCGATCAACTTCTTCGGGCCGGCCCTGGGACTTCCCCAGGCCATCAGCGGCCACAACGCCTACTACACCTGGGGCCCGGGGCCGAACTCGGCGGCGGACGTGATGATCGACATGAACGCCACCGTCGAGGATGACCGGAGGTTCTGCGCCGATGCCCGCCTGGGGGCCGTCCACCATCATCCCTACGCCATGCCCTACGAGAGCAGCCTGGGCATCGTCGTCTGCCGGGGCGTGTACGAGCCGCTGTCCCGGGTGTTCCCCCGGCAGCGGCACTTCATCTGAGGGGCTCGCCACGGCCCAGCGGTCGCGCCGCGCCGGTCATCCAGCTCGCTCCGAGAGGCAGGATGTGGAGCCGCTCCCGGGGGAGCCCCCGGCGGCCCCATTCCGCCTCGAGGCGAACCGGCGGCTCCCCGAGCGGCTCGTCGGTCAGCTTGAAGGTGCCCCAGTGCATGGCCAGGAAGTCCCGCGCCCCCAGGTCGAGGAAGGCCTGCACCGCCTGCTCGGGGTTCATGTGCTGTGACTCCATGAACCAGGGCGGGTCGTATGCCCCGATGGGCAGCATGGCCGCGCCGATCCCCGGGAAGCGCCGACCGATCTCGCCGAAGCCGGCGAAGTAGGCCGTGTCCCCGGCGTGGTAAGCGCGGGCCGCGCCGCCCTCCACCACGAACCCTCCCCACAGCATGGCATTGACGTCGAATAGCCCGCGGCGGCTCCAGTGCTGGCTGGGCACGAAGTGGATCCGGGCGGCGCCGATGCGCGCCCCCTCCCACCAGCCGAGCTCGCGGGCATCGAGGCCGGCCGCCCGGAGCAGGGGCGAGGTCCCCTTCCCTGCCCAGACCGGGGCGCCCACCTGCTGGAGGGTGGGGAGGTCCAGGTGGTCGTAATGGTTGTGGGTGACCAGGCATCCCTGGACGGGCGGCAGCCGCTCGACGGGGACTCCGGGGGCGGCGTTGCGACGGAGGAGGCCCGGGAGGCGCTCGGCGAGCACCGGGTCGATGAGCAGCGACACGCCGTCCACCTGCACCAGCCAGCTGGCGTGCCCGAGCCAGGTGAGCCGCATGCCCCCGTCCGGTCCCGGGGGCGTGGCCAGGCGTGCCCAGTCCGGCGTCACGCGCGGAACCGGAGCCCGGGACGGCGCGCGCCGTCTCCGTCCGGCGATCCGGTCGACCACCGCCCAGCGGAAGACCTCCCGCCGCGGGCGGGGTCCGGAGCCATCGAGGTTCTGGAAGCGGAGCGGCTTCACGGCCGGTTTCCTAATCCCCTAGGGTCCCGGGCCTCCATGAAGAAGCGTTCCTCGACGGCATCGCTCGGCCTGGCCGCCCTGCTGACGCTGGCCGGCGCGTGCCGGCCCGGTCCGGCAGGCGTCGATGCCGCCGGCGCGCCCGATGCCGCGCCCGCTCCGCCCGCCCTGGAGCTGGGCCTCGAGCTCGCCCTTCCCGACGGGGGGATCCTTCACCGACTTCTCGAGCCCGGCGGGGTGACGGCGATTCCGGTGACGCGCCTCCTCGACCTCACGGCCAACCGCCCCCTCCGCAACTACCGCCTCCGCATCCTCGACGAGCTGGACCGGGCCCTCGCCTCGGACGACGTGCCCGAGGAGATCTCGTCCGGCTTGCGCTACCACGTCCAGTTGCTCGCGCCTCTCCGGCCTGGCCACCGCTACACGGTGCTGCTCGACGCCGAGAGCGGACCGGCCCTGGACGACGGTCAGGGCCGACCCTTGCCCGAGCAGCGCTTCGAGCTCCGGACCGAGGGCGAGCGGGAGCGGGACACCCCCGCCAAGCGCTCGCATCCGCCGAAGCACCGTGGGAGCCGGTGAAGCCCCGAGGACGTGCCCAGGGCTCCGGCGGTCAGCTCCAGGGAGCTGGGTCCCTCTGCAGACCGAGCAGGATGCGGCTCACGTCGTAGAGGACGTCGCCTCGCTCCCAAGTCGGGATGCGCTCGGCGTCGAACGAGAGCTGCTCCACGGCGCGGTTGTAGGCCGCATCCGCCACCGAGCGGAGCTGAAAGGCATCGTAGAGGTTGTATTCGACCAGGAAGCGGAGCGGCTCGAGGTCGCCGGTCGACGTCCAGGCCCGCCAGAGGAGCACCGCATCCCAGCCGCTCGTCCCCCGCAGGTGAGGAGGCCGGCCCACGCCCACCGCCTCCTCGACCGCCTTCAGTCCCCCTCGGAGACCGACCCGCCGGCACAGGAAGCGAAGGTCGAGGTGGACCGCCGGCTCGGGAAGGTCCGGGAAATGCTCGCGGAGCACCGGGAGGTCGAAGCAGCGCCCGTTGAAGGTGACCCAGAGGCGAGACCGGCCGAGGGCTCCGGGGAGCGCCTCGAGGTTGCGTCCCTGGAGATGCACGTGCAGACCGCGGGCATCGAAGAGGCTGACCACCGTCGGCCGCCCCGCCTCCCGCCCATCGGTCTCGATGTCCAGGTACACCGCCTCGTCGGCGAACCGGGGATAGAGGCGCCAGTGCTCGCGCCGCGGGAGGAGCTGGGCCAGGCGGACGAGGTCTCGCCCGGCGAGGGCAGCCTCCGCCTCGGCGATGCGGGCGGCCAGGTCGCGGGCGACCGCGTCGGGGAGACCGCTCGCGCCCGGTGAGGCCTGGAACGCCGCCCAGTCCAGGAGGCCGCGGGCCCACAGGTCTCGCTCGCGCCACGGTCCGACCCCGGGGACGAGCTGGAAGGACCGGGCGATCACCCTGACAGTCTGCCGCTGGCATCCGACGGGCCGCGCCCCAGCTCCTCGACCAGAGGTCCGTCCGCCTCGCAGAAGGGAAGCTCCCGGAGCTCGGCCAGCGGCACGAAGCGGAGAAGGTGGTCTTCACGGGCGCGCGGCTGGCCGGAGACCACCGCCGCCGCGTAGACGTGCAGGTCCACCTCGAGGTCGGGATAGGCGTGGCGGGCCCGAAACCGCTCCGCACCCACCGCCAGCTCCACCCCCAGCTCCTCGCGGCATTCCCGGCGGAGGGCCTCGGCGTCGGATTCTCCGGGCTCCACCTTGCCCCCGGGAAACTCCCAGAGCAGGCCGCGGGTCTTGCCCGCGGGCCGCCGCTGGACGAGGACCCGCCGTCCGTCCTCGGTGATGACCAGCGCCGCCACCACGCGGACGCACCGGCGCCCGGGCGTCAACCCCGGCTCCGGTAGGTGTTCATCTCCAGCTCGTAGACGAAGCCCAGGTTGGAGAGCACGAACACCTTCGGCCCGCGCACGTCGGGCGTGGCGGTGACGCCCCGGCCCGGATCGAACCGGTGGCGGATGGCGCCGTTGGCCGGGTCGAGGAAGAGGAGCGCCTGGCCGGTGGGAACCATCAGCCACCCCCCGGCCAGGGCGGGCTGGAGCCCGGCGCTCTGGCCGAGCGACGTGCTCCAGATGACCTTGCCGGTGGTGGCGAGCATGGCCGTGACCTGCCCGTCGCCGGACGCGAAGACCACCTCTCCGCGGGCCACCAGTCCGACCATCCCGGTGATGGTGGTGCGCCAGAGCGTGTCTCCGCTCGCCGCATCGACCGAAAAGACGCCATCCTTGTAGGCGGCGACGATCACATTGCCCCTCGGATCGAAGACCACCGGGCTGTCCACGTCGATGAACTGCGTGCCGTTGGAAAGGACACGGTCCCAGACGGCCACGCCGGTGTCGAGGTGCATCGCCGCCAGGTGCCCGTCGGAGAAGCCGACGTAGACGATGCCGTTCCGGACCGCCGGGCGGCTCGCCCCGCGGACGGTGAATCCCGCCGGGGCGTCGCGCCGGTACTGCCAGAGCCACTTTCCGGTCGCCGTCTCCACGGCGTAGAGGGTGTCGTTCTGCGAGGCGACCAGCACCTTGCCGTCGGCCACCACCGGGACGGTCACCAGATCCTCTCCCGCCTCGTACTTCCAGAACAGCTCGCCGGTATCGGCGCGGAAGCAGTACAGGAAGCCGTCGCCGCCGGGAGCGAAGACGAAGCCATCGACCACCACCGGTCCGGCGTTGAAGGGCTGCCCGGCCACGAAGCGCCACACCGTCTTGCCGCGCGAGTCGATGCTGCGGAGGATGCCGTCCCGCGTGCCGGTCACCACCCGGAGGTTCATCGGGTCGAAGCCGGGGCGCGCCGGCTCGCGGGGTCCGTACTCGAGCGTGGGCGCATCGACCAGCTTCTGCCACCACTTGACGGTGAAGATGGACAGGACGTCGGTGTCGGTGTGCTGGTAGGGGTCGACGACGTAGCCGTGGCTGGCGCATCCGGCGACGGCGAGCAGGGACGCCGCGGCAAGGGAGCGGCCGACGCTCATCCCGCGTCCGGTCGGGCGGCGGCCGGCGGTGGTGGCAGGACGCCCTCGGCGGCGAGAAGGCTCAGTCGGTCCTGCGCCATCCGCGCCGCCGCGGTTGCCGGCTGCGCGGTCACCAGCTCCTGGTAGGCCTGAGCCGCCTCGGCCTTCTTCCCCTGGAGGGCAAGGATGCGCGCCCGGTGGTAGAGCCCCATCCCGGCCAGGAAGCCCCCCGTCTCCTCGCGGCTCAGGCGCTCGAAGGCGTCGAGCGCGCGGTCGAGCTGGCCCTTGGCCTCCCAGGCGAAGCCCTCCCCCTCGAGCGCCGAGGCCCGCAGGACCTGCTTGGACGGCGCCCGGGCGAGGAACTCCGAGAAGTGGCCGAGCGCGCCATCGGGCTGGCCGAGCCGCAGCTGGGCGTCGCCGAGCGGAAGCGTGGCCGTCGAGGCGGACAGCGTGCCGCCGTACTGCGACCGGAAGGAGTCGATGGCCGCGGACAGAGCCTGGTCCCTCTCGGTCTCGGTGGCGAAGGGCTTGGCCTCCTCGCCCGAGCTCCCCTCCCCCACCGGGCGATCGAGCGGCTTGAGCGCCCCGCCCAGCGCCCGCGCCGCCCGCTCCGCGCTCCGCGTGGACAGCGAGGAGGTGAGCGCCGCGGCGACTGCGGCCGCCACGAGCAGGAGGGCGGCCGCCAGCGCCAGGGTCCGGTGCACCTCCAGCCAGCGACGCGCCTCGCCACCGACCCGCTGGAAGGCATCCGGGGCGCGCAGCTCCTTCTGGGTGAGTCGGTTCGTGGACAACCGTCGTCTCCTGACGCGAGGGGCGCGGGACTGTAGAGACCGGCGCCGAGAGGTGTCAACGGATGCTAGCGGCGCTTGCGCGCCGCACGCCGAGCCGCGCCCGGCCGCTCGCGGAGCAAGAGGTGGAGGGGCACCCGCAGCGAGAAGGCCTCCCGCAGCTGGTTCATCAGGTAGCGCCGGTACGAGGGAGGAACGGAGCGCGGGCGATTGCAGGTGATGATGAAGGTCGGGGGCGCGGTGGTGGGCTGGGCGATGTAGTAGAGGCGGAGCGGCCGGCCGTCGACGGACGGCGGCGGGTGGGCGCCGACGACCTTTTCCAGCAGCCGGTTGAGCAGCGGCGTGGCGGCGCGGAAATGGAACTGCGCTCCCAGCGTCACCGCCTGGTCGAGCACCTGGCGCACCTGGCGGGCCTCGAGCGCGGAGCCGAAGAGGACCGGCGCATGGCCGACGAAGCGGAGCTGCCGCTGGAGCTGCTCTCGCACCTCGCCCTGGCGGCGCCGGTCGCCGGCCAGGAGATCCCACTTGTTGACCAGCACCAGCAGGGCCCGACCCCGCTCCTCGACCATCCCGGCCAGGCGCGCGTCCTGCTCCACGCCGGGCTCGGTGGCATCGAGGACGAGCACCACCACCTCGGCTCGCTCCACCCGGCGGAGCGCGGCCAGGATGCTGGTGCGCTCCAGGCGCGGCGCCCCCGCCTTCTTGCGGCGCATCCCGGCGGTATCGGTGAGCAGGATGTGCCGGCCCCGGTGGACCAGCGCGGCGTCGATCGGGTCGCGCGTCGTTCCCGGAACCGGTCCGACGACGACGCGCTCCTCGCCGAGGAGCGCGTTGAGCAGCGTGCTCTTCCCGACGTTCGGCCGGCCGATGATGGCCACCCGCAGGGCATCCGGTGGCTGCCCGGCGGCTTCGAGTGGCTCCGGCGGCGGAAGCCGTGCCTCCACCGCATCGAGCAGCGCGTCGATTCCCAGGGCGTGCTCGGCGGAGATGGGCAGCACCTCCGGCAGGCCGAGCCGGTAGAACTCCGCCGCCGCCGCCTCGGCGCCGGGCCGCTGGTCGAGCTTGTTCACCGCCACCACCACCGGCTTGCCGCTCCGTCGCAGCAGCTCGGCCAGGGCGTGGTCGGCCGGAAGGGGGCCGGCCCGTCCATCGACCACCAGGACCACCACGTCGGCCGCGCCCACGGCGATCTTCGCCTGGGCTCTCACCCCGGCGAGCAGCGCGTCCTCCTCGCCGGGGACGAACCCGCCGGTGTCGACCAGGGCCAGGCTCCGGCCCGCCCACTCCGCCTCCGCGTAGTGCCGGTCCCGGGTCACCCCCGGCACGTCCTCGACCAGCGCCAGCCTCCGGCCGACGATGCGGTTGAAGAGCGTGCTCTTCCCGACGCTCGGGCGACCCACCAGCGCCACCAGCGGCGTCACCGGATTCCCACCCGGCGAAGCCCGCGCTCCGACTCCCGCCAACGCGGCTCCACCTTGATGCGGAGGGAGAGGTAGACATGGGCTCCGAGGAGGCGCTCCAGCGCCGCGCGCGCGTCGGTGCCGATGGACTTGAGCATCGCCCCCTGCTTCCCGATGACGATCGCCTTCTGGCTCTCGCGCTCGACGAAGACGGTGGCCGCGATCCGGACCAGGCCCTGGAGCGGCCCCCGAGCTCCCGGCAGCGGGGCACGCTCCGACTCGTCGAACAGGTCGATGGTCACCGCGCTGGCGTGCGGCACCTCGGCGCGGCAGTGGCGGAGCACCTGCTCGCGGATCAGCTCCGCCGCCAGGACGCGTTCCGACTGGTCGGTGAAGGTCTCCGGCGGATAGAGGGGCTCGCCCTCGGGGAGCCGTCGGATGAGCGACTCGACCAGCTCCTCCACCCCCTCGCCCGTCCGGGCGGAGATGAAGAACGTCTCGTCGAAGCCGACTGCCTCCTGGTACTCGGCCGCCAGGGGGAGGAGCGGGGCCTTGGGACCCGCGTCCACCTTGTTCACCACCAGGACGCGCGGTTTCCGGCTCCGGCCGAGCAGCGCCAGGATCGACCGTTCGGCCGGCGAGAGCTGGGAGGGACCCCGGCTCTTCCCGGCCGGCGCCTCGACCAGGAGGCAGACCACGTCCACCTCCTCCATGGCCGCCTGGGCCCGTTCCTCCATGAGCTTTCCGAGCGCGGTCCGGGGCCGGTGGAGCCCGGGCGTGTCCACCACCACCAGCTGGCCCGACGGGCGCTGGACCACCCCGAGGATTTTCGTCCTGGTGGTCTGGGGCTTGGGGGAGACGATGGCCACCCGCTCGCCCACCATCCGGTTGAGGAGCGTGCTCTTTCCCACGTTGGGACGGCCGACCAGCGCGACGACGCCCGAGCGGAAGGGGGACATGGACCCTGGAACCGGTCTGGGAAGACCGCGGTACCGGCGCCGTCCGCGAGTCGCCGGCCCCGGGCCTCAGGGGTTCTCGGAGATGGTCAGGGTCCGGATGGTCACGTCCTTCCGGGGCCGGTCGCCGGCGCCCTTGGGGACCTCGTTGGCCACCCGCTTCACCACCTCCATTCCCGAGACGACCTCGCCGAAGATGGTGTGCTTGTCGTTCAGCCAGGGCGTGGGCACCACGGTGATGAAGAACTGGCTCCCGTTGGTGTTTCTCCCCGAGTTGGCCATGGCCAGGAGTCCGGGCCGGTCGAAGCGTCGCCCGCTCTGGAACTCGTCCTCGAACTGGTAGCCCGGTCCCCCGGTCCCGCGCCCGAGCGGATCGCCGCCCTGGATCATGAAGTCACCGATGCACCTATGAAACAGGGTGCCGTCGTAGAGCGGTGTTCCGCTCTTCTTCTCCTGGGTCCCGGGGTGGGTCCAGGTCTTCTCTCCGCTGGCCAGCCCGACAAAGTTCTCCACCGTCTTCGGCGCGTCCTTGGCGAACAGCTTCACCACCACCTTGCCCTCGCTGGTGTCGAAGTGGGCGTAGAGGTCCTTCCCCGCCCGCACCGCATCGGTCATGCCCATGGTCCTGCTCCTTGAGGTCGAAGAAGGGTCACTGCGCCGCGGCCGGCTTGACGCCCTTGGGCGGCTTGTCCGAGACGACCACCGATTTCAGCACCACCGGCGTGTTCGGCCGGTCCCGGCCCTCGGCTCCGGACGGAACCTTGGAGATCTTCTCCACCACGTCGTAGCCGCTGACCACCTCTCCGAAGATGGTGTGCTTGCCGTCCAGATGGTGAGGGGTGGAGACGGTGATGAACCACTGCATGCCGTTGGTGTTGGGCCCGCGGTTGGCCATGGCCAGCAGCCCGACCTTGTCGAACTTCTTCCCGTTCGATGTCTCGTCCGGGAAGGAATAGCCGGGGTCCCCGGTGCCGGTGCCGGTGGGGTCGCCGCCCTGGATCATGAACGCCTTGATCACCCGGTGGAAGATGGTGTCGTCGTAGGCGCGGGCGGTGCTCGGCTTGCCGGTCCGTGGATCCCGCCACTGCTTCTCGCCGGTGGCCAGCCCGACGAAGTTGGCCACCGTCTTCGGGGCATCCTTGGAGAAGAGGTGAAGGTAGATGTCGCCCTCGCTGGTCTTCATCGTGACCCAGAGGTCCTTGCCGGCGAGCGCCTTCTGGGTCCAGGGGTCCTTGACCGGTGCGTCGCTGGCGGCGGCGGCGGCCAGGGGCGCGAGCGTGACGAGGAGAAGCGTGCAGAGGGGAACGAGTCGGTTCATGGACCCCATGTTTTGCACCAGCCGCGGGCGGAATGCTCGGCCTTTTCTCAAGGTTGCTTGTGCTCGAGCATGGCCAGGGTCTTCTGGGCTGCTGCCTGCTCGGCCTCCTTCTTGCTCCGCCCGGAAGCTCGAGCGAAGAGCTCGCCACCGACGCTGACCTCCACCTCGAACACCTTGGCGTGGTCCGGGCCGTCCTCTCGCACCACGCGGTAGCGCGGGGCGGTGCGACTCCGGACCTGCATCAGCTCCTGGAGCCGTGTCTTGTAGTCATCCCCGCTCCGGCCGTCGGCCACGCCCTCGAGCGCCTCGCCGAAATGCCGATCGACCAGCGAGAGCGCCCCGGGGAGTCCGAAGCTCAGGTAGACCGAGGCCACCACCGCCTCCAGCGCGTCGGCCAGCACCGAGCTCTTGTCCCGGCCGCCGGTGAGCTCTTCGCCACGCCCCATCCGGAGGAGCTCGCCCAGGTGGAGCTCGCGCGCGATGCGGGCCAGCGCCTCCTCGTTGACCACCAGCGCCCGGAGCTTGGAGAGCTCGCCCTCGTCGGCCGCCGGGAAGCGCTCCATGAGCCGGTGGCTCACCGCCAGGTCGACCACCGCGTCGCCGAGGAACTCGAGCCGCTCGTTGTCCAGGGCCGATTCGTCGCGGTGCTCGTTGCAGTAGCTCTTGTGGGTGAGGGCGGCCAGCCCCAGGCCGGCATCGAGACCACTCACCCCGAGCCGCTCCTCGAGCCGTGCCACCCGCTCCTGACCCTGGGCATCCACGCCTCAGCCCTCCGAGAGCTGCCGCGCCAGCTCCTCGGCGAGCGCGTAGGGATCGGCGCGGTGGGCGACGATGGCCTCCGCCACCTCCTCCAGCCGGCCTCGCTCCCGCTCCAGGCGCCCGAGCGCCTCGCGGAGGAGCCGCTCGCGGAGCAGGGCCAGGAACTGGGCCCGGGCCCGGGACCGCTCGCGCGCCCTCCGCTGGCCGGTCCGCTCCAGGAACTCCCGGTGCCGCGCCACCGCGCCCAGGACCTCGGCCACTCCCTGGTCCCGCAGGGCGATGGTCTTGACGATGGGGGGCTCCCACTCCTCCACCTCGGGAACCGAGGCGGGGCGTGCCTCCGGCACCGCCGTCCGGTTGCGGGCGCGCCGATGCCGGGCGTCGTGATCGGCGGGCGCGGAACGGGAGGCGTGCCGAAGCTCGAGCATCTGGCGGAGCTCCCGCACCGTCCGGTCCGCTCCCTCCAGGTCGGCCTTGTTCACCACGAACACGTCCGCCACCTCGAGGATACCGGCCTTGATCGCCTGGATGTCGTCGCCCATTCCTGGAACCGTCACCACCACGGTGGTGTGCGCCATCTGGGCGATGTCGATCTCGTCCTGCCCCACACCCACCGTCTCCACCACCACCACGTCCTTCCCCATGGCGTCCAGGATGCGGATGCAGTCGCCGGTGGCGCGCGACAGCCCGCCCAGCGCGCCACGCGTGGCCAGCGACCGGATGAAGACCCCGGGATCGGTGGCGTGGTCCTGCATGCGGATGCGATCCCCGAGGATGGCACCTCCGCTGAAGGGGCTGGTCGGGTCGACCGCCAGGACGCCCACCCCTCGGCCCTCCTTCCGCAGGCCGGCCACCATCCGGTCAGTGAGGGTCGACTTGCCGGCGCCCGGGCTCCCGGTGATTCCCACCACGTAGGTGCGCCCGGTGCGGGGGAAGAGCGCCTGGAGCTCGGCCACCGACGAGGGCTCCCCGTCCTCAACCTCGCGCATCAGGCGCGAGGCGGCGCGGACGTCACCGGCGAGCACCCGCTCGGCGAGGTGGGTCACCGCTCCGTCTCCCCGGGGGGGAGGAGCTCGACCTCCGAGGGCTCGACGCCCAGCGCCTGGGCCACCACCGCGCTCACACCGGCAAATTCCTCGAGCGAGAACTGGTCCGACCACACCTTTCCCTCCGGGCCGGCGACCAGCGCCCGGAAGGTCCGCTCGCCGATGCGGGTGGCCGCCCACCGGTAGCGCGTGCCGCGCACCTGGACGGTGACCACGACGTCGATCGCCCCGCCGGCGGGCACCCACGCCTCGGCTCCGAACCGCTCGAGCAGCTCACGGTAAGCGATGGCCGACGGCGGCGGCGCCACGGCCGGCTCCCCGGGGGGCGCCACCAGCGCCCGGAGGTACGCCGTCAGCCCGGCGCGGTTGGGGAACTCGGACAGGGGGAAGGGGTCGCCGACGTCCTCCAGGGGAGGTTGCCCATCGTGCACCGCCTCCGCCAGCCGGAGCTGGCCGCGCTTGTCCCCGGCGAGCCGGTAGCGGAAGGGAGGGTCGTCGAGCCGGACGGCGATCTCCAGCGTCTCGGGGTCGACCTGGGCGGCCAGGCCCAGCGTCCGGAGCTCACCCATGTGCCGCTGGAGCGACAGGAGGTGCCGCTGGAAGGCTTCGGCCAGCTGCTGCTCGAGCTCGGAGCGGCTCCGCACCCCGACCAGGGTGAGCGGTGGCAGGCCGACCAGCTCCGGGGGCTCGAGCGGGATGAGGTACTCCTCCTGGTAGGCGAACACCCCGGAGGGGATGGGCCGCTGGGCGAGCGGGTTGAGCAGCGGCGCGCCCAGCTGGAGCACGGCCTCGAGCCCTGCCCCGGTGTCGATCACCCCCAGGCCCAGCGCCGACAGTTCCGCCTCGTCCACGTCGTCAGACCCTGAGCAGCTCGCGGGCGATGATCGTCCGCTGGACCTCGCTCGTTCCCTCGCCGATCTCGCACAGCTTGGCGTCCCGGAGGTAGCGCTCCACCGGAAACTCGCGGGTGTAGCCGTAGCCGCCGTGGATCTGCACCGCCCGGTGACAGGCCCGCGTCGCGGCCTCGCTGGCGAAGAGCTTGGCCACCGATGCGTCGCGGGTGACGGGGCGCCCGCTGTCCACCAGCACCGCCGCGCGATGCACGAGCAGCCGCGCCGCCGCCAGCTCGGTGCGCATGTCGGCCAGCATCCAGCGGATGGCTTGGAACTCGCCGATGGGACGCCCGAACGCCCGGCGGTCCCGGGCATAGCGCACCGACTCCTCCAGGGCGCCGCGGTGCAGCCCCGCCGCCAGGGCGCCGATGGTGATCCGACCCCGGTCCAGGATCTGCAGCGTGTTCAAGAAGCCCATCCCCAGCTCACCGACGCGCTGGGCATCGGGGACGACGGTGTTCTCGAAGATGAGCTCGGCGGTGTCCGAGGACCGCATCCCGAGCTTTCCGTGGATGGGTCGCTGGGTGAAGCCGGGCGCGCCCTTCTCCACCAAGAAGGCAGTGATGCCCTTCTGTCGTTTCTCGGCATCGGTCAGGGCGAGGACGATGAACACCTGTCCCACCGACCCCTGGGTGATGAACATCTTCGTCCCGTCGAGAACCCAGCCGTCTCCCCGCCGCACCGCGGTGGTCTTCATCCCGGCGGCGTCCGAGCCGCTCCCCGGCTCGGTCAGGCCCCAGGCGGCAAGCCACTCACCGGTGGCCAGCTTGGGCAGGTACCGGCGCTTGAGGGCCTCGCTTCCGAAGAGCCGGAGATGTCCCGTGCCGAGCCCGTTGTGGCTGGCCACGGTGAGCGCCAGGGATCCGTCGTGGCGGGCGAGTTCCTCGACCACCACCGCCACCGCGAGCGAGTCGAGGCCTGCTCCACCGTACTCCTCCGGCACCTGCATGCCGAGGACGCCCAGCTCGCCCAGCGCGCGGACCGTCTCCAGCGACAGCCGTCCGGCCTCGTCCCAGGCGCGAGCCTGGGGCTTCACCCGTTCCTCGCAAAAGGCCCGGAGCGACGCCTGCAGCGCCCGGTGGCTTTCCGGCAGGTCGAGGTTCATCGTCCGAGGATGGCTTTAGTACGGCTCGGCGCGCCGGGGAAAGGCGCCGCACCGCCGGCGTCCGGGGGTCACACCGGCCACACGCCGTGCTTGCGGGCCGTCCCGGGGCGAAGGCGCCGGGAGTACACCTCCAGCCGCCGCACCAGCTGATCGCGCAGCTCGTCGCCGGGGACGATCTCGTCCACCACCAGCTCGGCGGCGAGCTTGGAGAGATCCACGTCGGCGCGGTACTCGGCGCGAAGCTGCTCGACGAAGGCCGCCCGCTCCGCCTCGGGGCGTTCCTGGATCTTGTTGAAGTACACGGCGTTCACCGCCGCCTCCGGTCCCATCACGGCGATCATTGCCTGGGGCAGGGCCAGGGTGCAGTCCGGCGCGAACCCGGGGCCGGACATGGCGTAGAGCCCGGCCCCGTAGGCCTTGCGCACCACCACCGAGATGCGGGGAACGGTGGCCTCGGAGACGGCGGAGATCATCTTCGCCCCGGCCCGGATGATGCCCGCCCGCTCGACCTTGGTGCCGATCATGAAGCCCGGGACGTCGGCCAGGAAGACGAGGGGGAGGTTGAAGGCGTCACACAGCCAGATGAACCGGGCAGCCTTGTCCGCCGAGTCGACGAAGAGGACCCCGCCCTTGTACTTGGGCTGGTTGGCCACGATCCCCACCGGACGCCCGCCGATGCGCGCCAGCCCGGTGATCACCTCCTGGGCGAAGAGCTTCTTCACCTCGAAGAACGAGCCGGCATCGACCAGCTCGCGGATGAGCGCGAACATGTCGAACGGCTTGTTCTGGTCGGCGGGGATGATCTCCTCGACCGATCGGCCGCTCCGGTCCGGGTCGCGCGGCTCGAAGCACGGGGGGACGTCGGCGAAGCTGGAAGGGAAGTAGGCCAGGTAGGCCTTGGCCGCGGCGATGGCCTCCTCCTCGGTCTTCACCAGCACGTCGCCGCACCCGGAGACGGAGCAGTGCATCTTGGCGCCCCCCATCTCCTCGAGCGTCACCTTTTCCCCGATGACCATCTCCGCCATGCGCGGGCTCCCCAGGTACATCGAGGCGTTCCCGTCCACCATCACCACCAGGTCGCAGAAGGCGGGGATGTAGGCGCCCCCGGCCGCCGAGGGGCCGAAGAGCAGGCAGACCTGGGGCACCTCTCCGGAGAGGAGCACCTCGTTGCGAAAGATGCGCCCCGCCCCCCGCCGGCCGGGAAACATCTCCACCTGGTCGGTGATGCGCGCCCCGGCCGAGTCCACCAGGTAGAGCAAGGGGCAGCGCACCCGGGCCGCCGTCTCCTGGATGCGGATGATCTTCTCCACCGTCCGGGCCCCCCAGCTCCCGGCCTTCACCGTGGAATCGTTGGCCATCACCGTCACCGGCCGGCCGGCGATGGACCCCAGCCCGGTGATCACCCCGTCCGCGGGAAGCTCGGGGTCGAGGCCGTTGGCGAAGGCCCCGTCCTCGACGAAGGAGCCCGGGTCGAGCAGGCGCTCCAGGCGCTCGCGGGCGAAGAGCTTGCCCGCCTCGGCGTTCTTGGCGTGGTACTTCGCCGCCCCACCCTGGCGGATGCGAGAGCGGCGGTGGCGCGCGCTGTCGTCGAGTCCCATCGGGCCGAGGGCTCTAGCAGAAAAGGCGAGCGTCCGGTGTGCTGCGCCGCGTTGGTCCCTCTAGGCGGCCGCCCTCTCCAGAGCGTTCCAGGCGTGTCCGACGGCGGCGCGCACGACGCGCGGCTCGAAAGGCTTGCCGATGACTCCGCGCACGCCGGGCATCTCGGGCAGCTCGGCCTCGTCTGCTCCGAAGAGGGACGAGACGACGATCACCGGAAAGCGAGCGGCTCCGAACCGATCGCGCAACCGCGCGATGAAGGTCAGACCATTCATCCGGGGCATGAGGAGATCCACCAGCACCACGCACGGAGCCGGCGAGCCGCAGAGCGTGGCCAGCGCCTCCTCCCCGTCGGTGGCCAGCTCCACGTGGTAGCCGTCCACCTCGAGGATCCGCTGGAGGAAGGCGCGGAACCCCGGTTGATCGTCGATGACCAGCACCCGCCGCTTCAGGCTCACCCGGGTCCAACTGTAGCCAGCGCCGGCGACTCCGGGAAACGGGTCGGATCCACATCCACGGGTTCACCCCCCGGGGGTCGGCGCGACCCGCCGCCGGCTCGACGCCCCCACCATGTCGGCCGTCCGGCGCCGAGGTGGGCCCGGCGCACCAGGCGGCCCGCACTACCGCCCGCGGAACACCGGGGGCCGCTTCTCGGCGAAGGCGGCCAGCCCCTCCAGACGATCCTCGGAGCCGAGGACCGTTTCGTAGTGTCGCTGCTCGACGGCCAGCGCCTCGTCGAGCACCAGCCCGAGGCCCTCGTCGATGGCGTGCTTGGCCGCTGCCACCGCCAGCGGGGCGTTGGCGGCGACATGCTCGGCCAGCGACACGGCGACCTCGAGCAGGCGCCCCTCCGGGGCGAGCCTCTGCACCAGCCCGAAGGCCAGGGCCTCGGCGGCATTGACCCGGCGTCCGGTGAGGATGAGGTCCTTGGCCCGGGCCGCGCCCACCAGCCGGGGCAGCCGCTGGGTGCCCCCACCGCCGGGGATGATGCCCAGCCGCACCTCGGTCAGGCCGAGCTCGGCGGTGGGTGCCATCACCCGGAAGTCACAGGCCAGCGCCAGCTCGGTGCCCCCTCCGAACGCGGCGCCGTTCACCGCGGCGACGAAGATGCAGTCGCTTCGCTCCATGGCCCGGAGCGTGCGGTTGAGCTGGGCGAGGAAGGCCCGCACCTCGGCGTCGGACATCGAGGCGCGCTCCTTGAGGTCCGCCCCGGCGCAGAAGGCGCGTTCCCCGGCTCCGGTCAGCACCACCGCCCGTGTCTCGGGTCCGCGGCTCACCCGGGCCACCCGCTCCTCGAACTCGGCCAGGAGCGCCCGGCTGATGGCGTTGCGGCGCTCCTCGCCGTCGATGGTCCACACCTCGATGCTCCCCCGCCGCTCGTCCCGGAACTCGGCCATGGCCCACCCTTAGCTCAGCGAGCCTGCCGCTGGCGCGCCACCTGACGATCTCGCTCTCCCAGGGCCGCCTGGAGGTACTTGCCGGACAGCTTCCTCCCGATCAGCTCCTGGGCCACCTCCCCGGCCTCGACCAGCCGTCCCAGGTCGATGCCCGTCTCCACCCCCATCCCGTGGAGGAGGTTGACCAGGTCCTCGCTGGCCAGGTTTCCGGCCGCGCCCGGTGCGTAGGGGCAGCCGCCCAGGCCGCCGATGCTGGCGTCGAAGGTGGTCACGCCGGCGGTCAGCCCGACCAGGGCATTGGCCAGCGCCGTCCCGCGCGTGTCGTGCAGGTGCAGGGCGAGCTTCGAGGCCGGAAGGTGCCGGAGGACCGCCTCGAGAATGGCCTCGGTCTGGGTCGGGACTCCGACACCGATGGTGTCCCCCAGGCTCAGCTGGTAAACGCCCAGGTCCACCAGCCTCCGCGACAGCTCGACGACGCGATCCACCGAGGTCGCCCCCTCGTAGGGGCAGCCCCACACCACCGAGAGATAGGCCCGCACGCGCATCCCGGCGGCCAGGGCGCCACGTGCCACGGCGCCGGCGACGGCCAGCGCCTCGGCGATGGACTTGTTGATGTT
>Ga0187779_10000778_pt1 | contig 20836 bp, 18 predicted proteins | sample 1015_Q2_SP10_10__FD_132435 | JGI IMG/M metagenome (GOLD analysis project Ga0187779, IMG submission 132435) | Tropical peat soil microbial communities from peatlands in Department of Meta, Colombia - 1015_Q2_SP10_10_MG | ecosystem: Environmental > Terrestrial > Soil > Wetlands > Peat | place... | reverse complement strand
TGCGCAAGTGCTGGGTCTCAGTGTGGACAGTGTCTGGTCTCACAAAGCGTTCGCGGAAAAAATGGGCATCCATTATCCGCTGCTCGCTGACTTTCAGCCTCGCGGAGCTGTCGCCGACAAGTTCGGCGTGTATCTTGCGGACAAAGGGATCACCGGGCGCGCCATTGCCATTGTCGATCGCAGCGGAAAAGTCGCTTGGTTCAAAAACTACGACATCCCCACAGTGCCTGATCTCGGGGAAGTATCGGAAGCGCTGACCAGGCTAAAGTAATCAGGCCTTCTCAGACGTTGGGCCGATGATCCCTGACTTCCACAGCTGCGGCTGATTTCAACAGCTGGGTGTCTGCTTGCGCTGCTGGGGCGGGCCGCATATGCTTGCAAGATGGCGCGAACAGATTGTCCCCTCTGTCTGGGCAGCGGCTGGAAGGTCGTCGAGCGCACGACGAAAGGCGCCGAAGTACTCCCCGCCGATTCGTCCGGCGAGACGAAAATGGTCTGGGCGGTGCCTTGTGATTGCACCGTGGGAGACCGCACGGACCGAATTCTCGCGAAGGCGCGCGTCCCCGAGCGCTATCGCCACTGCGACTTCGACAATTACGAGGCTGACAACGAAATCGAGAATGTCTCGCGCGAGCAATCGAGCGCTTGGAATCGCAGTTTGTCGCAGGCCAAGCTCGTGGTGCGGCGTTTCGCCGAAGAATTCTCCCCCGTGCGCGAAGTCGAGAGCGAGCATGGCCTGCTCCTGATGGGCCCGTGTGGGGTGGGCAAGACCCATCTTGCGGTCTCCGCGCTCAAGCAGATCGTGCTGAGAGGTTATCGCGGTCTTTTCTACGACTATCGCGAACTGCTCAAAGCCATTCAGGACAGCTACAACCCGGAGAGCCAGACGACGGAGATGAGCGTGCTCGAGCCTGTGCTCCAGGCCGAACTACTGGTCCTCGATGACGTTGGCTCTAGCAAGCCCTCCCTCTGGGCCCTAGAAACGGTCGGGCACATCCTGAATACGCGCTACAACGAGAAGCGCGTCACCTTGCTAACCACCAACTTTCTCGATGCCGACGCGTCGGAGCCGACCACGGCGCGTGCCGTGGGAGTTCGCCCAGCGGCGATCGACGATTCGCTCACCGATCGCGTGGGAAAGCGCATTCGCTCCAGGCTCTATGAAATGTGCCGCACCGTTGAAATTTTCGCCCCGGATTACCGAAAAGAGATTCGCAACATCAGTCGCTTTCGCACCTAACCCCGTCTCCTGGAGCGTATAAAACTGTATATATCTAACGCCCACAGGTAAGCTGAAATACCTAAACCGAGGCGATTTGATCCCCTTCCTTCTGCAAGGTAGAATCAACGACGGTTCTCCGACCTCTCAGACCTAACGGAGAGAAATCCTACGGCTGAGAGGCGAGGCTCCCTAGGAGGAGCCGAGGGTTCGGGGGGAAACGCCCGCGCCTCCCTTGCGTAGATCCGCCGAGGGCGGGTCGATCCGTCTTTTGGAAAGGGGAACGCCCGGGGCACACTGTGCTCGGGGCGGAGGGCCCAAATCCAGATGCGGATTTGGGCTTTTTGTTTTGGCAGACGAAGTCCGCAAAACCGATGCCACTCACAGACAAATTCGGCCGACAGATCACAGACTTGCGTGTTTCGGTCACCGATCGCTGCAATTTCCGGTGCGTCTATTGCCGTTCCGCCAATCCAGAAATGCACCGGCCGGCAGATGAACTGCTCGATTGGGACGAATACGAGCGGCTGGTCCGTCTGTTGGTCCCTATGGGCATCCGCAAGGTGCGGGTGACGGGTGGCGAGCCCCTAGTGCGCCCGGGGGTTGAGCGATTCATCGCCCGACTCCGTGCGCTTGGCGTGCGAGACCTCTCGATGACCACCAACGGGTACCTGCTCGCAGAGCGTGTGGACACTTTGGTCGACGCAGGAATGAACCGTATCAACATCAGCCTCGATTCGCTCGATCGCGCGAAGTTCGAGCGGATCACGCGCACGAAAACATTCGATCAAGTGATCGCTGGGATTGACAGAGCGCAAGCATCTAAGCTGCGGCCCGTGAAGGTGAACGCCGTCCTGGTTCGCGGCATCAACGACGATGAGGTGGAACCCTTTGCCCGATTCGCGCGCGATCGAGATTTGATCATGCGCTTCATCGAATTCATGCCGCTTGATCAAGACCACACATGGACGCGCGACATGGTCGTCACCGGACGAGAGGTATACGATCGGATTCAACCTCTCTGGCCACTCGAACCGATCCCACACGGACGAAGCGAGACGGCTCGCAAATACCGCTTCGCCGACGGGCGCGGGGAAATAGGACTGATCTCTCCGGTTTCCGAGCCCTTCTGTGGACATTGTTCGCGCCTGCGGTTGACAGCCGATGGGAAGCTGAGAACGTGTCTGTTTAGCAAGGAGGATCACGACCTCAGATCCTTTTTGCGCGGCGGCGCAAGCGACAGCGAAATCAGCGAAGCAATCCTTGCCATCGTGGCAGAGAAAGAGCGAGGGCACCCGATCAACGAACCTGGCTTTGTACCGCCTTCGCGCACGATGGTTTCGATCGGGGGCTGAGCAGACGTTCGCGCTGCTCTTCCCTCCGCGGTAGAATTAACAAGGTATGGCGGACGAAGAATCCAAACTGTTCTCGCTGCGCGAGGCCGAACGCCTGCGGCTCCAGCTGGAGCCGACTTTGATCGAGGCCATTGAGTCGCGCCGCAAGCTTGGGGATTTAGAGGAAAAACTCGGCCTGCTGGCCGAGCGCATCCAACGCTCCGGCGGGTTAATGGTCCACTATGAAGATGCCGCGAAGTTGCGCATCGAGCGCAACCGGGTCGAGGAAACGATCCGCGAGGCCCTGGAACGAATTCATGCGACCGGCTGCATCGTCAAGGACCTGGAAGTCGGCCTGCTCGATTTCCCTGCACGGATTGACGGCGAAGAAGTCTATCTCTGCTGGAAGCTGGGCGAAGACCGCATTCGCTTCTACCATCGTCAGGATGAAGGATTTGCGGGCCGCAAACCAATCGATCCGCGTGACGCCGATTACAACAGCCCCCTGCAGTAGCTCCCTTTTCGGGTGAGATCGGATCCATCGCTTGACACCGGGTTAGGCGGCTGCAAAAGTAGCTGGCCGTATTGCACAAGGAGAGGAACCAGAGCCATGGCCACGGAAACCGTTGCTGCGCCCATCCGAGTCACCGATGCCGCCTGGGAAGCGATCGAGGGAGGCTACGACCTCCAGGTTCACGTCGCCCCGGACGTGATCGCGCGGCGCATCGATGATCTGGATCTCGCCAAGGAATTTCTGGGGCGCAAACTCAAGGGATTTGTGCTGAAGTCGCACTACGCGCCCACCTATGAGCGCGCCAAAGTGGTCACCAAAGCATCCCCTGGTATCACAGCGTTCGGCGCCATCACGCTTAACCACAGCGTGGGCGGTCTAAACCCGGTTGCCATTGAGATCGCCGGCCGCTCGGGCAATAAGATTGTCTGGATGCCTACGGTGGATGCCGAGAATGAGACCGCCGGCCGCAGCGATGGCCCAACGGAGAAGCTGCCGTTTTGGGCCAAGATTCAGCGCGAGCTTTCCTCGACGGGCATCGCCCCACCGCCGCTGACCGTCCTCGGACGAGACGGCCAGGTCCATGAAGCCGCCCGCCGTTGCCTGGAATTGATCGCCAAACACGACATGATTCTCGCCACTGGTCACCTGGGCAAGAAGGAAATTCACACTCTGGTGAAGACCAGCAAAGAAATGGGCCTGAAGCGGGTCCTCATCACCCACGCCGAATTTCCCTCGCAGAATCTCACGGCGGCTGAGCAGGTCGAGCTCGCCGATCTGGGTGCGATGATCGAGCACTGCTTCACAACGATGTACACGAACAAGGCTCCCTGGGAGGCCTATTTCGATAGCGTGCGCAAGGTCGGCCCGGAGCGCGTCGTGCTCTCTACCGATCTGGGACAGACCATCAATCCGCCCGTTTCCGACGGTTTCGCTATGTTCGCGCAGAAGATGCTCGACGCGGGCTTCCGCGCGGCGGAGGTTCGTCGCATGTGCGTAACCAATCCAGCTGCGCTCATCTCCTAAGCCATTTTGCCTCGTCGGAACGAAGGTATTAACGGCACTCGAGAATGGCTCAAACGACAGAAAATCGACTAAAGGATTCCGCAAGCCCCTACCTTCGCTCTGCCGCGCATCAGCCGGTCGATTGGCACGAGTGGGGCGAGGAGGCGTTTGAGCGCGCGCGCGCGGAAGGAAAGCCCATCTTGCTCGACATCGGCGCGGTCTGGTGCCATTGGTGCCACGTGATCGACCGAGAGAGCTACGAAAACCCGGAGATCGCCCGTCTGATCAACGAGCTCTACATCGCGGTGAAGGTCGATCGCGATGAGCGACCTGATGTGGACGCGCGCTACCAATCCGCCATCGGCGCAATCTCCGGGCAAGGCGGCTGGCCGCTCACTGCGTTTCTAACGCCGGAAGGAAAGCCCTTTTTTGGCGGAACATATTTCCCCCCCGACGACGCCATGGGCCGGCCTGGCTTCAAGCGCATTCTGGCGGCGGTCTCCGATGCCTTCCGGAACCGCCGCGCGGAAGTGGACGATTCAGCCCGCGGACTGGAACAGGCCGTAGCAAAAGCCGAGCTGTTTCACGACGCACGGGGAGTCTTCGATGTGCGCGTGGTGGATCGGGTTGTGGAGTCGGTCGTAGGGCGGTTTGATCCGACCCATGGAGGCTTCGGCCACGCTCCGAAGTTTCCACACTCTTCGGCCATCGATCTGTTGCTCGAGCGCACCCATGGGCCTGACGGGGGGAAGCTGGAAGAGATCGCTGCGGCTACGCTCGGGGGAATGGCCGCCGGAGGATTCCACGATCAGATCGGCGGGGGGTTTCATCGCTACTCCGTCGATGAGCGCTGGTGCGTGCCACATTTCGAGAAGATGTCGTACGACAACTCCGAGCTCTTGAAGAATTACCTGCACGGTTTTCAAGTACTCGGGCGGGCGAACTGTCGGCGTGTAGCGGAGGGTATCATCGCGTGGGTGGGAGAAGTGCTGTCGGATCCGGTTCGCGGCGGCTTTTATGCAAGCCAGGATGCCGATCAAACGCTTGACGACGACGGCGACTATTTCACATGGACGCAAGCGGAGTTGCGCGCCGTTCTCACGCCCGACGAGGCGCGAGTCGCAGAGCTCTACTATGACATCGGCCCGCGCGGTGAGATGCATCACCATGTAGAGAAAAACGTTCTCTGGGTCGCGGAAACCGTCGAAAGCCTTTGCCGGCAGCTGGGCGAGGACCAGGTCGAGGGTGTGCTCGCTCGGGCGAAAGCCAAGCTGCTCGAGGCGCGGCGGAAGCGGCGCCCGACGCCTGCCGTCGACACAACGCTCTACGTGGCCTGGAACGCCATGTTTGTATCGGCTTATCTGGAAGCTGCGAATATTCTCGATCGCGCCGATTGCCGGGAATTCGCGCTCAAGACGCTCGATCGCATCCTTCAGGAAGCCTGGGAGGAGTCCCAAGGCTTTCTACATCGTGTCGGCGGACCGCGACTGGAAGGTTCGCTCGATGATCAGGTTTTTGCGGCAGCCGCGCTCCTTGATGCCTACGAAGCGACCTTGGACCGACGCTATCTGGACACGGCTGAACGGGCGATGCGGCGGGCCGTCGAGCGCTTTGGCGATCCCGATGGCGGAGGATTCTTCGATCGCGCGACAGACGCTCGGCCGATGGGCGGGATCGAAGTGCGCCGCAAGCCTCTGCAGGACTCACCGACGCCTGGAGCAAACTCCGTGGCCGCAATGGTGCTCGATCGCCTCTACGCGCTTACGGGCGAAGCGTCTTACCGCACCTGGGCGGAGCGGACGCTCGAGGCGTTCATCGGGCTGATTCCCCAGTACGGGCTTTTCGCTTGCACCTATGCGCTGGCGGCGCTGTTTCATGCGCGTCACCCGCTCGAAGTCGTCATTACCGGCAGAACCGGCGACGGGAAAGCGGCGGCACTGGAAAGGGCTGCGCACTCAGTGTATCGCTTTGCAAAGACGGTCTTGCGGGTTACACCGGAACGGCTCACCGAGAGTCCTTTGCCGGCAGCGCTAAGGCAAACCCTCCCTTACGTGGAGGCGGCCGAGCCGAGGGCTTTTGTGTGCATCGACAGGACCTGCTATCCGCCCGTTTCTGAACCGGAGAAGCTGAGCCTGCTTTTGCGCGAGACTCCGAGCGCTTCGTGAGCGCACCCCCGTCTTCGCGCCCTAGCTGGACGCTCGGAACTATGGCACACTCGATAGGGACGCGGCGGCTGCGCCCTCGGCGCCATCCCTACCTGCCTGCGCTCCGTACGAAAATACATGGATCCCCAGTTCATTCGGAATTTCTGCATCATCGCCCACATCGACCACGGTAAATCCACCCTGGCCGACCGCCTGCTTGAGCTGACCGGTGCTCTCAGCCAGCGAGAAATGACTGAGCAGGTGCTCGACTCGATGGACCTGGAGCGCGAGCGCGGAATCACGATTAAAGCCAAGAGCATCCGTCTGCGCTATGCGGCCCGCGACGGGCACGAATACCGGCTGAATTTGATCGATACGCCGGGCCACGTGGATTTTTCCTACGAGGTCTCGCGGGCCCTTTCCGCATGTGAAGGTGCTCTGCTCGTCGTAGATGCAAGCCAAGGTGTGGAGGCGCAAACTGTGGCCAACGCCTTCCTGGCCTCTCGGCACAATCTCGAGATCATTCCCGTGATTAACAAGATCGACTTGCCCGCGGCGCAGCCCGAATACGTGAAGGAGCAGATCGAGAATGTGCTCGCGATTCCCGCCCACGACGCGCTGGCAATCAGCGCGAAAAGTGGGTTGGGGGTGAAAGAAGTGCTCGAAGCGATCGTTGGGCGTATCCCACCGCCCAAGGGCTCTGCCGACCGACCGCTACAAGCGCTGATCTTCGATTCCTGGTTTGACATCTACCGCGGTGCCGTTGTGCTGGTGCGCGTAGTCGAGGGGCGACTCACCCCTCGCATGAAGATTCGCCTCTGCGCAAGCGACGAAGTCTATGAAGTGGAGGCGCTCGGCGCGCTGACGCCCAAGCCGGTCTCACTCGACGAACTCGCGGCCGGCGATGTCGGCTTTGTCATCGCCAACATCAAGCGCGTGGCCGATGCGCGCATGGGTGACACGGTGGTGGAGGCGGACCGTCCTGCTCCGGCGCTGCCCGGTTTCGAGGCCATCAAGCCGATGGTGTTTGCGGGTTTATTCCCGGTGAACGCAACCGATTACGAGGTCCTGCGTGATGCTCTGGGAAAACTTCAGCTCAACGACGCTGCGTTTTTCTACGAGCCGGAAAACTCCGCGGCGCTAGGCTTCGGTTTTCGCTGCGGCTTTCTCGGCCTGCTGCACATGGAAATTGTCCAGGAGCGGCTCGAGCGCGAATTCAATATCGATTTGATCACGACCGCGCCCAGCGTACGCTACCGCATCACGACCACAAGCAACGAGGTGCTAGAAGTCGATAACCCAACGAAATTTCCGCCACCGTCTTCGATCCGCCAAATCGAGGAGCCGATTCTGACGGCCATGATCATCACCTCGGAGGAGTCGGTCGGGGCGGTGCTGCAGCTCTGCGAAGAAAAGCGCGGTGTGCAGAAGAAGTTCGAATACCTCTCGCCCACACGCATCATGCTCACCTACGAACTGCCGCTGAATGAAATCGTACTCGATTTCTACGACCGACTGAAGAGCGTGTCCCGAGGCTACGCTTCGCTCGATTATCACCTCTCCGGCTATCGCGAGTCTGATTTGGTGAAACTCGACGTGCTGGTTGGCGGCGAGCCGGTCGATGCCCTCACAATCATCTGCCATCGCGATCAGGCCTACGAGCGAGGGCGCGAGCTCGCGGCTCGCCTGCGCAAGCTGATACCGCGTCAGATGTTCGAGGTGCCGATTCAAGCAGCCATCGGCGGCCGGATCATCGCTCGGGAAACGATCAGCGCCATCCGCAAGAACGTGCTCGCAAAATGCTACGGAGGAGACATCACGCGCAAGCGCAAGCTGCTGGAAAAACAGAAAGAAGGAAAGAAACGCATGAAGCGCGTCGGCCGCGTGGATATCCCGCAGGAAGCATTTCTCGCCGTGCTGAAGGTGGCTGGCAGTGCCGAAACGGAATGACTTCTTAGGTTTCGCGCTTTTGCCGCACCGTAGCGTCGAGCTGACCGTGGGCCAGGCGCACGGCGATGTCCTCCCCGACGGCAACTTGGTCGGACGATCGCAGAACTTTCCCCGACCGATCGTAGGCGATGGCGTAGCCCCGCTCCAGCAGCTGAAACGGGCTGCGTTCTTCCAGTTGCAGCTGGGCGGCTTCAAAACGCCGACGCTTCGAGGCGAACACGCGATCGTTTCGCGCACTCAGATTTCCGAAACACTCATCCACTTGCCGGCGTAGCTTTTCCACACGAGCCCGCAAATCCAACCCTGCGAAACCAAGGCGCACGAGCCCGAATTGACGCTGCTTGCGTGCCAGGACGCGCTCGAGACCGGCACGCAGCGCCTGCCCGCCCTGCTCAATCCTGCGCCGGAGAACCGCCGCGCGTGCGTGCAGATCGAACGATTGAATTTGCATGCTGGCTCGGGTAAGCCGCTGCCTGGTGAGAGCGAGTTGCCGTCCGAGCAAGATTCCGAGCGCCCGGGACCGCTCGTCGAGCTGTTGATGGTGCCGCCGGATGAGTACCTCAACCTGGCGAAATCCCCGATCGACCCGCACGTCATAAAGGCGGCGTCTTCTCAACGAAAGCAGGTAGCGCATCTCCTTCACGAGGTCGCGAAAATGGGCCTCGATCTGGCGCTCGAATTCCTGCCGTGACCGCACCACGATCTCCGCCGCCGCGGAAGGCGTCGGGGCGCGCAGATCGGCCACGAAATCGGCGATCGTAAAATCGGTTTCATGCCCCACGCCCGTGATGACCGGAATCTCCGATGCGGCGATCGCGCGGGCCAGGCCCTCCTCGTTGAACGCCCAAAGGTCTTCGAGAGACCCGCCCCCGCGCGCGAGGATCAAAACCTCCGCAAATTTTACGCGATTGAAGTAGCGTAGAGCCGCCGCGATCTCGCCGACGGCGCCCTCACCCTGGACCCTTACGGGATAGAGCTGGACATGGACATTGGCGAATCGACGCTTAAGAACCCGCAAGATATCGCGGATCGCCGCTCCGGTCGGTGAAGTGATGACACCGATCGAGCGTGGTAGAAGCGGGAGCGGCTTCTTGCGCTGCGGGTCGAAAAGACCTTCTTCTTCCAGTTTGCGCTTCAGCTGTTCAAAAGCGAGTTGCAGCGCGCCGCGACCTACGGGCTCGATGTAGCTAACGTACACCTGGTATTCACCACGCGGCGAGTACACACCAACAGAACCGCGCACGGTGATGTGCAAGCCGTCTTCGGGCCGAAATCTCAGGCCTCGTAGCTGGTCGCGAAAGCAGACGCAGCGAATCTGGGCGTGGCCATCCTTGAGCGTGAAATATAGGTGCCCTGATTGCGCCGCGTGGTGGTTGGACACCTCTCCTTCGATCCACACATCCTCAAACGCGCCTTCGAGCAGTCGACCGATCTCCTCGGTGAGCTCGCTGACTTTCCAGATATGCCGCTGGGGAACGAGATCAAACAGGGACGTTTGGCTCATGGCTCTAGCGCCGAAGGGAATTCACAATCCAGAGAATCAACGTCAGGGCCAGGCTCAAGACGATGCAGGTGACAAGAGGGAAATAAAAGCTTCCGTGGCGCCCGGAATAGTGGATGTCCCCGGGAAGGCGTCCGAGCCGGAACGGCAGCTTCCCTCCGTAGCTCAGTAAGAGCCCCGCTCCCACTAGGAGGAGGCCCAGGACCAGCAACAGCCTGCCCAATTCGCGCAGCGGCTCCATCGTGCATGTGTATTCTATCGATCTAGGAAGCGCCGATCTAGACCAGCTCCGAGCCGGAGAAGAAGTATCCGATTTCAAACAGAGCCGTCGCCGGCGCATCGGAGCCGTGCGTGCAATTGTTTTGAATGCTCGTCCCCAAATCGGCGCGGATGGTGCCGGGCGCGGCCTTGGCGGGGTCGGTCGCTCCCATGCTGTCGCGCCATTTCGAGATCGCATCCTCCGCCTCGAGCACCAGAACCACGACCTTCCCCGAACTCATGAAATCGGTCAGCTCGCCGAAAAACGGCTTGTCTCGGTGAACGGCGTAGAAACCTTCAGCCTCGGTCTTGGTCAGTCGCAGAGATTTGATCGCAGCAATCTGAAACTTGGCTCCGTGAATGCGACTCAAGATTTCGCCTGCCAGGTTGCGGCGAACAGCATCCGGCTTGATGATTGCAAGAGTACGCTGCGTGGCCAAATCGATTCCTCCTTGAAACAGTGGTTTCCATTCCTGCTACTTTCTGGGTCGCTTCCTTTTTTTCGCAAATCGGCTCGATGCTCGACCGGTCACGGGTCGCCCACGCGATACCCCTCCCCGAAGAATTCGCGCCACGGTCTCGCCGATTTCGGCAGGGCTTTCGACGGTGTGAATCCCCGCCCGGCGCAGCGCCGTGTACTTTTCTTGTGCGGTCCCCTGTCCGCCGCTAATGATCGCACCGGCATGCCCCATGCGTCGGCCCGGCGGAGCGGTTTGCCCAGCGATGAACCCTACCACCGGTTTGGTGACATGTTCCTTGATAAACTCCGCCGCTGTTTCTTCCGCGTTGCCACCGATCTCGCCAATCATGACGATAGCGTGCGTATCCGGATCCTCGTGGAACATAGCGATGACGTCGACGAAACTCGTCCCGATGATCGGATCGCCACCAATCCCCACACACGTGGACTGGCCGATTCCGAGCTGGGTGAGCTGACCCACGGCTTCGTAGGTGAGCGTGCCGCTGCGACTCACGACGCCGACATTCCCGCGCTTGTGAATGAAGCCGGGCATGATGCCGAGCTTCGATTTCCCAGGTGAAATGATTCCGGGGCAATTCGGCCCGAGCAGCCGAGTCTTGGAATGCCTCACGGCGGCGGCCACGCGCACCATGTCGAGTACCGGAATGCCTTCGGCGATGCAAACGATGAACGGCAGTCCGGCGTCGACCGCTTCCAGAATCGCATCGGCCGCAAAGGCAGGAGGAACGAAAGCCAGCGCGGCATTGGCGCCCGCCTTCGAAACAGCCTCCGCCACCGTATTGAACACCGGCACGCCGAGATGTTTTGTGCCGCCTTTGCCCGGCGTCACGCCGGCAACGATCTTCGTGCCGTAGTCGATCATCTGCTGGGTGTGAAAGCTGCCCTCGCGGCCGGTAAGGCCCTGCACAACAACGCGCGTGCTCGTGTCGACCAAAATGCTCATAGCCCGCTCTGGCTCTCCCCGCTCGCCGGTCAGCCTACTTCCCTGCCAGCTTCACAGCTTTCTCAGCACCATCCTTCATTCCATCTGCGACCGCGAAATTCAGCCCCGACCTCCTTAGGATTTCCTTGCCTCGCTCGACGTTGGTGCCCTCCATGCGTACGACGACCGGCACCTGGATATCCAATTCCTTCGCCGAGTTCACGATGCCGCTCGCAAGCATGTCGCACCGCAGAATTCCACCAAACACGTTGATGAAAACCACTTTCACGTTGGGATCGCTCAACAAGATGCGAAATGCGTTCTTCACCCGCGTCTCGGAGGCGTCGCCGCCCACGTCGAGAAAATTCGCAGGGTTGCCGCCGTTGAGTTTGATAATGTCCATCGTGGCCATAGCGAGCCCCGCCCCGTTGACCATGCAGGCGATCGTGCCTTCCAGCTTGATGTAGTTCAGCTTGTATTTCGAGGCTTCGACTTCAAGGGGCGTTTCTTCGTTCAGGTCGCGCAGTTCCTGGAACTCCGGATGGCGATACAGCGCGTTGTCGTCGAGATTAATTTTGGCATCCAAAGCAACGAACCCGCCATCGCCCGTGATGACGCACGGATTGATTTCCAGAAGCGAACAGTCCGTTTCCAGAAACGCACGATATAACGCCTCGAGGAAGGCCGCTGCCGCAGCGAGAACAGCCGCGGGAAGGCCCAAAAGGAAGACCAGTTTGCGCACATGGAAGGGCTCGAGTCCCGTCTCCGGCCGAATGACTTCGCGCAGAATCGCCTCGGGCCGCTGTTTGGCAACCTCTTCGATTTCCATTCCTCCCGCGGCGCTGGCCATGAGAACGGGTGCGCCGGCCCCGCGGTCAACGACGAAGCTGAGGTAGAGCTCCTGCCGGATGTCGAGACCCTCTTCGACCAGTAGCCTCTGGACGAGGCGGCCTTCGGGTCCGGTCTGTGCCGTAATGAGCTTGCTTCCGAGCAGGCCTTCGGCGAGCCGAGCTGCCTCGTCGGACGATTTGGCGATCTTCACTCCGCCGGCTTTGCCTCGCCCGCCAGCATGAATCTGCGCCTTTACGACGACAACCGACGTTCTCAACCGCCCGGCTGCGGCGCGCGCTTCCTCTTTTGTGAACACGACCTCGCCCCGCGGCACCGGGACGCCGAATCTGGCAAGAATGGCTTTGGCTTGATACTCGTGAATTTTCATGCAGACATCGCGGCCGGTTAGAAGCCGACCTTAGAAATGCTACAATTTGTAGACAATAAGGGCACTTCAGTGTACTTGGAACGCGCAAGTCGGGCAAGGCACGGCCATCGAAATGCTCCGTCACGCACTGGAAATCATTGCTGCCGGCCGGGATCTGTCGCGCGCTGAAGCCGAAGCTGCGATGGAGGAGGTTCTCGGCGGCCGCGCCACCCACGACGAGATTGTCTCTCTTCTCGCGGGCCTGAGCACCAAGGGCGAAACAGTTGACGAATTGGTTGCGTTTGCCTCAGCCATCCGACGTCACGCACCATCGATTTTTCCGACCCTCGACGACGCGGGCGTCGAAGAAGGTCTTCTCGACACCTGCGGCACGGGAGGCGATGCCTCGGGGACATTCAATATTTCGACCGCCGTGGCCTTTGTGGTGGCCGGGGCGGGCGTGCGCGTGGCCAAGCACGGCAATCGTTCGATCAGCTCCCGCTGCGGTTCAGCGGACGTGCTCGAGGAACTGGGTGTCGAGATCGACCTGCCACCAGAGAGCATTCGGCGCTCGATCGAGACGGTCGGGATCGGTTTCCTTTTCGCCCCGGCGATGCACACCGCAACGCGCCATGCCGCAGCGGCTCGACGTGAGTTCGGAAAACGCACCGTCTTCAATCTTCTCGGTCCCCTCACCAATCCGGCGCGGGCTTCGGCACAGGTTGTGGGCGTCTATGACCGAGCGGTGGTGGAACCGATGGCCCGCGCCCTAGGAGAGTTGGGCGTGCGTCGGGCCTTCGTGGTACACGGAGCCGACGGTCTGGACGAGATTTCGCTCTCCGGTGAAACGTACGTGTCGGAGCTACGCGAGGGTCGAGTCGCGAGCTACCGGGTGAGTCCGGAGGACTTCGGACTCAATCGCGCGCCGTTAGAAGCCATTTGCGGTGGTGACGCCAAAAGAAACGCGGCGATCGTTCACAGAGTTCTAGGCCGCAGCCTGGGAGTCGATCCCTATCGTGCCATCGTGCTTGTTAACGCGGCGGCCGCGCTCGTTGCGGCTGGCAAAGCACAGGACTTTCACCAGGGGGTCGAACTTGCCGCGAAATCGATCGATTCGCGAGCCGCCCGAGAGCGCCTGGACCGACTCATCGCTTTCTCCCGGTCCGAACGCGGGCGCCACTAGATCGTGAGGAAGTTTTCGAGCAGCCGGAAACCAACTTCTGTCAACACCGATTCCGGATGAAACTGCACACCCTCGACCTTCCACTTCTTGTGACGCAAACCCATGATCGTGCCGTCGGCCGTTTCGGCAGAGATCTCCAGCTCGTCGGGTAGTGACTCCCGCTCCACGATCAACGAGTGATAGCGGGTCGCTGGAAAATCTTGCGGCAGGCCGCGGAAAATGGTCTTGCTGTCGTGATGAATGGCGCTGGTTTTGCCGTGCATCACTTCCTTGGCACGGATCACCCGCCCTTGAAAGGCCGCGCCGATCGACTGATGTCCCAGGCATACGCCCAGGATCGGAATCTTGTCCGCGAACCGCTTGATCACACCCACGCTTACGCCCGCTTCGGCCGGTGTGCAGGGGCCTGGTGAAATCACGATCCGCTCAGGCTTTAGCTCTTCAATCTCCGCGAGCGAGATCTGATCGTTGCGTCGCACTTCGAGCTGCTGACCCATCTGACCCAGATACTGGGCGAGGTTATACGTAAACGAGTCATAGTTGTCGACAAGCAGGATCATCGCTCTCTGATAGCATAGCGCAGAACTGTCACTCGCTGCGACCCACTGCCGACTGCGCGATCTTAAGTGCCTTGACGAGCGCGCGCGCTTTGTTCAGTGTCTCTTCGTACTCGCGCTCCGGCACCGAGTCCGCCACGATGCCCGCACCGGCCTGTATGTAAACATGCCCGCCCTTGGCGACCAGGGTGCGCAGCCCGATGCACGAATCTACATTCCCGGAAAAGTCCAAATACAGAATCGCCCCCGCATAGATCCCCCGGCGTGTGGGTTCGAGCTCATCAATAATCTCCATGGCCCGGACCTTCGGCGCCCCCGAAAGCGTGCCTGCGGGGAAACAGGCCATCAGTGTGTCGAAGCAATCGACTTCTTTTCGCAACCGGCCACTCAGGCTGGAAACCAGGTGCATCACGTGCGAAAACCGTTCGACGAACATCAGGCGATCGACCTTGACCGAACCGTACTCGCAAACCCGGCCGAGATCGTTGCGCCCCAAATCGACGAGCATGATGTGTTCGGCGCGCTCTTTGGGGTCAGCCCGCAGCTCTCGCTCGAGCTCGCGATCTTCTTCCTCGCTCTGACCTCGTGGGCGCGTGCCTGCCAGAGGCTTGTAAAACGCATCGCGACCCTCGACCTTGACGAGCATTTCCGGCGAGCTGCCCACCACGGAAACGTCATCGAGCTTCAAGAAATAAAGGTAGGGAGAAGGATTCACGACGCGCAGGGCGCGGTAGATCTCAAAAGCATCCGTACGACTCCTTGCCGAAAATCGCTGGCTCACCACAATTTGAAAGGCATCGCCGGCCAGAATGTATTCCTTCGCCTTCCTGACAGCCGTAACGAACTCTTGCTTGGTCATGTTGGATTGCAGCTGCACAGGTCCCGCGCGCTGCACCCGATGCCGCCGCGGCAAGGAACCTTCCAGAAGGCGCCGGGTTCGGCGGATTTCGCCGACGGCCGCGTCGTACTTACTGCGCAAGCCTCCTGGTCCCTCCGTGTAGACATTCCGGATAATCGAGACGCGATGTCGCACGTGATCAAACGCAACCAGGCTGAGGTAAAACATCATCACGCAGTCATCGACACCCACGTCGTCGCGGCCGCTGTCTGGGATGCGCTCGATCAAGCGCACCATGTCGTAGGCAAAGTAGCCAATCGCGCCTGCCGCTAGCGGAGGCAGGCCCGCAACACGGACCGGCCGGTAGCGAGCGGTGAGCCGGCGCAAATGCTCGACGGGATGACCATCAAACTGGGTTTTGCCATCGTGTGTCTCAAGCGTGCAGCAACGGCCGCGTGAGCGGAACACCTCCTCCGGCATCACCCCTGCAAACGTATAGCGTCCAATGGTCTCACCGCCTTCCACGCTTTCGAGCAGAAACGAGTACTTTGCCTGGCGCGCGAGACGGAGATAAGCCCCGACCGGAGTCAAAAGGTCCGCCGTGTAGGTGTCATGGACAGGCACCAGGTTCCCCTGCCGTGCGAGCCTGCAGAATGTCTTGAAATTGGGCTCGATCATCGAACTCCTTGTGTTCGGAGCCGGGCGTTGGTCTCCTCGCGTCTGAGGGCAGTCACGACCGCCCGGCGCATCGCCTCGACGGGTGCCCGCTCCCCGGTCCAAATCTCCCACTGTGCAGTGCCCTGCGCGAGGAACATCTCCACTCCCGAAACCGTTTTCACCCCCCGGCGAGTGGCCCATTCGAGCAGACGCGTCATACGCGGCCGGTAAATCGTGTCAAATACAAGTTGGCAATTCAGTTCGTGCGCTGCCAACGGAGATCGGTCCACAGCCGGGAACATCCCCACGGGTGTGGCGTTGACGATGGCATCGAAGAACTCATGCCGGATTCGCGGTCGCGCTACGGCTTCACCGTCCACTGCTTTCGCCAACGCTGCCGCTTGCTTCCATCGCCTGGCCCAAACGCATACGGCCGACCCTGCTTGGGCGAGCGCAAAAGCCACGGCTCGTGCGGCGCCGCCGGCGCCGACAATGAGGATGCGGCTTTTCAAAAGAGGCATTCGGGACGCAAGCGTGCGGAGCACCCCGACGTAGTCCGTGTTGTAGCCGTAGAGCCTTCCGGTGCCACGTACGACAACCGTGTTGACGGCTCCGATCTTGGCCGCGAGCCGATCACAGCCATCTAAATAGGTAAGGATCGACTGTTTGTGCGGCACCGTGACGCTGAACCCTCGGATACGAAGCCTATCAATCGAATCGATAAAATCCTCGAGATCCTCGACGTGGAACGGCAGATAGATCGCATTCATCCGCCGGACTCGGAATCCCGCATTCTGCATCGCGGGCGATAGCGAATGCGCGACGGGATCGCCGACGACACCGTACACGCGCGTCTGGGAGTTGATGTGATCGGCTCGGTAGCAAGTGCGAAGCTCCTCGAGGGAGGTCTGACCTGGTGCCGTGGCATTCTCGACCGGTGCGTAGGCAAAACCGCTCCGCGCGCGCAAGGCCAAGATTCGAGCGGGCAGCGCCACGTCACCCATGGGAATGGCCACCAGGCGTTTCTCCCTGCGCGCGAAGCTCTCCAGTTTCCAGGCCTCGGCAAGAGAATCGCAGCGGGCCGCAATTTTGATGGCATCCGGATTGCCACGTTTGAGCTCCCTGGCAATCGGTCCGAGGTCTCGAGGTATGCGGTGAAAGAAGTGGGCTGACCGGAGCTGCCGGCCTTCCCCCAAAAGGGCCTCGATTAGTTCCGATGGGCACCGGCGGATTGTTTCAATTTCCAGGTCATACCACCGGCACCCCGCTCGTAGGGCCTCGGCAAGATAGAAAAGCTGCTGAGCGATCGTGCCCGAATAGCGGCCCCCCGCCTGCCGCCGGCGCAGGGTCGCGATCAGTGTCACCTCAGTATGAAATGCCTTCAGCGTCGCCAGAAAGCGGTTGATTTCTCGATCATTTGCCAGCCAGTCAAGGCGAAGCTCAACGGTGGGTGTCTGCCGAATGGCTTGCCGAAGTTGGCGGTAGAGGGCTGGGGCAGTGGAGGCTGCGGCCACCGCGCAAAGTTTGTTGTGTCCTAACATCTGCATTTCTCGTTGTTTCCGGATGGGTCGCCTATCGGTTCGACAAGAGGATCCTTGCTTCTACCACGCGGTGCACAATGTGTAAAGCCTGGCTGATCCGTGTCTTGACGCTCCCGGAATCGTTTGCTACGGTCCCTTCATGGGGAGGGTCTAGTACCGAGACCCAAGTTCCACAATAAGGAGCGTGCGTCATGCGCGGGAAAGTCTTCTTTGCCGGTCTTATTCTAAGCCTTTCGGGTGGGGTCTGTGCCGCGCAAGCCAAGCCCCAGACTCCGACGCCAGGCCAGCTGTATTGCTCCGGCATTGTCACCAATGAGGCTGTTCCCCGCGGCACTTACATCATCACCGGCCAAGAGTCGAACCGCATACTCACCTTCGGCGAAGGGCAGTATGTCTACATCAACAAAGGTTCGAGTGAAGGGGTGAAGGTTGGCGATGAGTTCATAGTGGTTCGGCCCGTTGAGGATTCCGACCCCGTCGATTGGACAAAGTGGCAGACCGCGATCCTGCACAAAATGGGCACGGTCTGGGAAGACGAGAGCCGCCTAAAGGTGATTGTAGCGCAAGCCAACGTATCGATCGCGCAGGTCGAGCACGCTTGCACCTATGTTCAGCGGGGCGATGTCGTGCTGCCGTTTACCGAGCGGCCGGCACCGGCGCTGAAGTCAGAAGGGAATTTCGATCAGTTCGCTCCCGCAAATGGTAAGGCACTCGCAATGGTGATCGAAGGCAGGACGTTCCAGCAGCAACTCGGCAGAAACAACATCATGTATGTGAATTTGGGTGCGAGCCAGGGGGTCAAGGTTGGGGATTATTTCCGCATCTTCCGCTACGAAGGCACCGAGCACGAGTTGGCGTATCAAACTCCGCGCTTCGCGTTTGACGTCGAAGGCGTTCTCGGGCCGACCTTCGGCTATGGAGAGTCACCCAAGAAGTGGAACTGGAGCAATGTGCCTCGCGAGGATATTGGCGAGGGCATCGTGCTGCGGACGGCCCCGAACTCATCGACCGTCCTGATCACGTTTTCGCTGATTGAGATCTATCCGGGCGATTACGTCGAACTCGAATAGCCCTGTTTCGGGAGCGTTGGGGCCTTCCTCGGGGCACTCCCGACGATTTCCGACTCACTGAAGACCTGGGCGGTGAAGGCAAGGATTTGCGTCTCCGGATCGTTCCAGGCATCTGGCTCCAGTCCGGCCTTCACGCAAGTCTCTTCCAGGAATCGCAAACCTCCCCAACGATGCTCAGTCGCCACCTGAGGCAGTAGAACCCCGCGCTGAAGGCCCCGGCTCACAATCAGTCCATGGCGGCCGGCCTCTACCTGTTCGGGAGCGACGGGTTCGGGAGGGGAAAGGATGGACAGTTCAATTTCGATTTCCGTGAGTTCGTCGGCTCGGACCGGCTCGAAGCGAGGATCCTCGAGGGCCGCCGCCCTCGCCGAATACGCGACCAGCTCGATGACAGACTGTTTTAAAGCGATCTGCCCGATGCATCCTCGTAACCTGCCACTTCGCCGCAAGGTAACGAACACCCCTGCACATTCAAGCGTGGTGATCTCCGCGGGTAACTCTTCTATCGAAGGGCCATGCTGAACGGCCGTGGTCATCGTGCGCCGTGCTACGGTCAACAGCAACAGCTTTTCGTGACTATCGAGTAAGAACATCCTGCGGTTTGTCTTTGGGTTCTACAAGGACGACGCTCGTCCGTCGTCGTTCCTGTACCCGAAAATTGATCTGACTCCAGAACACTTGGAAGTAGTGCATCGCCGAGACAACGGCGCTGATTACCACAAGCCAAAGCAACGCTGTTCCCAGTGTTTCAAGCGCCGGGTGATTCGCAGTGAGAATCACCGTTGAACCGGCCAGAACCTGTAAAATCATCTTTGTTTTGCCCAACGGCGATGCCGGAATCACCAGCCCCTCGACCGAGGCAATCTCTCGTAACCCGACCACGAGGAACTCGCGCCCCAGAATGATCACGACCATCCAGGCCGATACCAGGTGCATCCAGACGAGGGGAACGAATGCCGCCGTAATCAGAAGCTTGTCTGCAATCGGATCGAGCAAAATACCGAGCGTTGTGACTTCACCCCGCTTCCGCGCGATGTAGCCGTCCATCGCATCGGTCGCTGCCGCTACAAGTAGGATCAAAACACCCCAGACCTCGAAGTGAATCGGCAACCCAAGAAAGGTCCAGTTTGGCTGTCGGGTCAGCAAGACCACAACGAGCAACGGAACAAAGAAGATTCGCAGGACCGTTAGGCTGTTCGGCAGGTTCATTGCGCTCCCGCAAAGACACCCATAGCCGTAATGGCCTCGACTATAGTCGGTCGCCCGCATCCAGTCAACGGTACGAGCTGCGATGAAAGATGCTGCGAATGCGGGTAATTTGATCTCTCTGCCCTAGATCTGTGCAAATCCAAGTTCTCGCCGCAGAAAGGTGTCGAGCAAACACAACCGTCTCGAAGGGCGACTGGCTTTGAATAAGAATAGTTTTATGAATAACTTACATGGAGATTAGCAAACGGAAGATTAATCGGCGCATGGTCATACAACTGAAACCTCATCCCAGCAGCTGAATTTTCCACAGTATTTTTCACAGCGGAGAAAAACCGCCTTTCGCGCATTTTGGACAAATGCCCTAACTTTGAACGAATTCCTGGAGCCGCCGCGCCGCGGACTGGGGCAATTCCGCGTCCAGCAACCAATGCCCATCCGACAACTCCGAGTGAAGGATGCGTCCGCGGGCCTGCAGCAAAGATAAGTGACGCCCATCGGTCACAGGCATGCGCAATCGGAGGCGCACCAGCGGATCGACGGGCATTGCGGCGTCGATCCGCGCCAGCAGTTCTTCGAGTCCAGCGCCTGTGACTGCCGAGATGAAGACGTTGTCGCGCGCGCAACCGTTCCCCTCCCTCAGGTGGTTTTGATCTTCGGGTTTCAAACGGTCGATTTTATTGAGCACGTGTATCCGTGGACGATCCTCGACGCCGAGTTCGCGGAGAACCTTAAGCACTTCTCGGTCCTGCTCGGCGTGATGGGGGTTGGAGATGTCGGTCACATGCAAGATCAACGCAGACTCCTCAACCTCCTCGAGGGTCGCCCGGAAGGCCGCAATCAAGCCAGGGGGCAAGTCCCGCAAAAATCCGACTGTGTCGGAGAGCAAAACGCGACGACGCGAAGGGAGCTGAATTCCACGAATCGTCGGGTCAAGCGTCGCAAACATCTTGGGGGAGGTGTGAACGCCCGCACCGGTTAAGACATTAAACAGAGTGGACTTCCCCGCGTTGGTGTAGCCCACCAGCGCCACCATCCCCAGCGGCACGGCCTGGCGCGCTTGTCGCCTGGTGGTGCGCTGACGGCGGACCGTCTCGATCGCTTCCTCGATTCTTCGAACTCGTTCTCGAATGCGGCGGCGATCTGTTTCGAGTTTCTGTTCACCCGGACCTCGCGTCCCAATGCCGCCTCCGAGTCGCGAAAGCGTCTCGCCCCGCCCCGTCAATCGTGGAAGCAGATAGTTCAGCTGTGCTAGCTCGAC
>Ga0187779_10000777_pt1 | contig 20837 bp, 17 predicted proteins | sample 1015_Q2_SP10_10__FD_132435 | JGI IMG/M metagenome (GOLD analysis project Ga0187779, IMG submission 132435) | Tropical peat soil microbial communities from peatlands in Department of Meta, Colombia - 1015_Q2_SP10_10_MG | ecosystem: Environmental > Terrestrial > Soil > Wetlands > Peat | place... | reverse complement strand
GTCAATCTGATGAAGGGCTGAGAGACAAATGTACCAAGCAATTGTCTTTCTTCCTCTTCTGGGCGCCATCCTGGCCGGCCTGATCGCGCTCGCTGGCGCTCGCGCGCGTTTCCCGGGTGAGGGACCGCCGCCGGGCCCCGAAGATGCGGCTACCGATCAGCAGGCGGCCCATCACGCGTCGTCGGCTCATGGCGGTTCAGCGTTGCACCATACGCACGATGGGCCACTTGGCGGGCACGATCATGGTCACGACGATGTGCCGGCCGCCGCGGGCTCGCGGATCACAGAACTCATCACCACGACCTTGCTGATGATCTCGATGATCCTGTCGTGGATCGCTTTCGTGCAAGTCGGTTTTGCCCACCATGACGCCCGCGTTCCGGTCTTTACCTGGATGGCGTCGGGCAATCTGTCCGTCGCGTGGTCGCTGCGGGTCGACACGTTGACGGCGGTGATGTTGGTGGTGGTGACGTCGGTGTCGGCGTTCGTGCACCTCTATTCCATCGGTTACATGAACGAGGACCCGTATCGGCCACGGTTCTTCGGCTACCTGTCGCTGTTCACCTTCGCCATGCTGATGCTGGTAACCGCGGACAACCTCGTCCAGCTGTTTTTCGGCTGGGAGGGAGTGGGTCTCGCGAGCTATCTGCTGATCGGATTCTGGTACCACAAGCCTGAAGCGAACGCGGCGGCGATCAAGGCTTTCGTCGTCAACCGCGTCGGCGATTTCGGTTTCGCGCTTGGCATCTTCGCCGTGTTCGTGCTGGTCGGCGCCGTCGATTTCGACACCGTCTTTGCACAGGCGCCGTCGCTGACGGGCAAGACGCTGCCGCTGTTCGGCTGGCAGGTCGACGCTCTGACGCTCACCTGCCTGCTGCTGTTCATGGGGGCGATGGGCAAGTCGGCGCAGTTCCTGCTGCACACCTGGCTGCCGGACGCGATGGAAGGTCCGACGCCGGTCTCGGCCTTGATCCACGCCGCGACCATGGTGACGGCCGGTGTCTTCATGGTGGCGCGGCTGTCGCCGCTGTTCGAGCTTGCGCCGCACGCGCAGCAGTTCGTGACCGCGATCGGCGCGACCACGGCGATCTTTGCTGCAACCATCGGCCTCGTGCAGAACGACATCAAGCGGATCGTCGCGTATTCAACGTGCTCGCAGCTCGGCTACATGTTTGTGGCGATGGGGGTCGGCGCCTATTCCGTGGGCATGTTCCACCTGTTCACACACGCCTTCTTCAAAGCGTTGCTGTTCCTTGGCGCCGGCTCCGTGATCCATGCGATGCATCACGAGCAGGACATCCGCGCCATGGGCGGTTTGAAGAACCGCATTCCTTTCACCTACGTCGTGATGTTGGTCGGCACCTTTGCCCTGACCGGGTTCCCGCTGACCGCAGGCTATTTCTCCAAGGACGCGATCATCGAAGCGGCCTATGTCGGCAAGACGCCGGTCACCCTCTACGCTTACATCTGCGTGATCAGCGCGGCGCTGCTGACATCGTTCTACTCCTGGCGGCTGATCTACAAGACCTTCCACGGTGAGCCGCATGATCGCGGCCATTGGCGCGCGGCGCATGAGAGCCCGATGGTGATGCTGATCCCCCTCGGCTTCTTGGCCTTCGGCTCGATCTTCGCCGGCTTGCCGTTCAAGGAAATCTTCTCCGGCCACGGCGTGGAGAGCTTCTTCCGCGAGTCGCTGACCTTTGCCAAGAGCAACCATGTGCTCGAGGAGATGCATCACGTGCCGGTGACCATCAGCCTCTTGCCCACGGTGATGATGGCTATTGGCTGGGCGATCGCCTGGTTCTTCTACGTCCGCCGACCGGACATTCCGGTCGAGCTCGCGCGTCAGCACGACGTGCTCTACAGGTTCCTACTCAACAAGTGGTATTTCGATGAGATCTACGACGCACTGCTGGTGCGGCCGACAAAGCGGGTGGGTTACATGCTGTGGAAGGGCGGCGACGGCTGGCTCATCGACGGCTTCGGGCCGGATGGGGTCTCGGCCCGGGTGCTGGACGTGACCCGCAACGTCATCCGGCTGCAGAGCGGCTACCTCTACCACTATGCCTTCGCCATGCTTATCGGCGCGGCGATCTTCATCACCTGGTTCATGTTCGCGTTCCGATAGGGCACAGCAGCGATGAATTGGCCGATTTTATCAGTTGTGACCTTCCTGCCGCTGCTTGGCGCGGTGCTTGTCATGCTGCTTGTGCGCGGCGAGACGCCCGTAGCCTGCGGCACAGCGCGCTGGATCGCGTTGTGGACGACGCTCATCACCTTCGCGATCTCGCTGGTGATGGTCTGGCGCTTCGACTCGACGTCGGCGGAGTTCCAATTTGCCGAGAAGTATCCATGGCTCGGCATCGCGTCCTATCACGTCGGCGTCGACGGAATTTCGCTGCCCTTCGTGATCCTCACCACGGCGCTGATGCCGATCTGCATCCTGGCGAGCTGGACCGCGATCCAGCGGCGCGTGAAGGAATACATGATCGCGTTTCTCATTCTGGAAACGCTGATGGTCGGCACCTTCTCGGCGCTCGACCTCGTGCTGTTCTACCTGTTCTTCGAGGGCGGCCTCATCCCGATGTTCCTGATCATCGGGGTGTGGGGCGGACCGCGGCGCGTCTATGCCAGCTTCAAATTCTTCCTCTACACGCTGCTTGGCTCTGTGCTGATGCTGCTCGCCATCATGGCGATGTATTGGGATGCCGGTACAACAGACATCGCGACGTTGCTACGGCACGGGTTCCCGATCGGCCTGCAGAAATGGGCTTGGTTTGCCTTCTTTGCCTCATTCGCAGTGAAGATGCCGATGTGGCCGGTGCATACTTGGCTGCCCGACGCGCATGTCGAGGCGCCGACCGCCGGCTCCGTGATCCTCGCCGCCATTCTTTTGAAGATGGGCGGCTACGGCTTCCTGCGGTTCTCGCTGCCCATGTTCCCGGTCGCAAGCCACGACTATGCACCGATCATCTTCACTCTCTCAGTCGTTGCCATCGTCTACACCTCCCTGGTGGCACTGATGCAGGAGGACGTGAAGAAGCTGATTGCATATTCATCGGTTGCGCACATGGGCTTCGTCACCATGGGTATCTTCGCGGCGACCGCGCAGGGCGTGGCCGGCGGAATCTTTCAGATGATCTCGCATGGCGTTGTGTCCGGCGCACTCTTCCTTTGCGTCGGCGTCGTCTACGACCGTATGCACACGCGAGAGATCGCTTTCTATGGCGGGCTGGTCAACCGTATGCCGCTCTACGCCTTCGTGTTCATGATATTCACGCTGGCCAATGTGGGGTTACCGGGCACGTCCGGCTTTGTCGGCGAATTCCTGTCATTGCTAGGCACGTTCAGGGCCAATACGTCGGTCGCTTTCATTGCGACTTTCGGCGTCATTCTGTCTGCCTGTTATGCGCTCTGGCTCTACCGCAAAATGGTGTTCGGCAATCTCAAGCCGGCGCTTGCCGGCATCAAGGACATAGGTTGGCGCGAAAGCATCATCTTTGCGCCGCTCGTCGTACTGACGATTGTGCTCGGCGTTGCGCCGAAACCCGTCCTCGACATGTCGTCGGCATCGGTGACTCAGTTGCTCGACCGTTACGGTCGCGCGGTTAAAGCCGCAGAGATCGAGCGGCAAAGCGTGCAGGTCGTCTCCGCAACGACGGATGACACGCGATGATCGAATTCACGCAACTCTCGAGCCTGATGCCGGTGCTACCGGAGGCCATTCTCGCCGTCGGCGCGATGGTCGTGCTGATGCTTGGCGTGATGGGCGGCGATCGTAGCGGGCCGGCTGCCAACGGCTGGTGCATCGGGCTTCTGGTGCTGGTCGCTTATGCCCTGATCGCCTGGGTGCCGCACGGCCGTTTCGAGCTGTTCGGCGGCAGTTTTGTCGTCGACGACTTCTCTCGTTTTCTCAAGCTCTTAACGCTGATTGGCTCAGCGGGGGCGCTGGTGCTGTCGCTGGATTATCTCAACCTTCGCCACCAGCAGAAATTCGAATATGGCGCGCTGTTCCTGATCTCGACACTCGGCATGCTGATGCTGATCTCGGCGAGCGACTTGATCGCGCTCTATCTCGGGCTCGAGCTGATGAGCTTGTCGCTTTACGTGGTTGCCGCCTATGACCGCGACAGCACGCGCTCGACGGAGGCCGGCCTGAAGTATTTCGTGCTGGGTGCGCTGTCGTCCGGCATGCTCCTCTACGGTGCGTCACTGATCTACGGCTTCACCGGGACGGTGAACTTTGCCGGTATCGCCAAGGCGACGAGCGCGGGCGCCGGCATCGGCCTGATCTTCGGCCTCGTGTTTCTGTTCGTAGGGTTCTGCTTCAAGATCTCCGCCGTGCCCTTCCACATGTGGACGCCGGACGTTTACGAAGGCGCACCGACGCCGGTGACGGCGTTTTTTGCTGCCGCACCGAAGGTTGCCGCGATTGCCGTCTTCGTGCGCGCAACCATCACCGCATTTCCCGGCATCACACACGAATGGCAGCAGATCGTGGTGTTCGTCTCGATCGCGTCGATGGCGCTCGGCTCTTTCGCCGCAATCGGGCAACGCAACATCAAGCGGCTGATGGCCTATTCGTCGATCGGGCACATGGGTTACGCGCTGGTCGGGCTTGCTGCCGGCACCGCCGAGGGTGTGCAGGGCGTACTGGTCTACATGGCGATCTATGTCGCAATGACGCTCGGCACCTTCGCCGTGATTCTGTCGATGCGTCGAGGCGGCAAGATGGTCGAGACGATCAGCGATCTCGGTGGCCTTTCGCGTACGCATCCGACGATGGCGTTCCTGCTGGCGATGCTGCTGTTCTCGCTCGCCGGCATTCCGCCGCTCGCGGGTTTCTTCGCCAAGTTCTACGTGTTCCTCGCCGCCATTAAAGCTGGGCTTTATCTGCTCGCAGTTATCGGCGTGCTAACCAGTGTGGTGGGCGCCTATTACTATCTCGCGATCGTTAAGCTCATGTATTTCGATGAGCCTGTCACGGGCTTTGATCCGATGCCGGGGCTGCTGCGTATCGTTCTGGGCGTGGCCGGTCTCGTTAATCTTCTGTTCTTTGCCTATCCGGCGCCGATCGTTGGCGCGGCGACTGCGGCGGCAGCCTCCCTTTTCTGAATGAACCGCGGTGCCACGGACCTGGCGGGGGTCCGGCATAAATCCTACGAAACACTCGGCTCGACCAACGCCGAGGCGCTGGCGCTTGCACGTGCCGGCGAGCGCGGGCCGCTGTGGATCACCTCCAAAACGCAAAGCGCGGGCCGCGGCCGGCGTGACAATGCTTGGGTGTCCGAGCCTGGCAATCTGTTCGCAACTATTCTGCTCAAAGCGCCGTCATTACCGGCGCAAGCGCCGCAGCTCTCATTCGTCGCGGCGTTGGCGGTGCACGACGCTGTCGCGGCATGTGCACCGCAGATCGGGCCGGCGCTCAGCGTGAAATGGCCCAACGACCTGTTGTTTGGCGGCAAGAAGCTCGCCGGCATTCTCATCGAAGGCGATAGCGAGAAAGTATTTGCCGTCGCCGTCGGCATCGGCGTCAACTGCGTGTCGCATCCCCTTCAGACAGTGCATCCGGCGACCGATCTCAAGGCCGCCGGCACAGCTGTCGACAGCGATCAGCTCTTTGCCGCGCTCGCCCGCGCCATGGATAAGCGTCTCTCGCAATGGCAGGGCGGACGGGATTTTGCATCTATTCGTGCCGATTGGCTCAAACGCGCCGCAGGCCTGGGCGAGCCGATCCGCGTGCGCTTGCCGGAGCGCGAACTGATCGGACGTTTTGAAGGCCTCGATGACGCGGGGCGTCTGCTACTTAAAGGCGAGGACGGTGTCACGACCGTCTCGGCCGGCGAGGTATTCGGGCTCTGATCATGGCGCAGGCCGGCAAACAAGAACTGGTGTTTGCGCCGCTCGGCGGCGTCGGCGAGATCGGGATGAACCTGTCGATCTACGGTCTCGGCTCCGAACGCGAGCGGCGGTGGCTTGCGGTCGATCTCGGGGTATCGTTTGCTGCCGAGGAGCACCTGCCAGGCGTCGATCTGATCCTGCCGGACATTCGCTATCTCGTCGAAGAACGAAAAAACCTCGCCGGCATCGTACTAACCCATGCGCATGAGGATCATTTCGGCGCGCTTCTTGATCTCTGGCCGCAGCTCAAGGTACCGGTTTATGCGACGCCCTTTTCCGCTGCGCTGCTCGAGGCAAAATGCGCGAGCGAGCCCGGCGCGCCGAAAATCCCGGTGACGATCATCAAGGTCGGAAGCCGCTTCAGCGTCGGACCGTTCAACATCGAATTATGTACGGTCGCGCATTCGATCCCGGAATCGAATGCGCTGATCATCCGCACGCCGCTCGGCAGTGTGCTGCACACCGGAGACTGGAAGATCGATCCGACCCCAATTCTTGGCGACGCAACCGATGAGAAAAGGTTGCGTGCGCTCGGTGACGAGGGCTGTCTTGCGCTCGTCGGCGATTCCACCAATGCCGTTCGCGAGGGGCAATCTCCGTCTGAGGCTGATGTCGCCAAATGTATTGCCGAACTGATCAAGACCGCGCCGGGTCGCGTCGCGGTGACGACGTTTGCATCGAATGCCGGGCGTTTGCGTGCGGTTGCCGAAGCGGCTGCCGCTGCGGGCCGCGACGTCGTGGTCGTCGGCCGGGCCATGGACCGCATCGTCCAGATCGCGCGCGCGATCGGCTATTTTGAGGGCCTGCGAGAATTCCATTCGGTCGACGCCTACGCCTATCTCGAGCCGAAAAGGGTGGTTGCACTCTGCACCGGCAGCCAGGGTGAGCCGCGCGCCGCACTCGCGCGCATTGCCGAGGATCAGCATCCGGATATCAAGTTCTCGCGCGGGGATCGCGTGATCTATTCGGCGCGCACCATTCCCGGCAACGAGAAGGCCGTGGGGCGTGTCATCAATGGCTTGATCGAGCAAGGCATCGAAGTCATTACCGACCGCACACATCTGGTGCACGTATCGGGTCATCCGCGGCGCGGCGAAATTGAGCGGATGTTCTCTTGGGTGAAGCCGCGTATCGTGATCCCGGTGCATGGTGAAGCTTTGCATTTAACCGAGCACGGGGCGCTCGCCCGCCGCTGCGGCATCAAGCACGTTATCCAATGTCGCAATGGCGACCTTGTGCGGCTTGCTCCCGACGCGCGCGTCGTCGACGAAGTGCCTTCTGGGCGCATCTACAAAGACGGTACTCTTTTGGTGCAAGCCGACGCACGCACGGTTGCGGACCGCAGGCGCCTTTCATTTGCCGGGGCCATCTCGATTGCACTTGCTCTTACCGAGGAAGGACGGCTCGCGGACGAACCGTCCTACGACCTGATCGGTGTTCCGGAGCATGACCGTGACGGGGGCTTCATGCACGAGGTTGTGCGCGACACCGTCCTTGGGACATTCGAATCCTTACCACGCGGCAAGCGCCGCGATCCGGACACGGTCGCTGAGGCGATCCGTCGCGCCGTACGCGCGGCGGTCGTCGAACGTTGGGGCAAGAAGCCGATGTGCCATGTGCACGTCTTGGCGGTATGATGGGCAGCCGGTGAGAAGCATAGGACAGCAATGATCGGTCGTCTCAATCACGTCGCCATCGCCGTGCGCAATATCGCCAAGGCGTCCGCGGTCTACCGCGACACCCTCGGCGCCGATGTCTCCGCGAAAGTGCCGCAGCCGGAGCATGGCGTATCGACCGTGTTCATCACTTTGCCCAACACTAAGATCGAGTTGCTCGAGCCGTTGGGCGAGGGTTCGCCGATTGCGAAGTTCCTTGAAAAGAACCCCGATGGCGGCATCCACCACGTCTGCTACGAGGTCGACGACATCCGCGCCGCCCGCGACGCGCTCAAGCGACATGGTGCGAGAGTCCTTGGCGATGGTGAGCCAAAGATCGGTGCTCACGGCAAGCCAGTGCTGTTCCTGCATCCGAAGGACTTCTGCGGCACCTTGGTCGAGCTGGAACAGGCCTGATGTCGGTTTCCACCGCGATCGCAATCTACTTCATCGTTTGGTGGGTGGTACTGTTTGCTGTTCTGCCGTGGGGCGTGCGCAGTCAGGACGAGAGCGGCGAGATCGCGCCGGGGACTGATCCCGGCGCCCCGGCAGTGCATACGGTCTGGATGAAGCTGTTGTGGACGACCGCGGTTGCGACCGTCGTCTTCGGGATCATGGCCGCGATCTACCTGCTCGGCCTGATCCCTTACGATTTCCTCGCGGCGATTTCCGGCCCGCACCACTGAGCGCGAAAAAAAGAGCAGGGCGGATGGCCCTGCTCTTGGCGTCTTTGTCCTGATCTTGATACTTTTTTGCTTCTGGCGATCGAGGCGGCATCGTGTTCCGCACCTAGGACTTACTTCCCTCCCAAGACTTGGACCGCAAAGCTGGAGCCGGTCTTTGAGCCGGGTCTACCTTCGCGCGGATGACAATAGCTAGCCGATCACCATAACGCTGTCACCAATTTTTCATCTTGGATTGGGCTCAATCACGATCGATGCATCGAGCACGATCTGCCGACCTTTGTCGCCCGGGAATATCACCCGGACCATCCAATTTCCGGAACGTGGAAGGGCCAGCCCGTTGACTTGCCAGGTTCCGTCCGGTTGCTGAACCGCGGCGCGATCAATGGCTTGCGCGCCTAGTCCTGGAGGATCAAGCACCAGCCGGACCTTGCCGGTGGCAAATCCTGATGAATCTTCGTGCATGACACGAATGTGGACATTGACGACCCCGACATGGCCGGGCTCGATCGTGACCTCGGCCATAGCCTCCTCGGAATGGATATGCGTGAAGGCGGCATCTGCCGGCACATTGGCCGTCGGAAGGTGGTGATGTGCGGTTGGCGGCATTGTTCCGAGTGCGCTCACAACCAAAATCACTGCGAGGCCGAGCCCGGTCTCGCCGAGGGTGTTGCGCAAGAGCGCCCGGCGTGAGGTCCAGGACTTGACGCGGGGCGTCAGGTAGAACTTGTTGACGGCTGCAACTCCCAGCATCGACAGAAAGAGGCCGATCTTCAGCGCCAGCAATTGCCCGTAAGTCGTCGTGACAAGGTCGCGGGCGCTTCCCAGCAACATCCCGCTATTGATCAGCCCTGTCGCGGCAAGCACGCCGACACTGACGATACCGACCTTGGAAAACTGGATGGCTGCCTTGGTGGCGAACCCTTTTGGCGGCCGCGCCATCGCGAGCAGCAGCGCAAGGACCGGTAGGCTGCCGAGCCACGCCGCGGCGGCGATCAGATGCGCTACATCCGATATGAAATGAACATTGCCGAGAACGCCGGGTGTCGCGCCGGCGTGGCCGACGAGCGCGAGTAGTCCGACCAGCGCGGCGGCCGTAGCCAGTTGCAGCCATCGCAACCCAGGCCAGAGCACGGATATGCTGAGGACGAGGGCGATCGTCAGCCGCAGGCTCCAGACAAACCCGAAGCGCGTGTTGGCGAGAACACTTATAAGCCCGCCATGCAGACAGACATCGGCGAGCGGCGCGCCGTAGATGTCGGCTGCAAGCAAGGCAAGCCAAGCGGCGCCCGAGACGATCGCCAGGGCGAGCGCGCCGATGAACATCAGGTCGCAGCGGCGGCGCAGCGCGACGACGCTGGCGCCCCGGGCGCCGGCAAGCGCCGGCTCCATCACCAGAACGATGAAAAAGATCGTTCCCGCCGCAATGATCGTGCTGGCGATGTGGACGGCGCGTGCGAGGATGATGGGGTCGTTCACGCCTGCCTCGTAGAACGCGCGCGGAGTTGCTCAGGGGTTGACTTTGAAGCTGAAGCTACCCTGTGTGCGGTAGGGTCCACCGAAAGAACACGCCAGATCACCTTGTAAGTCCCCGGCGTTAACAGCTTGAGCGGCACCCGCAGTTCGGTCGCAGTTTCACCGCCCGCCAAGGGGTTTTATTCCGCGCGCAAGCGTGACAAAAGCTTCTCCCGCGCCGATTCAACGAGCCCGCGATGCGACTGTCCCGTTATTTCCTGCCCATCCTGCGCGAGACCCCAAAAGAGGCCGAGATCGTCTCGCACCGGCTGATGCTGCGCGCCGGCATGATGCGGCAGGAGGCCGCAGGCATCTACGCGTTCCTGCCCCTCGGCTTCCGGGTGTTGCAGAAGATCTGCCGCGTCGTGCGCGAGGAGCAGGATCGCTCCGGCGCCATCGAACTGCTGATGCCGACGATCCAGTCCGCCGAACTCTGGCGGGAGAGCGGACGGTACGAGGCCTATGGAAAGGAGATGCTGCGTATCGAGGATCGGCACGAGCGTGAGATGCTCTATGGGCCGACCAACGAGGAAATGATCACGGAAATTTTCCGCGCCTACGTGAAATCGTACAAGGATTTGCCGCTTAATCTCTATCACATCCAGTTGAAATTCCGCGACGAAGTACGGCCGCGTTTCGGACTAATGCGCGGCCGTGAATTCCTGATGAAGGACGCCTATTCGTTCGACCTCGATCAGGCTGGCGCCACGCACGCCTACAACAAAATGTTCGTCGCCTATCTGCGGACGTTCGCGCGGATGGGGTTAAAGTCGATCCCGATGCGTGCGGAGTCGGGACCGATCGGCGGCAACCTGTCTCACGAGTTCATTATCCTCGCGTCGACCGGCGAGTCCGAAGTGTTCTGCCATAAAGACTATCTCGACTTCGAGGTGCCGGGCGTGGACACGAATTTCGATGACGTCAAAGGGCTGCAAGCGATTGTGGACAAGTGGACGTCGCAATATGCAGCAACGTCCGACATGCATGATGGCGCAGCCTTCGCCAAAATCCCCGCAGAGAAGCAAGTGTCGGCGCGTGGCATTGAGGTCGGTCACATCTTCTATTTCGGCACCAAATATTCCGAGCCGATGAGGGCAACGGTGCAGACGCAGGATGGCAAGGAAGTGCCGGTCCATGGCGGTTCTTACGGGATCGGGCCGTCGCGCCTGGTCGCGGCCATCATCGAGGCTTCGCATGACGACGCCGGCATCGTCTGGCCGGAGCCGGTCGCACCGTTCAAGGTCGCAATCCTCAATCTCAAGCAAGGCGATGCGGCGACAGACGGCGCCTGCGAGCAGCTCTATCGCGACCTTACGGCGATAGGCATCGAGGCGCTGTATGACGACCGGGACGAGCGCGCCGGCGCCAAATTCGCCACCGCCGACTTGATCGGCATTCCCTGGCAAGTCCTGATCGGCCCCAAGGGTCTCGGCGAAGGCAAAGTCGAGGTCAAAAAGCGCTCGGGCGGCGAGCGCGAGATGATGACTCCCGCCGCGGCCTTGGACCGGCTGACAAGATAGCGCGCTGGAACTGTCCGTTCGCGGCAAAAATCCTGTGTGCTGCCAATGACTTTGGGTGGGATACGAGGCACGAATCCGCCAGAATTGCGTGTAACTCCCATGGGCGGGAACTATCGATGACCGAGCCAAACGGCACGCGGCCCTTCTCCCCGTTTGAGTGGATGCTGTCGCTACGCTACCTGCGCGCGCGGCGCAAGGAAGGATTCATTTCGGTCATCGCCGGTTTCTCATTCCTCGGCATCGTCCTTGGTGTCGCGACGCTGATCATTGTCATGGCGGTGATGAATGGCTTCCGCCATGAGCTTTTAGAGAAAATCCTCGGCCTCAACGGCCATCTGCTGATTCAACCGCTGGAAAAACCGCTGACGGACTGGGAAGAAGTCTCAGCGCGCATTTCGAAGGCCCAGGGAATCAAGCTTGCCGCGCCGATCGTCGAAGGCCAGGCGCTGGCATCCTCGCCATTCAATTCGGGCGGCGTGCTGGTGCGAGGGATCAGGCTCGCCGACCTCGAGAAGCTTCCCTCGGTTGCGAAGAATATCAAGCAGGGCACGCTGAACGGCTTCGATGAAGGACAGGGCCTCGCCATCGGCCGCCGGCTCGCCGATCAGCTCTCGGTGCGTTCTGGCGACAACATCACTTTGGTCGCGCCGCAGGGTGCGGTGACCCCGATGGGGACCATGCCGCGTATCAAAGTCTACAAGGTCGGGGCGGTGTTCGAGATCGGCATGTCGGAATATGATTCGGCCTTCGTTTTCATGCCGCTGAAGGAGGCGCAGGCCTACTTCAATCGTGCCGGTGACGTCACTGCGATCGAGGTCTATACGGACGGTCCGGATCGCGTCGATAGCTATCGCAAGGAGGTCGAAGCCGCGGCGCAGCGGCCGATCTTCATGATCGACTGGCGGCAGCGCAACGCGACGTTCTTCACCGCGTTGCAGGTCGAACGCAACGTGATGTTCCTGATCTTGACATTGATCGTGCTGGTGGCCGCGCTCAATATCGTCTCCGGCCTCATCATGCTAGTGAAGGACAAGGGCCAGGACATCGCTATCCTGCGTACGATGGGAGCGACGCAAGGCGCTATCATGCGCGTCTTCCTGATCACCGGCGCATCAATTGGCGTCGTGGGTACCTTTGTCGGCTTCCTGCTCGGCGTGCTCGTCTCACTCAACATCGAGAGCCTGCGGCAATTCCTGTCGTGGATGACGAATACCGAGCTGTTCTCGCCGGAGCTCTATTTTCTCTCGCATCTGCCCGCCGACATGGACTCGAGCGAGACCATTGCCGTCGTCGTCATGGCGCTGACCTTGTCGTTGCTCGCTACTCTCTATCCGTCATGGCGCGCGGCTCGCCTCGATCCAGTGGAGGCGCTGCGCTATGAATGAGCAGATCACTGCGGCGAATGTCGGGAGCGCGCAGCAGGACGAAGAAATCCCTATTCTGTTCCTGCACGACATCGAGCGTATCTACCGCCAAGGCGACGAAAGCCTGCACGTGCTCAATGGCGTCGAGCTTGCGCTCTGGGCCGGCCAATCGGTCGCGCTGGTGGCGCCGTCCGGTGCCGGCAAGTCGACGCTTTTGCACATCGCCGGCCTGCTCGAGCATCCGGACCGCGGCGACGTCTATATCGACGGCCGCTCGACTGCGATCCTGCCCGACCATGAGCGCACGCGGATCCGCCGGCAGGAAGTCGGCTTCGTCTACCAGTTTCACCGGCTGCTCCCGGAGTTCACTGCGGTTGAGAACGTCATGCTGCCGCAGATGATCCGTGGCCTGTCGCGCGGCGAAGCGAAGAAGCGCGCCGGCGAACTGCTGGGCTATCTCGGCCTCGGCCAGCGTCTGACGCATAGGCCGGCGGAACTGTCAGGCGGCGAGCAGCAACGCGTCGCGATCGCGCGCGCCGTTGCCAACGCGCCGCGTATCCTCTTGGCCGACGAGCCAACCGGCAATCTCGATCTGCACACGGCCGATCACGTGTTCGAGGCGTTCAGCCAGCTCATCCGCGCCTCCGGCCTCGCCACCATCATCGCGACCCACAACATGGATCTCGCCGCGCGCATGGATCGGAGGGTGACCTTGCGGGAAGGGCGGGTGGTGGAGATGGAGTAGACGACCCCCCTAAGCGCCTGATTTCTATCCGTTATTTGACCTCTACGTGTGCTCTTGACTGTAGAACATAACATGAACTATGTTCCCTGTCCGTTCGGGGAGGGATTCGATGTTCAAAGCTGTCATCCAGGAAGCCGCTGCACTCGCTTCGCTGACGTTGTTCGTCGGCATGATTGCCATCTGGACGCAAGTTCTGGGCAACCTGTAACCACCCGTGTCGCGTCGGGTTGTGTGTCGCATATCCGCGTCGTCATGGCCGGCATCTTCGAGCCGGCGTGACTACGCGGAATGACACTGAAAAGCGGGCATAGTCTCGCCGCAGCCGGCCTTCGCGGTGGACTTGGGCGCCAGCGGTCCCCAATGTGAACGGGACACCAGAATCACCCGGACCGACATCGCCGACGAGCGGCGCTCAGGACATGACCGAACTCGATTTCGTGCACCTGCACCTTCACTCGTCCTATTCGCTGTTGGAAGGAGCACTGACCATTGCGCGCCTGGCCGAACTCGCGAAGGCCGATAAGCAGCCTGCGCTCGCGCTCACCGACACCGACAATATGTTCGGCGGGCTCGAATTCTCCGAGAAGATGGCCGGCTCAGGCATTCAGCCGATCATCGGCTGTGCGCTGGTGCTCGATTTCGGGGATACCGATCACGGCCAGCGCAACGGCAATGCCCCGACCGAGCGATCGCGCATCGTGCTCTTGGCCGCGCGCGAAACCGGCTACCGCAGCCTGATGCGATTGTCTTCGCGCGCTTTCCTCGATTCGCCGCCGAACGAGCCGCCCCGGCTCCAGCTCGCCTGGCTCGAAGGCGCGACCGACGGCATCATTTGCCTGACAGGCGGACCAGGCGGCCCGCTGGATCGTGCTATCGCCGCCGGGCAGAACCATATGGCTGTACCGCGCCTCGACGCGCTGCAATCGTTGTTCGGCGACCGGCTCTATATCGAATTGCAGCGTCATGGCACCGAGGCCGAGAAGCGGACTGAGCCGGCGCTGATTGAACTCGCCTACAGCAAGGGCATCCCGCTGGTTGCGACCAACGAGCCGTATTTCGCGACCGTCGCCGATTATGACGCGCACGACGCGCTCATCTGCATTGCCGAGGGGAGGCTCGTGGCCGACGGCGATCGGCGCCAACTCACATCCGAGCATCGCTTCAAGTCGCGCGGCGAGATGGTGGCGCTCTTCGAGGATCTGCCCGAGGCGGCCGCATCGACCGTCGAGATCGCCCGACGCTGCTCGTTCCGTCCGCGCACCCACCATCCGATCCTGCCGCGCTTCACCGCAGGGGCCGATGAAGCCGCCGAGTTACGCAAAAGAGCGAAAGAGGGGCTGACGCAGCGGCTGAGGACTGTCGGCGTCGCGCCCGGCCACACAGAGGACGAATACCGCGAACGGCTCGACTTCGAACTCAATGTCATCGAGACGATGAAATATCCGGGGTACTTCCTGATCGTCTCGGATTTCATTCAGCATGCCAAGTCGGAAGGCATTCCAGTCGGGCCGGGCCGCGGCTCGGGCGCAGGTTCGCTTGTGTCATATGCCCTGACCATCACCGACCTCGACCCGATCCGTTTCGGCTTGCTGTTCGAGCGCTTCCTTAATCCCGAGCGCGTGTCGATGCCGGACTTTGACGTCGACTTCTGCCAGGACCGCCGCGACGAGGTGATCCGCTACGTGCAGGATCGCTACGGTCGCGATCAGGTGGCGCAGATTATAACTTTCGGCACGCTGCAGGCGCGCGGCGTGCTGCGCGACGTCGGGCGCGTCCTGCAAATGCCTTACGGGCAGGTCGACAAGTTGTGCAAGCTGGTGCCGCAGAATCCGGCGGCGCCGGTTTCGCTCGCACAGGCGATCGAGGGCGAGCCGAAGTTGCAGGCCGAGCGCGATAGCGACCCGACGGTGAAGCGCGCATTCGAAATCGCGCGCAAGCTCGAAGGCCTGACGCGGCATGCCTCGACGCACGCCGCCGGCATTGTCATTGGCGACCGCCCGTTGTCGGAGCTCGTGCCGCTCTATCGCGATCCGAAATCGGACATGCCTGTCACCCAGTTCAACATGAAATGGGTAGAGCAGGCCGGCCTTGTGAAGTTCGACTTCCTCGGCCTGAAGACGCTCACCGTCCTCGACGTCGCCTGCAAGCTGGTGCGCCGCCGCGGCATCGACATCGATATCGCGAAGATTCCGCTCGATGACAAGGCCACCTATGAGCTTCTGGCGCGAGCCGAGGCAGTCGGCGTGTTCCAATTGGAAAGTGCGGGCATGCGGCGTGCGCTGCTCGACATGCGGCCCGACCGTTTCGAGGACATCATCGCGCTGGTCGCCCTATATCGGCCCGGCCCGATGGCGAACATTCCGACCTATTGCGCGCGCAAGCATGCCGTGGAACAGCCGGACTATATCCATCCCAAGCTCGAGCCGATCCTGAAGGAGACCTTCGGCGTTATCATCTATCAGGAGCAGGTGATGCAGGCCGCGCAGATCCTTGCCGGCTACTCGCTCGGGCAAGCCGACCTTCTGCGCCGCGCCATGGGCAAGAAAATCCGCAAGGAGATGCAGGATCAGCGCAAGCATTTCGTTGCAGGCGCCACCGAACATGGCGTCGACCGCTATCAGGCCGATGCGATCTTCGATTTGCTAGAGCGTTTTGCCGAATACGGCTTCAACAAAAGCCACGCCGCTGCCTACGCGCTCGTCGCGTATCAAACGGCCTACATGAAGGCGAATTACCCCGTCGAGTTTCTGGCGGCATCAATGACGCTCGACATGGGCAACACCGACAAACTAGCCGAATTCAAGTCCGAGGCCGAGCGGCTTGGTATCCGTGTCGATCCGCCGTCGATCAATCGCTCGAGCGTCGAGTTCGGCGTCGACGGCAATACGATCATCTACGCGCTTGCGGCGCTCAAGGGCGTCGGCCGTCAGGCGGTCGAGGCCATCATCGCTGCGCGCGAGGGACGCAAGTTCGAGGATCTCGCAGATTTTGCTGACCGCGTTAACCCACGCGCCGTCAACAAACGCGTGCTTGAGAGTCTCGCCGCCGCGGGCGCTTTCGACGAGTTCGAGCAAAACCGTGCGCGTGTCTTTGCCGTAATGGATCGCGTGCTGGCACGTGCGCAGCGTACGCACGACACAACCGCAGTCGGTCAGAGCGAATTGTTCGGCGGCGGCGGCGCGCGCGAGCCTGTAATGCTGGCCGCGGTTGACGCGTGGTTGCCGGCCGAGCGGCTGCGCCGCGAATACGAGGCGATTGGGTTCTTTCTGTCGGGGCACCCGCTCGACGACTACGCGGGAGTGCTAAAGAAGCTGCGCGTGCAGCCATGGGCCGAGTTCGCCCGTGCGGTGAAGTCTGGCGCAACGGCGGGCAAGGTCGCCGCCACTGTCGTCGCGCGCACCGAGCGTCGGACGCGCACCGGCAGCAAGATGGGCATCATCGGGCTGTCCGATCCGTCGGGGCATTTCGAAGCGGTGATCTTCTCCGAAGGTCTTGCTGAGCATCGCGATCTGCTCGAGCCGGGTAATGGGGTGCTACTGTTTCTCTCGGCGGAAGTGCAGGGCGACGATGTCCGTGCCCGTATCCAATCGGCCGAGCCGCTCGACGCCGCTGCCGCCAATCACCACAAAGGCCTGCGCGTCTTCCTCCGCGATGAGCAACCGATCGAAGCAGTTGCCAAACGGCTTGAGCCAGCATCGCAACGCATGATGGCAAACGGCGATGGCGAAGTCAGCGTCGTGTTGATGCTCAGGCAGGGAACAGAGGTCGAGGTGAAGCTCCCCGGCCGCTTCAAGGTGTCGCCGCAGATCGCAGGCGCTATCAAAGCGGTGCCAGGCGTTGTCACGGTCGAGGCGCTATAAACCCCGGGCCGAAAAGCCGAAATCCGTGCCTTGCGCCGGTGAAAAACCGCCTATATAAGCCCCGCCATCACTCACGCGGACGCATGGCTTAGGCCCCGACAATGGGTCACAAAGGCCGTCCGGTGCCCCGAAAGGGCTCACAACCGTCCGCGGCGGATCAACCGGAGAAGACCTATGTCGCTTCCTGACTTTTCGATGCGCCAGCTGTTGGAAGCTGGCGTCCATTTCGGGCATCAGGCCCACCGCTGGAATCCGAAGATGGGGCAGTTCATCTTCGGCACCCGTAACAATATCCACATCATCGATCTCGCGCAGACGGTGCCGATGCTGCACCAGGCCCTGCAGGCCGTCAGCGATACCGTCGCCAAAGGCGGCCGCATCCTGTTCGTCGGCACCAAGCGGCAGGCACAGGACGCCATTGCCGATGCCGCCAAGCGCTCGGCGCAATATTACGTCAATTCGCGGTGGCTCGGCGGCACCCTGACGAACTGGAAGACGATCTCCGGATCGATCTCGCGGCTGCGCAAGCTCGACGAGATGCTCAACTCCGGTGAATCCGGCGGTTACACCAAAAAAGAACGCCTGACGATGCAGCGCGAGCGCGACAAGCTTGACCGCTCGCTTGGCGGCATCAAGGACATGGGCGGCGTGCCAGACCTTCTGTTCGTGATCGACACCAACAAGGAAGACATCGCGATCAAGGAAGCGCAGCGTCTGGGTATTCCGGTCGCGGCGGTCGTCGATACCAATTGCGATCCTGCCGGAATCACTTACGTGGTCCCCGGCAATGACGATGCCAGCCGCGCTGTGTCGCTCTATTGTGATCTCATCGCCAAAGCTGCGATTGACGGCATCTCGCGCGCGCAGGGTGAGGCGGGCGTCGACATCGGCGCGCAGGAGAAGCCGGTGGTCGCTGAAGCGATCCCGACGCAGCCTGCGGCCAGCGACCTCGGCTTCGAGCAGTTACCTGGCCCGCGTGGTGCCGCCGACGACCTCAAAAAGCTGCCCGGTGTGTCGCCGGCGATCGAGAAGCAGCTCAATGACCTCGGCATTTTCCACCTTTCGCAGATCGCCGGTCTCAATGACAAAGCCGCGCACAACGTCGGCGAGGAGGTCGGTCTGCCCGGCCGCGTTCCCGGCTGGGTTGCTAAGGCGAAAGAGCTGACTGCGGAAACCGATTAAGCCAAAGATTCGGCGTGAGGAGCGCCGGACCTACTTGCTTCAAGCTCAAATGCGTCAACGCCGCCCTGGTGGGCGCGGTGGATAGAGGATGAGGTTATGGCGAATATTTCTGCGCAAATGGTCAAGGAACTGCGCGAGTCGACCGGTGCCGGCATGATGGATTGCAAGGCCGCGCTGACCGAGACCAATGGCGACATCAAGCAGGCGCAGGATTGGCTGCGCAAGAAGGGTCTTTCGAAGGCCGCGAAGAAGGCCGGCCGTGTTGCGGCCGAAGGTCTTGTCGGCGTGCTCGTGCAGGGCACCAAAGGCGTTTTGGTTGAAGTCAATTCCGAGACAGATTTCGTGGCGCGCAACGATCTCTTTCAGGGCTTGGTGAAAATGATTGCCGACGTTGCCTTGTCGACCGGCACAGACGTCGAGAAGATCAAGGCGGCGAAGACTGGCTCGATCACCGTCAACGACTCTATCAACGAGACCATCGCCAAGATCGGCGAGAACATGACGCTGCGCAGGGCGGCCTCGCTGTCGGTAAAGCAGGGCATCATCGGCTCCTATGTGCATAACGCGATCACCGACGGTCTCGGCAAGATCGGCGTTATCGTCGCGCTCGAGTCCTCTGGCAGAGGCGATGCACTTGCTGGCATCGCGCGCCAAGTCGCAATGCACGTGGCGTCGGCCAATCCGCAGGCGGTCGACCCGTCACGTCTCGATCCGACGGTTGTGGAGCGCGAGAAGAATGTGCTCGCCGACAAGTTCAAGCAGCAGGGCAAACCCGCTAACGTCATCGATAAGATCGTCGAGTCGGGTCTCAAGACTTTTTACAAGGAAGCGACTCTGCTGGAGCAGCCGTTCATCTTCGACGACAAGAAGAGTGTCGCGCAGGCGCTCAAGGAAGTCGAAGGCCAGGCCGGTGGCCCCATCAAGGTCACAGGTTTTGTGCGCTACGCGCTCGGCGAAGGTGTCGAGAAGCAGGAAAGCGATTTCGCCGCCGAGGTCGCCGCTGCCGCGGGGCAAAGCTGATCGAGAAGACGGCGGCCCGAGGGGGATGAATGGCTACTCCGCTCTACCGCCGCGTGATCGTTAAGCTGTCCGGTGAGGCGCTCAACGGCGCGCAGGGTTACGGCATCGAACAAAAGACGGTCGAGCGTCTCGCCAGCGATCTGGTTGCGGCCGCTTCACTCGGCGTCGAGCTTGGTGTCGTTGTCGGCGGCGGCAACATTTTCCGTGGCGTCGAAGTCTCGAACCGAGGCGTGCCGCGCCCGGTCGGTGATACCATGGGCATGCTTGCGACCGTGATGAACTGTCTCGTGCTCGAGGCGGCGATCGAGCGCGCCGGCCGCGAGGCGCGCACCCTGTCGGCGCTCGCGATGACAGCAGTGTGCGAGACCTATAATCGTAAGCGGGCGATGAAAAACCTCGGCAAAGGTCGGGTCGTTCTGCTGGCCGCCGGCACGGGTAACCCGTTCTTCACGACCGACACGACCGCAGTGCTGCGGGCGGCCGAGCTTGAGGCACATGCGGTGCTTAAGGCCACTAACGTCGACGGCGTTTATAGCGCCGACCCTAAGAAGGACCCAAAGGCAAAACGCTACGATAAATTGAGCCACCAGGAAGCAATCGAGAAGAATTTAGGGGTCATGGATTCGACAGCCTTCGCGCTTGCCCGGGAAAACCGTATGCCTATCATCGTGTTCTCAATCGCAGGGAAGGGCGCAATCGAGGCCGTTCTTCGCGGTCAAGGCAAGGCGACGGTGGTTGGCTAGGTGGCCGACGAAGAGCGTAACTGGAACCCGTCCATCGCTCTAAAGCGTAGAGTTCGGGGGTGAGCCAATGGCGCAAGCAACGCATGACATGAATGAGATCAAGCGCCGAATGCAGGGCGCGAGCGGAGTTCTAAAGACCGAATTGTCCGGGCTACGCACCGGTCGCGCTTCTGCGCACATGCTCGATCCGGTGATGGTTGATGCCTATGGTTCGCAGATGCCGCTCAATCAGGTGTCGACCGTATCGGTGCCAGAGCCGCGTATGATCAGCGTCAGCGTCTGGGACCGTTCGCTGGTGCACGCGGTGGAAAAGGCGATCGTCAACGCCAATCTGGGTTTGTCGCCAGCGACGGAAGGACAAACGCTGCGTCTGCGAATCCCGGAGCTCAACGAGGAGCGCCGCAAGGAGTTGGTCAAGATCGCGCACAAGTACGCCGAGACCGCGCGCGTTGCCGTGCGCCACGTACGCCGTGATGCGATGGACGTCGTCAAAAAGCTCGAAAAGGATCACAAGATCAGCAAGGACGATCACGACCGCTTTTCCGGCGAGGTCCAGAAGGCGACCGACGCCGGTATCGCCGAGATCGATCACATGCTGGCGGCCAAGGAAAAGGAGATCCTCACTGTCTGAGGTCGACAAATGACCGAG
>Ga0187779_10000776_pt1 | contig 20857 bp, 18 predicted proteins | sample 1015_Q2_SP10_10__FD_132435 | JGI IMG/M metagenome (GOLD analysis project Ga0187779, IMG submission 132435) | Tropical peat soil microbial communities from peatlands in Department of Meta, Colombia - 1015_Q2_SP10_10_MG | ecosystem: Environmental > Terrestrial > Soil > Wetlands > Peat | place... | reverse complement strand
AGGGCGCAAACGCCGTCGTCGTCGGTCGCAGTGATATTGTCGGCAAGCCCATGGCGCTGCTCCTGCTGCACGCCAACGCGACCGTCACGATCTGTCACTCGAAAAGCAAGGATTTGCCCGGAATCGCGCGCCGCGCCGATATCCTTGTGGCGGCGATCGGCAAGGCGGCAATGGTCACACCGGAGTATGTCCGACCGGGTGCGACGGTGATTGACGTGGGTCAGGTTGTGGTGAAGGATCCTGCGGAAGCCGAGCGCATTTTTGCCAAGTTCCCGGCCAAGCTCGAATCATTTCGTGGGAAAGGTTCGATCCTGGTCGGCGATGTTCACCCCGAAGTCGGCGAGGTCGCTGGCGCGTACACTCCTGTGCCCGGCGGCGTCGGCCCGCTGACCATCGCCATGCTGATGAGCAACACCGTGAAAGCGGCGCGGCTCAGGCGCGGCCGCCGCGTCCCCGCGGCTGCCTTTTCGCGGACCTGATGCTCCGCATCGGCCTCACCGGTGGGATTGCCTCGGGAAAATCCACAGTGGCCGCTCTGCTCCGCGAGCGCGATTACCCCGTACTCGACGCCGACGTCCTCGCGCACGAACTTCTGGAACCCGGACAGGACAGCTATCAGGAAGTGGTGCGAGAATTCGGAGAGGGGATTCTCACGTCAGATGGTGCCGTCGACCGGCAAAAATTGGGCGCGATCGTCTTTGCCGATGCCGGGAAGCGCGAGCGCCTGAATCAAATCATGCACCCGCGCATTCAGAAAATTGCCGCACAGTGGTTCTCCGTGCTCGACCGGCCCGGAGGCCCCGATTTCGCCTTTGAAAATGCGGCGTTGATTCTCGAAGCAGGTGCGAAGAGGAATTTCGATCGCGTCGTCGTGTGCTGGTGCCGCCCGGAACAGCAGATCGAGCGCCTCGTGGCTCGCGGATTGTCGGTCGAGGATGCCGAACGGCGGGTTCGGTCGCAAATGCCAATGGATCAGAAGCGTCAGTTGGCCGATGACCTGATCGACTGTTCCGGTTCGATCGACGATACCGAGAAATGCGTCGAGGAGTTGGTCTCCCGATGGAAGCGGCTTGCCGTCCAGTCCAAGAAGATCTAGGCGATTTCATCCCTCCGCGTACGGGCCTGTCAAAGGCAAATTGGCTCTTGCAACCGGTTCGTCCGCAGTAGAATCTGTCTATAGACGGGGCGTTTCGAAATGGCTCGAGAACAAACCGGGCGGCGTGCCATCCGACTGCTGGTGCTCGGGGTGACCATTGGGCTCATTGCGTATTGGGCCGGGTCAAGATACGGACAGCGCCAGGCGAGGACGGTGAGCGCGCTACCCGCACCCGCGAACGCCGATATCAGCCTCGACCCCACCGAGGCGGAAAACGTTCGCATTTACAAACAAGCGTCGCCGGTCGTTGCCAATATCGTAACGCGCACCGTGCAGTATGAATTCCTCTTCGGCCCTGTGCCGGTGGAAGGAGCCGGTTCCGGCTTCGTGATCGACACCGTTGGGCATATCCTGACGAATTATCACGTCGTGGAAGGCGCGCAGATCATCGAAGTGACGCTCGGGGATCAGTCACGCTTCAAAGCCAAATACATCGGAGCGGATACGCGCAACGACATTGCTCTGATACAGATCGATCCGGGCGGTCACAAGCTGACGCCGCTGCCACTGGGTGATTCGCGTAGTCTCTTGGTCGGGCAGCGCGTGTTGGCGATCGGCAATCCGTTTGGTTTTCAAAGCACGCTCACAACCGGCATCGTGAGTTCGCTCGGCCGCACCGTGCAGACCGGGGAAAACACCTTTATCGACGAAGCGATTCAAACCGATGCGGCGATCAATCGCGGTAACTCCGGCGGTCCGTTGCTCAATACCCGCGGCGAAGTGATCGGCATCAACACCGCGATTTATCAGGCGAACGGAACGACGGCGGTGGGAATCGGTTTCGCGATTCCCATCAACACGGCACGCCGCGTGGCCAACGATCTGATGACCCAGGGTCGGGTCAGCCGGGCAACGCTGGGTGTGGAAGGCCGCGCGATCTGGCCGGAACTGGCAGACGCGCTGAACATTCCCATCGAGTACGGGATTTTGATCGAACGGGTTACCCCGGGGGGACCCGCGGCACAGGCGGGAATTCGCGGCGGCACGCGCATGGTGCTCGCGGGTCTACAGCAACTGATGATTGGCGGTGATGTGCTGGTCGCCGTGGACGGAAAACAGGTCACCAGCCCAACAGATCTGAATCTGTTGCTCAATCGTGCGTCCCCCGGAGAGAGTGTCACTCTGACGCTTGTCCGTGACGGGAAAAAGATGGACGTCCGAGTCAAGCTGGGTCAGGGCTAGAGTCGCTTTCCGACCTTCTTGGTTTACGACTTCACCTGCAAATTGCTGGCGAGCCCCGGCTCGCGCCATTCATCTCGCAATCGGTCACGCTCTTGCTCTGCCAGTTGAAACCACGATTCGGCAAGATCGCGGACGCGCTCGAGCGCGGCCTGCATTTCCGCTTGCTTCTGTTTCATCGTCTCACTGTCTGCTTCCGTGGGTACACGAATCGGCGGCGCAACGAACATTACGGTCCGAGAAAAAAGATACGGCAGGCGAAACTGATCCCATGCTTTTTTGAACGTGTGGCCGCTCTCAACGCCGATGTGAAACACCGAAATGGGTCGACCCGTCCTACGGGCCAGAATCACAGGACCTGGCTTCGCCACGTAACGCGGACCGCGCGGCCCATCGACCGTGAATCCGACGTGGCGTCCTGCTTCGAGATGCGCTGCCATCGCTGTTAGGCCTTCGATTGCACCACGCGTCGAACTTCCCTGTGCCGTACCGAAGCCGAGACGCTCGATCACCCGACGGGTCCACTGTCCGTCGAAGTTGACCGTATTAAGGATTACGATGCCGCGGTGACGCCAAATCCACGCGGCCGGAAAGATACAGCGGTGCCAGAATACGCCGATCGCTGGCTCGCCCCCACGCGGAATCTGAATGGCGTTGTGCACGCCGATCACCTCCGTGCGCAGCGTAGGGCCAATCAGTCGGATGATGGCCGACACGGCCCCAGCGATCACCGGGATTTGCAGCCGTCGCCAGACAGAAAGCTTCGGCGCCAGAATCGCTGGGTCCGTAGTCGTCTCAGCCAGCGCGGCGCTCGATTTCGACAGGTTCTCCACTGCTGTATAGTATAGGCGGTTCGATGCGGGCCCGATTCCAATTCGCACGCGGGCAGCGTAGCTCTGTGTCCCGATGCGCCCGTCGTGGACGGGCCTGGTTGTTTCTAGCGGTACTGTTCCTCGGCCCGGTCGTAGTCTATGCCGACGACGCGCCCACCGACGCCGTAGGCCGCATCGAAGGCAGGGATGTCTCCGTTGAAAGCGGGCCGGGCGGCACTACCACGTCCCCGAAGGCCACCGTCGCGAACGGGAACGTGGTAACCGTGCACTCCGGCAAGGCGCGTATGACGCTTTTCAGCGGCGGCAAGATCGAAATCTGCGGTCCCGCTAAGTTCACGCTTTTGCTGTCGGGCCAGGCGATCACCATGGCACTCAATTTCGGCCGGGTCCGGGCCGAGCTGCCGGCCACGACAACGCTCCGCATTTTCACACCCACGATTGTCGGAACACCCATCGACATCGGCGGTCAGTCGCGGGACATTACCGTGGGCCTGGACCTTAACAACTCGCTCTGCGTGCTGACCACGAGCGGCGCCATCCAATTGGAACATCAGTTTACAGGGGAGAAAATCATCGTTCCGCAGGCAGGAGATTTTTTTCTGAACCCGGGGCAGTTGTTGCCCACCGCGGCCACACCTGGAACCTGCCAGTGCCTGGAGGAGGAACCGAGCGCAACTCCCGTCGCAGCGGATTTCGCAGCCCTGGCGTCGTCTCCGTCCGTCCCACCGAGAGCGCCCGCGGCCGCGTCGGCTGGCAACTCTGAGTCCCAACCAGAATCGGAATCGCGCCTGGCCTACAGCGTTCTGGAGCACGCAAATCAGGGACACCCTCTCATGGCATCGGAAAAAATCGAGATGCCCGCCGTGCCTCCCGCCCATTTAACGAGCGCCACTCTTGTGCCGGTTCTTGCTTTTACGGCGGATTCACCGCTCCCTCCCCCCGGACCATCCGTTGACACGCTTCTGCTGATTCGCGAGGCACACCTGTCGGCGGAATGGGAATTTTCCGGGCGGGTCGAGCCGCCCGCATTTGCTACGGCGATGGAGCACGCGCTCGGAGAGGAGCCCGTAACCGCAACCCCAGCTCGGTCTCAGCAGGCTAGACCCGCGAAGAAGAAACAGGGCGGATTTTGGGCCGCGCTGAGGCGCGCGCTCAAAGGTGGCGTGTGAAAGGACGCCAAATCATGTTACTGACAGAGTTTGACCACCTGCCGCTGGCGCCGACAGGGTGCGAGCCGGCGCGCGATTTCTTCGGCGGCCTCCTCGGCGCCGCGGGGGTGCGCTGCACGTGGGAGTTTACTGAGCCCACCGCTCCGGGGACACGGGGAAGCGTAGGACACAACCTGGGTAAACCCTACTGAGCAATCGCATGGCGGAAACCCTTCCACTTGAGATTTCACCCAAGCCGCTTGCAAAAGCCGTGTCCTCTACGACCGCGACTCCCTGGTACGTTTGGTCCGGCGTACTCGCTGTGAGTTTCATCACCTTCGGTCTGTATTGGGACATTTCCTGGCATATGACGATTGGGCGCGACACGTTTTGGACACCGGCACATCTCGCGATTCACTTCGGCGGGATTCTGGCGGCGATTACGTGTACCTACCTGATCTTTTCGGCCACATTTGGCGAAGACGCTCGATTGCGCGAGCTATCGGTGCGCGTGTGGGGATTTCGTGGACCACTCGGAGCATTTTTCACGGCGTGGGGCGGAGCCATGATGCTGACCTCGGCACCGTTCGACAACTGGTGGCACGCCTCTTTTGGACTGGATGTCCAGATTCTGAGCCCGCCTCACTTTGTTCTGGGCCTGGGCATCAACGGCGTCGTGCTGGGGTCAACTCTTCTGGTCCTATCGCGGATGAATCGGTCCGAGGGCGCGGAGAAGTCGAAACTGGTTCGTATTCTGCTTTATCTGGCCGGTCTGCAACTTGTGCTGCACATGATGTTGATCTACGAATACTCCGACGCGGCGCTGATGCACAGCACGGCATTCTATCGTGCGCTTACGATCGGAGTACCGGTCATCTTGATTACGTACGGTCGCGTGTCGGGCTGTCGCTGGGGATCGACGATCATTGCTTCGGTCTACACGGGATTCATGCTGGTGACGACCTGGGTGTTCCCTCTATTTCCAGCGTCCCCAAAGCTGGGTCCCGTCTACACAAATGTGACGCACATGCTGCCCCTCGGATTCCCCATGCTCTTGCTGCCGCCGGCGTTCTTGCTTGATCTCACGGCGACGAAGGTTGCCAAATACAATCGTTGGGTACAAGCGGGGATCTTAGGGACCGTTTATCTGGCCGCGCTGTTTGCCGCGCACTGGCCTTTTGCCCTTGTTTTGATTTCACCGCATGCGAGGAACTGGTTTTTTGGCCAGGGCAATATTCCATATTTTGTTCCGCCTTCGGTCTACCATCTTTTCTACCAGCTCCGGCGATTGGATCCGACGCCAACCGCATTCCTCGCCGGAATGGGCATCGCATGGGGCTCCGCCATCGTTTCGTCGCGCGCCGGAATTGCCATTGGCGACGCGATGAAACGCCTGCGGCGCTAGACCCACGTGAGATATCGCTTCACGATCGCCCTGGCTCTGATCCTGACGCTGGCCTGGCCGGGCTTGGCTCACGTCGGAAGCCCCGACGTCTACTTTCAGGGCCTGGCAGGTCCGTATCATCTCGTCGTGAGGGTTCGCACTCCACCCATGATTCCGGGGGTCGCGGACATTCAAATTCACAGCGACACCCCTGGGATTCGCCTACTCCAGGCGACCCCGCTCTATCTGGTTGGTGCGGGCTCGAAATACCCACCTCCACCCGATGCCCTGGAAGCCGTGCCCGGCGATCCTCAATCCTTTACGGGACAACTTTGGTTGATGGACGCCGGTTCTTGGCAGGTACAGATTCAAGCAAACGGGAGCCTCGGCCCAGGAGCGCTGGCACTGCCCGTACCGGCCTTCGCCCGAAGCACTCTTCCCATGCAGAAAGGCCTGGGCGCCTTTCTCCTGTCTCTGATGGTGTTGCTCGTGGCGGCGCTGGTGTCGATCTTTGGTGCCGCTCGGCGTGAAGCGACGCTGCCGCCGGGAGAGGAACCGGGTCCCGCACAGAGACGGGGCGCATGGCACGTGATGGCAGCGGCGCTCGCACTCACCCTGGGAGCGCTGGCCGTCGGGAACTGGTGGTGGAATCGCGTGGCAGCGGCGAACGAGACAAGAAAAATCTACCATCCCCCGAATCTTCAGGTTTCCGTCGCAGGACAAACAATGACTCTCGAGATCGCCGAATCCCGGTGGCACATCCGACGTCCCGAGACGGTGATGACGGAGATCGTCCCGGATCACGGTCACCTGATGCATCTTTTCCTCGTGCGCGAGCCGCAAATGGACCGGATGTACCACCTGCATCCGGAACGGGAGTCGATGGAAGGAGCGACCTTCGCTCTAAGCTTCGCGGGAGTCGAGCCGGGACGATACAAGGCGTTTGCGGATATCGTACGTGCATCCGGCTTTCCGGATACGATGGTAACGGAGGTCGAAATTCCTGAAACGAATGGAGGGGCCCTAACCGGAGATGATTCCGAAGCGAGCTCTCAACCGCTGACCTGGGCAAGTGCGGGGAACCGAGAGGCCCCCCTTTCTGGCCAGGGGCGCATGGTCTGGGAGCGGGATCCGGGCCCGCTCGCGTCCAACCAGCTACTTTGGTTCCGGTTTCTGGTCGAAGATGCGACGGGAAAACCCGCCACGGATCTTGAGCCATACATGGGAATGGCTCTACACGCCGAATTCATTGCCTCCGATTTTAGCGTGTTCGCGCACGTGCACCCCGACGGTTCCGTACCGATGGCGGCACTGAATCTGGCGGATGCAACCTTGCGCGCGAAGTCCACCGAAGCAGCGATGGCGGGAATGGATATGTCCATGCCGGGCATGAGCGCAGCGCTGCCCGCCGAACTGTCTTTTCCCTACGGGTTCCCGAAACCCGGCCTGTATCGAATTTTTGTTCAGGTCAAGCGCAGGGGGAAAATCGAAACAGGTGTGTTCGACGCGAAGGTGAATTAGCCTGGGGCTCGCCTTCGCCTCGATGGCAACGACGCACCGTCACATGCCTTCGTAGTTGGGTCCGCCTCCACCCTCCGGCGGGACCCACTGAATGATTTGGTAGGGATCGGCGATGTCGCAAGTCTTGCAATGGACGCAATTCGCGGCGTTGATCTTCAAGCGCGACACGCCCTTTTCCCGGACCATCTCATAGACTGCGGCTGGACAAAAATACTGGCAAGGATTGCCGTACTCGCTCAGACAGCGGTCGCCGCAAATCGTCGGCTCGAGAACGACGAGGTGGCAGGGCTGATCCTCGTCGTGACGTGTGCCAGAATGATAGACATCGGTGAGCCGGTCAAACGTGAGCTTGCCATCGCCTCTAAATCGCTGGGTCGGATCGACCGACACACCTCTCTGGAGTTTGTCGTAATCTTTGTAGCCCTCCTGGGTGCGCATCGGATCGATGAGCCCGCGTCCGCCCGTGAGGAACTGCAATCCCGCGTGCATGACGCCCTTTAGCAGCCCACCATGAAATGCCTGATGGAAATTGCGCACGGCCCAGAGTTCCGTCTTCAGCCAGCTCTGCTCGATTTTCTGCTGATAGACGGATAGCTTTCTGGCCGAGGTATCGCCGGCGGAAAGGGCTTCGTAGATGGTTTCGGCGGCTAGCATTCCGCTCTTGATCGCCGTATGAATGCCCTTGAGGCGTTGCGAATTCAGCAGGCTCGCCGAATCTCCGACGATGAGACCGCCGTCGAAATAGCTCCGTGGCATCGAATACCAGCCGCCGTAGGGCACCGTCTTTGCGCCGTAACGGACGAGCTTGCCGCCTTCGAGAATTCTCTTCACGAAGGGATGCGTTTTAAATTTCTGAAATGCCTCGTGCGGATCAAAGAGCGCGTTCTTGTATTCCAACGCCACCACCGTGCCGATGGAAACGCGGCGGTCGCGCAGGCCGTAAATCCAACCTCCGCCGTAAAGATCGGAGCTAAAAGGCCAGCCCAGTGTATGGGCGACGTAACCCGTTTCTATGCGGCCGGGCTCGACGTCCCACAGCTCTTTAATGCCGATCCCATAGACTTGCGGATTGAGCCCGCCGAGCTGAAGGCGCGCGATGAGATCCTTTGCGAGGGAGCCACGCGGCCCTTCCGCGAGAACGGTCAGTTTCGCGCGAAGTTCGTAACCCGGCGTGAAGTTGTCCTTGGGCCTGCCGTTCTTGTCGACACCTTTGTCTTCTGTGATGACGCCGACGATTCCATCCTTCTCGTAGATCAGTTCCCGGCCCGCGAATTGGGTGAACAGATTGATGCCTTTTTTTTCCACCAGGCTCCCGAGCCACTTAACCATCTTGTTGAGAGAGACGACGTAGTTGCCGTGATTACGCAAGGGGGGCGGGGTGATGGGGAGTTTCAGCGCACGGCTTGCGGTCAGGTAATAAGCCGCATCTCCGGTGACAGGGGTATCGAGCGGCGCAGATTTCTCAAAATCCGGGACAAGCTCGCCGAGCGCGCGGGGGTCCAGAATCGCACCCGAAAGCTGGTGTGCGCCGATCTCACGCCCCTTTTCAAGCACGTAGATGTTCTCGGTTGAGAGAGCCGGGGATTGATTTCGAGCCGCATGCTGCTCGATCAAGTTCGCGAGGTGCAATGCGCAGGAAAGCCCCGCTGGTCCAGCGCCGATGATCAGTACGTCCGCTTCGAGCCGTTCGCGTTCGATGGCCACGCCAGAATCCTAGCAGAAATCCGTGGACGCAAGACACGCGGTGCCCAGAAACGTTTGGGGCTCAGTCGAAACAAGCGTGTCTGAGAGAGTCTCATACGACGTTGGCGGAACAGCACACGTACGATATACTTTTGGCGGTGGCGTTTGAAAAGTGGTCGCCTCGGAAGATTTGCCCCTGGCTGGAAGCAGCTAGGAGCTGATGCTGCGGCAATCCTGAGATTTCGCTTCCCAGCAACACAATTCGCGCATGGGCCGATTGACGGCGGGACAGAAGTGCCAGGCAACGACAACGGCCAGAAGAGACCAATTCCATTTCCAGTTCCCACACAGGTCAGCAAAGCGTCGCAGTGGTCGGGGGATCGGCGGCGGGCCTGTTCACGGCCTCACTGCTCGCGCAGCGGGGCGCATCGGTCCGTGTATTTGAACGCGTCGAGGCGCTCGAGCCGACCGAGCGCACGTTGATCGTCACGCACCGCATGCGCGCCATTTTGGGACGGGCCGCCGAAGCCAGCATCCTGAATGAGATTCGCCGCTTCGAACTCTTCACCGATGGACGCGCCGCAACGATTGCGCTCAAGAGCCCCGATTTGGTCGTTGAACGACGCCGGCTCATTCAGATTCTTGCAGATCAGGCGCAGAAAGCGGGAGCGGGCATGGAACTTGGCCGCCGCTTTCACTCTCTCCATGCAAACGGAAGCGGTCTGTTGCTCGAGGTGGAGCGCTGCGCCGATGGCGGCCGCGAGGAAGTCCACGCCGAATCGATTGTTGGGGGCGACGGTGCTGCGAGCCGCGTCGCGCGAGCGGCGGGCTGGGCGCCGCTTGAAACAGTTCCTCTGCTGCAGGCCATCGTCCCGCTGCCGCCCAACATGGCACCCGACACGGTGCGTGTTTGGTTCGTTCCGCAGGACACCCCTTACTTTTATTGGCTGATTCCGGAATCGTCCGAGCGAGGCGCTCTCGGGATGATCGGTGAATCTGGCCCACAGACGCGGCGACGTCTCGAAGAATTTCTCGAAAAACGCCAGCTCGACCCCATCGAGTTTCAGGGCGCACGGATTCCCGTTTACAGACGCTGGGTGCCGGTACGTCGGCGATTTGGGAACGGCTCCGTTTATCTGGTCGGCGACGCAGCCGCGCAGGTAAAGGTATCCACGGTGGGTGGAATCGTCACTGGCTTTCGCGGGGCTCTCGGCGTCGCCGAGGCCATACTGAATGGCGGAGCGAGCCGCGAGCTGCGTCTGCTGCGCCGCGAGCTCGATTTTCACCTTCTGCTTCGCCGCTCTCTACACCACTTCCAGCAGCGCGATTATAGTCATCTGGTAGACCTCTTGAATGACTCGGCCAAGCAATCTCTCGGCGAATACTCTCGCGACGAAGCCTGGAAGCTGCTTTGGCGGGTTTGCCTGCGTCAGCCGCGGTTGGTTCTGCTCGGCCTCCGCGGATTGCTGATGAGAAACAAGTCGATCGACCAGCCCGTCGAATAGTTCGGATCCATATGGCCCGCCGATTCTCCTCTCGGATCGCTGCCCTGTTCGCCCTGAGTGTGCTGTGCCTCGCGACCGTGTGGGCGTTTCGCGGAGCCGGTCATTGGCTGGTACGCGAAGACCCCCTTCGCCCAGCCGATATCATCGTCGTCTTGAGCGGAAGTATGCCTTGGCGCGCCGAAGAGGCTGCGCGGATTTTTGCCCTCGGTGACGCCCGGGAGATTTGGGTGAGCCAGCCCGCGGGGCCCGTGCGGGAACTGGCCTCGCTAGGTATTCCCTATGTGGGTGAGGAGTATTTCAATCGTGAGGTCCTGCTACACAGCGGCGTCCCGGAGGCGGCGGTGCGCGTGTTTCCCGAACCGATTGTAGACACGGAGGAGGAAGTGGCAGAAGTCGCCCGCGAAATGCAGCGCGAGGGAAAGGCAACGGCAATCATCGTCACCTCGCCACAGCACACACGCCGTGTGAAAGCTCTCTGGCGCAAGACGGTCGGGAGCCATCCCGACGTCATTGTGCGAGCAGCATTTCAGGATCCATTTGATGCCGATCACTGGTGGCGCAACACGGCCGACACATTTTCTGTCGTGCGCGAATTCCTGGGTCTTACAAACATTTGGTTGGGGCTCCCGGTGCGGCCCCGCTCCAAAGGATGACTCGACTTTCCTGAAGCTTACCTCGGTTGCGATACGAGATCGATCGAGGGGGATTCGGACTCCAAAATCTTCCAACGCTCCCACTCGGACCTTTTGGAGAGGTCGCGCAGACAAAGTTGCCACTCAATACCGAGAGTTTCCTCTCTCCCTGAATAGAACGCCTGCCAGGAGTTTGCTCCCGCAGAAGGTTCGTGAGGGGTGGTGCGACCGCTGCCGTTATGGGCTGGGTCCTGAGTGCGGAACGCGGCCAGTTGCTCGGCATCGAGCGGCACCCGGATGAAGAGCACATCCTTCAGAACCGCGGGATCTCGGTGCCCATTTTCCGAACTACCCAGCGGGTTCCCGAGGAGATGGCCGCAGAGTTCCACGGAGTTTGCACGCAGCAGCAATTCGATCGAAGGAGGGCGCACGGCGGATGATCCTGGCCGCGAGAGGGGCAACTCCCAGAGCGTCCAAGCCTCAGTCGTCCGGGTCGGATCTGAGTAGAGGTCGAGCGAACGTGTCTGCCAACGGGCTTCCTTGCCCTCCGGAAGCACTTCGGTGATGCTGGCTACGGTATGGCTACGCCATCGTTCGAGTTTCACGGAGCCGACGAAACTGCCGTACGCGCGCACAAAGTTCTTCTCCTCTTCCGTCGCATGCAAGGCTTCGTTCCAAAAGCGATCGTCCAAGCGGAGGGAAAATGTGAAGACTTGCTCGAGAGGCATCGGCGCAGCTTCGTTCAGCCGTTGGACGAACATGGGGTCGGAAATCGATTCCAGATCCTCCACGCGTTCGGAGAGGCGTTTGATTGACCAGGTCTGACGCCGCACAACGCGCTGCCAGTGTTGCACTAACGTGAGGAACATGAACACGATTGCCACGGCGAGGATCAGGGCGAGCCAGCCGACGTCCATTGCTTAGGTCTCCGTGTCCAGCGAAGCGACGCTGCCGAGAGCGTTGCGTTTTGCGGATTCTACTACCAATTTTCTGCCTCGCCTACTCCGTGAGTTGCGCCGGGTAGGCGAGCGGATTATCATTCATCGAAACCATGGTCTGGATGAAACTACTGCTGGGGATTTCGCTCCTCGTGGGCGTAACGGCCGTGGCACAAGAAGCCTCATCACAGGGCGCGCCCCCAGCCAACTCGAAGTCTTACGAGTTCGATATCGACGCCGCAAAACAGTGGGTCGATACGAAGGTCGACCTCCGCGCCGGGGAAAAAATTCACCTCACGGCCACCGGAACGATCACTTATCCCGCCAACGAGTCCGCGAAGTCGAAGGCGCGCTCGTTCGGTCCCGACGGCCTGTCCCGCAGCTTCGCCGATCTGATTCACGAATACGCCGTGGCAGACGCAGGTCACGGCGCTCTCATCGGCCGCCTAGGTTCGGCCGATGCCGGCGGACAGCCGTTCCTGATCGGCGGTTCAATGGATTTTGAAGCACCGGTTGCGAATCGTTTGTTTCTGGGCATCAACCAAAGCCTCAAGGATGCCGGATCGGCGCAGGGGAGTTTTCACGTGAAGATCGAAGTCGTGAATGCCGGCTCCGCCAATGCTTCGTTCGTAGGTGGTCCGCCGGAGGCGCGCATCGCCGCCATCACGCCTTCCCTGCTCAACGAGATTCCACGCCGGGTCTCGGACCAGCAGAACCGTCCGGGTGATATGGTCAACATCCTGATCCTAGGCACCGAGGAGCAGGTGGTGGCGGTATTCAAGCAGGCCGGCTGGGTCCATGTGGATAGCTCCGTGGAACAGTCCGCGCTCGCCGGCTTGGTCGATTCGCTTGAGAAAAAAGACTATCTAACGATGCCGATGAGCAAGCTATATCTGTTCGATCGCGCGCAGGATTATGGCTTTGCGCACGCCGAGCCGGTCCGCGTGGTGATGTCGCGAAATCACCTGCGGGTGTGGAAGTCACCTTACACGGCGGGTGGGCAAACGGTGTGGTGCGTCGCGGCCACGCATGATATCGGTTTCGAGAGAGATCAGCGCAACAACAGCGTGACTCACAAAATCGATCCCGCGATCGACGGCGAGCGGGAATTCGTGAATAACACTCTTTCCAGTACCGGTCTGGTCGTTGCGCGCGACCACGTCACCCCGTCAAAGCCCCTCACCGAAGCGAAGACGGCGACAGGTGGCGAATTTCACTCCGACGGTCGCATCCTCGTGCTCGTCCTGAAAGAGCCCCCTTCGACAGGCAGTAGCCACTAGCGGAGAGAACGCCTGTGAAGCACTCGATCGACCCTACTGGCTTGCGGACGCACCGGTCACGTTGAACTTGAAAAGCGCCGTGCCGGAGGGATAAAGCAGATCACGAAACTGCGTCGTTTGCTCCTCGCCCGGATCCAAGCTGAGATTGATTTTGCCCGTGTTCTGAGCCAGGACGCTATTGTCCGCGGCGAGATAAGTCGTCTGATAGGCGATATCTTTGTATGCGTAGGCGTGCGACATATTGCGCAGGTCCACGGACCAAACCGCGATGTTGCCCGTAACGTCCTTGTCCATCTTGACGTTGACGACTCGTAGATCTTTAACCGCGTCCGCATTTGCGGCGGGCGCACCCGATGTGGCCGCAGCGGAGGTGGCGGAACTGCTCTTCGAGTTCCCTTTGGGTCCCATGACGTAGTAGGCGAGCGCGGCCGCCACGACGATGATCACCGCGATCCCGATCCACATCCCAAGGTTGCTCGAATTTTCCTTTTGTTGCTGTGCCTCGAACATGGCATTTGCCTCCCGAACCCGCCGTCTGACCTCCCGGCCGGTTCTTTCCCTCGTTAAGCCGCGTTCGACGGGAGGTTTCGCCGAGTAGCAAAACTCCCCCCTATTGCCGCGGAAGTTAGCACGATGCGCCCCATCCTTCAACACATTCTGTCTTTCCAGCCCTTGCGTGCCAGTTCGGCCTGCAAAAGAATCGTTTTGGGAAACACGCCGGGCTGCATATCATCAAAGGCCCGAGGACGGTTCAGCGAATCGAGGAGCGGACGATGGCAACGATGAAAGCGGTGCGAATTCACGAATATGGCGGCCCGGAAGTTCTTCGTTACGAAGAGGCGCCCCGCCCCGTGGCGGGACCTGGCGAGGTTTTGATCCGCGTGCATGCCGCCGCTGTGAATCCGGTCGACTGGAAAGTGCGTGCTGGTTTCGCCAAGGACCGTCTCAAATACAAAATGCCATTCATTCCGGGCTGGGATCTTTCGGGCGTTGTCGAAGCCGTCGGGTCTGGGGTGTCGCGCCTACAAGTGGGTGATGAAGTTTACAGTCGGCCGGACATTGCCCGCGACGGCTCCTATGCGGAATACATTGTCGTCAAGGAGTCGGAAGTCGCGCGGAAGCCCCAATCGATTGATCACGTGCATGCCGCAGCAGTCCCGCTCGCCGCGCTGACGGCCTGGCAAGCCCTTTTCGATGGCGCCAAACTCTCGGCCGGACAAACCGTGCTGATTCACGGCGCAGCAGGCGGTGTCGGCTCTTTCGCCGTGCAGTTCGCCAAGATGAAGGGCGCCCGGGTGATAGCCACCGCCTCGAAGAGAAATCACGACTACCTGCGTTCACTTGGCGCCGATGAAGCGATCGATTACAACACGACGAAATTCGAGGACGTGGTCCAAAATGTGGATGTTGTTCTGGACACGATCACTGGAGAAACGGCCGATCGCTCCTACCCAGTGATCAAGAAGGGCGGCGTGTACGTCTCGATTCTGATGCCGCCATCACAAGAAAAGGCCGCCGCCCACGGGGTGCGGGCCGTGCACACGTTTGTTCAGGCGAACGCAGAGCAATTGGGTGAGATCGCGAAACTCATCGATTCCGGCAAGCTCAAGATCACGATCGAGAAGGTCTTTCCGCTCGCCGAAGCGCGCCTCGCGCAAGAACTCAACGCTCAGGGCCACACCCGCGGCAAAATTGTCCTTCGTGTGATGTAGACGGAAACGCTGCAGGTGCCGTGCGCGTCACACTAGTTTCGCGATCGATTTCGAATGTGTCCGGGGGGAACGGGATGATCAGGGCTCAGGGCTTGGCTTTCTCGGGTTTGCTTGTGCTCTTGGGGATTGTGCCCGTGGCACAGGCGCAGGTGGAGGAGGGAGTGGCGCCACCGGCGGCGCAGGGACAGTCGGCGCGTCCTCCGGCCGGGCCTCCCGGACAGTTCACTGCCCCACTCGCTCACGGCGAGGTCAAGAACTACAAGCCAGTAACGAATGAAATGCTGCTGAATCCGAGTCCCGATGATTGGCTGCAGTTCAGCCGCACCTATGACGCCTGGCGCTACAGCCCGCTTAAACAGATCAACAAGAAGAACGTCGGCGAACTGCGCGAGGCCTGGGTGCGCGGCTTACCCGCCGGCATCACCGAGACGATTCCGATCGTTCATGACGGCGTGATGTATCTGATCGCGCCCGGAGGCGGTGTCCAGGCGGTCGATGCGACCAACGGGGACATCATCTGGGAGTATAAGCGACCGTACAAGGATCCTCGACTCGGAGGCCAGGAGCGCACGAAAGCCATCGCCATTTACGACGACCTCGTCTACTTCACAGCGCCCGACGGCTATGTGGTTGCGCTGGACGCCAAAAACGGCAAGCTTCGATGGGAGACTTACAAGACCGATACGCAAAATACCTCCGGCGCGATCGTGGTTGATGGCAAGGTGATATCCGGGGGCACATGCGGCAAGGGCCGCGAAAGCTGTTTCATCGAAGCCGATGACGCAGAAACCGGAAAGATGAGTTGGCGATTCTTCAATGTCGCCGGCCCCGATGATCCTGGCTATGCTTCCTGGAATGGGGCGGACAACGCGAACTTCACGGCCTCTACCTGGGGGCTACCAGGAAACTACGACCCGATCCGAAAGACGATCTACTGGGGCATCGCGAACCCGTCTCCGTATGAACGCCTGGCGCGTCACGGCGGAAACCCCGACGGTACCTCTCGCACCGCTCCTGCCGATCTCTATAGCAACTGCACGGTCGCACTTGATCCCGAAACCGGCAAACTCAAGTGGTACTACCAGCACTTACCCGCCGACGACTGGGACACCGATCACACGCACGAACGCACGCTTGTAACCACGACGTTTAATCCTGATCCCAGAGCCGTGAAGTGGTACAACACGCAAGTTCCGCGTGGATCCAAGCACGACGTGGCCGCGATGGTCGGCGAAAGCGGCATCATGTTCGTGCTGGACCGCAACGACGGCACGTTTCTTTGGGCCGAGCCGGTACCGGTCGACGCGCCGAACCTGGCCCTTTCCAACATCGACGGCACGACGGGAAAAGCTACGATCAATTGGGACGTGGTAATGAAAAAGCCGGGTGACCATCACGTGATTTGCTATTGGAATGGGCGCAGTTACTGGCCCACGGCGTACGATCCGGAAACCAATTCGCTCTATACGGGCTATGTCGACAATTGCCTGGACATGACAGCCAATGGCTTGAGCGGGTTTCGACATGGCGCCTTGCGTGAGGGTTCTGATATCAACGCCATCGCTGGCATCGCCAAGATTAATCTCTCCACCGGCGAGATGATGAAGTTTGACACACAGCGTCAGCCTGGCACGGGCGCGTTGCTCGCCACCGCAGGAGGATTGATCTTCCATGGAGACATCAACCGCAGATTCCGTGCCTTCGATGCCGCCACGGGGAAAAAGCTCTGGGAATCGATTCTCGGCGGTCCCATCTCCGTGAGCACTATCACCTACGCGGTGAACGGCAAGCAGTACGTCTCGGTGATTACCGGAGACAACCTTGCCGAGCCAGTGCTTTCCCGCCAGTCCGATACACCGCTGCTGCAGGGACACAACGCGATCTACACCTTTGCCCTTCCCTAGCAGGTCGCGTGGCCGGTTCGAGCGAATCGGGTGCCGCCCGCCGCTCAGCTTGCCGGCGCCGCCTTCGATTTCAGACCAAGCAGGCGCATGGCATTTTCCTTCAGGATGAGCGGCCGGACTTCGTCCTTGAAGGTGGTTTTCGCGAAATCAGCCAGCCAGCGGTCTGGAGTGAGCAGCGGATAATCCGAGCCGAACAGCAATTTGTTCTTGAGCAGTGAGTTTCCGTACTGGACGAGGTTCGGAGCGAAATACTTGGGCGACCAGCCGGAGAGGTCGATGTATACATTCCGCTTGTGTAGACAGATCGAGATGGCCTCGTCCTGCCAGGGAAACGAAGGATGCGCCATGATGATCTTCAAATCCGGGAAGTCGACAGCGACATCGTCGATGTACATTGGATTGCCGTACTTTAGCCGGATTCCTCCGCCGCCCGGCATCCCCGTGCCGATGCCGCTGTGGCCGGTGTGAAACACAACGGGCACGCCTGCCTCCTCGATGACTCTGTACAGGGGGTAGGCGATCGGGTCACTGGGAAAGAACTGCTGGATCGGGGGATGCAGCTTGAAACCGCGAACCTGCCCAGTCGCAATCAGGCGTTTGGCTTCGCTGATGGCCAACGGGCCGCGCGTAGGGTCCACGCTGACGAAAGGCATCATGATGTCCCGGTTTTGAGCCGCGAACTCTAACACCGAGTCGTTTGAGACCTGGGGACGTCCGGATAGGCGCTCGTCCACGGTGAAAATAACACAGGCGATGTTCCGCGAGCGGTAGTATTCGGCCATTCCCTGGCGGCCGCGCGGCGCGCCCTCGCCAAAATATTTCCGAGCGGCTTCATCCGTCTCTGTCCCTTCCCCTTCGTGCTCGATGTGGGTGTGCACATCGATTGCAGTCAGGCGGTCTAAATCCATCATTTTTTCGTTGGCCATCAAGGGCTCCCGGTATGGATTTGAATTTCGAGAAAGATGCTCGATTTTGCCCTGCGATTATCTGTTTTTTGGGCGCATTCCTCAACTGATGTAAGTGTTTCCCACCAATCGGAGATGCTTCCGGCCTTGGTTCGCCACTCCAAGACCGGCGATCTCGAAAGTCCCCAATTGCAACGGACCGATTCCCGTGTAGAATGGCTTGCAGTACCGCTTTCTATCCAGCAGAAGGCGCCAAGCCAATTCCGACTAGAGGTGATGTATATGAATCGTATCTCTATGCCTTTGGCCTTGGCAGCTTCGCTGGCTCTTTCCTTGGCTGCCTTGTCGCCAGTATCCGCGCGCAATCAAACGGCTGCTTCGGCCGCGCCAAACGAGGTCTCCTCTGGCACTCGATTTCTGGTCCGTCTAGAGAAGACACTCGCGACGAACAATCTCAAGGCGGGCGAGCGCTTCACGGCCCGGACGATCATGCCGATTGTCAGTGCTGATGGGACGACGTTACGAGAAGGTGCCCAGATTCGTGGCCATGTGGACAGAGTCGTTCCGGCGAACAAGGCTGGGCGGGCTCGGTTGTGGCTGGCCTTCGATGACATACAGACTCCCAGCGGTTGGATTCCAATGGTTGCCATGGTGGACGACGCACCGGGCGTGCACTCGATCCGTGTCGATTACAACCGCGAGGGTGAGATCGAGATGAGCGCCGATAAGCGGCAAGAAGCTCTCCAGGCGGCCGCGGCCGCTGCGCTTGTCGGAGCCGCGCCGGGCGTCCTCAAACGTGATAAACGCGATGCTGCGATCGGCGCAGCCATCGGTGCCGTGACCGCTTACATGGCGGCGGCCAGTCTCGGGCAGGACCTGACCATTGAGAAGAACACGAAGCTTGAGCTGATTCTCGAGCGCTCGTTGTTTTTCGGTCGAACCTAACGGTCGGGCGGTACACGCCAACCAACCAGGATTTCGTGATTTCGGTTTGCGCAAACCCAAACGGAACGATGCGCGAATTCGACCGTGGCCGTGCGCCTCGCCTTGGAATTCCGTGGAACTGCTGGTAGATTCAAATGATTGATGGCCACCGAGAACCTATCACTGCAACGCATCCTCATCGTCGAGGACGAAGAAAACGCGCGCAAGGGCTATGAGGCCCTGTTGTGCAAATGGAACTGCGAAATTCTCGGCGTAGGGAGCGGCGAGGACGCACTGGCAAAAATCCCAGATTTTCACCCCCAGGTCATTCTGGCCGACGTGGAACTGCCGGGAATCAATGGTTTGGAACTGCTGCGTCAACTGGGGGAAGAGACCCGGGAGATCCCGGTCATTATCATCACCGGGCGCGGCAGCGATGAGCGGGTCGTGCAAGCGATCGAGGCAGGCGCCTTCTGGTACATCGAAAAGCCCTTAAAGCCTCCCATTTTGCGGGCGCTACTTGACCGTGCCCTGGGACGGGTACGGGACCGGCAGGCCGTCGCTGTGCTGACCCGGCAATTGCGAGAGGCCGGAAAGCTTGGGGAGCTCATCGGCTCGTCAACGGCCATGCAGGAGGTGATGCGGCATGTCGAAATGGCCGCACCATCCACGGCTTCTGTCCTGATCACTGGTGAAACGGGTTCCGGCAAGGAGATGGTGGCACGATCCATCCATATGCTGTCGCCGCGCGCGGAGCGCCCGTTTGTAGCGATTAACTGCTCGGCGATTCCCGAGTCGTTGATGGAAAGCGAAATTTTCGGCCATGAGAGAGGTGCGTTCACGGGGGCCGCAGAGCGGCGCATCGGCTGCTTCGAGCTGGCGCACGGCGGCACGCTTCTGCTGGATGAAATCGGCGAGATGCCCGCGCCAACGCAAGCGAAACTGTTGCGTGTGCTCGAAGATCGAAAGATCAGGCGCCTGGGCAGTCGAGTGGAAACGCCGGTGGATGTGCGGGTTCTGGCGGCGACGAACAAGAACCCCGAGCAGGCTGTGGCCAACGGTCAGTTGCGCCAAGATCTCTATTTTCGGTTGAACGTGTTTCACATTCACCTGCCACCTTTGCGCGACCACAAAGAGGATCTGCCGCTGTTGATCGAGCATTTGCTGGCGGACATATCGGCGAAGCACGGGAAGCGAATCACCGGTGTGGCGACCGATGCCATGGATCTCTTGCGGTCCCATCCGTGGCCGGGGAATGTGCGGGAACTCCGCAACGTGCTCGAGCGCGCCGTAATCGCTTCCGATCGCGGAACCATCAACCGGCAGCACCTTCCGCCGGATTTCGGCCATGCACCTGCTGTGAGCACGTCGGGGCTTAGCGGCCTTCGCTTCCCAGTCGGCACCACAGTGGACGATGCGGAGCGTGAGCTGATCCTGCAAACTCTCGCAGCTACGAGTCACAACAAAACCCGCGCGGCTGAGTTGCTCGGCATCAGTCTCAAGACGCTGCACAATAAACTGAAAGAATACGAGGCGGGGCGGAACAATGCGTCTCAGCCTGAAAACTAAGTTCACGCTCGCCACTTCCTTGCTGGTCCTGCTCGTGGTGACGGTCGTGTCCAGCCTCTACCTCGCGCGGCTGATGCGTCAGACGCTGCGGCAGGCGAACGATACGGCGGGATTCATAGCGCAGCAGGTCTTGGATGCCTGCGGGAACGCCTTGAAAGAGGCCGCCGAGCAGGGAGAGGCGCCGGCTTCGTTTCATAGCACGGACCTGCACAACTACGTCCAACGCGTCTTCGACAACAGCAGCACGCTCAACTCGCTGATTGAGTCCGACGTCGGAATTTCGCCGACGATTTACGAAATTACGATTAGCGACTCCGACGCCACGGTGATGATTTCAAGCGACGCAACGCTCCGGGGCCAGAAGATTGCAGAGCGCCCGGCCATCCGGTCGCTCGCGCGCGCCGGATTTTTCCAGCAGATGCGGGAATTGCTGGGACCGCCGCAGACCTATGAGTTCTCTCTTCCGTTTCTGCTTGAGGGAGCGCCGTTCGGCGATATCCGTGTCGGGTTGTCGTCGGCGCTGATCCGCAAGGAGATCCTGCCTGGGCTTGAGTCGGCGGCCTCCTGGGCGCTGGGCTCCGTGT
>Ga0187779_10000775_pt1 | contig 20866 bp, 19 predicted proteins | sample 1015_Q2_SP10_10__FD_132435 | JGI IMG/M metagenome (GOLD analysis project Ga0187779, IMG submission 132435) | Tropical peat soil microbial communities from peatlands in Department of Meta, Colombia - 1015_Q2_SP10_10_MG | ecosystem: Environmental > Terrestrial > Soil > Wetlands > Peat | place... | reverse complement strand
GCTGCGGATGTCGGTCAGCACCGCCTCGGCCAGCTGGAGGAAGAGCGGGAGCTCGCTCCGGCTGTCGAGCGCCACGGTCAGCTCCCACGAGCGCATGGCTGCTCACCTCCCTCGGGCCGTGCCGCGTCGCATCCTGCTCTCCCCACCGGCCCGAGGGAATGGACCACTTTCGCGAAATCCGGCTGGACCAGTCCTCGGCCGCCGCGGCCGGCGCTGGTCTGCCCACAATCGCGCGCCTGGACCTCCTGCGTGGCCACCCGCCCGGGCGAGGGTCGGCGGGCCACGACGGCAGCCGGTCTGCCGATTTCGACCGGAGATCGAACCAGGAGAGACGACCATGAACAGGACGTTGTGGATGGCAGTGCTCTTCGGGCTGGGTGCGTGCGGGACCACCGCCGACCCGGCCGCCAACCAGCCAGCCAAACCGGGCGCCCCGGGCCCAGCCGATGCGGCGGCGCTGGCCGATGCCCAGCGGATGATGTCCGGGCTCGCCCAGAAGAGAGCCGATGCCCTGGAGGGACGGCGCTTCCTGGTGGTCCCCCGTTCGCTGCTGGTGCTGGACAAGAGCATCACCGAGTGGAGCGCTTCCTGGTGGCGGTACATCCTCTCCATTCCCTCGGAACAGAATCCGGAGTTCGTCGCCAGCCAGGACTGCGCGCTGGGGCAGAGCGGGCCGGTGTTCTTCGTGCCCGGCGAGCAGCAGGACGTCTACCAGCGCACCTGCACCATCCCCTTCGGCGAGCCGGTGCTGGTCCCGGTCTGGTCCCTGTTCAACGACTTCCCGTGCCCGGATCCCACCTTCAAGCCCGCTCCCGGGCAGACGCTCGAGGACTTCCTCGCCCAGGGCGCACGCGGCTTCGACGATGCGGTCACCGACCTCCAGGCGACCATCGACGGGACGGCCATCGACCTCTCCGGTCACCGCCACACCACCGACCTGGTGGGATTCGTGGGCGATCCGAGCCTGACGGCGACGCTCGACGGCTGCATCACCGGCGGCGCCGTGGTGGCGGTGAGCGACGGCTGGTGGCTGATGACCCTCTTCGCGCCCGGGCGCCACGACGTGGTGGTGACCGCCACCTCGCCCGCGGGCCACGCCACGTCGCAGACGTTCCACCTCGTCATCCACTGAATGCAGGAGAGGTCGGGGGCGCCCGCCCGGCCTCCCGCCAGCGGGCGAGCGGCCGGGCTTGCTCCTGGCGGGACGTTCCCCCGGGCGTGGAGCGGGGGAGGGCGCTACCCTCGCCAGGTCATGTCCGGCCTCCTCTCCGTGGCCGCCGTTCTCCTCGTGGCGCCGACGATGGCGCCCGCCCCGGCCAGCTTCGCGGAGCAGACCGCGGCCTGGCACGCGCGGCGCGAGAAGCGACTGGCATCCGACGATGGCTGGCTGACGCTCGTGGCGCTGCTCTGGCTCAAGGAGGGAGAGAACGCCGCCGGATCGGCGAAGGAGATGGCGGTGGTGTTTCCGGCCAAGGCCCCGGCCCGCCTCGGGGTCTTCACCCGCCACGGACAGGAGGTCGCCTTCCAGCCCGCGCCCGGCGTCGCGGTGAGCGCGGGCCAGGGCCAGGCGTTCCGTGGAGGACCCCTCCGCTCCGACGCGGACGGCGAGCCGGACGTGCTCGAGGCCGGGGGGCTCCGCTTTCACGTCGTCGTGCGCGGCGACCGGGTCGGGCTCCGGGTGAAGGACCCGGATGCGCCCGCCCGGCTCCAGTTCCGCGGAGTCCCCAGCTACCCGGCCGATCCACGCTGGCGCATCGAGGCGCGGTGGGAATCGGCCGCTGCCGGCACGGCCATCCCGGTGCCGACGGTCCTGGGGACGGTGGACCGCATGGTCTCGCCGGGCACGGCCGTGTTCAACGTCGACGGACACGAGTACCGCCTGACGCCGGTCCTGGAGGAGGGCGAGACGGATCTGTTCTTCGTCTTCGCCGACGCCACCAACCGCACCGAGACATACGGGGCCGGCCGCTTCCTCTATGCCGATCCACCGAAGGACGGGCGGGTGATCATCGATTTCAATCGCGCCTACAACCCGCCCTGTGCATTCAGCCCCTACGCCACTTGTCCGCTCCCCCCGAAGCAGAACCGGCTCCCGTTCCCCGTCCCGGCCGGGGAGAAGCGCTACGGTCAACACTGACCACGGAGGAAGACTCGCCCGGCAGGGCCGATGACCCTAGGATGCGGGGACGAAGGCCGGCCGCGTCCATCCCCGGGAGGGTCCATGCTCCGCCGTCTGCTTCCGTCGCTCGTCCTCACCGCCGTCGTGGTCAGTCCCGCCGCCGCCCGCGCCGACTGGGGCATCCGCGGCGCCTACCTCGTGCCGATGTACGCCAACACCGGCCAGTCGACGAGCGGCGGGTCCTCCTACCACTACAGCGTCGGCGACGAGTGGCAGTCCAACCTCGACTTCATCGGGAGCTGGTACCCGATCAGCTTTCTCTCCATCGACCTCGAGGGTCAGTTCAATCTCACCGGCACGAACTCCCAGTATCCGTTCACCGGCATCTACGTCGGCCCCGGGGTGACGCTGGACTTCCCGCTCTTCCTCTATGGCCGGGCGGCGGTCCCCATCCAGGTGACGGGGAGCTCCGCCGGCTCGCTCTCGACGCCGACGATGTTCCTCCGACTGGCCGGCGGCCTGAAGCTCGAGCTGTTCGTGTTCCGGCTGTACCTCGAGGTGATCTTCGACTTCGCCATGGCCGGAAGCGGAGTGACGTTCTTCGGCAGCCAGATCGTCAGCGTGTCTGCCGGGCTCTGGCTGAAGTTCTAGCCGCCGGGGGTCGCTCCACGGCACGCAACTTGGAAGCACGGGCGGACGCCCGGGACGGGTGAGGCCCGTCCCGCGGCGGGGGGGGGTGCCGCCGATGAGATGGTGCGTCTCGCTGGCCGGCGGGTCGATGCTGGCCCTCGGGCTCGTGTTCCTCGGGTGCTGGGGTCAGAGCCGGCTCCAGGACCGCTCCGCGCGTCCGGGAGCGGTGGACATCCAGCTCCTCGCCTTCAATGACTTTCACGGGAGCCTCGAGGCGCCGGACGCGGTGGTCTTCGATCCGGCGGCCGAGGATGCGGGAACCCCGGCGGGGGGCGCAGGCCACCTGGCGGCGCTGGTCGAGCGCCTCCGGGCCCGGGCCCCGGACCGTACGGTGGTCGTCGCCGCCGGAGACATCATCGGCGCCAGCCCCCTCGCCTCGGCCCTCTTTCACGACGAGCCGACCATCGCGGTCATGAACCGGCTGGGCCTGGCGTTCTCTTCCGTCGGCAACCACGAGTTCGACCGGGGCGCGGAGGAACTGCTCCGGCTCCAGCGCGGGGGATGTCATCCGCTCGAGGGCTGCACCTTCGACGCCCCCTTCGCCGGCGCGACGTTCCGGTACCTGGCCGCGAACGTCGTGGACGAGGCGGCCGGGGGGACGCTGCTGCCGGGCTACGCGCTGAAGACCATCGCCGGGGTGACCATCGGCTTCGTCGGGGTGACCCTGGCCGGTACAGCGGATCTGGTCGCCGCCCCGCGCGTGGCCGGCCTCGGGTTTCTCTCCGAGGCCGGGGCGGTGAACGCGCTCGTCCCGCGGATGCGCCGGGAGGGGGCCCAGGCCATCGTCGTTCTCGTCCACCAGGGCGGCTTCGGGCCCGTTCACCAGGAGGCCTCGGGGTGCAACATCCACGGAGACATTCTCCCCGTGGTCGCCGCCCTGGACCCGGCGGTGGACGTGGTCATCAGCGGGCATACCCATGCGGCCTACGTGTGCCCGAACGTGGACGGAAAGCTCGTCACCAGCGCCGCTTCGCATGGCCGGGTGGTGACCGAGATCTGGCTCACCATCGACCGCGAGCGGGGCGTGGTCCTCTCCAGGTCGGCCGAGAACCGGATCGTCGACCGCCGGGGTGAAGAGGACGCCGCCGCCCGGGCCATCGTCGAGCGCGCGGTTCGCGGTGCCGCCCCCGTTGCCACCCGTGTGGTCGGGCGCGTGGCCGGAGCCATCGGCCGGGGCGAGAGCCAGGCCGGGGAGTCCGCGCTGGGCGACGTGGTGGCCGACGCCCAGCTCGAGGCCACCCGGGGTGCGCCGGCGCTGGCCGAGGTGGCGCTGATGAATCCAGGCGGTCTTCGCGCCGACCTCAGCAGCTCGGCGGGTCCGGTCACCTACGGCCAGGCCTTCGCCGTGCAGCCCTTCGGAAACTCCCTGGTCACCATGACCCTCACCGGGACACAGCTGAAGACGCTTCTCGAAGCGCAATGGCTCGCACCGGGCGGTGCGCGCGTCCTGGCCGTGTCTCGGGGCTTCTCCTACGCCTACCACGCCGGTGCGCCGGCCGGGTCGCGGGTCGACCCCGGGTCGCTGCGCATCGGCGGAGAGACGGTCGATCCCTCGGGCCGCTACCGGGTGACGGTGAACAGCTTTCTGGCCGGCGGCGGGGACGGGTTCTCCATCCTCGCCGAGGGAACCGACCGGATCGCCGGGCCGGTGGACGTCGACGCCTTGGCCGGCCATCTCCGCCCCACGCTCGACGGTCCGGCACTCGAGGCTCCGGCGCTCGATCGACTCCGGCGCGAACCCTGAGCGCCTACCGCTCGGGACCGACCTGTAGCAATCCGGCGGCAAATTTTTCCGCCGCAGCGAATGCGGCTACAGAGGCGGTGCGCCTGGCGCGGAGCCATTCGATCCGCGGGCGCCGAGGGGACGGACATGACCGTCGCAGCAGAGCGGGACGATTGGGCGGGGCTCCTCGACGACACCGACGAGGGCGCCGGAGCGGCGGCGTTCTTCGGAGACGCCCCCCGCCGAGACGAGCCGCTGCTCGCGCCCAAGCAGCTGCTCGCCGGTCGGTTCTCCATCGTCCGGCTCCTCGCCAAGGGCGCGCTCGGCGTGGTGTACGAGGCGCTCGACCTGGAGCGGGACGCGCCGGTGGCGCTGAAGACGGTGGACCGGCGACTGGCCGTGGACTCGGCGGCCATGGACCGCCTGCGCAGCGAGCTCCTGCTCGCCCGGCGGGTGCGTCACCCGGGAGTCTGCCGGGTCTTCGAAATCTACGCCCTGCGGGCGCCCAACGGGGAACCGCTGCACTTCCTCACCCGTGAGCTCATCCCCGGCTCCTCGCTGGGCGAGCACATCCGCCGGACCGGGCCCCTCTCCACACCCGAGTCCTTGCCTCTGGTTCAAGAGATGGCCGAGGCGCTGTCGGTGGCGCATGGCGTGGGGCTGGTGCACCGGGACTTCAAGCCCTCCAACGTCATCCTCGTCCCGCGCGGCCAGATTTCCCGCGGCGCACGGCTGGTGGTCAACGACTTCGGCGTCGCCCGGGCGCTGCTCCCCGACCGCCGGCGGAGCGATCCTTTCCCGGCGCTGGCCGAGGAGATGCTGGGCTCGCTCGATCACCTGGCGCCGGAGCAGCTCGGCGGAGGGACGGTGACCCCGGCCACGGACGTGTATGCCCTGGGGGTGGTCATGCACCAGATGGTGACCGGACGGGTCCCGTCCCAGCACCCGCTCGGGCCTCTGGCGGACGCCCCGGTCGTTCCCCCGGTGGCCCTCGTCCCGGAGCTGGACCCGCGCTGGAACGCCGCCATCCTCCGCTGCCTGGAGCGCACGCCGGAGCGGCGATTCCCGGACGCCCGGGCGGTGGCCGCCGCGCTGAGCTGAACCCCGGCATTCCGGTCGGGGCGGGGCCCTAGTAGGTGACCGAGCCGACCAGGGTCAGGTTGGCGCTCGTCGTCCCCAGGTTCACGCCGCCGTCGGCGGCCGCCGTTCCGGTGGCATCCGAGAACTGGCCGGTGCCGCCCTGGAAGGTGAACGTGCCGCTGATGCCGATGGGCGTGGTGAGCAGGCCGGAATCGGGAACGTCGGCCGTGCCGCTGAACTTGGAATAGAGGACGTAGCCGTTCTGGACGAACCCGGCGTCGATGGAGACCGGGACGGCGCCGCTCGCCCCGAGGGTGACGTCGACGGTGGCGGCGATGGCGAAGTTGCCCGCCTGCCCGAGGTCGCAGGGCCCGGCGATGGTGAACAGAACCCCGGAGGAGCCGATGGCCAGCGGCCCGCACGTGCCGTTGACCGCGTAGGTGGTGGTGGAGCTGCTGCACGCACCGGCGACCGCGGCCGCCACCAGCCCGAGCACAACGAGAAAGCTGCGCGCCTTCATGAACCCCTCCTCGCCAGTGGGCGCGTTCCTCAGCGCCGGAACCAAAAGGCGCGGGGACGGTAGCAGAGGCCGCCGGCCCCCCGCCACGGTCAAGTTCCGGTCTGCGCCTGGGCGGCGCGGCTCCGCCGCGCGGGCACGACGTGGAGATGGTAGCGCTGGGCGGCGGACTCGAGGATCCGCTCCACCAGCTGAGTGTAGGACCAGCCCCGGTCGGCGGCGGCCATGGCCAGCTCGCCCTTCTTCTCGAGATACGGGTTCGGATTGGCCTCGAGGATGTAGGCCTCGCCGGTGCGAGCGATGCGGAAGTCGATGCGGGCATAGTCCCGCAGCTTGAGGGCGCGGTAGGCGAGCCGGGCGGCGCGCTCGATGCGCGCCCGGAGCTCGTCGGAGAGGTCGCGGGCCATCACCAGCCGCGGGCTGCCCTCCTTCTCCGGCGCGAACTTCACCTCCCGGTCGGACACCCGGGGCTCGGCGCTCGACCAGTTCCCGAAGTCCATCTCCACGATGGGGAGGATCTCCGGGGCCACGCTCGGACCGACCAGCCCGACATAGACCTCGCGGCCCTCGATGAACTCCTCGGCCAGCGCCTCGTCCTGGAGCTCGTCTCGGATCTCGCGCACCCGCTCGGTGAGCTCCTGCCAGTTCTGGACCACCGAGTGGCGGCCGATGCCGATGGAGGCGTCCGACCGGGCCGGCTTGACGATGAGAGGGAAGCGCAGCGTTCCCTTGGTCTCGAAGGTGTCGTTCTCGAAGGTGGCGAAGTTGGCCGTGCGCACCTCGTGGAACTCGAGGATCTGCTTGGTGAGGACCTTGTCCTGGGCGAGGAGGAGCCCGGCCGTCCCGCTCCCGGTGAACTTGAGCCGCGCCAGCTCCATCAGGGCGGCGATGTTCACCTCCATCCGGTAGTCCTCGGCGAACGTCTCGCAGAGGTTGAAGACCAGGTCGCACTTGCTCTTCTGGACGTCGCGCAGGATCTCCTGCACCCGGTCGTCCACCGGAACCTTGGTCACTTGGTGGCCGAGCTCCTGGCAGGCCTCGACCACCTCGGTGACCACCGGATCGAGCTCCTCTCCCTTCGGTCGATAGTGGAGGACCGCGAGCTTCAGCGGCTGAAGTGGCATGCGCGAAAGGAGAGGATACACGCCTTTGGGCATGCGAGGCCACACGCAGCCATGCCGGCCGGGCGCCTCAGTCGGCGTCGAAGAGTCGGCCGGTGTAGAGATCGTTCATCGCCAGCGCGGTGACCAGCGAGCTGGTGCGGGTCACGTAGGCCGAGGCGCGATCCGGCTGGGCGGTGAGCTTGAGCTGCTCCGTTCGAGCGATGAGGTGGTCGACCACGCTGCGCACCACCGCGCGCTGGACGCCGGTGTACTGAGAGGCGGCCTGGATCAGCGTCTGCCGCTCGTGGGTGAGCAGCTCCGAGGCGGCCAGGGGCGCCGCACCGGGAGGCTCGAAGAGCAGGAACAGCTCCTGGTCCAGCTTCTCGCCGATCTCGAGATCGGCCCGCTCGGTCAGCTCGCGCGACCGGTAGTAGTCGGCGACCGTCTCCTCCATCTGGTCCACGTCGACGTCGTGCGTCTCCAGCCGGACCTCGGGCGGCCGGTGGCCGAGCTCCTGGGCCAGGGCGTCCACGTAGAGCAGCTTCTTCAGCGCCGGCCAGTTCCGGTAGCGATGGCGCCAGTCCAGCGAGGGCGTGAGCCACACGGCGAAGGTCTCGGCGAAGTCCTCGTCCGGGTGCTTCTGTGCGTACCAGCCCGGGATGTGGACCACGTACCGGCGGCTGAAGGGCTTGGGCTTGTACTCGTCGCGGTAGGGCTGGTGGTAGTCGCCGAAGAGCGCCTTCCAGGGCGCGGTGTCGTAGAGGCGGTAGGCGTAGTTGAACGCGTGGCCAGCTTCGTGCCGCAGATACATGAGGATGTCGCGCTCGCTCTCCACCCCGCCGCCCAGCTCGCCCTCGATGGACTGCAGCTGCGGATTGGCCAGGTAGAAGGGAATGCCGATCACCGGGATGCCGTCCGGGCACCCCCACTCGTCCGAGAGGTAGCACTGCGGCCGCAGGTCGATGCCCCTGGCCTCGAGCTCGGCGTAGAGCTGCTGGATGAGCCGCTCGAGCGGGGTCCCGGCGAGCTGGAGCTGGAGGTCCTTGATGCGGGCCTTGAGCAGCGCCTGGCGCTCGGGGCGCAGGGGTTCCTTGGCGCGCTCGGGCTGGACCGGGCGCTCGTGGAACGAGGTGGCCGGAGGCGGCAGGGGCTGGACGGCCGGGGCGGCGGAGGCGGCGGACACTGAGCTTCCAAGCTATACGCCCTCTGCCCGGCGCCGCTCGGGTGACGGTGTGTGTCATTACGATGGCAAGCAAATCCGATGGGTTACGAGGCTGCTCGGCCGGGAGGCGAGGGGGGCATCGATTGACACCCCCGAGACCCCTGTGGCGAACATCCACGTGGCCCTTTCCAGACTGAGCCGGGTCCTGCCGGCGGAGGGAAGCGCAACGCCATGGGTCGAGAGAGGCTGAGTGTCGATGCTGCCGCGCTGGCCGGAATCACGCGGGGTCCGCTGCCGGCGTCACGGAAGGTCTACCTGCGCGGGACGCTCCATCCAGACGTCCGGGTGCCGGTGCGCGAGATCGCCCAGACGCCGACCCGCACCGGAGACGGTCCGGGGGCGGTGGAGACGCCGAACCCGACCATCCGCGTCTACGACACGAGCGGACCGTACACCGATGCCTCGGCCCACATCGATCTGCGCGCCGGTCTGGAGCCGACGCGGCGGGCGTGGACGCTGGCCCGGGCGGACGTGGAGGAGCTTCCCCGGCTGAGCAGCGCCACCGCCCGGTGGCGCGAGGAGGATGCCCGGCTGGCCGGGCTCCGCTTCCCGGGGACGCGCCGGCCGCTGGTGGCCCGGCCCGGACGCGCGGTGACCCAGATGCACTACGCCCGCCGGGGGATCGTCACCCCGGAGATGGAGGCGGTGGCGCTGCGGGAGAACCTCAGGGCCGCGGCGGCCGGACCGCCGCAGCCGGGCAGGTCCTGGGGGGCGACGCTCCCGCCCGAGATCACTCCGGAGTTCGTCCGCCAGGAGGTGGCGCGCGGCCGGGCCATCATCCCGGCCAACGTCAACCATCCCGAGCTCGAGCCGATGATCATCGGCCGGAGCTTCCTGGTGAAGATCAACGCCAACATCGGCAACTCGGCGGTGAGCTCATCCATCGAGGAGGAGGTGGAGAAGCTGGTGTGGGCCATCCGCTGGGGGGCGGACACGGTCATGGACCTCTCCACCGGGCGGAACCTCCACGAGACGCGGGAGTGGATCCTGCGCAACAGCCCGGTGCCCATCGGCACCGTCCCCATCTACCAGGCGCTGGAGAAGGTGGACGGCCGGGCCGAGGAGCTCACCTGGGAGCTGTACCGGGACACCCTCATCGAGCAGGCCGAGCAGGGGGTGGACTACTTCACCGTCCACGCCGGCGTCCGGCTGGGCTACATCCCCCTCACCGCACGACGGGTGACGGGCATCGTCAGCCGCGGGGGGAGCATCCTCGCCAAGTGGTGTCTCGCCCACCACCGGGAGAACTTCCTCTACACCCACTTCGAGGAGATCTGCGAGATCCTCAAGGCCTACGACGTGAGCTTCTCGCTCGGGGACGGCCTCCGGCCGGGCAGCATCGCCGACGCCAACGACCGGGCGCAGTTCGCCGAGCTGGAGACGCTGGGCGAGCTCACCCGGGTGGCCTGGAAGCACGACGTGCAGGTGATGATCGAGGGCCCGGGCCACGTTCCGATGCAGCTGGTGCAGGAGAACGTGACCCGCGAGCTCGAGGCGTGCGGCGAGGCGCCCTTCTACACGCTCGGGCCGCTCACCACCGACATCGCTCCCGGCTACGACCACTTCACCAGCGGCATCGGCGCGGCGATGATCGGCTGGTTCGGGACGGCGATGCTCTGCTACGTCACGCCCAAGGAGCATCTCGGACTGCCCGACCGGGACGACGTGAAGGAGGGGGTGATCACCTACAAGATCGCCGCCCACGCCGCCGACCTGGCCAAGGGGCACCCCGGGGCCCAGGCCCGGGACGACGCGCTGAGCAAGGCCCGCTTCGAGTTCCGCTGGGAGGATCAGTTCAACCTGTCCCTCGATCCGGAGAGGGCGCGCGCCTTCCACGACGCCACCCTCCCCGCGGAGGGAGCGAAGGTGGCCCACTTCTGCTCCATGTGCGGCCCGCACTTCTGCTCCATGCGCATCACCGAGGACGTGCGGGCCTACGCCGCCGCCCACGGGCTGGAGGAGGGCGAGGCGCTGGCCCAGGGGATGTCCGAGAAGAGCGCCGAGTTCCGGGCGGCCGGCGCGGAGCTCTACCGCTAGGGCAGCGCCTTCAGCGCCACCTCGAGCGTGGCCTCGGCCGCGTCGGCGTCTCGGCGGATCTGCTCGGCGGCCCGCGCCTGGGCCATGTCCAGACGGATCTTCCGCACGCCTTCCACCCCGATGTCGGCGAAGGCCCGCACCACCTCCGGATCGAACTGGGAGCCGGAGCAGCGCTGGATCTCGGCCACGGCGTTCTCGAAGGTGGTCGCCTTCCGGTAGGGCCGGTCCGAGGTCATGGCGTCGAGTGTGTCGGCCACGGCGAAGATGCGCGCCCCGATGTGGATCTCTTCGCCGCGGAGCTTGCGCGGGTACCCCCCGCCGTCGAACCTCTCCTGGTGCGAGAGGACGATGGTGGCCGGCGTGGAGAGGAAGGGGATGGACTGGATCATCTGGTAGCCGATGTCCGGGTGCTTGCGCATCTCGCTCCACTCCTCGCCGGTGAGCTTGCCGGGCTTGAGGAGCACGGCGTCCGGAACGCCGATCTTCCCCACGTCGTGGAGCAGCGCCCCCCGGCCAATCTCCTCCAGCTCCGGGCCGTGGATGGAGAGTCGCTCGGCGATGGCCGCCGTGTACTTCACCACCCGCTGGCTGTGGTCGGAGGTCTCGTGCTCGCGGGCGTCGAGCGCGGCCACCAGGGCGAGGAGCGTGTTCTGGTAGGTGTTGGCGATGTCCTTGAGCGCGCTCCTCAGCTCGGCGGTGCGGTCCCGCACCTTGCGCTCCAGCTTCTTCTGGTAGCGCTTGCGGGCGAGCTCGATGCGCCGCTTGGCCAGCGCTCGCTCGATGGCCCGGATGAGGTCGGTGAGCTTGGGCGGCTTGAGGAGGTAGTCCACCGCCCCGCGCCGCAGGCAGTCCACCGCCGCCTCGGTGTCCCCGTAACCGGTGAGCATCACCACCGCCGTCTCCGGGTGCCGCTCGCGGAAGGCCTCCAGGAGCCAGATGCCGTCACGCCCCGGCATCTTCATGTCGCTGATCACCAGCGGCGGCGCTTCCTGGGAGGCGATGTCGAGCGCCTCCTCCGCGCCCGCCGCGGTGCGGCACTCGTAGCCCTCTTCCTGGAGCAGGACGCTGATCACGTCGCGGACCGAGGCATCGTCGTCGACGATCAGGATGCGGGTCGGCGCCGCAAGGGTCTCCACGGAGGTCATCCTAGGGGGGGTTCCAGGGGGTTGGCCACGGGGCAACCGCGCCCCAGCCCGGGTCGAGTGGACTCCAGCGAGCGCAGCTTATCAAGAAATCCCCGGGCGCTCCCACCCTGGATCGACGTCCGCCGGAGCGCCGGCGAGGGCTCTGCCCGGAATTGTCCGCTGGCGAGGAACGCGGGGTGGAGGCCCGGGCGGGTGGTCTCAGTGCTTGGCCGGCGGCTGGAGCACGACGTCGGGCGCCACGGCTGCCGGGCGGGGTGCGCGGTGCGTGCGCCAGTAAAATTGGGCGAAGGCGGCCAGCGCCAGGATCATCAGCAGCAGGGTCCGGAGCGGGAAGCGCGGCGGGGACGGAACGCTCGGCGGTCGGGTGTGCAGCGCGTGCATGGCAGACATGCCGGAGGCAATCCTTGATCGCTCTGGCACGGAGGGTTATCCCCCCGGCGCCCCTTGCTGAACAGGGGAGGAGGCGAGGAGAGCGTGGCTGAGACCTTCGACGTGGTGATCATCGGCTCCGGCCCCGGTGGGTACGTGGCCGCCATCCGGGCGGGTCAGCTGGGGCTGAAGACGGCCATCGTCGAGAGGGACCAGCGGCTCGGCGGGACGTGTCTCCTCCGCGGGTGCATCCCCACCAAGTCCCTGCTCTGGACGGCCGAGCTGTGGAGCCACGTTCTCCACGCCGCCGAGTTCGGCATCGACCTGAAGAGCCCGGTGATCAACTGGGCTCAGGCGATGAAGCACAAGACGAAGGTGGTCACCAAGGGCGCCGATGGTGTCGCCTACCTCATGAAGAAGAACAAGGTGCAGGTGTTCAAGGGGACGGGGCGCATCTCCGGGAAGGGCAGGGTGGAGGTGGCCCTGGCCACCGGTGAGAAGCAGGCCCTGGAGGCGAAGAAGACCATCCTCGCCTCGGGGAGCGTGTGCAAGGAGATTCCCATCCTGCCCGTGGATCACAAGCTCATCTTCAACTCCGACTCCATCCTCGAGCTCCCGGCCATCCCGGAGAGCATCATCGTCGTCGGCGCCGGGGCCGTGGGCTGCGAGTTCGCCTCCATCTTCGCTCACGTCGGAGCGAAGACCACCATCCTCGAGTTCCTGCCCCACCTGCTTCCCATCGAGGACGAGGACGCGAGCAAGGAGATCGAGAGACAGTTCCGCAAGCGGAAGATCGACTTCGAGCTCTCCGCCCGGGTGGAGAAGGTGGAGCCGGCGGGCAAGGGCGTGCGGGTGAGCATGCAGACCCCGGGCGGACCGAAGACGCTGGAGGCCGCCATCCTTCTCTCCGCCGTCGGCCGGGCGCCGGTGACGGACGGGATCGGGCTGGAGAACACCAACATCAAGCTGGAGAAGGGCTTCGTCCCCACCGACGGGCTGATGCGCACCACCGAGCCGGGCGTCTATGCCATCGGAGACCTGGTGCCCACCCCCATGCTCGCCCACGTCGCCTCCGCCGAGGGAATCCTGGCGGTGGAGCACATCGCCGGGAAGGAGGTCGCGCCCATCAACTACGACCTCACCCCCAATGCCACCTACTGCTATCCGGAGGTGGCCTCGGTGGGACTGACCGAGAAGAAGGCCCGCGAGCGGGGCTACGACGTGAAGACCGGGACTTTCCCCTTCAGCGCCATCACCAAGGCCTCCATCTCCGAGGAGCAGGGCCTGGGGATGTGCAAGGTGGTGGCGGAAAAGAAGTACGACGAGGTCCTCGGCGTGCACCTGGTCGGTCCGCATGCCACCGAGCTCCTGGCCGAGGCCTGCGTGGCACTGCGGCTGGAGACCACCACCGAGGAGATCAGCCGCACCATGCACGCCCACCCGACGCTCTCGGAGATCCTGCACGAGACCGCCGAGATGACCCTCGGGCATCCGATCAACATCTGACCCCGCACCGGGGCGGCTCCGGCCCCCGGGAGGGCGTTTCCCGGCATCCGCGGCGGACCGACGCTAGACTCCGGAGCCCGAGCACCGATGGCCACCGCCGACCGCTTCCCGCTTCCCCAGGCCCGGGCCACCCAGAAGCCCGACTGGCTCAAGGTCCGCCTCCCTCACGGAGACGGCTACGAGCGGGTCAAGGCCATCGTCCGGCGCACCGGGCTGGCCACCGTCTGCGAGGAGGCCCGCTGCCCGAACATCGCCGAGTGCTGGGGCGGGGGCACGGCGACGGTGATGCTCATGGGCGAGGTGTGCACCCGGGCCTGCCGCTTCTGCCACGTCAAGGTCGGAGCCCCGCCGCCGCTCGACCCCGAGGAGCCGGAGCGTCTGGCCCGGGCGGTGAAGGAGCTGGGCCTCGACTACATCGTCGTCACCTCGGTGAACCGCGATGACCGGCCCGACGGCGGGGCCGGGCACTTCGCCGCCGCCATCCGGGCCCTCCGCCGGGAGAGCCCGGCCACGACGGTGGAGGTGCTCATCCCCGACTTCCAGGGGATGGAGCGGGATCTGGACACCGTCGCCGCGGCGCGTCCCCACGTGTTGGCTCACAACGTCGAGACGGTGGAGCGGCTCACCCCCACCGTGCGCGACCGGAGGGCCACCTACCGCCAGTCGCTCCGGGTCCTGGCCCATCTCAAGGCGCGTCCGGAGCGGCTCTACACCAAGAGCTCGGTGATGGTCGGGCTGGGGGAGACCGAGGCCGAGCTGCTGGGCACCTTCCGGGACCTGCGCCAGGCGGGCGTCGATGTCCTGACCGTCGGGCAGTACCTGCAACCGTCGCAGTACCACCTCCGCGTGGAGCGCTTCGTCCCTCCGGCCGAGTTCGAGGCCTACCGGCAGGCGGCCGCGGAGATGGGCTTTCTCTACGTGGCGGCGGGACCCCTGGTACGCTCGAGCTACCGCGCGGCGGAGTTCTTCCTCCGGGGGCTGATGGAGCAGGGCCGCCACGCCTGAGCGCCGGCGAGGACCAACTCTCACCCTGGAGCGACCGTGGCCACCTTCGAGTTCAAGCTTCCGGACCTGGGCGAGGGCGTGGTCGAGGGCGAGATCGTCAAGTGGCTGGTGAAGCCAGGCGAGGCGGTGGGGGAGGACCAGGCGCTGGTCGAGCTGATGACCGACAAGGCGACGGTGACCGTTCCCAGCCCCAGGGCCGGCCGTGTGGTCGCCGTCCACGGCCGGGAGGGCGAGATGGCGCGCGTCCATGCCCCGCTGGTGACTCTGGACGTGGAAGGGGGCGCTCCGGCGCTCGTGCCCGCCCCGGCGCCGGCGGCGCGGCGCGCCGCGCCGCCCGCCGGCGCCATGCCGCGGGAGGCGGCCAAGGTGCTGGCCACCCCGGTCACGCGCCGGATGGCGCGCGAGCACGGCATCGACCTGGGCGCCATCTCCGGAACGGGTCCCCAGGGCCGGGTGCTCAAGGCGGACCTGGTGGCGGCGCTCGAGGCCGGCCCGGAGCGCGCCCCGGCGGGCCCGGTGGAGAGGCCGCGCCTGGTCCCCTTGCCCCACGCCGCGCAGGACGAGCGGATCCCGCTCCGGGGACTGCGCAAGAAGATCGCGGAGAAGATGGTGCGGAGCAAGTACACCGCACCTCACTCCACCTTCGTCGAGGAAGTGGATTTCACCGAGCTGGTGCGCCTCCGCCGCCGCCTCAACGAGGCGCTGGCCGCCGCCGGCGAGGAGACCCGGTTCTCCTACCTGCCCTTCCTCTTCAAGGCGCTCATCCCGGTGATGAAGCGCTTCCCCACGCTCAACGCGAACTTCGACGATGCGGCGCAGGAGCTGGTGGTGCGGGGCGCCTACCACTTCGGGCTGGCCACGGCGACCGACGATGGGCTGACCGTTCCGGTGGTGAAGGACGTGGACCGGCTCAGCCTCCGGCAGCTGGCGGCGGAGATCGGCCGGCTGGCCGAGGCGGCCCGCGAGCGCCGGCTGAAGATGGAGGAGCTCAGCGGAGGGACCTTCACCATCACCTCCCTGGGCACCTCGGGCGGGCTGTTCGCCACGCCGATCATCAACTATCCGGAGGTGGCCATCCTCGGGGTGCACCGTATCCGGCGGCGACCGGTGGTGGTCGACGACCAGGTGGTGATCCGGGAGGGCGGCAACGTCTCGCTGTCCTTCGACCACCGGGTGATCGACGGGCTCACCGCCGCGGACGCGACCTACGCCCTCATCGGCCACCTCGAGCACCCGGAGACGCTGCTCCTGGACATGTCCTGAGCGGCCAGATGCCCGAGCACGCTCGCGAGCTGGTGAGGTCCGCCCAGGAGGCGGAGCGAGCCGGCGACCTGGGAAGGGCCGAGGCCCTCCTCGAACGCGCGGCGGCGGCCTGCGATCTCCAGGGTCGGACGGAGCGCGCCTCCCAGCTGCGTCGACACGCCCGGCGCCTGGCGGCCACCCTCCCCGGGGAGCCGGGCCGTCACCTGGTGGAGCGCGCGCCGGTGCTCGCCGATCCGGCGTCGGCCGCCTGGTGCTCCTTCTGCTGCCGCCCGGACCGCGACGTGGGACCGCTGGTCGCGGGGGCGGCGGGCGCGTTCATCTGCGGCGCCTGCGTGCGCCAGGCGGAAGCCCTGGTGGCCGGCGCCGGCGGTGGAGAGCGCGGGTGAGCTCGCCGCGCCTCCTCACCATCCACCGCCTCGGCCGCGTGGAGTACGAGGACGGCCTGGTCCTCCAGGCCCAGCTGGCGCGGGCCCGGAAGGCGGGACTCATCCCCGACGCGCTGCTCCTGCTCGAGCATCCGCCGGTGGTCACCCTCGGCCGGGGAGCGCGCGCCGGGCACGTGCTGGCGCCGCCCGAGCTCCTCGTCCGCCGTGGAGTCACCGTGCACGAGACGGATCGCGGCGGGGACGTCACCTACCACGGTCCGGGGCAGATCGTCGGCTACCCCATCCTCGAGCTGTCCGGCGAGCGGCGGGACGTCCGGGCCTACGTGCGGAGCGTGGAGGAGGGGATGCTCCGCGCGCTGGAGGCCTTCGGCGTTCGCGGCCGGCGCATCCCGCGGTGGCCCGGGGTGTGGCTCGGGGAGGAGGGGAGGGACGCCCGGAAGATCGGCGCGCTGGGGGTCCACATCGCCCGGTGGATCACCACCCACGGCTTCGCCCTCAACGTCGCCCCGGCCCTGGAGGACTTCGAGCTCATCCTGCCCTGCGGCATCGCCGAGGCCGGGGTCACCTCGCTCGGGCACGAGCTCGGCCGGGCGCCGCGCGCGGAGGCGGTGGAGGCGGCGCTGGTGCGCGCCTACGCCGAGATCTGGCAGGCCGAGGCCGTGGAAGCCGCGGCCCGCGTGCAAACGGTGAGCGTGGCCATCACCCGCTCGACGCTGGCCGGTCCGGAGGTGCTCCTCCTCCACCGGACGGCGGAGCGCGGAGGCTTCTGGCAGCTGGTCACCGGCCGCCGCGAGCCGGGCGAGCCGGCCCTCGACGCGGCGGCGCGCGAGGTGGAGGAGGAGACCGGGCGGCGGCTGGAGGTTCGCTCCCTCGCCTACCGGCACGCCTTCGCCCTCGGGTCGTTTCAGCCCCCGGTGCTCGCCGAGGAGGAGGCCTTCGCCGCCCGCTGGGAGGGCGATGGGGCGGTGCGGCTGGGCCCGGAACACGACGACGCGGCCTGGGTCGGCGTCGCCGCCGCGCTCGAGCGATTGCCCTGGGCCGGGCTGCGGCGGGCGGTCCAGCGCGCCTGCCGGCCACCGCCGGACCCGGCCTGGCGCTGAGCTAGCCCCGGCGCGCGGCGTCGATACCCAGCGTCAATCCCTCCCGGGCGGCCACCGTCCGCGGCCAGCTCCTCCGGGCCCTGCGCTCCAGGGCGGACAGCGCGGCATCGTCGCGCGCCGGGTCGTGGTGGAAGAGGACCAGCCTCCCGGCATCGGCCGCCCGGGCCGCCGCCGCGCCGGCCTCCCAGGTACTGTGGCCCCACCCGGCCTTGCCGGGCGGGCCGTCGTACTCCTCCGGCGTGTACATGGCGTCGTAGATGAGCAGGTCCGTGCCGCGCGCGAATCCGGCCAGCCGCCCGTCGGCCGCGCTGCCGTGCTCGATGTCGGTGGCGTAGACCACCGAGCGCCCCCGGAAGTCGACCCGGTAGCCGAGCGCTCCGCCGGGATGGTGGAGCTCGAGCGCGCGCACCTGCACGTCGCCCAGGTCGATGACGTCGGCCTCGGCCATCGGCCGGTAGTCGACGCGGGCCAGGAAGACCTCCTCGGCGGTGACCGGGAAGTAGGGCGGCGCCATCTGCCCGGCGAGGATGGCCCGCACGTCACGCCCGCCCCGCGTCGGTCCGTGGACGACGAACCGGTTCCTGGGGTCGAACATGGGCACGAAGAAGGGGAGCCCCTGGAGGTGGTCGTAGTGGTAATGGGAGAGGAAGATCTCCGCCTCCAGCGCGCCCCCGTCCCGCAGCGAGTCCCCGAGCGCGCGCGCACCCGAGCCGAGGTCGAAGATGAGCAGGCGGTCGCCGCAGCGAAGCTCGACGCAGGAGGTGTTGCCGCCGTAGATGCGGGTGCCGGGCCCGGGAGCGGGGATCGATCCGCGCACGCCCCAGAAGGTGACCCGGAAGTCGCTGACCGGCCGGCGCCGCGCGGTGCTAGCTCGCCCTCGCCGCCTGGTCGTCCTCCCCGAAGAGCTCAATCAGGTGCCCCGTGCGCTCGCGCTTGGTCCGCAGGTAGTCCACGTTATGCGGATTGTGCGACGCCGGGGAAGGGATGCGGCTGCGCACCGGGACCCCCTCCTCGACGAGGCCGGCGATCTTCAGGGGGTTGTTGGTGATCAGGTCGACGCTGCGGACTCCGAGCAGGCGGAGCATGTCCGCGGCCACGTCGTAGGTGCGGAGGTCGTCCGGGAAGCCCAGCCGCCGGTTGGCCTCGTAGGTGTCCAGCCCCTTGGCCTGGAGCGCGTAGGCCTTCACCTTGTTCCCCAGCCCGATGCCGCGGCCTTCCTGGCGCAGGTAGAGCACCACGCCCCGTCCCCGCGCCGCGACGAAGTCGAGCGCCCGGTCGAGCTGCTGCCGGCAGTCGCACTTCAGGCTCCCCAGCACCTCGCTGGTCAGGCACTCGGAGTGGACGCGCACCGGCACTCCCTCCTGGCCGAACACCTCGCCCATGACCATCGCCACGTGCTCTCGCCCCGACCCCTTCTCCCGGAAGACGACGATGCGGAACGTGCCACGCGCGGTCGGCAGGGGCGCCTCACTGTAGAGCTCGAGGCGCTGGGTGCGGCGCGGCAGCGGATGGGGCGAGCGGTCGATCATGGCCAGGCGCTTGGATGCACAAGATGCCCCAAAGGTGGCTACGGACTCCAGGAAACCGGGTACAGCCGGACCTGGGCTCCTCGCGGCAAGCTAATGGCCTCCCGGGGAAAGTGCAGGAGATGGGTGGCGCTGGCGGCCGACCGCACCGCCCCGGAGGTCTGGCTGGCGAGCGGCTCGGCCCACAGCTCGCCGTCCTGGTAGGACGCCCGGACGCGGACGAAGTGTGCCAGGCCCGGCTTCTTTCGCAGCTCCACCGCGCTGCGCGCCGACACCGGGGCGGGGAGCACCTCGCTCAGGCCGAGGAGCCGCCGCAGGGCAGGGCGGACGAAGAGCTCGAAGACCACCATCGACGAGGTGGGGTTCCCGGGGAGGCCGAAGACCAGCGTCGAGCCGCGCCGGGCGAAGGCGAAGGGCTTCCCCGGCTTGATGGCCACCCCGAAGAACTCGCTCCTCACTCCCAGCCGGTCGAAGGCGGTCCGGACGAAATCCCGCTCACCCACGGACATGCCGGCGCTGGTGAGCACGGCGTCCGCGTCCAGCGCCGGACCGAGGAGGCGCTCCACGTCCTCGAGGGTGTCCCGGGCGATGCCGAGCCGCCGGGGGATGCCTCCCGCCCGCTGCACGGCCAGGGCCAGGGCGAGCGTGTTGGTGTCCACGATCTTCCCCGGGGAGAGCGCGTCCGGCGCGCACAGCTCGTCCCCGGTGGCGAGGATGGCCACCCGGGGGCGCCGCGGCACGGACACCCGGGTGAGGCCCTGGCCGGAGAGCAGGGCCAGCTCCGGGATCCCGAGCGCGGTTCCCTCGGGCAGAAGGGTCTCGCCCGCGCGTGCGTCCTCGCCCGCCTCCCGGACGTTGCTGCCGGACGGAACGGCGTCGAGGACCTCCACCTCGCCCAGCCCCGGGCCTTCCAGCGCCCGGGTCCGCTCCTGCATCACCACCGCCGAGGCGCCCTCGGGAAGCGGAGCCCCGGTCATGATGCGCGCGGCCTCGCCCCGGCCCACCGGGCGCGTGGGGAGCTGGCCGGCGAAGATGGCCTCGATCACCCGGAGCCGTGACGGCGGACGCGCCACGTCCTCGCTGCGCAGCGCGTACCCGTCCATGGCCGAGTTGTTCCACGGCGGCTGGGAGACGTGAGCGACGACCGGTTCCGCCAGAGCGCGCCCGAGCGCGTCCTCCAGCCCCGCCCACTCCGGGGCCAGCGGGCGACAGGCGTCGAGGATCCGCGCCTGCGCCTCCTCGCAGCTTGTGAGCTCGCCTTCCATCATGCTCGACAGGTCCAGTCTGCCATGAATCTTCAGGACTTTGAGGGACTTAGATTGACAGGGCGGGGGCACCACGTTAGAGCCCAGCGGCGTGACGTCGAAGGGTAGGACCGGAGCCAGGGCGAAAAAGCGCCCCGCGAGAGCTCCGGCGAGGAAGCCCTCCAGGAAGGTGGGACTGCTCAAGAGCGCTTCGCGGAGGGTGGCGAAGGCGGTGGCGCGCCTGCGCGGAGCGAGGCCTCCGGCGCCGCCCCAGCCGGTGCGTGCCGTCGAGCGCCAGCGCCCGCGCGCCACCCGGCTTCCGCCGGTGGGCGAGGCGCTCACCCGCCGGGAGATGGAGCAGATCCTCACCGCCGCCGCGGGCCGAGGGGTGACCGGCGAGGGCAGCCTCAAGGGTCGCCTGTTGGTGAAGGATGGGCTGCCGACGTTGCACGTGGTCGGACGGGACAAGCGGGAGCTGGTCTTTCTCCTCCAGGGACCCGACCAGGAGGTCCTTCCGGCCTACGCCGAGCACAAGGTCAGCGTCACCGGCCTGATCAAGAAGACGCACAACTACGGCGGCACGGTCGACGTCCGGAAGTACGCGGCCAAGAAGCCCGAGGCCGAGGGCACCGAGCCGCCGCCGGCGCCGCAGAAGCTGAGCTTCCTGTCGCCCGGGGAGCTGGAGCAGGCCTCCAATCCCGGGATGGGCGCCGGAATGAGGGGCTTCGCCACCCTGCGCGGGGCCCTGGAGATGACCGGGGACAGCTACGTGCTGGTCGTCTCCAATGCCGGGACGCGCCAGCAGGTCTCCTTTCTCCTCGAGGGGAAGGT
>Ga0187779_10000774_pt1 | contig 20869 bp, 16 predicted proteins | sample 1015_Q2_SP10_10__FD_132435 | JGI IMG/M metagenome (GOLD analysis project Ga0187779, IMG submission 132435) | Tropical peat soil microbial communities from peatlands in Department of Meta, Colombia - 1015_Q2_SP10_10_MG | ecosystem: Environmental > Terrestrial > Soil > Wetlands > Peat | place... | reverse complement strand
GCTGACCGAGGCCGAGGCGGCGTACCGCCGCGCCGATGACCGCGGCGATCCCGACGGTGCGTTCCGGCTGGGGGTCATGCTCAGGGGGCAAGGGGCGCTGGATGAGGCCGCGGCCGCGTACGCTCGCGCGTCCGGTCGCGGCCACAATCCCGCCGCGCTCGATCTCGGCGTGATGCTGGCGGAGCAGGGGGCTCTGCTCGAGGCCTCGGCGGCGTTCAGGCGCGCCGACGAGCGCGGCGACGCGGTCGCGGCGGTCAATCTCGGGGTGCTGCTGGAGGAGCGGGGTGCCCTGCCCGAGGCCGAGGCGGCTTACCGGCGGGCCGATGAGCGTGGCGATGCCGACGGTGCGTTCCGCCTCGGGGTCCTGCTCCAGGCACGAGGGGCACTCGATGAGGCCGCGGCCGCCTACGGTCGCGCGTCCGGTCGCGGCCACAATCCGGCCGCTTGTGAGCTCGGCGTGCTGCTGGCGGAGCATGGGGCGCTGGCCGAAGCGGAGGCGGCGTTCGGGGCCGCCGACGAACGCGGCGACGCCGCCGGGTCGTTCAACCTCGGGGTCCTGCTGGAGGAGCGGGGTGCGCTGGCCGACGCCGAGGCGGCGTATCGTCGTGCAGAGCGACGCGACGCCGGCGACGTCGCCAACATGGCTCGGGCCGCGCTCGGCGAGTTGCGCCAGGAGGTGGCGGAGCGAACCGCCGGTCGCGCTGCGCGAGCGCAGAATGGCTAGGTCGAGGCTCGTGTATCGCTCCGATTGTGTGGCCGTCCAGCGGGCGGTCGACTCGGCGTCGCTCGGGCCGGCGACGCCGATCGTGGCGGAGACGGGCTCTTGGACGCGGCCGTGAACGCGTCCGAGTCCGCCGCAGTCAACGGGGGTGGCCTCCTGCGTCGCATGCAGGTGGAGAACGTCCATCCCCTCAGACTGCGGCTTCTGCTCGAGATCGACCGGACCGGCTCGATCTCGGCCGCCGCCGAACGGTGCTCGATTGGCCAGCCGTCGGCGTCGATGCATCTTCGAACCCTCGAGGACGCGGTCGGGCAGAGGCTCGTGATCCGGAACCGACGCGGGAGCCAATTGACCGTCGCCGGGAAGGTCGTTGCCTCCCACGCCGCGCGCATGCTGGTGACTCTGGAGACGATGTGCTGGGCGCTGGACGCGCTGGGCGCACCAAGCATGGGCGAACTCACCCTGGCTGCGAGTCAAACGCCCAGCCTGGTCCTGATACCCCCGGTCCTGCGCGACTTCTCAGCTCGGCATCCCGGTGTCAGCGTCAGCCTGCGGACGTTGCCGAGCGAGATGGTGGTCCGAGAGGTCGCGCGCGGTGCCGTGGACATCGGGATCGCCGGCGAGGTGGCGAGCGCCGAGCCCGTGGTCCGCACCCAGATCCTGATTGACGAGCTCGTGGGCATCGCGCCCGTTGGCCTGCTCAGCTCGGACGCCGAACCGGTGAGCAGGGAAGTCTTCGCGCGTCACAGCCTCCTGCTTGGTCCCGATGGGTCCAGCACGAGGATGATCACCGAGCAGCATCTGGCCCGCGCCCACTACCGTGCCGCACGGATCTGGGCATTCGACTCGGCAGAGGCGATCAAGCGGGCCGTGACAATTGGGATCGGCCTCAGCTTCATGTCGCAGCTGCTCGTCAACAACGAGATCGAGCGGGGAGATTTAGTCGCGTTCCGCATCTCCGGGCTGGAACGGATGACGCGCCCGATCTACGCGGTGCAGCCGAGCGTCGCCGAACTTACGCCGCAAGCGGCCCGGTTCACGATGCTGATGATGGATGCCCATCGGACTCCGGGCTCGGCGGAGCGCCTGGCTTGAGGGTCAGTCAGCCGCCTCGCCTGATTGGGACTGATCGTCCCCGACGATGTAGTGCTGCAGCACCCTTCTGCGGGTTTTTCTGCGGCCCCACCAGCCGCTGGTGACGAATGCGAGCAGCAGCTCGTCTCGCTTGCGCTCGTGCTCGGCGCGAGCCTTGATGCTGTCGAGCTGGCTCTGGAGGACCGCGGCTCGAGTTCGTATGGCCACGAACTCGTCGAGCAACGGTGCCAGGACGGGAACCAGCACCTCGCGCAGCGTTGAGGCCGGATCCTCTGACGAGTCCGCGCTGAGCCACTCGGTTCCTGATCCGGCTCGCTCGATCTCGCTCGCCCGCGTCAGATGGCTGACGTCCCGGCGGCGTTCCTCGAGAGCCGCTACCAGCGACCGCTTCGAGACCGTGGCAGCAGCGTTCGACGGTCCGCGCTCGAGTTGTCCGCGTTTGACCATCCGTTCGACAGTCTTGCGCGAGACGCCGAGCGCCCTGGCCGCGACGCCAAAATGGACGTCATCGTCGGTTTCGGCTCTCGGACTGGTGACGCTTAGGGCCGTATCCGATGGCGCATCCTCGCCGGCGACGGGCTCAGAGTCCTCGACCACCTCGGCGTCGGGCGGCGGCGCCTCCTGCGGCTCGAGCCAGGAAAGATCCACCAGTTCCTCCAGCGGCGTAGATCGCGAGGGTCCGGACATTGGCTGGCGTGAGCGCACCGGCAGCGGACCGTACGGGAGATCGGCAGACGAGGGAGTGGGTCCAGCGCTACCAGGTGGCGTGGAAGGTTGCATGTCGAGCCTCTCGGGGATCAAGTACGTCGTGTTGGTCGGATTGGGGGGGCGCGACGCGACGCGTCACGGTCGCGACGGCGTCGCGACATGTCGCGGCGTCGTCGCGGCGTCGTCGGGGCGATGTCGCGGCGACGTCGCTCATCTGTCGTCACGGTCCTCGCCGGCGACGCCTGCTGTCTCCAGCTCGTGGCGATGCCGAAGTAGGAAATCCAAGTTCTCGGCGGCTCTGCCATGGCCTCGTCCCGCGCTCCGTCGCCAGGCGGCTTCCGCGCCGTCGAGATCGCCGCCTTCGTACAACAGGACGCCGAGGTTGAACGCGGCGTCGGGGTCGCCCCTCCGCTCGGCGCGCTCGTATGCGGCCGCCGCTCCGTCCGCGTCGCCCTGCTGATGGAGCACCACGCCCAGGTTGAACGCTCCGGTGGCGGCGCCGCTCTCGTCGGCGCGGCGGTAGGACAGCTCCTCGAATTCCGCAAGTCCCCGGGCCCCGGCCTCGACCGCTCTCCCGCGCCTCGACTCGCGGCGATGACGAGACAGGAATAGGAGGTTCGCGGCTGCTCGTACGTGCCCCCGGCCCGCGCTCCGTCGCCAGACGGCCTCGGCGCCCTCGAGATCGCCAGCCTCGTACAACAGGACGCCGAGGTTGAACGCGGCGTCGGGGTCACCTCTCTGCTCGGCGCGCTCGTAGGCTGCCCTCGCGCCCTCGACGTCGGCGCGCTGATGGAGCACGACCCCGAGGTTGAAAGCGCCGCCAGCGTCGCCGTTCGCATCGAGTCGGCGGAATTCCCGCTCCTCGACCTCGGACGCGGCAACGGGTGGAATCGGCGAGCGGTTCCACGTCGGTTCCGCACGAGCCGCGGCGTTGTCGGCGGCAAGACTCGTCGCGGAGGCAGCGCCATTCGAGTAGGGCGCTGGTGCCGGGGAGCCGAGTCCACTTCCGAGGACCGGCACGGTTCGGCGGCGCGTCCGGTGCACGGCGGTCGCGCCGCCGATACCGAGCAGCGCCAGCACGCCGAAGCCGATCAGGAGCACCGCCGGCACGCCGCCGGACGCGCCGTGGCCGGCCGGCTTGCCCGGCGTCCGCGTCCCTCCGGGTGCCGACGTTCCAGGCGCGGGTGTCGCGGATCGATTCGGCGCACTCGAGCCGGTCGTCTGGCTCAAACCGTTCTGTCCGTTGCAGCACAGCCGCTGAGGACCCAGCGGATACTGGTGCACCAGCTGCTGAGGGGCCGTGGCGGTCGACGAGCTCGAGGCGGCGACAGCCGGCGCGGCGGTTCCGACCGTCGCGCCCAGCGCGAGCCAACTGCTGGCGACCACGGCCACGATGTCGCGCCGTCGTCTCATTCGATCGTCACCGGAGTGCCGACCGGCATGAGCTTGCCGAGCTTGATTATCGCGGCGTTGGTGAGCCGGACGCAGCCGTGGGAGATCCGTCCCGGAATCAGGCCCGGTTGGTTGGTCCCGTGGATTCCCACGACCCCGCCGCCGGGCCAATCGGTGAGCGTCGGCGAGCGCGCGTTGGTCCCGAATGCGAGCGGTCCATAGATGGGACTTGAGAAGCCGCTCAGGCGGTCGCGCACGTAGAACTGTCCGGCGGGGGTGGGCGTACCCGGAGCCCCCACGCCGACTCGCGCCCGAAAGATGACGCGACCTGCCCGGTACAGCGTCGCCATAAATCGGGCTCGATCGATGACGAGCCGCGTATCGACGAACGACCAGCCCCCGAGCGAGCTCCGCGGCACCCAGCCTTCGGTGCCATTGGGGAGCACCGACAGACCGACGCGAACCCAAATAGCGCCGTCCACATCGGCTTTGCCGTCGGCAACCACGATGTTCGTGGTGCCGTCCGAGGTGAGGGTCGGGAGCTGCCCGACCGCGGCAGCCTTCGCACTCGGTTCGTTACGCGCGACGGTCGCGCGCAGCACGGGCGCCCACCGGGTATCGGCGGCGGGATCGCTCAGCAGCACCGGGCGGTGTACATCAAACGCCGATGGCAGCGCCGCCAACGGCACGCCGGCATACGCCGCCGGGGACGGCGTCAGTCGGCTGCGGGCGAGAACCCGGGACGGCAGAACGCGGGAGGACAGCAGAGCCGCCGCCGCGAAGCTGACGGCGAATGCCGCAACGAGCACGACGAGCCTGCCTGATCGCCCGCTGCCGCGTGTGATGCCTAGCCGGTGAACCGAGGCTTGGTCTCCATGCTTGTTTGCGGGGTCTTCAACGTCACGAAGTGGGTCGAGTTGACGATCTGGACCACCTTGGCGTCGTTCAGCGGGTCATCGAACGCGTTCGGCGCCGGCAGGAATCCGGCGAGCCGCCTGATCCACGCCGCGTGGCGCGCCTCAACCGAGTGGATCGCGAGTGCCCCGGCCAGATAGCTCTTCGACTTGATCAGCGGCGCCTGTTCCTTGTACGCGGCCGTCGCCAGGTCCTCGAACGCCACCGCGGTGCTGCGGAACGCGTCCGGGTTCTCGGTGACGCCGTGAAAATTGAACGCCGGTTCTTTGATCGCCGCCGAGCCGAGCAGTTGCTTGAACGACTTGACGTGTGCGCGTTCGTGCGTGCCGACGACTTGTGCCTGGTGGGCCAGCGCGCCACGCAGCGCGCCGATCTGCTCGGCCTCGGTGTAGAACGACGCCTGCAGGTATTCGAGCGCCAGCGCGAAGTTGAAGATCGTGACGTCGCTCGAATACGTTTGGGCGGACGCCAAGGCCGGCCACGCCGATATCGCCCCGAGCGCGGCGACCCCCGCGGCCACCGTCCGGCCGAGGAAGCCCGAGCGGGTGTGCTGCGGCATGCGCTCGAACGTTTCGCGCACGGCGCCGTCGACGTCGAAATCGTCGATCGTCAGGGATATGGGATCGCTGTTGGCCATCACTGGACGATGAAGGGCTTGAAGGTTTGCTTGGCTTGGGCGACCGTGATCGGGACGTCGACCGCGACCGGCGCCGGGTCCTTCCCGGCGAGCGCGCGCGCCCAGGCGGCATGCCGGGCCTCAACGGAGACGATTCGGGCCGCGGCCGCGAGCGTCTTCGGCGTGAGGTTCACCGCTTGTCCGTTGTACACGCCGAGTCCGGTCTCCTCGAGCGATATCGCCGTGGCGATGAACTTTGCGGGATCGGTGGCCGAATCGCCGAAGCTGAAACGGGGGCTGGCCCCGGCGCTCGGCCCGAGGGCGGCGCTCAGGAATTTGACGTGCGCCTGCTCCTCGGCGCCGACGACCTGAGCGAACTGCCGAGCCTCCCCTGTCAGTCGTCCACCGGCAAGCGCCGCGGCATAGAACGCAGCCTGAAGTCGCTCCATCAGCAGTCCGTACGTCAGGATCTCGCTATCGGTCGCGGCCGAGCCGCTCGAATTCGCAGACGCGGCCAGCTCGGCGCCGCCGACCGCGGCACCCGCCAGCGCTCCCACGACCGCAACGGACCCCTTCAACAGAGCCCCGCGGGACACACGCGCGACGAGAAGGCCGCGCTCCCGATCGCCTGACTCACTCCGAGTTAGGGCACCCTTGACCAATCTCGGCCTCCTCTCTCTGACCGCCCCACGTAATTAGCCCAAACAGCATCATCGCAGACGAAATCTGCGATTGCCAGCCGACCATAACGAACTCTTCACGCCTCGTCTGGCGACTGGGAGTTCTGACTACATCCTTGCATTCGGTAACGCGATGACCGTCATCGCGCTACCGAATGTCCCGCGGCGTGTCGGTCGTGGCGGAGAGCGTTGCCAGGCGGCGGCGCGCGAGGCGGGTCGCGCTCAGGCAACTCTTCCAGGCGGCGGCGGTCAGGACGCCGGCGGCGGTGACCGTGTTCACGCTGCTGCCGGCTGGGCATTGGGCCGGCGAGCAACATCCCTCGCCGGCGGTCAACGTGGCCGTCTCGCCGCTCAGACGATCGTTCGGGCGGCTTCTCGTAGCCAGTCCGCGAGTGCGATGCCGGGCTCGGTCGCGAGGACCGTCTCGGTACCGGCCGGGATCTGCGTGAGGCCGGCGTCCCGCACAGCGGCAACAACCAGCTCCGATTTGGCTCGCTGGAACGCGTCGTCGGCGACGAGGGCGACGGCAATCGGGCACCCGTCGGCCTCCCAATCGTTCACCGCCGACGGTCGATGCCGCTGGCGTCCGATGAGCGCCGCGTGCGCGACCTGGGCGCAGGCCTTGCCGAGGGTGAGGTGCAGGTCCCGCGCCACCAGGAGCACCATCACCGGCCCGTCCCTCTCGAACTCGACGGCGTCGTCTGCCTGAAGCGGACCGCCGGTATGCGCCTGGAGTCGAGCGAGCTCCGGCTCGGCAGCGGAACGGCGACGGGGCGGGAAGCACAGAACCTCCCCGGCATCGACATGAGTCAGCACCCGGGCCCTCTCGAGCTCAACCGGACGGGCGCCCAGGCACACCTTGCGAAACGCCGAGCGTTCCCATTCGGCGAACGCCATCGACCACGCCGGAGCCTCCGCGAACGTCTGAACGCATCGCACCGCGGCGAGCGCCGCCTGTTGCAGCACTTCGCCGGCGGGAACGGAGGGGCGTCGAGGCGCGACGAGGTACATGATGAGCGGATCGTCCTGCGAGTCCTGGACGCGCCGTTGGTCGATGCCGTCGCGCTCGTCGTACAGGACCGGGGTCACCCCGACCGCCTCGGCCGAGCCGCCGGCTCGTCTTGATCAGCCTCGCTGTCGGCGAGCTCGCGGGTGCGACGCCTGTAAAGCGCGGCTTCGGCCGCCATGCCCTCGCGAAAGGACAGGAGCGACCTGATCAGCGTGTCGATCTTGTGGAAGCTATTCAGCCGGCTATCGGCGCTGCTGATATCGAAGTCCAGCTCAATGCGCCGGTAGCAGTCCGAGATCTCGAGGACCAGCGCAGGGTAGGGGACGTGGTGGCGCTTGCGACCGTCGGTGATCTCGACTTCCTTGTCGGACGTGTCCTCAACGTACGCGCGTACGTACGCGCCGGCGTTGAAGCCGGGGAGGTTGAGGAAGTGCTGCTCCACCACGCGGGCGCGGCGGGGGTTTTCCATGATGACTGCTCCTGTGAATCGAATCGCGGTTCGCCGAAGCGAGCAGGCGCCGACGGCGCCTACATTCGCCGGCGTTGCATCTGCGATCCGATGGACCGGAGCATGCGCTCGAAGCTAGCGCAGGCGCCGCGGCGTTTCAACCGCCTAGCCGCGGATCGCGTTACCGCGGCCGATCCCTCGGGCGCCGACGGTCGCTTACGTCCGAGCGGGTCGCGAGGATTCAGCGCGTGATCGCCCTGCACGCCCTCTGGTCGCGCGACTCGGACCTGTGCGTTTGGGGAGAGCAGTCCTCCGTACCGTCACGCGCGGGCGGGCGGCCGGGGCTTCGGTCAGCGACGTCCGGGCCGAGCCCGCACCCGTTCGCGGCCGGCAGTGCGCCGGTGCTCGAGGCGATTGAGGAGCTCGGGGCGTCGGTCGCGGCACGGCATCCGGTCGCCGGCAGGCTTGCGGTGCGCCTGCCCTCATCGGAGCTCGGCCCGCAGGCGTCGCCGCACCTGCTCCGTGTCGTGGACGAGGACCGGATCCCAGCCGAGGGCTGGAAGTTGGCGTCGTGGGAGGTCGACGCGATCCGTCTTACTCCCGCCGACGCCGTTGACTTCCTGCTCGAGCTGCCTTCTCAAGCGCCCACCGGTGCCGCCGTCGGCGACTCGCTCCGGTACCTGGCCGAAGTCTGCAAGCTGGCCCTCGAGCTCGTCGCCCGCGGGCGACTGCGGCCGGTGCTCGAACGTCGAGGCGATGGCTGGGTCGGCCTCTGGCGTCCAGTCACCGACCAGGCGGACGACGACGCGCGCGTCAAGCTGCTCGTGCGCTCGATGCCCCCGCTGCTTCGCGCCGAGGTCTCTCCGTGGGACGTGCGGCCGCAGGCGCTGCTCGGCGGCTTCCTGACCGCGGCCGTCGATGCGTGCGCGCGCCAGCTCCTCGGTGGTCAGCTTCGGAGTGCAGGCGAGCACGAGCCGGCGGTCTCCGGAGTGCTCGAGGCCTGGCTGCTGGCGCTGGTCGCGGGTGACCCGACCGTCGCCGGCGATGAGTGGGAGCTCGCGAGGCTCGCGGAGGAGATCGAGCAGTGGTGGGTGGCCGGGCAGAGCTATGCGGCCCAGCGTATGTTCCGGACCTGCTTCCGGCTGATCGCTCCCGGAGACGAGAGCGGCGAGAGCTCGAGCGAAATGGAGGCCGCACCCGCCGCCACGCTCGCCGGACCCTCGACGGCGCTCGCCAAGCCGGGCTCCGCCGACACGGACCCTGATCTGTGGCGCGTCGAGTTCCTGCTCCAGCACAAGGAGGACCCGAGCGTGCTTGTCCCGGCCGAAGAGGTCTGGGCGCGAAGCGAGCGGCTCGATGCCCTCGGGCGGATGCTCGAGAACCCGCAAGAGCGCCTTCTTGGCGGGCTCGGGCATGCGCTGAGGCTGTGGCCCGACCTCGCGCCGGCGCTCGAGCAGCCGGCGCCGACCTCGGTCGAGCTGACGGGCGAGCAGGCGTACCGGTTCCTCCGCGAGGGGGTCCCGTTGCTCGAGCAAGCCGGCTTCGGGGTCCTCACGCCGCCGTGGTGGCGGCAGCGACCGCGACTCAAGCTGAGTGTCCAGCCCGAGCAAGAAAGGGGGGAGGGCTCGGGGCTGTTCGGCGTCGACGGCCTGTGTGCGTACGAGTGGCGCGTGGCCGTCGGCGATGCGTTGCTGACGGTGTCCGAGCTCGAGGCGTTGGCGGCCCTGAAGTTGCCGCTGGTCAAAGCACGCGGGCGGTGGGTCGCGCTGCGTACCGAAGACGTCGAGATGGCCTTGCGGTTCTTCAGGGGCAGGCGCACCGCCGGGCGGGCCGGCGCGGCGGAGCTGCTGCGCGAGGGACTCGCCGCTCGGACGCGGCAACAGCAAGAGCTTCCGGAGATCGAGATCGAAGCCGCGGGATGGCTCGGCGAGCTGTTGGTGGCGGACCGTGATCGCCGGCTCGGGGATGTGCCGACGCCGTCGACGTTTGTCGGCGAGCTGCGCCCGTACCAGCGACGGGGCCTCGCTTGGCTTGCGTTCATGTCTAGCCTCGGGCTCGGGGCCTGTCTGGCGGACGACATGGGACTCGGGAAGACACCGCAGACGCTCGCGCTCCTGCTAGCCGAGCGCGCGGCTCTCGCTGGCCGGCCGCGCTCCGGTCGGAGGCGGCGAACGCTCGGCCCGACACTCCTCATCTGCCCCGTCTCGGTCGTCGCCAACTGGCAGCGTGAGGCGGCACGGTTCGCACCAAGCCTCGATGTGCATGTCCACTACGGCCGCGAGCGGCTGAAGCTGGACTCGTTCGTGCGCGTAGCCAAGCGCAGCGACCTGGTGATCACGACGTATGGCTTGGCGCTTCGCGATCGTGACGTCCTCACGCAGCTCGAGTGGGAGCGGGTGGTGCTGGACGAGGCCCAGCACATCAAGACGCGCGAGGCGAAGCAGACTCGCGCGATCGGTGCACTCAAGGCCCGTCACCGCCTTGCGCTGACCGGGACGCCGGTCGAGAACCGGCTGGCCGAGCTGCACTCGATCATGGACTTCCTCAACCCCGGTCTGCTGGGCTCGAGCCAGAGCTTCCGCGAGCAGTTCGCGACGCCAATCGAGCGCTGGCGTGACGGCGCGGCGGCCAACCGGCTGCGCCGCATCACCAGCCCGTTCATCCTCAGGCGCCTGAAGACCGACAAGGACGTCGTCCCCGACCTTCCGGAGAAGATCGAGATGCGGGTCGACTGTCACCTCACGGGTGAGCAAGCGACGCTCTACCAGGCGGTGGTCGACGAGATGCTCGAGCAGGTCGAGCAACTCGACGGGATCGCACGGGCGGGGATCGTGCTCCGGGCGCTGATGAAGCTCAAGCAAGTGTGCAACCACCCGGCTCACCTACTCAAGGATCGCTCGCGCCTGGACGGGCGCTCCGACAAGCTCGCGCGGCTGGAGGAGATCCTCGCCGAGGCGCTTGCCGAGGGCGACAAGGCGCTTTGCTTCACGCAGTTCGCCGAGTTCGGGCACCAACTTCGCGCCCACCTCCAGGAGCGTCTCGGCCAGGAGGTGCTGTTCCTGCACGGCGGCACGCCGAAGGCCGCGCGCGACCAGATGGTGGAGCGCTTCCAGTCGCCAGACGGGCCGTCGCTGTTCGTGCTGTCGCTGAAGGCCGGCGGGACCGGCCTCAACCTCACCGCGGCCAACCACGTGATCCACTTCGACCGCTGGTGGAACCCGGCGGTTGAGGACCAGGCGAGCGACCGCGCGTTCCGGATCGGGCAGCGCAAGAACGTGCAGGTCCGCAAGCTGACGTGCGTGGGCACGCTCGAGGAGCGGATCGATCAGCTGATCGCGCAGAAGCGGGAGCTGGCCGAGCAGATCGTCGGCTCGGGCGAGGCGTGGCTGACCGAGCTCGACACCAGGCAACTGCGCGAGCTGGTCGCACTCGGTGGCCAGGCGGTGGTGGCCGCGTGAACCCGCCGCGCGCTCAGGACGGCCTTAGCATCGTGGCACGGCCACTGCCGGCCGCGGGAGGTCTCGTGCTCCAAGCGGCGGACGATGTCGGGCGCACGTGGTGGTCGCGGCGGTTCATCGACTTGCTCGAGTCGTTCGGGCTTGGGTCGCGGCTCGAGCGCGGCCGCGAGTACGCGCACGCCGGCCAAGTGCTCGAGCTCGATGTGGAGCCGGGGATTGCGCTGGCGAAGGTGCAGGGAACCCGGTTCACGCCATACCGCGTCCGGATCCGCCCGTCGGTCTTTTCGGAGCACCAGTGGAGGAGGGCGGATAAGGCGATCGCCGCACGGGCGCTGACGCTGGCGCGATTGCTCGCAGGCGAGATGCCCGACGACATCGAGGAGGTGCTCGCGGGGGCAAAACTCTCGCTGCTGCCCTCGGCGTACGGCGACCTGCGGGCGAGCTGTGACTGCCCCGACGAGGCCAATCCGTGTAAGCACACCGCGGCTGCCTACTACGTGCTGGCGGAGCGCTTCGACGCCGACCCGTTTGCGCTCTTGACGCTGCGTGGGCGAACCCGGGAGGAGCTCCTTCGCGCGCTACGAGCCCGGCGGGCCAAGGCGACCGGAAATGCCCCCGACCGGAATCCTGCCGCCCCAACCGAAGACGGGACTGGGGGCGGCTACGGCGCACAGCCGCTTCCCGACCTCATCGACCGTTTCTGGCGGTCGGGCCACGAGCTGGCCGAGCTGCACGTCAGTCCGTTGGCCGGGGAAGCCCCGGACGCGCTGCTCCGTCGGGTTGGTCCCCTGGCCGCAGGCGGGGGCGATGGTGACGTCGCGGAGTTGCTCGCCGCCGCCTACGCGCGGCTCGCAGCGGCAGCCGAGCGCCGGGCGCTCAGCGGCTGACCGGGTTCTCGGCCCGCGACCGCTCCATGCCCACGGTCGCTCGTAGGCTGTCGTCACTCAGCGGAGACTGTCCACCAGGTCGCCGGCTACGAGTTCCTCTTCGATCCGCCGACCGGCCTCGTGCATGGCATCGGCGAGTCCCGCATCCCAGCTGGCCTCGGTCGGCGTCCCGGTCAACGGTGCGGAGTGCGGGTGCGTGGCGACGGCGCGCAGATAGGCGTCACGGTCGAACTCCCACGGCTCGACGGGCAGCCGGCGGTGCAGGAGGTTGCCGATCGTGAGCCCGCCCCAGTCGAAGTCGCCGTGGTGACGGAGCCGACCGCCGGCGGCGGCGAGCGACCGCAGCAGCACCATCGTCGCTGCCCGGGGCTGACCCATGGTGCAGACGATCGGCGGGGAGCTTGCGCCGAGCGCGTCCGCCGCGAGCGCGAGGACCGACGGGTTCTCGACTATCAGGACGACGCCGATCGGGTGCCATCGCGGCGGGGAACGGACGAGCTGGCGGAGCGTGAGCCAGACTGGCTCGCCGGCCGGACCGGCAGTTCCGAGGAGCCTGCCGGTGAGCGACTCGTCGCCGGGCAGCCCAATCGTCAGCACGATGCTCGAGAGCTCGTCGCACAGCACGCCGACGGCCGCCCATGCCTCGCGGCGCGCCTCGGCGGTGGACTCGTCGGGGTGTGGGGGCTCGAGCCCGGCGATTGCGCGTGCGGCGCCGAGCGCCAGCGTCCCGAGCGGTGAGCCGTCGTCGAGCGCGTGGGCACGGCCGGTGACGCGTGCGGCGAACGCGCTCAGCGACTCGCCGCCGGACGTCGGAAGCGCCGCCGCCACCGACGCGAGCGCGTCGAGTAGGTCTCGTCCCGCTGCCGGCGAGCCGCCGGCCAGCCGCTTCACCAGTCCGCCGGCCCGGATGCGGCCGATCCAGGCGGCAAGCTCAGCGCGTTCGGCGGCGGCTGCGTCGATCTGCGCGAACGCCTCGGTCCACGCCTGCTCTTCTTCGGCGACGCGCTGGGCTCGGACCGTGACCGGGCCGGTGAGCATCAGCACCGCGTCGATGAGCCCATCCGCGTGGATCCCGGAGCGGCGCAGCAGCGCGTCGAGCTCGTCGAGCGAGACGCTGACTCCCTGAGCGGCGCGCGGCCGGCGGCCGAATACGCGCGCGACCGCGTCGCGCTCCCCGGGAGTGGCGGAGCGCTGGGCGATCGTGCCGTGGATCGGCTGCCCCAGTTCGATTCGTCGCCGGACGCGATCGAGGACCCAGGCGAGCTCGGGGTCGCCGAGGAGCCGGCTCAGTCGCTCGCGGTCGACGCGTCCCACAGCTGTGGCCCGTCGGGCGGAGCGGCGGCGGCGACCGGCGGCGGCTCGGGCGCGGGCTCGATCCGGGTGCGGGCCGCGCCGTCCCACTCCCAGCGGGTGACGAGCACCGCGGCGACGCCGTCGATCCGCGACAGCTGCGCGATCGCCAGTCCGGGAACCTCGGCGTAGCAGCCCCATTCGCGCTCGCTCGTCATCATCACGTCGAGGTCGAAGGCGGCGAGCAGGCCCAGGCACTTGGCCCTCGCCCGATCGTCCACGCCGGCGAAGGCTTCGTCCAGCATGACGAGCCGCGGGGCGTGCGGGTTGGCCGCCGAGCTGTAGAACGACGATGCGGCCGCGAACAGCGGAATGCTCGCCGCCAGGACGCGTTCACCGCCCGACGACGGACCGGTGGCCGACTGCCACGCGCCGGCCTGCCGTCGCTCGACGGTGAAGCGGTGCCACCGGCGATAGTCGAGCGCGCACGTGAGATGCTCGAGCCAGGTGCCGGTTGCATCCTGCGCGCGGATCGCCTTGATCTGGTTCTGGAGAAAGCCGCCGACCGCCGACCGGTCCGCCTCCGACCAGGCGTCCGCCGTCTGGCGCAGCAGCCGGGCGCGCGCATCGGCGAGGCCTTCCGGCCCGCCGGGGTCGGCCGTCCAGCGCAGCCGCAGCTGCATCCCGGTGCTCGTCGGCCGCTCGGCCAGCTCGCGGTTCGTGTCGGCGACGCGCTTCTCCGCCGCCGTGATCAGCTCCTGGAGCGTGCTTGCCACCTCGCCGACGAGATGGTTCTCCAGGATCTCGCGCTCGTGGGCGTCGAGCAGCCGACGGCGCTCCTCCACCTCCTCCGCGAGCGCGGCGGTCAGCGCGGGCAGAGTCGTGGTGTGCCCGCGGAAGGTGACCTCGACGACGATCCCCTCCTCGGGGAACGACGCCGCGGCGTTGTTCCCGTGACGTCGCAGCGCGTCTGCGAGCGCGCCGAGCTCGTCGGTCACCTGCCGCTGGAGGCGTTGCCAGCGTGCGTCCTCGTCGGGGTCGCCGGCCAGCGCCTGCTCAACCTCGCGCGCCAACCGCAGCGCCTGGGTGACATTCCACTCCGCCTCGGGGTCGAGCGTCTCGATCTCGGGTAGCGCGACGGCGATCAGCCCGGTGGTGGCGAATCGGCGCAGCCCCTCAACCGCGGCGCGCCTCGTATCGGACGCGACGTCCACCTGCTGGCGGAGCTCGCGGCTCAGGGCGTCGGCGGCGCCCTCGGCGCGCTGCGCCCGTCCGAGCCGCTCCTCGGTGCCGCGCTGTGCGGTCTCGTTGGCAGTGAGTGCGCCGGCGACCTCGCCGAGCCGTTGCTCCAGCTCGGCAATCGCCGCCCCGGACGTCGCCTGCAGCGTGTCGCGGCGCTCGACCGCCGCGCCGAGCTCACGCTCGGTCACCGTCAGCCGGCCCACCGTCTCGGCGTGCTCGGATTCGGACACGCGCAAGTCGTCCATCGCCCGCGTGCGCGCACTCGCGGCGCGCCGGCGGCGGGAGATCGCCGGCCATAGCGCGGCGAGCGTCTCCCGGAGCCGGTCGAGCCCTGCCTCCACCTCTGCCAGCTCGTCGCTGGTGGGGGGCAGGCCGAGATCCGCGGCGTCGGCGTGCAGCGTGTCGTCGGCCTCCTGGTGGCAGGCGTGCGCCTGGCGCTCGTGAGCCCGCGCACCGTCGAGCCGCAGTGCAACCGACGCGAGCTCGGCCTGAGCGGCCGCCAGGGCGCTGTCGGCGTCGCGCACCGGCGCGTCCGACGGCAGCTCGGTCAGCTCGTGATCCAGCTGCGCCTGGCGGCGGGTGAGCTCGGCCAGCTGGCGCTCGATTGCGTCGAGCTCGTCCCGGGCCGCGGCTGCCCGCTCGCGGAGCTCGGCGAGCCGTGCGCGCCGGGCCGCCTCGCGCGCGGTGTGGCCGATGAAGGCGGCTGCCGGCTTGTGCCAGGCACCGTGCAGCACGCCGTTGCGAAACCGGCCGCCGGTGGTGACCCACACCGGGTCGTCGCTCTCGCCCAGCCCGATCGCGACAAGCAGTGCGTGCACCTCCGCCTCCGACACGGAGGGCACATCGCCGATCGCCGGCACGAGCACGTCCGCAAGCCGCGGCCCCGTGTGAGCTCCGTCGCCTGCGGCGAGCAGCACGTCCTCGGTGTCGGGGTCGAGCAGCACTCCGGACGGGGTGACCCAGCCGTCGAGGACCCCCGCCGCCTCGAGCGCCGCCTCGATCCCGGCGCGATCATCGGGCGTGATGTCGGGCCGGAAGTCGACGAGCTGCCACAGCGGTGCGCCGGCGCGGTGCTCACGGGTGTCGGATCCCCGGGTGTAGGGGACGGGCGGCGTGGGATCGGCGCCCGATTCGAGCCCCTCGATCTCGCACTCGAGTCCGGCGATCGTCGCGCGGGTCTCGTCGGCGCTCGTGCTGGTCTGCGCCTGCACCCGCGCGATCTGGCGCGCTGTCTCGCGGCCGGCGGCCGACACCGCCAGCTCCAATGGGTTGGCGGCGCTGACCGTGTCGAGCCACACGTCGAGCGCGGCGAATGCGGCCGCGGAGTCGGGGAGCGCCAGTTCGCTTGCGGCAGCGAGATGAGCGCGGACCGCGCGCACATAATCGGCGCCCGCCTCACGAACTCGCGCGACCGCGTCGTCGCGCCGCGTGGTTGCTCCGGCGTGCTCGCTGACGAGCTGCTCGGTGCGCGCCCGCGCCTGGGCGAGCGCATCACGCGCCTGTTCCCATCGCTGCAGGAGCGTGCGCACGCGGTTGATCATGGTCTGCTGGCGTGCGGTGAGCATCTCGGCGCGCCGGCGCAGCTCGGCCGGATCGGCCTCGACGAACACCTCCGCGAGCTGGGCTGCGATGCACGCGCGATCACCGTATTCGCTGGCCGCGCTCTGGATCGCCGCAAGATCGGACGTCGCGTCGGCCTCCTCGGCCTCGGCCTCGCTGAGCCGGTCGCGAAGCTCGGTCACTCGCTGCTCCAGACGCTCCAACGCACGCTGCGCGTCCGCACGCCGCTGACCCGCCTGGTCGGCCTCCTCGGCCGCGCGACGCAGCTCGCGCGCGCTGCGGGCCGCGGGGTCGTCCTGGAGCGCCTGGCGTCTGGCATCCAGGCGCGCGCGCTCAGCACGTAGCGCGTCGAGCGCTCCCGTCGTGTGCGCGAGCTCGGCCTGGGCGCGGGCGAGCTGCTCCTCGGCCTCGGCGAGCTCGCGGCTCACGCGGTCGAACGCGGTCTGGGCCTGCCGCATGGGGGCGGCCCGGCGACGCGTTGCCATCCGCGCGTAGGCGCGGTACGTCGTCAGATACCGCTCGGAGGCGTCGCGAGCCTCGACCATCGCGGCCAGCTGCTCGGCATCCTCCTCCAGCGCACGGAACGCCTCGGCGACATCGGCGATCAGCGCCTGGTCGAGCGGCGGGAGCGCGCCGGTGAGTGCGGCGGACAGGCCGCGCTCATCCGGCCGCTTGGACAGCTGCGGCGCGCGGATCTTGATCAGCAGGTCGATCAGCGCGCCGTAGCGAGTGTCGCCGAGCCCGAACAGTCGCTCGTCGACTGCGTGACGGTAGTCACGCGCCCGCCGGTGGACGCTTCCGCGCGTGCCGATCGCGTCCTCGAGCCGATCCGCCGTGAGCGCGACGCCGGTGGCGTCGACCAGCGCCAGGTCCTCGCCGACGCGCTGGTCGGTGACGAAGAACCAGTGTGTGGCGATCCCGCGGCCCTTCACCGCCTTCATGCCGCAGCCGATCGTGCAGAAAGCGGCGCCGTCCTCGCCGCGGCGGCCGAGCTCCAGCCACGCGTAGCCGAGTCGCTCATCGTGGGGGTGCTCGCCGCCGAGCAGGAGATTCCACTCCATCCGCTTGTTGGGGTCGGCGTCCGGCTCGACCCGGTGTGCGGACAGGTCGCCGTCGAGCAGGAGCGGAAGCGTCAGCGCCAGCACCTTCGACTTGCCAGTGCCGTTGTTGCCGCGCAGGAGCAGACGGCCGTCGCGGAATGCGAACTCCTCCTGGTCGTAGTAGAAGAGATCGACGAGCCCCAGCCGCAACGGCTGCCACCGCTCGCGTGCCGGCGCGGACAGGTGGCTCACGCGAGCCCCTCGGTGTCCGTTGGAAGCGTCGGCGTAGCCAGCCCGAACCGCGCGAGCGCCGGGAGGGGGTGGACGACGTCACCGGCGCGGCGGATGAGGCGGAGCGCCGAGAGCCTGTCCAGTGCGTGCTCCACGAGCGCCACCTCGGCGCCCGGATCGCGCGTGCTCCGGCGCCAGTACGCCTGGTGCTCGTTCGCCAGCCGGCGCACCAGCGCTTGCAGCTCGCTCGTCAAGTGCCCGGATCCGTCGTCCTCGCGGCCTGCCAGGTACTCGGTGATGAGCAAGGCGACGTGACCGTCGGTGCCGATCTCGGGCATGCGCAGGTCGGTGAGCTCGTCGCGCGGGTCGACCATCGCGATCCCCTCAGCGCGGATCTCGGCGACGAGCCCGGTCCGCTCTGAGATTCGCCTGGTCAGCGCCGTGCGCTGCGAGCTGAGGTACGCGAGCTCAGCCTCGGACAGCTCGTCGTAATAGACGACAGGGTCCTCGAGCAGCCTCCGGGTGAGACGGTGTCGGATCGCGCGAGTGCGGAGCTCCTCCGAAACCGGTTCGGGCTCGGCGGTGAGCTCGCTGAGACGGGTGCCGAAGTCGTCGGCGGCGATCGTCGAGGGGCCACGGGACGCGCTGATCAGCACGGCCAGCACGCGCCGTTCGACGTCGTACAGGACGTCGCCGGCCTCCCGGACGAAAGCGTCCTCGTCACCCGCGACTCGCGCCAGCACACCGAGCTCGAGCAGGAGACGCACGACTGCCACGAGGTCGCTGCGCTCGTCGCGTCCAGTGAGCTCGAATGTGACCCCCGCGGCCGCGAGGCGCTCCTCGCCCGCGGCGACGATGACTCCCTCGGCGAGCCGGCCGAGCGTGATCTGCGCGTCGGCGCGTTCGAGGACCGACAGGGCCAGGCAGAGGAGCACGTACCGGCGGCGGCCGAACGGGAGCTGCGAGCGTGGCTCGCGCGCGGGATGCGTGCCGTCCGCATCCGGCTCGGCGAGCTTGAACAGCCGCGCGACCTCGGTGTCGACGTGCAGGCGCCAGCCCGTGTTCTGATCGAACCAGCCGCGCAGCTCGGACGCGTGCCGCCGGACCAATCGGAAGGCGTCCGGGTCGGCGCCATGGCGTAGCAGTGGGCGGCGCAGCAAGGCGCGGGTGGCGCGCGCCAGGTCGCGGTCGCGGGCCTCCCGGAGCGCCTCGTCGAGCGCGGCGCTCACGCGGCGAGCCTCTGCGCGGCCGCGGTCGCGTCGATGATCTCGAGGACGTGGTCCTGTCCGCGGAAGACGCCTGCATCCGTGCTGATCTCGACCGGCGGACCGCCGGGGAGCGGGGCGAGCCGTATCTCGAGCGACCCGTCGCCGGTCATCGTGCGGATCTCACGCTCGCCTGGTCGCCGCGCCGACAGCGCGTCCCCCAGGAGCGCCAGGAACAGGGAGAAGGCGTCAGCATCGAGATGGCGGAGGTCGCTCAAGCGGATCGGGTGCTCGGTGACGAGCCGGGCGCGGGCAGCGGCGGTCTGCTCGGCCTCGGCCACCGCGCGCTCGGCGAGTAGCCGCCGCCCGCCGCGGCGGTCGATTACCCGGTTCGCCTTCCCGCGCCGCTCATAGCTGCCGGTTCGCCGAAGCCGCGGGCTGATCATCAGCGGCGGCGCCTCACGCCACGAGGTCGAGGGAGACACCGGGCGGCTGGTGCGCGCCTGTGCGGTGTCGGCGTCGAGCGTGAGGTGGCGCGAGCTGTGCAGCCCGAACGTCGCCTGCCACAGTCGGTGCAGCGCGGCCTCGTCCGGAGCCTGTGCGAACCACACCGCGAGCTCGCGGAAGTCGGCGGTGCGGTCGGAGCGCCCCGCCCGGCGCTCGTTCAGCAGCGCGACGACCGCCAGTAGATCCGGGATCGCCTTGCGTGCCCGGGCGCGCAGCAGCTTCGCCTGGCTCGGGTGCTCGGGTGAGGAGATGAACCACTGCTGCAGCCCGAGCCACCGCTCGTGCCAGGCGGCAAGCTCGGCAGCGAACGCCTGCTCGCGGAACTCCTCGGGCGCGCCGGTGCCGGGCGCGGCGTCCTCGGAATCGCGGCGCGCCACCAGCGCCAGCAGCCGGTCGATGCCGGCGGGATCGAGGCGGCCGAGCAACTCGGCGATCTCGCTGCCGATCCCAGTGAGGTCCTTGATGAACCGCTCCAAGTACTCGATCAGGCGGTCCTTGTAGGCGATGAACGCCTCGGTCTCCAGCTCGTACAGGTCGATCGTCCGCTGCAGCGACCCCATGAACGCCTGCGCGTTCTCGGCCAGATCGACGCAGCGCCGCACGAGATCACGCAGCAGCAGCCCGCTCCGCCCGACGTCCGGCTCTGCCTCCTGCGTGAGCTCGTGGAGCGCGCGCAGGCCCGTCGCGATGTCTTCGAGCGCGACCGCCTGTAGCGCTCCCCGTCGCCCGAGCTGCTCGTCGAATACCGCGAGCGACCGCTCGGCCGCCTCGCCGGCGTGGGTGAGCTGGTACAGGAACCGGGCGCGGTGGAAGTCCTCGACGCTCGTCACGCGGCTGGTGTCGGGATCCGCGCGCAGGTTGCCCCAGTCGACGAGCTGGCCGAGGGCGTCGATGACCGCCTTCGGATCCACGGGTGACTCGTCGGTGAGCTCGGCCACCACGTCGTCGCTGCGCAGATGCACGACGAACCGGCGCTTGGCGGCCACGAATGCCAGCATCACCCGGCGATAGAGCCGGGCATTCTGCGTCGTCAGATACGTGAACGGCTTGAACCGTCCCGGATCGAGTTCCGGCGTCTCGAGTGCCATCGACTCGAGCACAGTGGCAGGTGGCTCGGACGGAATGTCGACGATCCGTCGACGAGCCCGGGCGTTCCGTCCACGACGACGTCTATTTTCCGTCGCGCGTGGCCCCCCAACCGCCCTCCATCCGGATCCGCACCGACGAGCTCCGCACCGTCCGTGAGGCGATGCGCGACTTCGGCTCGCTGCTCGAAGAGCTCGAGGCGGGCGAAGTCGAGAAGCTCGTGCTGACCCAGCGCAACCGGATGCGCGCGGTCGTGGTATCGGTCGAGCGCTGGAGCGAGATGGAGCAGGCGCTCGGCGGAGCTCGGGGCGCCTCGGCCGTCCGCGCGACCGGCTCGGGATCAGAGCGCCAACCCATTCAGTGACCGTCGCGATCGGCGTCGCCCGCCGCGCTGGTGGCGAGTAGCGCGAGAATGTCGGCGCCGTAGCGTTCCATGAACGCCGGGCCGACGCCCCTGATCCGCGCGAGCGAGTCGAGCGAGTTCGGGCGAGTGGCTGCGATCGCGGTGAGGGTGCGATCGTGGGCAACGGTGAACGCCGGCTTGCCGTCCGCCGCGCGCAGGCGCCACTCACGCAGCGCGGCGAACAGCGCCTCATCGACTGGTCGCTCCGGCATCTCTGGAGCCGGGCTGCCGACCGCGGCGTCATGTCGGCGTGGGGATCGCCTTGCCGGAGCGAGGGTCGTTGGCTCTGGGAGACCGATCGTGGTGGGGTCACAGATGTCGCAGCAGCGGCCGGTTGATGCGCCTGGGCGGTGGTCGCCGAAGTGGTCGAGCAGGG